>Ga0182021_10006702_pt1 | contig 13665 bp, 13 predicted proteins | sample 612E3MmetaG_FD_120493 | JGI IMG/M metagenome (GOLD analysis project Ga0182021, IMG submission 120493) | Permafrost microbial communities from Stordalen Mire, Sweden - 612E3M metaG (Illumina Assembly) | ecosystem: Environmental > Terrestrial > Soil > Wetlands > Permafrost | place: Sweden...
GATCGCCTGGAACTCGCGGTTGCGGCCCTGCTTGGCCGAGCCGCCGGCGCTGTCGCCTTCGACCAGGTAGAGTTCGCACAACGCCGGGTCACGCTCGGAGCAGTCGGCCAGCTTGCCGGGCAGAGACGCGGAATCCAGGGCGCCTTTGCGCCGCGTGAGATCGCGCGCCTTGCGAGCCGCTTCCCGCGCCCGGGAGGCGACCAGCGCTTTTTCGATAATCCGCCGCGCCACGGAGGGGTGCTCCTCCAGGTACGTTCCGAGTTCGTCGTTCACCACGGAGGCGACAATTCCTTCCACCTCGCTGTTGCCCAGCTTGGTCTTGGTCTGCCCCTCGAACTGGGGCCGCGGAAGCTTGACGCTGATCACCGCGGTCAGCCCTTCGCGGATATCGTCGCCGGAGAGACTATCCTTGTCCTCCTTGATCAGTTTGTTCGTCTTGGCGTAGGCGTTGATCGTCCGGGTCAGGGCCGAACGGAAGCCGCTGAGGTGCGTGCCGCCTTCGATGGTGTTGATGTTGTTGGCGAAGCACAGCAGGGTCTCGCTGTACGAGTCCGTGTACTGGAAGGCGATCTCGATCGTCATCCCTTCCGATTCCTTGTTCAGGTAGATGACTTTCGGGTGAAGCGAACTCTTGCTCCGGTTGAGATGTTCGACAAACTCCACCACGCCGCCCTTGAACTTGAACGTTTCTTCGCGCGCCGGGTCGTCCTGCGCGAACAGAATCTCGATGCCGCCGTTCAGGAAGGCCAATTCGCGCAGGCGGTTGGCGAGAATGTCCCACTCGAACTTCGTGGTGCTGAAGATCGTGTTGTCGGGCAGGAAGGTCACCTTCGTTCCGGTGCTCCGGGTCTTGCCGATGGTTTCGAGCTTCGAGACCGTCTTGCCGCGCTCGTAGCGTTGGTGATAGACGTTCCCATCGCGGCGGACTTCCACCTCAAGCCACTCGCTCAAGGCATTGACGCACGAAACGCCCACGCCGTGCAGTCCGCCCGAAACCTTGTAGCTGTCGTTGTCGAACTTTCCGCCGGCGTGAAGCATGGTCAGGGCGACTTCCACGGCCGGCTTCTTTTCCGTCGGATGCATGTCCACCGGAATGCCGCGTCCGTTGTCGTTCACTGACACGGAACCGTCGGCGTTGACGCGCACTTGGACCGCCGTGCAGTAGCCCGCCAAGGCCTCGTCAATGCTGTTGTCCACGACTTCATAGACCAGATGATGAAGGCCTCGGACGGCGGTATCGCCAATATACATGGCCGGGCGTTTCCGCACGGCTTCCATGCCTTCCAGGACGGCAATGTGAGAGGCGTCGTAGGCGTCGCTTTTCTTCTGTTCAGCCATAACTGTAACCTGTTTTCTGTGAATATGTTACGACTTTCACGGAAGGCCCGTTTTCAGGTCGTAGGCAGTCCTCCCCCATGGGGGGATACTTAAGGCCTGAAGATAGCCAAAATTGAGGGGCGGAAACAAGCGTTATCTGAGGCAAAAACAACAAAATGTAGGGGACCAAGCCACCCCCCTACGCTACCTTTTGTTGGGGGTGGGACCTTCGTATGGCCACAACGTGACGGCACGTGCGTGCTACCGCTGACTCCGGAGACTTTCATCGCATTCGATCCGTCCAGTACCCGGTCTGCTGTCTACAGTGAGCGACCGAAATAATCCAGACGTGTGCGTGTTCGAACATGTACACGATCAGGTAGGGGAAACGTTCAAGCAACAATCGCCGGGTGCCGTCCTCGCATAGCGACCAACGTTGGGGTGCGCGTTGAATTTCTTCCACCGCCGCCTTTACGGCTTGCTCGAAGTCAAATCCAAGGCCTGGGCAACGCTCTTCGTAATAGACAACCGCGTTCCACAACTCCTCTTCCGCCTCATGGAAGATAGTCGCGCGGGTCATCCGTATCGGGCCTCGATTTCCTTGAATACCACGGTGGCAGGGCGGCCCTTGGCTTTGCCCTCACGCACCAAGCCGACACGCCGTCCGATTTCGGCTTCGGTATGGGCGCTCAAGGCGAGACTATCGGCCTCATCCAGACTGAGAATGAGGTCATGGGCCAAACTCGCCCGTTCGCTGGGCGATAAGACCAATGCCTGCGAACGTACTTTCTCAACGATGCCTTTCATGCAATTAAATATACGATCACGGCCTGGTGGGAGTCAACGATTCCGAAGATGCCGGCGCCACAAAATAGTGGGGTGGGCGACCATTCCCCTACGCTACACTTTGTGGGTGGGGACGTTCGTATGGCCACAACGTGACGGCACGTGCGTGCCGCCGACTGACTCCGGAGACTTTCATCGCACTCGATCCGCCCAGTACCCTGTCTACCGGAGGGTCGCGCGGGTCATCCGCATCGGGCCTCGATTTCATGGGCAAGCGGCGGTACGGAAGCCCGCGAGAGTGAAACAGAACCCGCAGTTCTTGGGGTAGCCAAGGGAATCACCGTGACGGTGTGCATCAATTTTCAAGCGGACGCTCTTTGACCGTCTGGCCTGCTATCGTTGCGGCATGACAACGAAACGAACCAATAGGAGGAAGACTTGCATGAAACGTTCTACAGTAGCAGTGGTGGCGGCAATCGTGTGTAGCGCGGTCCTCAGCATCGCCGGGTGCGGGGGCAATTCGTCCGTAACAAAGGACGAGTGGAAGGCCAGGGTACAGAAGAACTTCCCTGGATTCATGCGCATGGTCGAATACCCCGACAAGGCCACGTTCATCTCTGTTATGGGGAAGCCCGACAGGACCCAAACCGTCGGCGGGAACCCGTACTGGTACTACCAGTGCGCCGACGGGATGATTCAGATCCAGTTCTGCGCCGTGCCAGGCAAGGAGAACATGCTGGTACTCAGCGCCATGAACGACTACTGAGCGCATCAACAAAATGGAAGAAACCATGACAGACATGAAGTTCAACTGTCCCGAGTGCAAGAGTTCGCTAGAGGTGGACGAATCGGCAGCAGGCCAGGTTGTGGTCTGCCCGCAGTGTCAAAAGCAAATCAAGATTTCCGATAAACCGGCACCAGCCGCGTTCCCGAGATCCGCCGGATCAAAGATCGCAGCCCAGTCGCAAGAACAGAAAGCGTGCCCATTCTGCGGCGAGATTATTCTGGCGGTTGCGAAGAAGTGCAGACACTGTGGCGAAGTTTTGGACGCAAAAGACGGCGCCCAACGGATCAATGAGCAACCGCGAAAAGCCCTCGCTGACAAGGTCGCCGCAACCAGTAAAGAAGCTGTTCATGATGCATTACTCGCTATCAAGATGCTCCTTCGCGATCCTGCCAACGGGCAGGTTGCCGCGATCCAAGCATTGGGGGACTCTCGTGCACTCAATTCCGGTTTGACTATGGGGGCAGCCTTCCTCTTGTCACTGTGGTGGTTGATCGCCGGATTACTCAAAGGGGTGACGAGTCTAGGCATCACAGGCCACATGAAGATCGCGATCATGTCCGCCGTGCCGTTCGTTGCCTGCGTCCTTGGTATTGTGGTCATCAATTTGATCTGCCGGGCGCGAACAGACTGGAGAGACATTGTTTTCACGTCGGGTGTTGCCTTACTGCCGGCGGCTTTGGGCATCATTGCCTCGCGTGTTTTTGGATTTGAAAACATTGAACTTATCCTTGCGATCGATCTTTTCTGCATCAGCACCACTATCCTCATGCTGAACGCCTCCCTGACGACCGTTCTCAAACTCACATCGCGGCTTGCGCTGGTGTTGGTTCCCGCCGTCATCGTAATAACTCTCTATATCTGCAAGGTGTTCTACGCCTCAATGTTGCGAGAGGCGATTGGTTCAATGGGCAATATGCCGTTTTGATTCCCGCATAACGTTCAGCATGAAAAGAGACGCTATCATATCCGCGTGCGGAAAGTACCGATACGCCTTGTGGCGCATTTGGGACGACAATCGCCCGCTTGTCATGTTCCTATGCCTCAACCCATCCACTGCGGACGCCGTGAACGATGATCGCACCATCGGACGCTGTATTTCCTTCGCGCAGAGTTGGCGGTATGGCGGCTTGTCGGTTGGAAACCTATTTGCGCTCCGCGCAACGAAGAGAGAAGACCTTTGGCAATCAAACGATCCCATCGGAACGGAAAATGATCAGTGGTTACGCGAACTTCGAGACAAGGCTCAAGTTGTTATTGCGGCATGGGGCGATGACGGAGGTTTCCAAGACCGCGACCGAGCGGCTGTAACCATGTTTCCGGCCTTGCACTGCCTCAAACTGTCAGCAAAGGGGAATCCCCGACATCCCCTCTACTTGTCAGGGAATCTAAAGCCGGTGAAATTCAGCGAACAATATCATCAGGACTGCGGGCCTGTCTTGCTCGGGGCAAGCATGTCGCCCAACTTCTCCGCCAGCGCATCGGCCACACCCTCCACACCTTATTGAACAAGCCCTAGGCGGGATAATGTACGAAGCATAGAGCAGAATCCCCGTTGTAAATGCGACACAACCGTTTCGCCTTGCGGCCTGCGTATCCGCGAAGAATCGAGTCCGCGAAATAGTTGATGTCGTCCTCGCTCCAGACAACCCCACGTTGAATGTTGGACAGAAAGAGTCTTCTGTTGTCCGCCCACTCGGCAAGTTTGACTAGGATAACGGTCGGGTTGCGCCACATAATCCATCATGGTTCCTTCTTCCGTGGGCAGGGACTGTTCTCCCCACAATTCGCCCCCGGGGTTGAGGCCGACGAAGACGTACTCCGTAACAGCAGGATCGGTGAGTCCAAGGGATACGAAGAACCGCATTTGCCGAATCCTGGGACTCCCTGAATTGTCTCTGATCGCCAGGGCGCACTCGTAGAGATCGCGGTATCTCACGCTGATCTGCATGTTATTCCCTTCCGTGGTTTGACTTTCTTCGTCACGGACACATTGTCGTGTGGCCTTCTTCGCTTTGAAATGAGTCAGTCCCCGCTGAGGTGGTTCGCCCAGTCTGTGTTGATCATCTTCTCGATCAGTAACCGGTTCTCACTCAACATGAACTCGAAGACCTTCTCGAACGGGCAGAACGTCAGTTGATCGTCTTGAACGCGTGCATTTTCAGGCCCGAAATAGAAAAGTCTGCATTTGTCGCCCGCGAATGGGCGGAGCCTTTCAACCTTGTCGCGGGTTGTTGAGTCGCTGCCCGTGTGAGTGACTTGCGCAAACACCATCTCGCCATTTGTGTTCAATGCACACATGTCCACTTCGTACATATTCCGTCCGATAGGCAGGATCAAATGCGACAGCAACCTTTTGGCTCTCAGGTATTCATAGCAAAGGGTTTCCAGTTGGGATGGATGCAGAGAACCCAACGTAATCGGGAGGGGCCGATTATCGAGGATCGCTTCAAGCATGTTCGCAGCGGACTGCCAACCGGTTAATGTTTTCTGTCTTGGTTGGATCGCGTTGAGAACAGGATACCGCCGCAAGTAGATGTCCTTGGCCGATATCAAATTGACGACCTTGTAGATGAGTTCGCCACGGTTGATGTCATGGAATCGGCGCGGGGCAATGATGCTTTTGCCCGGGACAATCCGCCCGATCTTGAGCACTCCCGGGCGAATGCTTCGGTAACTGGCAGCAACGGCAGCGCCGGTTTTGACACACGAATGGAGTCGCGCAAGGACTTCTGCGCCGGTCTTCTCTCCCTGCCCCCGGTAATAGTCCGGGTCAGTGGATTCGGAGTTGAGGTAGTGAACGGCGATGAGGTTCTCACTCCAAAGGGTTTCGAGTATCTCGGGGGTGGTGCTAAGTTTGTGTCGAATGAATATGGCGTCCGTGTTCATGCCGATCCTCTTTGGCTTGTCGTGTTTCTGCGTTGAAGTTGATCCTGGTCCCCCGCCGATGCTTGCGCTACCTGGACTGCTTTGCCATCGCTCTTGCTTCTTCCCCTACGGTGCGCGCCAGTTCTGTTGGCGCAAGCACCTTTGCCCACCGTCCCCACGCCAGCACCCAGCGCTGAACCTCGAAAAGACCGGCGGCCGGGAACTCCAGTTCAACGGCACCGCCTTTCCTTTTCGTGATCTTCTGGTCCGGATGCCATTCTCGTTCCGTGACCCAATCCGCCACCGCCCTGTCAAAAAGCAGGCGCACCCGGTGCGTTTTGCCGTCGCCCACGTACCGACCGAAAGTGCCCGCCAAGTGCCGCTTGGCGTCGAATGTCGCCGGAACTTGAAACCGCCGGTCTGTGAGCACTGCCGAGCGGAACCTTGGAAGTGCGAACTGGCGAACGTCGTCGTGGCCGGCGTACGCGCCCAACACGTACCACTCACCCTGAAGGTTGGCGATATGGCAGGGATTCAGCAGGAATTCTTTCGGCGGCCGGTCCTTGGGTGCCTCGAACGACTGGTAGCGGACGCGCAGGGTCTGCTGGCGAAGCACGCCTTGGACCACGGTGGCCCAGACATCGGCATCCACAGGCTTTGCGGGCGGCCCGCGAAACGTGAATCCGGCGTAAAGCGACTCGGGCCGCAGGGCGATCTTGTCGGGCAGCATCTGCGCCAATTTGTCGAAAAGGCATTCCAACTGCTTGCCCGCCGGAGTGCCGCGGTATTGCTCCATCGCCTTCGCCCCCAGCAGCACGGCCAACACTTCGCCCTCGCTCAGCATGACCGAAGGCAACATCCAAGTCTCGTTCTCGTAGTAGAAACCCTTGCGCTCGCGGTCATAGGCGAGCGGCGCGCCGCACGAGTCCCGCAGGAAATCAACGTCCCGTTGCACGGTCTTCTGCGAGACCTCCCAGTCCGCCCCGAAGGTCAGGCAGTTCGGGTACTGTTTGGCCCGGATGCACCTGTCCAATTCCATCAGTCGCGCGAATTGCGATTTCGTCCGTTTCATTCTCATGCCCTCCATGTTGCCGGTTCGAGACGGTCAAAGAATGTCCGTCGAAAGAAATATATTCCGGCGCTGGGGTACATGCAATGACGGTAACGCGGCGGCCGGCGCATTGAGAGCGACCTGAAGATACGCGCGGTACTGCCCGGGGCGGAGTTCGTTAGAAGTGTTTTCGGAAGTAATCCCGCGCCTTCGGGTCCAAGATCGCGGCATTTGTCCTGCCCGACATGCCCCAATTCCACCCGTTCTTGTCTCCGAGGAGATATAGGAATTCTCGCAACCCCTCGTTGTACTGAGGGTTCGCTATCTCACGGACCATGACTTCACGTTCGCTCTTCGGAAGGTCTTGCGGGATATCGTGATTCATGACTCCACGAATACTCAGCATAAGAGGTGTATACCAGACGACCCCGCTGATTTGGTCCGCGACGGTGAAGGCATGGATTTCCTGAATCTCAATAACCTCAACCCGCACCTTGGACGTCGGCGCGGTGTCAATAAGCAGCCGTCGGGCCGACGAATCGAACTGATTCTTGGCCGCTTCCCGAATCAGTTCATCTGCGCCAACGTGCCAACCGACATTCCGTGGTCTTCCCTTCTTCGTCCAAAGGCTGTGGAGAAGCCCATAGCCGGCAAGTTGGTAGTGATCTCCAGTGAACGACAGTTTCTCTCCTTTGCCGTCGCGTCTTACACTGTACATCATGAACATTGGAACCTCCTGTCCGCTCCGCACTGAGAGTCATGCCACCCGCCTCACGTTCTGGTTCGCCGCTCCTCATCATGCCGGTAACGGCGGCAGCAAACACTTCATGGCCTCCAGTGCCCCCGCCACATTGAGCGGATCAAGAGGATACCGGTCTTGCGGCTGCAGAAGGTTCACGTACGCAGAGGGCGCCGCCGCCAGTTCCCCGCGAGCATTCCTGCGGAACGCCTTGTAGCAATAGCCGTTGGAGACAACAACGGTACGGCACGATGACACTTCGGCCGCGTATGCCTTGGCCTGCGCAGGAGCGGAATGCAGGCCCTTGTCAAACGCCTTTGTCTCGATGATAAGGATGCAGCCTGGACTACCGGAGGAACGCTTCGCGTCCAGCCGGTAGTGCGCCGCGAAACACGCCAGGTCGAGCCTCCTGCGTCCTGATATCGGCAACTCAACCTTGAGTTGCCTTTCGTCCCACCCCAATGCCAGGAGCAGGGGCACAACGAGGAATGTCCGGATTTCATGCTCACGGACATCCTTCCACTGGACGCTACTGTAGTAGTACGAGGCAAGGGATCGAAGGCGATTCAACGCGGTGATCACCTGCGCGACAGGCGGCCGCAGCCCATGGTTGACGAGCGCGGTCAGCATCTCGTCGTCGGTCACGGGGACTGTGGGACTCGGTTCCTCGGCGCGGGGTTCAGGCCGCGTGCAGGCGCGCAGGATCTCATCGGCAATCGGCTTGAGCCTTTCGGCGGAACAGAGGGCCCCCTGCATCCGGTGGACTGGAATGGGTTCCTCCGGCCTGAACCATCTGACGTGGCAGTAGACGGACATGTTCCAGCCATCCAAGTCTCTGAGCCAAGGCTTGTCCCCCTCGCCCGAACATACGCCATCCCGGACCTCTGCCTCTCCGACAGCGACAATCCTGAGTCCTTGACGCAGAAGGATCCTGTCGCCACTCTGAACGGACAGCATGCGCCCTTTGTTCGTTCCGTCGGGAGGCACGCAGGCGACGCCGTATTTCAGGCACTCGTCCGCATAGCACCTCTCCAGTTGTCCCGATCCCACTTGCCAGTATCTCACCTTGCACCTCCACCATGTCCCATCTTGCTCGCTGCGGAGGGGCGGACACAATCAAGCCAAGCCTCTAGCAGCTCTGCCGTATTTTTGAATGCCGCCTCCTTTTCTACCAAGGCGACTGCAGCAGTCTTTTGCGCCATGCTGGTCCTCGGGTCAAAGACATCATCGTAGGCCGTGACCATGCGCTGAACCGTGTCATTGACCAAACACGCCTTTAGCGAACCAGCGCCCGACTTCTTCGGAGTGAAGCGGCGGAAACGATCACCCGGAGGAATGGCCTCAACAAACGCCTTGGCGGCCTTATTCAGGCGATCATCACTGGACAGCCGCGCCTCAGCCTTCTTGATGAGATCCCGGAACGCCTTTATGCGTTCTCGTTGCTGCCGTGTTGATTTTTGTAATGCCATGGCGCCCGCCGTTGTCTTGCTTTTCATGCGTCCTCCTTCTTAACCCGCCGGCGACTCTACTGCTTGGCCCGGATGCACCTGTCCAATTCCATCAGCCGCGCGAATTGCGATTTCGTCCGTTTCATCCTCATGCCCTCCATGTTTCCGGTTCCAGACGGTCAAAGAATGTCCGTCGAAAGAAATATATTCCGGTGTTAGGGGAGAAGCAATGGCCGGCAAATGCTGCGGGGGGATTTGTAGGAACCGGGTCAACAACAAGATGGTCGCGTTTCGATATGAAGTTGTATCTCGCCGAATCTGATGCCACCATAACTTGCATGCATTTACCCTGAAAAGGAGTACCAACATGCCGTTGACGCCAGCCGAACGAAGAGATTTCTTTGCACGCTTGTTGTGTTGGGGAACAGTGCATCGGCCCTGCCCCACATTGCTGATAGTTGGCACGGAAGATGGTGGACCTTCTTGGAAATACGAACGCACTGATCAAGGAGACCGTGAACGGACCGATGAAGATGTCGACATGCGTTGCTGCCGTAACAAAGCTAATGCTAATGTCACGTTGTTGCCGCCCTATTTGATCGTTCCGTCCGGCGCCAGCGACTGCGGTTGCACAGAACGAATTCAAATCCGATTCGCTCATGGACTTCGACGGATCCTGGGGGACTCGGGGTTCGGCGAACCCTCAGAATACTGCCGACGCTCGGGATCAAAGGATTGTTATCTGTCGGGGTTTGAGTTGGTGGGTAACGTCCGCCCGTTCGCATGGCGAACAACCGGGGCAGAAAGGGATGCGACTACCCTGAGTTATCTTGGTTTCGAGGGGGAGAAGGGCAGGAATGCGTACAGCGACTTCGTCCGACAACAAACCAAGAACCGGGCAGAAGCGCTGGTTAAATTGTTGGCTACCATGACCTCTCAATCCAGCACTGGCCACGTTTTTGGCCTCTTCTTGGGACGGATTGCGGAACGAGCCATATGGCCGCACATGAGTCATTTTGCTCTGGAACGTGACCTAACAGGGATTATGGCCAAGTTGATTCGTGACCCCGAGAGGCGTTGCGCTGCCCAGTGCTTTCGATTCGGTCACAATGCTCATTGTTTTTTCGTGCCACATCCTTGCAGTCGGCGGCGCAACAAATTCGACGCCAACTTCGTTGACGATATCCTGAGCGTGATTCAAGAGGCGCAAAGACTCAAGACGCTATGATCGGGCACCCGCCCGACCTTTCGTCAACAGTACTTAGTCCGCGTGCTGTGGAAGTCGAACAGGGTCTGGCCCTGCGGCGACGGTAATCATTTCATAAGAATGCCGCGGACGCCCCATGGTTGGCTTACGGTCGCCACGAACTTCTCCCAGGTACACCCACAACACCTGCCTGGCCAATCAGAATTGCGTTCTTGTTCTCCTGACGGACGCCCAGTGTCCGTCTGGCCTGGTAGTATGGTCGGTAAAAGCACAACAAAGGGAGAATACATGCGATCATCACATCACAGAATGAACCGGCCGGGACGCCGATGGAAGGGCGATCTCTCCCAGATGGACCCCATATCGCGGACCTGCCTCAAGTCCTACGCGAAGAATCTGCTGGGCGTCCATGAGTTTACCCCGAGTTTCACGCTATTTCTGGTCCATCTCCTCAATCGCGATTCCCGCCGGCTCCTGACCAAGTACTTCAAGGAAATAACGAAGGGGAAAGTCGAAGGCGATAAACGAGGGCGGGGTGGCCGACGCGATTCGTTGGATATCGAGCATGTGCAGCAGCGGATCATGGAGGTCGCGGATGCCGACGGCGGCGTGGCGAGGCGGGCGATAGAGGCGAAACTCGCGGTGTTGGTGGATAGCCAGGATGCCGGTTATGCTGGGTCGAAATCCGCGGATATGAGGTTGCGGGAGTTGCAGACCCTCTTCAAGTTGACGGCGGCCGATGTTGCCATCTTGTGTTTCCTGTACTGCTGCAAACAGGACCACCAGTTGAATAACATGAGCGAGGGACAGACCTTCTGGAGTCTAACCGAGTTGATGGCGACGGCAACCGGGCTGCGGACTTCAAAAGTTCGTCAATCGCTGAGTGCCTCGGCGAATCTATCGCGAAGCGGTCTTATCGTGAAAGATAGACGGGGTCCTTTTTCGGAGAGTTTCTTCGAGCCGGCACCGGAGATTCTGGACTACCTGAGTGGAATGGGTCCAATCGGGTTAGCTCGGAAGTACTGTAAACCGGATAATAGAATTCCCCACGCTCTCCACTCGTTCACGGTGCCGGAACCCTCCGTCGAGATCATGAAATCCCTCCTCAAGGCGGACGGTCCCGCGCAAATCCTGTTGTATGGCCAGGCGGGGACCGGCAAGACCGAGTTCAGTCGGGCCATTGTCGCTGAGGCCGGCAGGGAGGCTTTTTTCGTCCAGTACGGAGAGGCGACGGACGAAAGACGCAACGCGGCTGTCAACCGCCGGATCGCCATTGTGGGTGCTACGGGCGCGGTGAGGCCCGACAACGCCGTTCTGATCGTGGACGAGGCGGATCGTTTCCTGAATACCCGGTACTTCGTGTTCGGTTCCGATGCCGTCCAAGAGAAGGGGTGGCTGAACGACTTCCTCGATCGTTGCAGGCACAAGATCATCTGGATCGTGAATGAAACGGCTTACATCGAGGAATCCACCTTGCGCCGATTCTCGTACAGCCTCCGGTTCCGAAAGTTCACCCGGCAGGAGCGACAGAACATCTGGCAGAAACTGGCCCGGAAACATCCGCTCCGCAGATTCCTCGCCCCGGAGTTGCTGAAGGAGTTGGCGGACCGTTACCAAGCCAACGCGGCGGGCATCGCGTCGGCCATGAAGGCCCTGAAGACGATCCTGCCGCCGGAGGAAGCCGATCCGGCGACCGTCAAACGCACCTTGGCCGATTTGCTGGAACGGCACCTGGAGGCGACGGGCCACGACCCCAGAGAGAAACTCGACCACCTGACCGGCAACTATGATATCGGGGCGCTCCATACGGACACGGCCCCCGAAAGAGTCTTGCAATCACTCCGGGCCTTTGCGGACTTCATCCGCGGCGACACCGGGAGGGACAAGCGCCATGTCAACCTGCTGTTCTGGGGACCGCCCGGCACGGGCAAGACCGAATTCGCCAAGTACCTGGCCGACCAACTCTCGATGGGGCTCCTCGTAAAGCGGGCCTCGGACCTGTTGAGCATGTGGGTCGGCGGCACGGAAATGCAGATCCGCGCTGCCTTTGAGGAGGCGGAGCGGGAGCGGGCGATCCTCTTGATTGACGAGGCGGACTCCATGTTCATCAACCGGGAAACGGCCGTACGGTCGTGGGAGACGGCGCAGACCAACGAACTCCTGACCCAAATGGAGAACTTCCGCGGCATCCTGATTTGCTGCACGAACCTGCTGCAACATCTGGACCGGGCCGTGGTACGGCGGTTCGCCTGGAAGGTCGAGTTCAAGCCCCTGACCAATGAGGGCAAGGTGCGCTTATTCGACAAGTACTTTGCGGAAGGCGGACGTTCCCTCTCCTCCGACCATGCCGCCCAACTTGCCGCCGTCGCCGATCTGACCGCTGGCGACTTCAAAGCCGTGTGGGACCGCTATGCCTTTGTCCCTGGCCGGAAATGCGCTGACGAGATGTTGGTCGAGGAGTTGAGGAAGGAAGTGGCTTACCGGAAGGGCAGAAAAGAGAACCTGGGATTTGGAGGGTAGGGGGTCTCCCGGATCGTATATGGACATGGGCCTTTCTCTCGCGGCGTAAGTGATCAGGGCACGTCATTAGGCCGCCATTCCAGTTGCCTCCACTCTGTCTACCTTTTCCCTGCTTCAGGTCAGGAATATCCCCCGCTGACTGCTGGCAAAATGCAATCTTGGGGTGTACTATCGGCGGCCTTGGAGGAAACCATCATGACGGTCGCTGAAACGATTGCGAACCGAGCGACGAGACTGCCGCGTGAGCGGCGGGAGAAAGAAAGACCCATTGTGACCCCTCCAGCGCCATATACGAAAGCCGACCTTTCAGGCCTGAAGCCGAAGCATGCCACGTTCGTGGGCATAGACTCCGACGGCTGCGTGTTCCCCACCATGGAGATCAAGCAGAAGCAGTGCTTCCATTCGTTGATTATTTCGAACTGGCGCCTTGAGCCGATCGAGAAATACGTCCGGGAAGTCGCCGAATTCGTCAATCTGCATTCCATACACCGGGGCCAGAATCGTTTTCTCTCCCTGCTCAAGGCGTTCGAGCTGCTGGCCGAACGGCCGGAAGCGCGGGCCGCGGGAATTCCCCTGCCGGCCACCGCGTCGCTCCGGAAGTTCATCGAATCCGGTGTCCCGCTCGGCAATCCGGAACTGAAACGCATCGTCGCGGAAACGGACGATCCCGAACTGGCCGCGGTCCTGAAGTGGAGCGAGGACGTCAATCGCCTGGTGGCGCGGACGGTCGGAAGCGTCCCGCCGTTCCGATGGGTCCGGGAGAGCCTCGACGCCATCCGGCGGAACTCCGACGCCATCTGCGTGTCCCAAACCCCGACCGAAGCCCTTGTCCGCGAGTGGCAGGACAACGGCATGATGGATTGCGTTTCGATCATCGCCGGGCAGGAACTCGGGACCAAAGCGGAACACCTGCGCCTTGCCACGCAGGGCCGCTACGCCCCGGAC
>Ga0182021_10006703_pt1 | contig 13665 bp, 15 predicted proteins | sample 612E3MmetaG_FD_120493 | JGI IMG/M metagenome (GOLD analysis project Ga0182021, IMG submission 120493) | Permafrost microbial communities from Stordalen Mire, Sweden - 612E3M metaG (Illumina Assembly) | ecosystem: Environmental > Terrestrial > Soil > Wetlands > Permafrost | place: Sweden...
CCTCCGACTTGGTCGTGGTGTTCGGCGTGACGGTGACCGCGGTGCCGGACTGGACGAACGGCGCGGCGTAGCTGTCCGTGAAGATGGTGGAGACGCGCGCCGGCGGGCGAGGCAGCACGATGAGGTTCGCGCCGGTGGGCGTCGTGAGGCCCGCGCTGTCCGTTCCGATGGTCGGGTCCTGCTCCTGCACCCGCGCGCCGCCGTCGGTCGTCGGATCGGGAGCGCAGCGCGCCGACGCGAGCGCCAGCATCGCGCCCGCACCACACAGCGTGATGTAGCGCGCGGAGCGGCGACCCGGATTACGGAGGAGGCGCGGAGTCGGGGCGGCGGGCATTGGTTTTCAACCTAGTACAGAATGCCTCGCACGCTCGCGCTCTAGAGACGTTTTGCTGCATTTGGGCAGCAGGGCTCCCATCCCCCGGCCGCTCCGCGGCCTCCCCCGCGCGTGCCGGGGAAACCACCGATTCTCGGCGTGAATTGATCCGCGATGTTGCGGAGATCCACTGGTCTGCGAGGATCCACTCCATGGAGACGGAGCAGGTAGCGACCATCGCGCTGGTGCGTCACGGGCGCTCGACCGCGAACGACGACCCGACGGTCTACTTGAGGACGCCCGATCACGCGATCCCGCTCGCGCGTCCGACCGACGATCCCGAGGCGCTGCTCGCCGGCGATCGACTCGCGACGCTCGGCTACGACCCCGCCGACGTGTGCGCGTGGCGCTCGCCCTATCTACGTTGCGTGCAGACCGAGGAGCTCGTCATGCGGCGCGCGGTGGGGGCGGGCTTCGACCGGATCAAGCGTCGCGACTCGTTTCTCCTCCGCGAGCAGGAGTTCGGCGACTGGGACGGTCTCGACGAAGCGCAGATGCAGGCGCTCGATCCGGTGAAGTATGCGCGGCGCGCGCGAATGACCGACCATCTCGGTCGCTTCTACTTCCGTTATCCGTCCGGGGAGAGCCGCGCCGACGTCGTGCAGCGCATGTCGATCTTCCTCGGCAAGCTCCACCGGACCCATTTTCGGCACCATGTCATCTTCCTGCATGGAGTGACGCAGCGCGCGTTCCGCATGGCGTGGTTCAACTCTTCGTCGGATTGGTTCGAAGCCGAGCCCAATCCGCCGAACGCGTCGGTGCTGGTGATCAGCCGCGATCATGAGCACAGGTGGGTCGAGCGGCGGCTCGTGTGACTGCGCGCGGCGGCCGTTCCGCGCATGAACGCCACACTTCGCCGACCCGAAGCACGCAAACCACGCGAAGCGCATCAGCCCGAGCATGGCATCGCTTCTGCACGCCATGCGGTGATGGGCAAGAAGAGCAAGAAGCAGCGCGCCAAAGCCCGCAAGAAGCAGGCGTCCACGCCGCCGGGCGTCGCGCCGGCGACTGCATCTCTTGCACCCGCCGCGCACCTCGACAGTGCCGTCGAAGCGCAGCTCGTCGAAGCGCAGCTCGTCGAAGCGGCGCCCGTCGAAGCGGCGCCCGTCGAAGGAAAGCCCTTCGTGCTGGAGTCCATCGAGGTGGAGGAGCACCGCGCGTCGAAGCGCATCTCGATCGAGGTGGAGCTCCATCTCGCGAGCGACTCCCACTTCTTCTCGGGCCTCTCGGGCGACATCTCGGAGGGCGGCGTCTTCGTCTCTACCTATCGCGCGCTCGCCCAGGGCAGCCTCGTCGACCTCGAGTTCTCGTTGCCCGGCTCGGAGCATCCGCTCCGCGCGCGCGGGGAGGTGCGCTGGCATCGTGATGCGACACCGCACGGTCCGCCCGGCGTAGGCATCTCGTTCGACGAGCTCTCGGACGACGACCGCGAGGTCATCCACCGCTTCTGCACGATGCGGCCGCCGCTCTACTACGACGACGTGGGGTGAGCCTCCCGGCTACTGCCGCTCGCTCGCCTTCGACGACAGACGTTCGAGCTGGCGTTGCTGCGCCTCGCTGAGCGATGCGCTCCGAAGCGCGGCGAGGATGGCGTTCGCTTCGCTCGTGCGTCCCGCGTCAAGCAGCGCCTCGGCGCGCTCGAGCAGGGCGCGATCACGATACGCCGCCGGCGGCGACGTCGCGAGGTAGCGCTCCCATGCGGCCGCGCGACCGGCCGCGGTCGGCTCCGACCGCGCGAGCAGCGTCGCGGCGTCGGACGCGAGCCGCACATCCGAAGACCGGGTGAGCTCGGTGAGCCGTGCGCGCCCGCGCTCTCGGTCGCCACCGGCCATCTCGACCTCCGCGAGCCTGAACGCCGCGCGCTCCGTCTCCCCAGACGCGGTCTTCGTGTTCGCATTCGCGCCCACGTTCGCATTCGCGTTCGCGTTCGCGTTCGCATTCGCATTCGCATTCGCGTTCGCGTTCGCATTCGCGTTCGCGTTCGCGTTCGCGTTCGCGTTCGCATTCGCGTTCGCGCCCGCCACCTCGATCACCCCGCCCGCGTCGACATCTTGCGTCTGCTGCGACGCCTGCGACGTCACCGTCACGCGTCCGCGCTCCACGCTGACGCGCGCGACGCCGCGAGCGTCCACCCGCACCGTGAACGTCGCGCCCGCGGAGTCGAGGCGGCCTCCGGGAACGGCGATCGTGATGTCGCGCAGCCCACGAAAACGGGCCAATCCACGATCGAGCGCGATGGTCTGATCGTCCCGCGAGCTTGCGCTGGCCGGACCTTCGACGTCGATGCCCACCGCCGGATCCACGAGCGCGTGGGGCGCGGTGTCGCCGCGCACGCCACCCAGAGCAGACATCGCGAAGCCGAGCGTGACCCGCGATCCGCGCGGCACCGAGAGCGCGCGCCCGGCGCCCAGCGCGAGGCCGGGATCCATCGCGGCTCCTTCCACGCGGCAGTCCGGGCATGCACCGGTCACGACCATCCCACGCGTCGTGCTGCGCGGCTCGACGTCCGTCGCATTCGGCCCGGCCGCTATCGGCAGCGGAGCCTGCGTCGCCGTCGAGACCGGCCCGGCGGTCGTGAGGGTCGCGAGAGAGGCGGCCGGCAGCGCAGTCCCTTGCGGAGCGACCGCCGTGACGCTCGAAGGCGCGGTCGCACGGCTCGCACGGCTCGCACGCACGGACAGGAACGCGACGAGCATCAGGCACGCCGCAGCCGCCGCGCCCATGACGAAGGAGCGTACCGGCAGCACGCGCGGTCGGGGCCACGACGCCGCGAGCCGCTGCTCGCTCGCCGAACGCTGCAGCCGATCGTCCTCGCGCAGCGACGCGGACCATGCCGCCTTGGCACGCGCGCGCGCGCGAAGGACGATCTCCTCGTCGAGGTCGGGCAGCTCGGAACGCTCGGGGATCATGACTTCTCTCCACTCACGTCGTCCGCGAACAGCGGGTCTCGGATCAGCTTCTTCGCGAGCGCCGCTCGTCCGCGCTTGAGCCGCGAGCGCACGGTGGGCTCCGGGCAGCCGAGGATCTCGGCGATGCGCGGGGCCGGCAGCTCCTCGAGATCGAAGAGCACGACCACGATGCGCTGGTCGGCCGGGAGATCCTCGAGATGATGATGGAGACGCGCGGCTCGTTCGCGATCGGCGAAGCTCTCCGCGTCGCCGGGCCCATCGTCATGGGGCTCCGGCACATCGTCGATGCCGAGCACGAAACGGCGCAAATAGCGGGTGATCGAGCGCCAGTGGTTCATCACGATGCGCGACGCGATCGAGTACGTGAAGGTCGACAGCTCGCATCGTCCTTCGAATCGCGGAAGCGCGCGGACCACCTGCTCGAGCGTCGCCTGGGTGAGATCCTCGAGGTCGCGCGTCGCGCCGACGAGGCTTCGCACCTGCGCGCGCACCATCACCACCAGCTCCGGCCACGACGGGCGCGGGGGCCCGCTCCCTCCGACGCGGCGGATGCCCGAGTCGAAGTCCTCGTCGTCGACGCGACGCTGTTCGGCGAAGGGCGTCATGATCAGAAGAGCGGAAACGCGAGGCCCAGCTCCGCCCCCGCGCCGATGTGGACCGGCTGGCTGAGCGCGCTCGCCGTCAGGGCTGCGAAGGGCCGGAGGCCGTCGCGCGGCCACTGGACGAGGAACGTGCCCTGACCGTAGACGCCGAGGCTGGTCACGGGCGCGATGAGCACTCCGCTGGCGGCGCCGGTGCCGGCCGGGTACGCGGACATCGTCGACAGCCCACCCTCGACGGCAAAGCCCACCGGCGCTTGCGGATCGAACGGTGCGCCGAACGCGACGCCGGCGCCGGCGCGAAAGGCCCGCGCCGCCTCGAGGCCGCCGCCGCCCGCCTCGGCCGCGAGACCGAGCGTCATGTGCGCCGACCTGGCCACCTCGAGGCCGGCGAGGAGGTGCACGCCGAACATCGCGGGGAGGTTCTTGTCGATGCCCGTGGACGTGGTCCCACCGATCGCGAGCCCGAGGGAGTGCGACGGCTGGCTCGCCGGCGGCGTCGCCTGCTCGGCCGAGAGGGAGAAGCGAAGGGTCTCGATGGCGAGCGAGCGCTCGGGGGTCGCGTCGCGCGCGACCTCGACGGCGGCCTCGCGCAGGCGGTCGTCGTCGGTGCCCGACAGGTCGAGTGACGAGAGGACGGTGCCACCCGACGTGCGTGTCACGAGCGACCACGCCCCGTCCGGGCCGGAGCAGTCGAGCACGGCACGGAGCCCTGCCTCCGCCGATGTGGCGGCGACACCGCACGAGCCGCCGACCGCGTCACATGCGAACCGGATCTCCCGCTCGAACGCGTCGCGGCGAGACTCGCACGCTGCACCGGTCGTCTCGACGTACCAGCGCGCCATCGGAGAAGAAGGAGCGCCGTCGCCTGCCGCCGAGGCCTCACCCGCCACGAGGAGCGCAGCGGCCGCGGCGAGGGCGCCGCCGACGAGGGCGCAGGGATGCCTATGCCGGGGAGAGCGCATGCTCCCTCTTAGTCACCGGCCAGGGCCGGATCGATCCGTATTTTTCAGGAATCATTTTCTGAATCGTTCGGCGCCTTTCCGGTGACCAAACCTCCGATGAGGCGAAAGAACATCGGTCTTTGGTTCCTGGTGGCGGTTCTTGGCGGATGCCTGCCGGACTATCCGTCGAGCGGCTGGCGAGGTGCTCCCGGCCGCAGCGCGAGTGAGAGCGGAGCTCCGGGGAGCAAAGGAGGGAGCGATGACCCGTCGGTCGGGACCGGCGGGTCGCCGGAGGGCTTCGCGCCCGAGTTCGGTACCACGGTGCGCCAGGCCGATCCGCCTCCTCCGCTGAGCGGAGGGACGATCGCGATGGCACCCGACGGCAAGACCATCGTGGCCGCCGATCCGGATCGCGACCTCGTCTACGTGGTCGACTACCACGACGCGTCGACGCTGCGCACGATCGCGCTGTACCACCACGACGAGCCGGGCCGCGTCGTCATCGACACATCGAATCGCGCGCACGTCGCGCTTCGCCGCGCAGGCGCCTTCGTCACCATCGATCTCGCGACCGCCACGGTGATCGCACGTCGCGACGTCTGCTCCGCGCCGCGCGGCATCGCGCACGACCCCGACGCCGACGTCGTCCACATCACGTGCGCAGGCGGCGAGCTCGTGACGTTCCCGGCGGGCGACGGCCTCGAGCTACGCCGGCGCTTCGTGACCCGTGACCTGCGCGACGTCGTCGTCGTGCCCGGCGCGCTCATCGTGAGCACCTTCCGCGACGCGCGGACGTACCGCCTCGCCGACGGCGAGACCGTCGCGCTGGAGCGGTATCGCCCGCAGAACGTGCTGTGGGGGACCCCTGCCGTCGCATGGCGGATGGTCGCGCTCCCGGCCGGAGCCCTCTTGACCCCGTCGGCCGGCGACGGCGGGGAGGCCGTGCTGATGGCCGCGCAGAGGGTGCCGGCCTCCGGCGAAGACGGGAGCATCGCGCCCGCGCCGCCGTCGGTTCCCGCGGCGTACTACTCGGACACCGTGGGCGCGGATCCCTGCAATCCGAACGGTCCGGCGCCGTTGATCCTCGAGAGCGACAACGCGTTCCACCTTCCGCAGGCGACGCTCCCGGTCGACGCCGCCGCCTCGCGGACGACGATCGCCGTGGTCGCCGCCGCCAATGCGCATACGCCGTCGCTTCCGCAGCTCGTCTTCGTCGACCGAGAGTCTCAGCGCTCGCTGACCGCCGACCACTTCGCATGCCAGCTTCGTCCATCGACCGTCGCTCTGCCGGGGCTCCAGCTGACCTCGGTCGTGTTCGCCGACGACAAGACGGTCGTCGCGTTGTCACGCGAACCGGCAGCGCTCGTGGTCGTTCACCTCGATCTCGACCTGGGCCAGGGCCCGACCGAGATCGCGCGCATCCCGCTCTCGGCCGCGAGCCGTGAGGACACCGGCCACGCGATCTTCCACTCCAACTCGGGCGTCGGCGTCGCCTGCGCCTCGTGCCATCCCGACGGTCGTGACGATGGTCACTCGTGGAAGTCGATCGAGCTCGGAGCGCGCCGCACGCCTTCTCTCCTCGGCACGCTCGCCGGCACCGCGCCGTACCACTGGAGCGGCGAGGCGCCCGATCTGAAGGCGCTCATGCAGCTCACGTTTCAGTCGCGCATGCACGGTCCGGCGCTCACCGATGATCGCTTCGATGCCATCGGCGGATGGCTGAGCGCGCTGCCCGCCCCGCCCGTCGCGGCGCCGGGCGATGCTGCAGCAGCGCTTCGCGGTCAGGCGCTCTTCGAGGGCGCTGCCGCATGCGCGACCTGTCACTCCGGCGCGATGCGAACGAACAACACGACGCTCGACGTGAGCACGGGTGGCGCGTTCCAGGTGCCGTCGCTGGTCGGCGTCTCGTGGCGCGCTCCGTTCCTCCACGACGGCAGCGCGCCGACGGTGCGGGCGCTGCTCGAGCGCTTCCACGGCGGAGCTACGCTCGACCCTTCGCAGATGAAGGATCTCGAGACGTACGTCGGAACGTTCTGACGGGGCGCGTCTTTCGCGAACGCCGTAGTATGTCAGGCGCATGATCCCGTGGGAGCTGCTCGGCGAGGCGCGCACGCCCGAGGGCACGCACATGACGCTCACGCGTCGTGGCAACGAGTACATGATCCTCGCCGACGGCAAGGACCTCATGTCGAGCCGCATGAGGGGCTCCGAGGAGGAGCTCGCGCGTGTGGGCTGCGACCGCGCGCGCAAGGTGGAGAACGCCTGCGTGCTCGTGGGCGGGCTCGGCATGGGCTTCACGCTGCGCGCCACGCTCGACGTCATGCCCAAAGACGCGACGGTCGTCGTCGCCGAGCTCATGCCGGCGGTGGTCGAATGGAACCGAGGCCCGCTCGCCGCGCTCGCGAAGAGCCCTCTCGAAGATCGCCGCACCCGCGTCGAGGTCGGGGACGTCGGCGTTCTCCTGCGCGAGGCGCGTGCTAGCTACGACGCGATCCTCCTCGACGTCGACAACGGCCCCGCCGCCTTCACGCAGACGTCGAACGCGGGCCTCTACGACAACGCGGGCCTCCTCATGATCCGTGATGCGCTCCGGCCGGGCGGCGTCGTCGCCGTGTGGTCGGCCTGGGACGATCGCAAGTTCGAGCACCGCCTTCGCCATCACGGGTTCACCGTCGAGACGCATCACGTCCGCGCGCGGCTGCGTCAGGGCGGGCCCCGGCACACGATCTTCGTGGGCCGCTTGTAGGCGCTGTCACGAAGCGGAGGGCTCGCGCGACGTACCGGCGTGAAGCTCGTCGCTGCGCTCGGATTCATCGGAATTTTGGGCCTCGCACCGTGCTCGGCGGGCGCGGATGACCAATTGGTCGGACCAATTTCGCTGCCCATGCCGCCCGCGTCGCTCGCGCCGGCCCTTCCGGCCGCGGCGCCCGCGGCGCCCGCGCTCCCACCGGCGCTCGAGGGCGCGCCGCTCGAGCGCCTCGACCTCGAAGGCGGCGGACACGCCTTCGTCGCACTGCCGATCGGCGCGACCGACAAGCGTGTCGTCGTCGTCGGCGTGCACGGCGCGGGCGATCGCCCCGACTGGTCCTGCACCGAGTGGCAAGCGGTGACCGCGGGATGGGCGATCGTCGTCTGCCCGGTCGGGGTGAAGCATCCCGGTGATGCGAGCGCGTACGTGTGGAGCTCCGCGGAGGCCATCGCCTCCGGCGCCGATCGCGCCGTGCGTGCGGCCCGGGCGCGCTACGGCGCGTGGATGATGGACGGTCCGCTCGTCTACGGCGGCTGGTCGCAGGGCGGCACGCTCGCAGCGCAGGTCATCGCGTCGCGACCCGGCGTGTACGACCGCGCGGCGCTGGTCGAGGTCGGCCACACCGCCCTCGATGCGAATCAGGTCGCCGCCGGCCTGGTCGCCGGAGGCGTCCGTCGGGCCGTCGTGTCCTGCTCGAGCTTGAAGTGCCGGGCCTTCGCGCGCGACTTCGAGGGCGCTGCGCGGCGCCGCAGTCTGCCGGTGCGCCTCGTGGACGTCGGCCTTCGCGGCCACTGGTTCGACGAGCCCGTGTTCCGTGCGCTCGGCCCCACCTTCGTCTGGATGTTCGAGGAGGAGCGACGGTTCGCGGGACTGGGCGCTGCCGTCGACGCCCGTTATTCGACCGATTGACTGCTATCCTGCGCGGGCGATGCCCGGTGACGTCAAAGCGCGCGGCAAGGGACTGCCCGAGGTTCCGTTCGGGACCGTGGTCGGTGGCGACTACATGGTGGTGCGTCCGCTGCGGCGAGGCACCATGGGCGCGCTCTACGTCGCCGAGCAGCTCAGCACTGCGGGCCATCGGGCGCTCAAGATCCTGCGGCGCGAGTACGTCTCCGACGCGACGCTCTTCAAGCGCTTCGAGCGCGAGGCGCAGATGGCTGCGCGCATCCCGAGCGAGCACGTCACGCACATCATCGCGTCCGGTGTCGACGAGAAGCTCCAGGTCCCGTGGATCGCAATGGAGCTGCTCGAAGGGCAGACCCTCGGCGACCACGTCGAGGAGGTCGGGCCGCTCCCCAAGATCATGGTGCGCCAGATCTTCGAGCAGCTCTGTCACGCCATCGCCGCCGCGCACGCGCTCGGCATCGTGCATCGCGATCTCAAGCCCGCGAACATCTTCCTCAGCCAGGCGCGGCGCGTCGGCGCCGAGAAGATGGTGAAGGTCCTCGACTTCGGCGTGGCGAGCATCATCGCGGAGAGCCTCACCATCCTCGGCTCTCCGCTCGGTACACCGAACTGGATGTCGCCCGAGCAGACCCGCGGTGAGGACACCACGACCGCCACCGACGTCTGGGCGCTCGGACTGATTGCATTCTACATGCTCACGGGACGCATGTTCTGGCGCGCTGCGCTCAGGTCCGGGCCCAGCACCGACATCGACGTCATGCGCGAGATCCGTGACGAGCCGGTACCCATCGCCTCGATGCGCGCGCTCGAGCTCGGGGCCGGCCAGTACATCCCCCGCGGCTTCAACGAGTGGTTCGCGCAGTGTGTCGCGCGCTCGCCGAACGAGCGCTTCGTGAATGCGACGGCCGCCTACGCAGCGCTGTCGCTGGCGCTCGCGCCCTGATCAACGTGAACCTCGCCACCATCACGTCACTTCTCCGCCGTCTCTGGCGGCTCGTTCGCAAGGTGGTGCAGGGGCTCTTCGTCCATCATGCGTTCGATCACGCGGCCACGATGGCCTTCTACTTCTTCCTGGGCATGATCCCGCTGCTGGTGTTCGTCGGCCTGCTCGTCGGCAACGTGGTGCAGCGGGAGGGCGCCGAAGAGCTCGCAGCGCCGCTCTATCGCGCGATGCCGCGCGCTGCCTCCGAGCTGCTGCGGCACGAGCTCTACGAGATCGCCGACGCCCATTCGGGCTCGATCGCGCCGCTCAGCATCGCGGGCTTCCTCTGGCTCACCACCAACGGCGTCCACAACCTCATGGACGTCTTCGAGATCCTCGTGAAATCGCAGCCCCGCAGCTGGTTGCGGCAGCGCCTCATCGCGGTGATGTGGGTCGCGGGGACGCTCGTGGCGATCGCCGTGGCGACCTGGACCCTGCTGTTCGTCAACGGCGCCGCCACCGGGCTCACGGCCCACCATCTCCCCGCACTGTTCCGCGGCACGAGCGAGTTCCTCGCGCAGGGCTGGAAGCGCTTCGGCATCCTCCTCGTGTTCGTCGGGATGATCAGCGTCGGCCTCGCGATCTTCTATCGCACGTCGGTGCGCCATCCTCCCGGGGTGCAGCGCAAGGTGTGGACCGGCAACTTCGTCGCGCTCACGCTCTGGACGATCGTGTCGTGGGCCTTCGGGACCTACGTGCGGACCATCGCGCACTACGCGGTCTTCTACGGAAGCCTCGCGACGGTCGCGGTGATCTTGCTCTGGCTCTACCTGACGAGTCTCGCGCTCGTCGTCGGCGCCGAGGTGAACGCGATCCTCGAAGGCATGCGCGACCCGGCAACGCCCCCGAGCGACAGACCTCCGCCGGTGGCCGAGCGAGCCCGCGAAGACGGAACCTAGGTCGCTAGCGAATCGCCTCCACGCGCAGGCGGTTGCGATACGTGCCCGCGGCGTGACCGACGCTGTCGTAGCCGCGCCCCGGCCCGGTCTCGGCGAGCGCGAGGACGATGACCGAATCGCTGTCGCGCGCGAAGAACTGGATCGAGTTCTGCGGCAGGCCCCACCCCGCCGTCGGCGAAGGCTCGGTGCTCAGCTGGGCCGACCAGTCCTTGAAGACGAGGCGGCAGCCGCGATCGCGATCCGGAGCCTTGTCGCCACGCGGCCGGATCTCGATGGTGAGCCCCTCGTCGCGCGTGAGGTGTCCGGCTGCGAGCTCGGCGAACGGACCCTTCTCGGCGTCGTGCGCGCGGACCACGTGGAAGGCCAGGTCCTCGCCCAGGTAGGCGAGCTGCATCGGGCGCCCGGTCGGATAGTCGGCGGGCTCGAACGAGAACCGCGTGGGGCCGGTCGGCCCGAACGAGACCGTCGCATCGAACGAGAGGTGGATGGTCGTCCAGGTGTCGAGGTGCGCGTAGACCGGCACGGGCAGCCTGGTCAGCGCCTCGATGTCGACCGCGCCCGACTTGTCCTTCGTGACGACGAGCGTGCTCTCGCCGTCATCGGTGTAAGATGCACGCAATCCGTTGGCGGTCTTCGTGTAGTGGGTGAGGGCGCGCTGCTTGCGGAGGTCTTCGGGGGGAGCGAGCAGCACCCAGGTGCGATCCGGCGAGCGGCTCTGGAAGGTGAGCATCGGATTGACGCGGATCTTGCCCTTGCCGCAGGGCACGACGATCTGGCCGGTCGCGGCGTCGTCGCTCACAGCTTCGCCCTGCACCTCGGCGAGCGCGCCGCCCGCGGGTCGCGTCGACGGCTCGGCGGCGCGCTGCGCGAAGACCTCGAGCGCGCCCAGCGCGCCACCGGCGACGAGCGCGACGGCGCTGACCACCGTGCGCTCCTTCGACCACCATGCGAGCGCGCTCAGCGCGAGGGCGAACGCCGCCGGCGCCGCCAGTCGCGTCACGGGCATCGACGCCCGATAGAGAATGCCCCCCGTGACGATGGCCACGAGCCATCCGCCGGCCGCCGCCGCGACGAGCACGCCCAGGGGCATCGGCGACTTGCGAAGGAACAGATAACGGACCACCGCGGCCACGGTGACGACGACCGAGACCGCCGGCACCACCGTGTTGCTCCACAGGTGGACGTCGGTGAGCTTGAACCCATGCGGAAGGAGGAGGAGCGCCTCGATCCCGGCGACCAGGTGCAGGAGCAGGACGACGACGCAAGCGATCCGCGCGATGGCCTGTCCTCGAAGCACGGGCTCATTCTACGGGGGCGTGCAGGAGCTCGCCGACCGGATGCGACCGCAGTCCGCCAAGGCCTTGACTCGATCATCGGTGATTCGTCAGCCCGCCGTCATGCCGCTGACGCTTCTCGCCAGCTCCGCGGAGAGACGAAAGTGCCATTTTTACGGGAAACGGTGGGTCGGCGCCCCGCACGACGCGCCGTGGTCCGCCGCCGCTCCACCGCGCGCGCGTTGGTCCGCGAGATGCAACTGAGGTCACCATGCAACTCGCTCGCGCCGCGGCACGTCGAAGGTTCCTGGTCCTCATCTGCTTGGCGGTGGCGCTCTTCGGGCTGGGGGCCATCTCCGCGGCGCGCGCCGACGGACCGGCCATGTCCCCGGCGACGGGCATGCGCCAGGGCGTCATCACCGAACGGTTGCGCGACTGCCTGACCTTCGAGCGTACGCCCGGCGCATCTACCGCGGTGCAGAAGACCTCGCGCTGAGCGAGCTCTTCGGAGCGCGACATCGCCATCAGGCTCGCACGAAGTTGCCTACTCCGCGACGTGACGACGCGCTCCGCACGCCTTGCACCACCCGCGCAAGATGAGATGGGGCGGTCGGCGTCCTGCCCGATCGGTGACGTCCTCGGGACGTCTCCGCCGCGAAAAACGAGGCGGAAGACTCGCCGTACGCCGGGCGCGCGGGTTGCAGCGGTGCGCGGAAGGCAGCATTCGAGGAGGACGCGATGAGGAGCGCACGAGACGCGAGCACGGCGGCGACAGCGTGTGAGGACACATCGTACGACGACCTGCTCTCTGCTGAGGAGACGTACGAAGGCTCGAAGCACTTCGCGCTCGACGTCGATCTCGACTTCGAAGCCGAGGTCGACACCGCCGGCATGAACAAGACGGTCGTCATGTCTCCGGCGCTCCTCGCGCAGCTCCGGGCGGAGCTCCTCGCGCAAGCCGCGCGCGAGCCTCTGGCCACGCGACCCACCCAGCGAACGATGCCCGCGGTCCGGCCCGACGACTCCGACTGAGCGGCTACGCGATGTGCTCGAGCGCGACGTCGAAGGAGAACCAGCTGTGCTTCCGGTCCTCGTAGACGGAGCGCGCGGGCGGCGGGAGGCTCGCGAGGCTCGAGGCCTCGAACATTCCGAGCGCGATGCCGACGATGCCGGGCCGCCCCTCGGCTTCCCAGTAGAGCGTGCCGCCGCACTCGGGACAGAAGTGGTTCGTGACCGTGCGACCTTCCGGGACGGTGCGGGTGAACGTCTTCTCGTCACCGCCGAAGCGGACGCGCGATCGGTCGAAGAACGCGGCGGCGCCGAACGCCGAGCCGGTGCGGCGCTGACAATCGAAGCAGTGGCAGACGCTCACGATGACCGGCTCGCCGGAGGTCCGGGCAACCAGCTTGCCGCAGGCGCAATGCGCAATGCGCTCGTCGCTCATGCGGTCGAGTCTGCCCCATCCGCGAAGACCCGGCTATGCTGCCGCCATGGCCCAAGGCACGAAAGCAACCATCGTCGCGTTCCAGCGCGAGCAAGGATTCGGACGCGTCACCGTCGAAGGTCAGGGTGAGCTCCCGTTCGACGCCGTCGTCGCGCAACCTAACCCCGACAAGTTGCTGCCGGGCACCGAGGTGATGGTGGAGATCGGACCGTCACGCATTCCGGGCCGCATGAAGGTGGTCAAGCTGTGGATCGGTGACTCTCCGCCGTGAGCGAGCCGAGCGAGCCGAGCTACCTGACCTCTCAAGATTCGTCCAGATCTCGCCGGAGTGGGCGAGCTCCGAGCTTCGACCCGACCTCGACGTGCGGGCCTGAGAGCCGACAAGGGAAGGGTCAGGCATGGGCAACCGTTGTCCCGGCCGGCGAGAACGGCCCGGAACACGGCGTCACGATGCGAGAGCCGCGCCTGCGGCTCACGCATCCTGTTCGGATGCGGAGATGGGGCCGGCTTCGTTCTTGCCTGGGGTGGCCTCTCGCGGCGCGTCTTCACGGGCTCCAGGACCTGCGTTCGCGACCTCGCCGAGCGC
>Ga0182021_10006704_pt1 | contig 13664 bp, 10 predicted proteins | sample 612E3MmetaG_FD_120493 | JGI IMG/M metagenome (GOLD analysis project Ga0182021, IMG submission 120493) | Permafrost microbial communities from Stordalen Mire, Sweden - 612E3M metaG (Illumina Assembly) | ecosystem: Environmental > Terrestrial > Soil > Wetlands > Permafrost | place: Sweden...
ATGTTCCCTTATACCTCGGGCGATTTACACATCGGGCACTGGTACGCCATGGCGCCCTCCGATGTCTACGCACGTTTTAAGCGGTTGCAGGGTTTTAACGTCCTGCATCCCATCGGGTTCGACTCTTTCGGATTGCCGGCGGAAAATGCCGCTATCAAGCGCGGTATTCATCCCTACAAATGGACAATGCAGAACATCGATAACATGCGCCGCCAACTCAAGACCATGGGCTCAATGTACGATTGGAGTCGCGAAGTCATCACCTGCGAACCGGAATACTACAGGTGGACGCAGTGGTTTTTCGTCAAGCTTTATGAACACGGACTGGCCTACCGCAGCAAGTCGCCTGTCAACTGGTGCCCCAAATGCCAGGTAGTGCTGGCCAACGAACAGGTAGAAAACGGGCTGTGCTGGCGCTGTGAAAGCCCCGTCGTGAAACGCGACCTGGAACAATGGCTTTTCCGCATCACAAAATATGCCGATGAACTGATGGAACACAAGGACATCGATTGGCCGGAGCGCATCCAGATCATGCAGCGCAACTGGGTCGGGAAGAGCTATGGCACCGAGATCAATTTCGAATTGAACCATCACGGCGTCACCGAGAAAGAAATCAAGGTATTCACTACGCGACCGGATACCGTTTTCGGCGTGACTTTTATGGTATTGGCGCCGGAACATCCGCTGGTGGCGAAAATCACCACAGCCGAGAAAAAAGCGGAGGTCGAGGATTATGTTGCCCGCACCCGCCGCTTTACCGACATCGAACGTCTCTCCACCGAAAAGGAAAAGGACGGTGTTTTCACCGGAGCTTATGTCACCAACCGGCTCACCGGAGATAAAGTCCCCGTCTGGATCGCCGACTATGTGCTAGCCAGTTATGGCACCGGCGCGGTCATGGCTGTACCCGCCCATGACGAGCGTGATTTTGCCTTTGCTAAAAAATACAACATCCCGATTAAAGTCGTCATTGCTGGTCCGGAATGGAAAGGCGAGGAGTTGGAAAACGCCTATATCGAAGACGGTACGATGATCAATTCAGTCCAATTCAACGGTCTGAACAACCGGGAAGGTATTAAGGCTGTCACTGCCTATCTGGAAAAGCAAGGTTGGGGCAAGGGCACCATCAGTTACCGCATGCGCGACTGGCTGATTTCCCGCCAGCGCTACTGGGGGGCACCTATCCCCATGATTCACTGTCCCAAATGCGGAATTGTTCCCGTGCCGGAGAAAGACCTGCCGGTTTTATTGCCGGAGGAAGCTGAATTCAGGCCGACCGGGGAATCACCGCTGAAATACAACGAAAAATTTGTAAATACTACTTGTCCCAAATGCGGCGGACCGGCCAAACGCGAGACGGATACCATTGACGGCTTTCTATGCTCCTGCTGGTATTTCCTGCGCTATTGCAGTCCGCACGACAGTAAGGCGCCATTCGATCCCAAACAAATCAAATACTGGATGCCGGTGGATATTTATACCGGCGGCGCCGAGCACGCGGTGATGCATTTACTCTACGCCCGCTTCTTCACGAAAGCGATACGGGATATGGGACTCATCGATTTTGGCGAACCTTTCAAAAAGCTCTTTAATCAGGGCATTATCATTGCCGACCATCAGAAAATGAGCAAATCGAAAGGCAATGTCGTCAATCCCGATGCCTATGTCAACGAACTGGGCGCCGATACCGTGCGCGCTTATATGATGTTTATCGGTCCATGGGAACAGGGCGGCGAGTGGTTCGACACCGGCATCAGCGGCGTCAGCCGCTGGCTGAAGCGCGCCTGGAACCTGACGCTGGAAGATTACCAGCTTAAAGGGAATGATGCCGAGGCTATCAAAGAGTTGGAGCGAATGACCCACCAGACCATTAAAAAGATCACCGGCGATATGGACCGTCTCCGGCTGAATACGATGATTGCAGGTCTGATGGAATACACCAACTACCTCAACAAAGTCAGGGAGTCTGCTTTAGTCCCACCGGTAGTCTGGCTAAGCAGCATCGAAAAACTGATGATCATGCTGGCACCCACCGCGCCGCATCTGTCCGAAGAATTGTGGCACCGATTAGGACACAAAGAAAGCGTGCACAATCAGAACTGGCCGAAATGGGATGAAGCATTGGCTAAAGAGGATGAAATCACGCTGGTAGTCCAGGTCAACGGCAAACTGCGCGACCGTATCACCGTCAGCGCCTCGATTACGAAAGAAGAAGCCAAAAAGACGGCTCAGGACAGCGATAAAGTAAAACCTCACCTCACGGGTAAAACCCTCGTTAATGTCATTTATGTACCCGGTAAGCTGGTGAATATAGTTGTGAAGTGATATCGTCACCCCGATGTTTGTTAAGTCGTAGGTATAACTATGCAATACCCTTAGCTTTTTTATTAGATGAATCTGGCTAAATAAACTTGTCTACCGCGTTACAGATCTCACTGAATGACTTTTCGAACCGTTGTCCTAAAACCTTTGCTCTTGCAGGGTGATTTTTGTCAATCCAGCCTTGGCAAAGTTGGAGATTCCCAACAAAGAATAATTCAGTTTCTGACATGGCGATACAATCCCAAATGTGATGGTCGTCAGCCTCAGGGCGAATACCAATCGGAAGAACGACTTTCGCGGATTGTACAATCTCTTGAAATTGCTTCTGAATCATAATAATGTATTGTTCACAGGCAATGTTATTTTTTCCTTTAGCATACATACTCATAGCTGGTAAAATACCACCCTTGGATAATTCCTCCCAAGCTTTATCCGGATGTAATATTCGTGGGGGTTGTGTTGCATTAATCTCATGGGGACCGACAATCAATTGTCCTGAATTTACTGTGATTCCTTGCGGAATAAAGTTGCAGGAACCATGTAGTTTTAATAGTCTGACTCCGGTACCGTTGCCCCAATAAGTAATAGAGGTAATGCCCGATGCCAACAATGCCTGCTCAATCAAGCAATCATAGTTTAGTGTTGATAAGATGATGGTACCATTCATAATATGAGGTAAATATCTAATAACGATTTGATAGTAAAGATTAATCTTTAAATTGGTGATCCTAACCTTACTGAAATATATTCCCAAATCCAATAGAAGTTTATTCACGTTATGTGGTCCAGGAGATTGGTAAAGTGAAAGCATACCCGTTTCAAAATTTGAAGTGCTAAAATCATTCGCCAGCTGCCCAGAAATATTGCCCCAAGTTTCTGGATAAGCCTGACAAAGCCTTCCAAATAATTCTGAACCGCTAGGCGGAGTTGGGGTTGTTCCTCCCGACCCAAGGCTTGCTCCTGCGCCAAACAGGAATAGAATGGGCTTATATTTCATATTCTTTTTACTTAAACAGCAATATTTGAACTTCTTGCCACTTCCGCAAGGACAAGGATCATTTCTTCCTATTTTCATTTGAATCCAATATAGCATGTTATTGACTTTATGCAAAGTACTTCAGTATGGGATTATGACACCTAGCATATTTTTAGGTATATATGACGTAGAAAATGTATAAGGAATCCCTATCAATCTCTGGATTCCCACCGGAGTTTATGCCGTACTTGAAACGGGGCGGGAATGACAAAGTGAGATTACTTCGGATACTAATAGTAACCTCGCAATGGTGATAAAAATGTGGGAGGCAAGGTGGAACAGGCGTCTCGGCCTGTTCTCTATTTGCGAGTCCGCCTCATCTGGATGAGAGTCTCCCTGCCTGTTGAGTAGAGAAGGAGATTCTTCAGGTACTTTGTATCTTCAGAAAGACAATCCTCCCTTATATCCATTCCGACGAAAGTCGGAATCCAGTCCTTTCCAAAATGCTGTTTGTGATAGTCCTGTATTACTGTGCTTTGTATAAAGTTGAATGACGTCAAACATTTAGACGCTTTCGGGAAATTGTGATACAATTGCCAAACTAAAAGGGAGGCAAGCACATTTTGAAAAAACAAATTATTACTATTTCTGGTATCCAGATCCCCGAATCCCCGTTTAACCATGTTGTGCGAGCGGGAGACTTTCTTTTTTTAACCAGTCAACTCTCGTTAGATTTGAAGACGGGTCAAATCATTTCGGGAGACATCAGCAAACAGACGGTACAAGCTCTTGAAAATATTAAGTTCCTGCTTCAGTCATGTAACGCAAAAATGGATGATATCGTCAAAGTGGTGATCTATATGCGAGACATCGGTGAATTTGACAAAATCAATGCAGTTTATCGGAAGTATTTCCCCAAGGGATCCGAGCCGGCGAGGGTAACTGTTCAGGCAACGTCTCCGATTAAGGGGATAGATATTGAGATCGAAGTTACAGCCATCGCTTCAAATCAATGAAGGAATCAGTAAACATCCTATTGAAAGCTGACAGCTGATGGCTGATAGCTCTCAGCTACCCGCTCATACCACTTCACACTCCCCACATCTCCCCTGAATACACCATTTTTTATAAAGATGTAACAGGCCTTGCTGCCGCCGCGCTGAATTAACCTGCACTCCTTTCAACCCGAACTGCGTTCTCATATGCCGCTCAATGGTATTTGTCGCCAGCGCCGGATAAGACTGGAATAGTGCCTCTGCTTTTTCGGCCAATTCTTCCCAACCGTTTTTCTTACTCCAGGCACAGGTAAATGGTAAAAGCACATTAATGACAATATCTGACGCCCGATCCGGCCCGATCAGCCACGGACTCAAACCGGCGCATTTTTTGTAAAAATCAAAGTGGCTTGTCCAGTAATCATCCCCTCGCACTATTAGTCCCATTTCCAACTGCCCGCGACTCTTTTCCGGCGTAACTTCCCATACCAATTGCACCAGTCCGTCAAGCAAACCTGTCACCTGATACCGCTGCAACAACAAACACATACCTGCCATGCGACGTAAAGGCGAATTGCCCGGTCTTACATGAAAGGTCTGCCAGTCTTTCACCGACATTGAATTCCTATAATCCTTATTTCGCCATTGTGCCTCCAACTCATTCACGTAAGTGCTATCTGAAACCTCGCGTAAATCAACCGACCTTTGACGTGGTAACAATCCGGCCGTCCCCATCAGTAAAACCTGCAATCCTGCAAGTCTATCTATATCATAGAGGCATCTTGAGGTATTTAATTCCAGTACCGAAAGCGGCAATTTTTGTGCCAGTGTCAAAAAAGCATCTTTATTACTGGTATATCCCAACGCTTGCATAATGCCGCTGTAAAGGCATTGACCTGCTTCTCCAAGTTCCAAATCCGAATGAAACCGTGAGACTTTCTCATAAAAACGCTCCGTACCCATTTTGTCCAGGATTTCTAAATATCTCTTCCCTTCCCGCGTGATCCCGGAACAGGGAACTGCGCTGGATAGAGTCGGGGCAGGGCTATTTAACTGATGATTGCCCAGAATCACTGTGGGAATCAAAAGGCCGTTTTGTAATGCTATCTCGTTCCGGGAGTCCTGCCACATCACCACGTGTAAAACTACGCTGTTATACGCCGGATTACGATTGTGCCCGTGTGTACGCCAGTCTCCGGATTTAACATGGACCTCGATGTTTCCCTTGATCGTCTGCCCGCCGATGTTAACCACCGCATCCTGAAAATCTGATCCCGGTGTATCGCTTGACTTCCCCGGGTAAATCACACTTAAACTCTGTCCGGATTCTGTCTTTAATGGACAGCCTGTTCCCAACAGACTCTGCCACATTTCTGTGACCTGTTTTTCCGTCATCTTTTCTGCAATGCGGGAAGTCAAATATCCTCCGGCTTTAATTACACGCTATCGTGTATAACGGCATATTACACGTTTTCGTGTATGCTGTCAAATATGGTGATTCGATGGTTATTTGTCGTTTTTGTAATGGAGTAAAAAATCTCCCGGCTTGTGATTGCAAGTCGGTTCGATTGCCATTCCATGCTTGATGCGAAATCCATTTTAATAAGTGGATCCCGGCCTTCGCCGGGTATGAAACCCTTTGTTGCTCGATTTACCCCCGACAATTGGGTTAGCTAATCTCTGAAAGCTGTCAGCTAACCCAATTTGACAGCCGGAGTCTGTAAAAAGTAGAATGGCGATTATACACTACGGAGAATCAACATAATGGTACCGGAAGAAATAAAAAAACTGATCGGCCTGAGCAGCGGTGTCAGGATATATGAAGTCGAAAAAGGGGCTATCCGCCGCTTTGCGGAGGCCATGGACGATCCGAATCCGTTGTATCAGGACGAAGAGTACGCCGGAAAATCAAGATACGGCTCGATCATCGCTCCGCCCGGTTTCTTCGGCTGGCCGTCGAAGCAAGCCAGAGGCAGCGCGCTCGCTATCGATATCCCACCTGAGCTTATATCGGCGCTGGAACAGGAGGGATATCCCAAATCGTCAGTCCTCGACGGCGGCATGGAATGGGAGTTTTCCCTGCCGGTGCGCGCCGGAGACATCCTCACCGCCAGGACTACCATCCGCAATTTGAGGAGCAGAGCCACCAGGAGCGGCGGCGTCATCTTTTCTTTTATCGAAACTACCTTCCACAATCAAACCGGAGCGCTCATCGCCACCCAGCAGGCGATGTACATTCACCAGTCAAACACTCCCCCGCAAAAGGAGCCGGCTAATGTCTGAACAGCTTTACTGGGAAGACATCGAGATTGGGACTGAGATTGCACCGCTGGCTAAAATCGCCACCACGCAAATGCTGGTGAAATGGGCCGGCGCTTCCGGCGATTTTAATCCCGTCCATTATGATAACGCATACGCCGCAACCACGGGTGCCGGGCAAATCATCGTTCACGGCGCTTTGAAAAGGCAGTGGTTGATTCAATTAATGACGGACTGGATGGGAGAACAGGGTACTTTAAAGAAATTTTCCTGCCAGTATGGTGCGATGGATTATCCCCGGCATATGAAAACCATGACTGAACCGCAGGCAGGTGAAACATGGTTCTGCAAAGGCAAAGTCACTAGAAAATATACCGAGGGCAACCTGAATTTTGCTGAATGCAAGATCTGGCTGGAGAACACCAGGGGTGAAATTACTACATCCGGTAAAGCCACGGTCATTCTGCCTGCCGGAAATTAGCGATTAATGAGTTTCCGACTCTCCCGGACGATGGATTTGACATACCAGTCCCGCTGCACAGGTATCGCATTTCTCGGTTTCCAATTGAAACGTAGTGTGCGTAATATTGAACTTCTGTTCCAGTTGGCCTTTTATCGTTGCCAGAATTTCAGCGGTGCGGCTCAGCATCTGGTCTTCGATCAAAATATGTGTCGAAAGTGCGTAAATGCCGGAAGTGATCGTCCAGATATGAAGGTCGTGTAATTCCTTAACTCCCTTTACGCTCTTAATGGTCTCCGTGACTTTATCCAGTTGGATTTCTTTGGGTACGGTTTCCAATAAAATCTCCACCGATTCTCTCACCAGACTTACGGCCCCCCAGAGGACGATTATGCCGATGACGATCGCGATCACGGGATCGGCCACTTCCCAACCGGTGACGGCTATGATAATACCGCCGGCGATCACCCCCACCGATGAAATTGTATCCCCGAAAACATGGAAGAACGCCGCGCGGACATTCAGGTTGCTATGCCTTGCGCGGTGAAGCAAGCGCATCGAAACCAGATTAGCCGCCAGACCGATCCCGGCCACTACCAGCATCACAGTAGTATGCACTTCGGGCGGACTGTGAAAACGGTGATAGGCTTCGTAGAATATAAATATAGCTACTAAAACCAGAGTCACACCGTTGGCCAATGCCGCCAGAATCTCGGAGCGGTGAAAGCCGTAGGTGCGTTTCCTTGTGGCGGGCTTTTTAGCGAGGTTCAACGCTATCAGACTTAATCCCAGAGCTAGAGCATCCACCAGCATGTGGCCGGCATCGCTGAGCAACGCCAAACTATTACTGATTATTCCCCCGGCGATTTCCGCCGCCATGATGATTATCACCAGAATCAGGGCGGCCTTGAGCCCCCAGCTGCCATCTGTCGCGCTATGGTTTTCCACGGCATGGTCGTACTTCATCATTTAGTTAAATGATACCACATGAACTTGTCGTTAAAAGATGTTTAAAGTCACATCCATCACCGGGTACATTTTCCATTCTATCCCGGTGTCACGACGGGTTACACTTCAAAACGGTTCGGTCACAGTGCTGTTTTCCCACGCACCGGTATAAAGTACTATCCGATTTAGTACTAAAGACATGCTGTATAAAATTGCTTTTGGTACGATAATTAAATTGCAATTTGCATATAACCGGATTGCACCGCAGCCTCATACCGCAACTTCGATGCGATCGATATAAGGGGAAAATATGAAGAAGTTACTGAAAAAGAAAATATTCTTTATCCCACTTATTGTTGTGATTGCACTGGTAGTCTTTGCCGCTGGTGTTTATGCTGCTACAGCCATCATGCTGCCCGGTCAGGTGAATATAGTGGCGGCCACTAATGATATAAAAGTGTATCTGGATTCCGGATGCAATTTTGAGATTACGAAAATAGTCTGGGCCGACTTACCTGTTGGAGGAGAAAGAACCAAGACTGTTTACATTAAAAACTTCGGGAATACCGAAGCCACGGTAACAGCGGCTTTACAAGGCGCTCCTGCCGGGGTAAACCTCAAAGTCGATTCGAATACTTTGCAGGTACCGGCCGGAGAGCAGGGCTCTTTTCCACTGATTTTGGACGCTACTCAAACAGCAGTAACCGCTGCGGCTTCTTTCACGGTAACATTTACCAGTACCCCGAATTTTGTAAATCCCTAATTGTAACAATAGTTGCTCCGACTGCTATTAGCTACTCGATGTCAACAAAAAGAGAGCTTAACTGACTGCACGATCAAACGGTACTTTATGCTCTTACTGCGGTTTTTTTCTAAACCACTGCTTATATCGTTTCCCGATCTCGAACGCCATCACCAGGGAAAATAATGATAAACTCAATGTAATATAAGAAATGACATCGTAAACACCGGTAATGCCCACTTTATCCATATAAGCGCCCGCCACCGGTTGGATGATACTTGACCCCTGTTGACCGAAACCGAAATAGATACCGAATACCGTGGCGCGTATTTTCGGCGGGGTATTTACCATCAGATACGTTTGCATCGTTGTTTCCCGCATTGACAGCAGCATGCCGAAGAGTATGAACACCACCGCCAAGGCAAAACCGAACGGCAGTTTGGTGAGAAAGAACACTACCGGTCCAAACACGATCAGGGATAAAAATATCGCATTGCGCCGGCCCCATTTGTCCGTCAGCCAACCCCCGAAGAGGCTGCCTGCCAGACCGCCGAGCCGGATTACCGTGACCCACATCGAACTGGCGGAAGCGGAAAGGTGTCGCACATCGACCATATAGAGAGGAATGAAAGACATTATCGGTCCGGTGATCAATTGCATCGCGATCGATAGAGCCATAATTCCGGCAGCCGATTTGAAAACCTGCCAGATGCTTATTGATTCCTGTTTTTTCTCCTGTGATACTGTTAAATCTTTCAATTGCGCCGGGGTCGGATCCGATTTCAACTGCATAAAAGCCAACGGAGCCGCAATTATTGAAGGCAGACTTAAAAACAGGAATGCCCAATGCCAGTTCAATCCATCGGCGATAATGGCGCCCAGCAAAGGTCCGATGACGAAGCCGAGACTTCCTCCCAGCATGTGAAGCGCGATAACCCGGCCTCTACGTTGATCTTCGAACCGGTTGGTGAGCTCGGAAACCGCCGAGGGATGATAGAACCCGGCAAGAACGCCCATGATCACCAGTATCACCAGTAAGGCGGTAAAAGAAGGTGCCATTAAAACCGCGGCCCCGCTGATGCCGACCCCGGCCAGACCGAATGTAATCGCTTTTCTGGGTCCGATCTTATCGCTGATCCAACCACCGAGGAGTTGGGATAAGCCGGAAGTGATGGCGTTGGCTGAAATCAATAAACCGGCTTTCAGGTAGTCCAGTCCGAGGTCTTGCCGGATAAACGGCAACAGCGCCACCAGAAGGCCTACATTCAGGTCTTGGGTGAAATGCATAAATGCAAAAAATAGAGCGGATTTTCCGCCCCACTGTTCAATAATCCCGGATTTTTTCAATTATTTACGGTTCCGATGATTAGCTTTCCCAGCTCACTTGAGTTATTAAATAGCAAAGTAATATCCTTCAACGCATCAACCATGATCACGCTCGCTGATTCATGATAGGAAGTTCCACTATCTTGGGGATAAATGACATGCGCCGTTGCATGTCGCCATAAACCGGCACCCGGTGCAATCATCAGAGATAAACTTGCCGCTCCTGATGCTTTTTGCGTACGACCCATCCCAGATGGAAGTCCAATTATCCTTCATGATATTGCCCATTTTTTGTTCAAACCATGACTGACAGGGTATCACATCGCCGTTCGGCTCAATAGTCACGTTGTATTTGGCCGCCGAACAACTCTTGATGCCGAAGCCCAATTCTATCGGGTTAAGCCGCAGATAGCAGGTCGGGGAATACCATTGTAAATCAATGCCGATCGTTTTAGCGAAGTCTTTCGCGTCCAACAAAGCTTTTTTCAGCTCTTCTTCCTTCAGTCCCGAATCTCTGATCGCCATGCACCCGGAACCGCTGCAGATCAGGCTGTTACAAGCGATACTGGTGACACCAAGAGATTGAATAAACTTAATAGTATCCTTCAAGCCGCCGATATTTAACTTAGTAAGTGTAGTGTTTGTGGTGACGATTATCTTGCTGCCGAGGGCATTTTTAATACCGCTCACAGTTTCCTGCCATGCACCGTCCACCCCTACCATCTTATCGTGAATAGCTTTATCGCTCGCTTCCAGACTGACCTGGATATAATCCAACTCAGCGGCATACAAAGCGCTGCAAAGTTCTTTGTTGAGATTTCTGCCGTTGGTTATCAATCCGGTGACAAATTCTTTGGCGCTGCCGACCAGATCGACAATATCTTTTCTCAATGTTGGTTCACCGCCGGTAAAAATGACGCTGGGAATCCCTATTTTCCACAACCTGTCCAGGATCTTTTCCCAATCGGCGGTGCTTAATTCATCCATTTTTCTATCGCCGACATAACAAAAAGAGCATTTGTCATTGCATTTATAGGTTAATGCCAGATCCGCCCTCGCCGGAGCAATCTCCCAGATGCTCTCGAGGTCTTTTACTTTGGAATCCGTACTGAAAACACAAGCATCGCCTTTCCCGAACGCGATTATCTGCCCGTAGACCTGGTCGAAATCCTTCGTCAGGATTTCTTTGGAAACCGAATATTTCTTTCTTAATTTTGTCACGATTTCGGCCTTTACTTTTTCAGGTAGAAATTCGCTTTTAGCTCCGTATCCTGTCATAGACTCGATGAAGGCAATAACAAACGAGGTCGCCACCGGATTCAAATGTACGGCCTGATTCCCGTTGATCCATAATATTGAACCGTCGCTGACTTCCCGTAGGTGTAATCTCAATCCCGGTAGTGTCACATGCCTAATCATTTGAATTTCCTGATTTTAAATTTTTCAGTTTAACCGTACACCCGGCAGCACCCCCGCCGGCACAGGCGCAGGCACAGGCGCAAGCGCAAGCCACGCAGGCGCAGGCGCACGAAGGCGTATTTATGAACGGCGGGGGAGAAGAATTATTGAATCCCGATCGGCCTAAAAAGCGCGTATTCTCCCTGCTAATAGCGGCATTGTGCGCTTGCATGGAATTCATCATGATCAACATCCATAGCATGTTGTTATTGTAGATATTTCCATAATCATCAACGTAGTTGTTGCCGTTTAAAAACAGATTGTGCGACGCGGCGAAATCATTTATCTTCTTTGTCTTTTCATCATCGCCGATTTTATCTTTTTCACTGATAATATATTCGTTGACCTGATCCTTATTCTCATCCAGTTTTTTCTTCTGCGCCTCGAGTGAATCCTCAGCCCCGAAATACTTTTTGTGACCGATGGGAGAAACTTCAGGTGAACTATAAGCCGTTTTGTTGTTCACTCTTCTGATAGCGGAAATCACAAACAGCAGTATAATTACAACAACCGCTACAATCAGAAATACGAAATAACCGCTAAACTTTCTCACCGGAGTCGCCGTGGTCTGTATCCCGGAACCAGTCGCCACAGTGGTTTGAGAAGGGATACCGGCGGCAGCTGCCAGAAACCCACCATCCCTGGAACTGACATAGACATTGAAACGATATCCGTCCGGCAGATTCGTCTTTTCCCAGGTCATGGTATTTCCTGCCACGCCCGTTGGCGCGAGGCTGGATGAATACTCTGAGGGATCTATCGGCGAGACTAAAATGATGTCCATTTTCCCAATTTGTGCGTAGTCATACCACCCGGCTGTGAAATTGATTCCCCAGGAATCGGATTTCCTGTCCAGTAAATTTTTCTGATTAACGGTAAATGAAACTGTAAAACTTTGATTGGCATAATAGGTTTTATCCAGCACGATATACACTCCGTACCAGCCGGAGCCGCTATCGTCTCTGATACTTTTTGCATTGTCGCCCTTGTCGGTGATCGTATAAGACTGATTGGGCAGGCCAACCGTAACCCAGGGAATATTTCCGGATAAGCATGTCCACTGCTGATAATAGGTAATATCTACGCTGCCGTCTGACTGTGGCTTCAGCGTCACCGTGTAATTATCTATCTGATAAGTTCCGGTATCGGCTAAAACCGGCGCCGGAATACATAAAAATACCAGCATCAAGGCTACGATTATCAATACTATCTTCTTCATTTTTCATTCCTGTGTTCTTTTGGTGATTTTATATTATTATCTTACACCAGTCAAAACAGATTAATACAAAAATAGTAAGAAATCGGCGCCGTTAGTTTTGTTTTAATTCAGGTACTAACCAATCGCACTGATTTTCGTTATTAAATATAGAGGAGTATAAATCGACCACTGCCTTAGCATTAGGTGAGAAAATGAAAAGGTTCTTAAATCAAAAAACGTGCTCATTCTTTTCCGAAGCATTGCAAAAACCTCAAGCTTCGGAAAGCCCGAGTTTACCAAAATCAACCAATGTTATATTATTAACAATTTCACTGATGGGGCTAAGTATCTTTCAACTAAATTCTCTGGCAACCTTTTTCAGCTCTTACGGTAACTTAATCAATAATACCATCAGCAGCCTCGTATATGCTCCCAATGGCTGGCTGCAAGTAGTTGCTTTTTACATCCTGGGTGTATCAATCCTCGCGATGGCAATAGTACTCCAGTTTAAAGCTCCGGTAAAATTGAATTTGGGCGCGATTATATTGGCCTTAATTGGCTTTGGGTTGTTTTTAATCGGGACTTTTCCTGCCAATTTCCTGGGTCATCCGTTTTTAGCCGGCATACACCAGTGGACGGCTGTTCTTATTTTCCTGCTTTTACCTGCCGCCGGCTTTTTTGTCGCAGCCACATTTAAAACATGGAATTATCGCTTTTTATATAAATATTCAGTGATCGCCGGCATTGTGCAACTGATTCTTGTTTTCATTGGCGGGGTATTTCTATTGTTGCATCTCCATCTTTTTGGTTTATTTGAGCGCGTGTGTTTATGGAATGCCCAAATTTGGCTGACCGTGATCTGCCTTAATTTCCTGCTGGCTGAGACCAAACATGATTTTCCGGTGATATCGAGGAATCGCATGGTTACCAAGCCGGCTGTATATTGTTTGATATACATGTATGGATCGATATTGTTGCCG
>Ga0182021_10006705_pt1 | contig 13664 bp, 11 predicted proteins | sample 612E3MmetaG_FD_120493 | JGI IMG/M metagenome (GOLD analysis project Ga0182021, IMG submission 120493) | Permafrost microbial communities from Stordalen Mire, Sweden - 612E3M metaG (Illumina Assembly) | ecosystem: Environmental > Terrestrial > Soil > Wetlands > Permafrost | place: Sweden...
AAAGCTGGGTGAGGGAAAACCTCATGCCCAGTTTGACGAGGGCTCACAAGGCAATAGAGTGATGGCCTGCTTGAGGGGGACACTCACCCGAAAGGGGAGAAACTGCCCGTGTCCTCACAGGGCCTGTACACCACTACACTTGTGTTCTACTCTACAGTTCCGCCGTACATCCCTATGGGGCACCGCGGTCGGGCGAGGGAACCAACGCCCTTCCAGCCCTGTTACAACGGGATCGGGGAATCATGTTCTTGCCCGCCAGGAGGGATCACCATCCAGCCTTTCGTCGCTCCCGGGATTTGGTAAGATCATCCACCGTTTCTGTTGGCACCACGGCCAATACGGCCAGGCAGATCAGAGTAACATCGTACCACTCCAGAAGGTGAATGATATGCCAGCTCTCCTGTTCTTCCTACGCGCATCCATCCGGCTCACACCTGCTGTACTCCTCCTAGCCTCCCTGTGCCGGCAGCCGGCCAATGCCCAGTGGCCGATTAACCCGGCCGTGAACCTGACGATTGCCTCGGCGAACGACGCCCAGCAGGAGCCGGTCGCGCTCAGCGACGGCTCGGGCGGCGCGATCATCGCCTGGGTCGACTTCCGCACCGGGCAGGGCAAGGATATCTATGCCCAACGAGTCAATGCCTCCGGCCAGGTTCAGTGGGCCGCAAATGGCATCGTTGTGTGCGGTGAAAATGGACCCCAGGACGCGGTGGTGATGCTCCCCGATGGTCTTGGTGGCGCAATCCTGGCGTGGGAGGACGCAAGGTCAGACACCGGCGGCTACGACGTGTATGCCCAGCGGATCAATTCGGCGGGATCCGCAATGTGGACTCCCGGGGGCGTCGCAGTCTGCACGGCATCCGGCAATCAGCAGTATCCTGGCATTATTTCCGATGGGAAGGGGGGTGTCATCGTCTCCTGGATCGATGGGCGCCCCTCGGGGACGTCAAACATCTACGCCCAAAGAGTGTCCTCGACGGGGCTGACTCAATGGACCACCAACGGCGTCCCGGTCAAAGGGGCTTCTGTGTCGAGCATGTTTGTCCCGCCCCCAATGGTCGGCGATGGCAGGCAGGGGGCCCTCCTGAGCTGGGATGATTCAAGGAGCCTGTCAACCGGCCCCGACATTTACATGCAGCGGGTGGATAGCGCCGGTGTCTCCCGTTGGGACACCAATGGAGTTCCCATCAGCACGGCGGATGCCAACCAGCATGGATCAGTCCTGGCAAGCGACAGTGCGGGGGGAGCCTTTGTGTGCTGGACTGATTACCACACCGCTCCGAACACAGGCGTGTATGCCCAGCATGTGAATGCCTCAGGAGCCGTTCAGTGGACGGTCGACGGCGTTGTGGTCAACGATACCACGGACAACCAGCAGGATCCCGTGATCGTCAGCGACAGCGCCGGAACCGCCATCATTGCCTGGTCGGATAAGCGGAAAGGAACCGATGTTGACATCTATGCGCAAAGGATCGGTCCCTCGGGGAAAGTCCTCTGGGGATCTGCGGGTGTACCGCTCTGCACTGCCGCCGGAGACCAGTACGACCTCCATCTCACCAGGGACAGTCAGGGGGGTGCCTTGGCGGTCTGGACAGACGCCCGCGTCGCCGACCAGAACATCTTCGCCCAGCGGATAGATGGTTCCGGAAACGTTCGGTGGCTACCCAACGGCATCGCGATATCCAATGCTCCCGGCTCGCAGCAAGGGCCGTCTATCGCCGCTGAGCCGGGCGGAGGGGCGATCGTTGCATGGACAGACGGACGAAGCCTAAGCGACGACGTGTACGCGCAGAATGTGGACGGGACAGGAGCCCTCGGACTTTCCCCCATCCTGCTCCTGCCATCGAACGGTGCTGGGGTGAATGCCGACTCCGCAAGGCTGGTCTGGTTACGGGTGGCGCCGATTTCGAAACGCTACTGGCTCGATCTCGCCACAGATTCACTGTTTACCTTCCGAGCCAGCGACTCTACGCTGACAGACACCGCAAAGACAGTCAGGGGCCTCACCGGCAATCAGACATACTGGTGGCGGGTAAGGGGATTCGACTCCTTATGGGGTCCCTACAGCAGCGTCAGGAAGTTCGCCACAGTCACCACGGGGGTCCAGGAAAAGCAAGGACTTCCTACTCAATTCAGTCTCAGCCAGAATTATCCAAACCCGTTCAATCCATCCACCACCATCCGCTATGCCCTTCCCCGCAACGCCGCCGTCAGACTGACGGTCTATGATGCGCTCGGCCGGGAGGTTGCCCTTCTCGTAAACGGCCGGCAGGAGGCCGGCGGCCACGAGGTCGTCTTCCAGGCTTCCACGCTTGCCAGCGGGATGTATTTCTACCGTCTGCAGGCTGAGGGGTTCGTCCAGATCCGAAGCCTCGTCTTGCTCCGTTAAGGCTGGTCGGGCGATCTGTGAACCCGTATCTCGTGACCTTCAGTCTCACCGTGAAGCAGGACTATCCGGAGCTTTGGGGAGCACTCAAGCGTTCCCCCTACTGGCATTGTCTTGGCCACATCTGGATTGTCAGGTCCGACAAGACGTGCCAGCAGGTGTTCGGCGATCTGTCTCAGCACATGGATGGCGAAGACAGGCTGCTGGTGATACGCCTCAACCACGAAGCGCAATGGACGAACAACTTCCCCCAGGAATGCCAGGATTGGCTGACGAAAAACCTCTGACACTCACCACCGCTTCTAAGGTCCCCTGAGGCAGCGGGAGACTCTGCTGCTGCGAAAAACAGTATGAACCCCCGTGTACCGGATTGAGTGACTGTCGTGGGTTTGATACAGGATAAGCTTCATTGCCAGTTGCTTTTTTCGGGAATGAGTGCTACGCTGTCGTTTTCCCTCCTTGAGAAGAACCCTCGCGCGATGATAGGGAAAAGCGGTGTTTTCCGTCCATTTCAGGGCCCGTTCGCACACATTTGCCGCCGGAACAGGCGGGTGGAACGGGGGCCCCCGGCACCGGCCCTTTCCTTGACGTGTTCTTCCGGGCGGTTCAGGGAAGGGGATAGCGAACGTTGGACCATCGCGGCGTGTTGAATCTCTGAATGGAAAGGGTGAGGAGGAGAATCATGAATGAGATGCCTGTGCTGGAGAAAACTGCCGCGATGCATCATCAGGCAGCGGTGGCATATGGAATCCGCGAACTGGATATCACGCTCGTACGGGCCACCAACTACACCGATGACGGATATCCCATCAGGACGCGGGTGGGGATCATCAGGAGCAATACCCTGACCCAGATGGGCACGCTGGCCCGGGATCTGGTGAACTTTCCCTTCTTTGCCGGCGTGCCGGTCAACGTGCGGATGATTGATGAGGCGATAGAGCGCGTGCCCGTGGCCGTGATCCTGCGCCGCGCCGGAATCCCTGGAGTGAAGGCGATCGTCATGGTCGTCGGCGTTCAGTCGAATCAGTTCCCCCGGGCACAGGACATCGCTTCGTGGTTCCTCCCGCACGGCATCCCGGTCCTGATGGGTGGGTTTCATGTAAGCGGCATGCTGGCTATGATCGGCCTCACGCACGATCTCAGAGATGCGATGTCCCGCGGGATCACCCTCGTCGCCGGCGAAGTGGAAGGCGGGCGGCTGGCGGCTGTCGTGGAAGATGTCCTTGCAGGTGACCCGGAGCCCCTCTACAACTTCCTGAATCCGACTCCCGACCTCAAGACGTGTCCCACGCCGGCGCTTTCGCGGTCCGATCTGCGAGGGTTCGCGTCGCCCTATAGCACCATTGATACCGGGCGGGGCTGCGTGTTCACTTGCGACTTCTGCACCATCATCAATGTGCAGGGAAGAACCATGCGGTGGCGGAATCCCGAACAGGTGGTGGAGTTCGTCCGCGGGAGCTTCCACGATGCAGGCGTAACCCATTGCTTCTTCACCGACGATAACATCGCGCGAAATCCGCAATGGCGCGAACTGTTCGCCGGTCTTGAGCGGCTGCGCGAGGTAGAGCATATCCCGTTCACATTCATGATGCAGAGCGATCTTGCGGCCCGGAAGATTCCCCCCGGGGATTTCTTTGTCCGTGCCTCGCGGGCAGGATGCAACCAGGTCTTTTTCGGCGTCGAGAGCGTGAACCGTGAAAACCTCCGCTCTCAGGGGAAGTTCCAGAACCAGGTCGGCGAGTACCAGACCCTCACCGCCCACCTCCATTCCCTCGGAATAGCCACCCATGCCGGCTATATTCTCGGCCTCCCGTTTGATACGCCTGAGAGCATCACCCGCGATATCGCCGAGCTCCAGCGGATCGGCTTTGATTCCGCCTCGTTCTATATCCTGACCCCGCTTCCTGGATCCAAGGATCACCAGCGCTGGTGGATGGAGAAAAGGTGGATGGCCGAGGACCTGAACACCTACGACTCTGCCCACGTTGCCGTCGCGCCGGAACGCATGTCGACGAATGAGCTGGCTGAATCCTACAGGAAGGCATGGCGCCAGTTCTACTCCACCGCACACATGGTCAACGTTCTCACGGTCTGGCGTCACGATTGGTCATCGTACTGGAACCGGCTTTTCTTCTTCGCCGCATACCTGTACGCTTCGACCATCGAAGGCCTGCATCCCATGAACTGCGGGTTCTGGACCGTCCGGGACCGGCACGACCGCCGCCCGGGTCTTCCCCGCGAGGCATTCATGCCCTTCTGGTGGGGACGGCTCGGGGCTGCATCAGCAAAGCTGCGCGGGATTGTGAAGCTCTTCTTTCAGCTCGAGGAAGTCTGGATGCAGAGCCGGCCGAAAAGCAAGATCGAGGACGCTATCCAGGGGCAAATCGCGAAGACCAGGCAGGAGATCAGTGACTGGAGAGACCTCAAGGTCGGGGACCTCCTGGCACTGTACCGGAAGCTCCAGGATGACATGCCGGACATCAAGATACCCTCGGCTGCCAGCCTCTGGCTCAGAAAACGAAACCCGTTTGCCGGAGCGTATTCCAGAGCACACGTTCAGCGCGTCTGGCGGCACTGGTACCGGCATGTCTGGAATCCCCTGGTGTGGATCGAGGTCTGGTTGTTTGAAGCGACGAACGCACTTCGGTTCCTCACCTGTCTGCTCCTCGAAGGAAGATAGGAGCATGCCGTGACCGCAATTATATTCCGGGCCGGCAGGGGATCCCTCGGGTCCCGGGTCTGAGAATTGCGTCGGGCAACAACGAGCAGGAAATGCCAACAAGAAGACAAGCCGCCCTCGGCTTCATCCTCGCCACACTGCTCATCGATACCACCGGAATCGGGATTGTCATACCGGTTGTGCCGAAGCTCATTTCGGAGTTGATCCACGGCAACATCAGCGACGCCTCCCGCTACGGGGGGTGGCTGTTGTTTACCTACTCCGCAATGCAGTTCCTGTTTTCCCCGGTCATGGGAAACCTGAGCGACCACTTCGGACGGCGTCCGGTGCTGCTCGCCTCCCTTTTCGGGCTCGGGGTGAATTACCTCGTCCTCGCGCTCTCGCCGTCGATCGGATGGTTGTTTGTGGCCCGGCTCTTCTCGGGGTTTTTTGGCGCAAGCTTCACCACGGGAGGCGCCTACATTGCCGATATCAGCCCTCCGGAGAAGCGCGCTCAGAACTTCGGAATGATCGGCGTGGCCTTTGGCGTCGGATTCATCCTGGGCCCCGTTGTGGGAGGCCTCCTGGGTCAGTACGGGTCGCGCATTCCGTTCTTCGCGGCCTCAGGGCTCTCCCTCTTGAATTGCCTCTACGGCTTCTTTATCCTCCCTGAATCGCTGAAGAAGGAAAACCGCCGGCGATTCGAGTGGAAAGCATCCAATCCCATCGGCTCGCTTACCCGCCTGAGGAAGTACCCGGTCGTTGCCGGGTTGATAGAATCGCTCTTCTTCCTCTATATCGCCGCCTATGCGCTCCATAGTACCTGGACCTACTTCACCATGGAGCGGTTCGGCTGGGATTCGGCAATGGTAGGTCTCTCTCTCGGCGTGGTCGGTCTGATGACCGCGATCGTCCAGGGGGGATTGATCCGTGCTGTCATCCCGGCCATCGGACACAAGCGCTCCGCCTATCTCGGGTTGAGCCTCTACGGGGTGGGTTTCGTGCTCTTCGCATTCGCCAACCAGGGCTGGATGATGTTCGCGTTCCTCGTTCCATACTGCCTTGGCGGTATTGCCGGACCGGCCCTGCAGGGGATCATCTCGACCCAGGTCCCCGCCAACGAACAGGGGCAGCTTCAGGGAGCCCTCACGAGCTTGATGAGCGTCACCGCAATCATCTCGCCTCCTGTCATGACGAATCTCTTTGCCTACTTCACCGGAGAAAACACCCCTGTCTATTTTCCGGGAGCTCCCTTTCTAACAGGAGCTCTCCTCACTCTGGTCAGCATCGTGTTGGCCGTTCGCACACTCGCCTCCTACGAACACAATCCACACGCCAACCAGGAGCATCACAAGGAGGTGTCTCCGGAACCGGGCCGTTCTCTCTGAGGGGAGGTTTCTTACCTCTACCTGACGCAACAAACCGTCAGCCTGCCCGCCGAGCCGGGGGGGGAGGACAGGCTGCTGCTCCTCACCTGGAATTCCTCTCCGCCCGTTTCTCTCGCGGCTCGTGTTGCAGCTCGAGAGAGATGTCATCCCTTCCGCCCTCTGTGTCGGGACCTGCCATGAACACATCGAGACCCCCCGTCGTTTCATCATTGCTTGCCGCGCTGCTCTTCCTGTTGCCATAGTGCCTCAAGGGACAGGAGTCGGCGGTCAGTGCTCCGGACGAGCAGGTCGGGCAGGCGATTGAGATCAGCCCGCTTGCGTCGTTTCTCCACATCTATGCAGTTCAGTTTTTCCTCCGTCTCACTCCGCACGATGAGCTGATCGCGGGACTTGCGTTCATAGACATTCGCTATGACTCCGGCAGCACGCATTCACCCGCCTTGATAGCGAGGTACAGACTGTATCTCTGGAACAACCTTCACATTGAATATCAGGTCTGGCCGGCCTATGACTCTTTCTTCGAAAAAAACGAACAGAATCCGTGCCATACTACATTTCTTTCCGAACAGTTCAATTTGCAGGAGAAGATTTCTCGAGGCGTGTTTTTTCCCAGGCAGAGACGTTTCTCTTGAATTCGTTGTTCGTGATTTGTATACTGTCCTGCCGCTTTCGGAGAGAATCATTTTTCCCATACACCGCGGACCTTTCCTCCGGACTTCTCACTGTACGGACACAGTTTCCTTCATTGCTTTGAGGGTCCCTCACATGGAAGAGATTGATGGCCTCCTGATTCAACAGGATGACTCGTACATCCGGCTCCGCATTACCGGCAGCTCTCTGCAGCAAAAGCCGAAAACCTGTTCCATCCGGGTCGCGGACCTCTGTGATCAATACAACCGGCCCGGTCTTCTCATCGACGTTTCCAGCGACGGTTTCCGGGCGCATACGCTCTTCCAGTGGCACCTCAACGAATTCCTGTCGGCGTCCGGTGCCCGGCGCCCGCGTATCGCCCTCATCCATTCTGACACTGAATCGCCGGAAGCGGTGGATGGGTGGCCGGCATCACACGACCCGGGCAATAAGACCCGTCTGTTTGCTTCACTTGACGAAGCCGACCGCTGGCTCCGGTTCACCCGCGAAGAAGAACTCTGACCGCGTATGACGGGCACGGACCATTCCTGTGCCTGGCCCAGGTTGTCTCACCTCCGAAACGCCTTCCCCTCGTCGGCCCCTGGCGGCCGGTTCCGGTCTCACCCTCAAGTCCGGACGCCTGGATAAGACCCGGCTCTTATGACCGGACTGCCGATGAGACAGCGCGCCCCGCGGAAGGAGGCAGATCGTGGCACCCGCTCTGCTCAATGAATACGATACTCCCACCCGAGAACATTACCGCATTCTCCTGATGAGCTGGGCGGGATGGGTGTTCGATTTCTACGACCTTATCCTCTATACTTTTCTCCTGATCCCCATCGGTCTGGAGTTGCATCTCACCAGAGTCCAGTTGTCGTTCGTCCTGGGAGGATCGCTCGGAGCAACGGCCTTCGGCGGTGTGATCTTCGGCATTCTCTCCGACCGGTACGGACGCAAGGCGGTGCTTCAGTGGACTATCCTGACGTACAGCATCGGGACCTTCCTGAGCGGGCTCGCCCCCAACCTCCAGTTTCTGGTCGCATTCAGGATCATCACGGGCCTTGGCGTCGGCGGGGAATGGGCAACGGGACAAACGTACGTGGGGGAGACCTTTCCCGCTCACGTGCGGGGAAGGTACGGCGCGTTCATGCAGACCGGGGCCCCGGTGGGTGTTGCGCTGGCCTCGGTGGTCGGCGGGTTCATCGCTCCGCTCATCGGTTGGCGGGCCTCGTTCTTCGTTTCCGTGCTTCCTGCTGTTCTGGTGATCTTCATCAGGAAACGGCTCCCCGAATCGGATGTCTGGCTGGCGCGCGCAAAGCTGCATGCGGATAGTGGAGCGGAGCAGCCCTCACAACTTGACCAGCTCCTGGATAAAGTCCGGCTGCTCTTCTCTCAAGCCCATCGCCGGCTTTTCCTCCTTTCTCTGGTTCTGGCCACTCTTGATATGTCTGCGTATTGGTTCACCTACTCCTGGCTCCCGGGTTACCTGCAGGAGGAGAGACAGTTTTCCATTGCCAGGTCGGCTCTCTGGGTCCTGATGACCCAGGCCGGCGGGTTTCTTGGCTATTCCACATTTGGGTTCGTGGCAGACAGCCTGGGGAGACGGCCGGCATACTCCATCTACTCTGTTGTGATGGCGATGGGCCTGGTCATGATCACACTGCTGTGGAACCTGATCGCCGCGAATCCCGCGGTCATCTTGGGTTTTATGTTCCTGGTCGGATTCGGGACAGGGATGTTTGGCGGCTACGGACCTCTCTTCTCCGAGCTATTCCCCACGACCATCAGGAATACCGCAATGGGTTCCGCATTCAACCTCGCACGCGGAGTGCAGTTCCTGACGCCGGTGGCGATTGCCCTCATCGCACAGTCGTACGGACTGGCTGGAGGGATCTTCGTGGCGGCGCTGTTTGCCCTTCTCACGGGTGCCTGGATCTGGACCTTCCCCGAAACAAAGGGGCGGAAGCTCGTCTGATCGTCAATGGGTGAAATGTCACATTGACGACCCCGAGTCTGCTTACTGGGCACCTTGGGGATCATGGATAGGAAGGGGAGGGTGCTTGTCGCGATACCCCTCTCCGCCGCCGGAGTAGTAGGCTCTGCCGGAGACGGGTTTGCCTGAAAGATCCGAAATCTCCAGGATAATGTGGAAATCTCCCCATTTAAGCCGGGTTGGCAGGTCGCAGCACCGCACAGGACAAAGGGAATCTCCGAGGGAGGGAGAATGGTCGAGGAGACAATAATATTTCTCGCCACCCGCAAAATTAGGAATGAACCCCGCTTTTGTGTATATTCTGGAGTCAATTAAAAGTACACCGCTTGTATGCTCCTGTTGATGAACCGTACGCTCCTTCCAAGGTCGCACAGCCATCATTCAGAGAAACCTGGTGGCGTACGCCTTGCCCGGCGGCTGAGCCGGGTCTATATCAATAGATGAAGGGACGTGTTCCATGGAAAAAGGAACAGTCAAGTGGTTCAATGCAGCAAAGGGTTTTGGATTCATTGCCAGCGAATCCGGGACCGATGTGTTCGTACACTTCAATGCAATCTCCGCAAGCGGTTACAAGACCTTGAATGAGGGAGACAAGGTTCAGTTTGATGTCGAGAAAGGCCCCAAAGGACTGTCGGCGTCTAATGTTTCCGTCATCCAGTAACAGAGCACACGCTGCAACACGAACCCCGCTCACAAGGCGGGGTTTTTTTTGTCATCGAAGAATTCCGCCTGGCATGTGCGCCACCCTCGCCACCGTCTCAATGGCGATCGCTGCAATGGCGGCACCGTAATCCAGGTCGATGTTTGACATCGTATCCTGACTGTCGTGATAGCCGACCCGGTTGATATCATAGTTCTCCATGAACAGCACGACGGGAATCCCCGCATCCGAGAACACCTGTCCATCGGTGTTGAACAGCGAGCTCCGTGGATCGTTTGGCACACGCACCTCACCGCGCAAGCGGGGATGGAGAGCCAATGCAGGGATGGATGTCCCCTCAACACTCCGCTTTCCTCTGCTGCAATGACGTCTCGCACGACCTGCATTCCATGCTTCCGTCGACGCATTCCAGATCATCGCGGCACAATGCGCCTGGTAGGCCAGCCGGTACGACCGCCTGCCTTCGCCAGGTGAAATCTGAAATACGTCGCGGCCGGAATTCCGGTTGTGGGCAATCATATCCATGACATACATCCCCTCAACCCGAACCCCCGAAAGGTCGATCGACTTCCGCCCCGGCACGCGCATCCTGAGCGTACCCTCCACAAGCGATTGGGCCAGATGGCGGGCGCCCAGGCTGTCTGCCGGGAACTCCTCACCGGTGAGATGAATCAGCCATACGTCGCACTCCAGATTCCCCGCCCGGCTCAAATCCATGAAGACAGGGGCCCCGAGCATGAGCGCAGCCGTGGCGGAGTGATTGTCGTCCGCCCCCGCTGCCGCAATCCTGGCAAGGGTTCCTCCCCGCTCCTTGTAGTACAAGTCTTCCATATACGCCGTGTCATAGTGATCCGCCAGGATCACCGCGCGGCTCCGGTCCTTCCCGGGGATCATTACCAGAAGATTTCGTTCCCGTTGAGTGCCCGATTGACTGGCATGCCAGCCTTTCATCCAGGGATAGGCGAATTCGGTGCGCCAGCCAAATGGGATGTCGCCGGCGATCGCCTTCCCCTCCATCTTGCGGTCCTGTATAATCCGCGCGTAGTAGGAGAGCAGCCACGTCCCAAGAGCCTCAAGGTCGCGTTCCTTGTGACGGAGCAATGCCTTTGTCGGCGGATCATCCACACAATCGGCATTGTCCTTGTTTCTGTAGCGCCCTGTTGCCAGCCTCACGATAGTTCTCCAGTATGCCTCCTCGAACCGCCGGTTTGCTGTGTATCGGTACGTCATCGCTTGCTGAGGCAATGCCCGGCCATCCCCATTCTGAGGACCGATCATCCGGCGCAGTGTGTCGTACAACAGATAGCCGTACCGGTCAGGCGATTTCCAGGAAGAAATCTCCTCGAGGTACGTCTCAACGGTGCCGCCCCGTGGCAGCGTGAGAATGGATCCTGCGAGATTCCCCGGCAGGAACGGCAAGCCCAGATGCTTCTGTGTCTCGATGATTCTGCCTGCATTGAGCGCGACCGTATGACTGCGGTGACCATAGGCCTTCTCGAACCCCTTGCCAGCCGCTTCAAACTCCGGCCGGTGTAAAAACTCAGGCCAGAGCTCGATCGGTCCATCAGGACCACCGGTCCCGTAGGCGGTCAGATAGCCCGAAGGGGAATCATCGAGGAGCGTCGACGCGTGCGTCCTGGAGTGAACGAATGCCGCGAGGGGGAGATGCCAGAACACTTCGTGCCTGCCGACCATCATCGGTGCGGGAAAGAACCGGTAGCCGAATTGCCCTCCGCCATAGACCGTATTCGCTGCTCTTCGCATCTCCTTCGCCCCGGCACGCGGGCCATCCAGCAGAAGTTCATACCGGTCGGTCCAGATCTGGGCGCTCCTTGCCATCGGCTTGTTGTAGAGGTCGATGTCAACAGGAGTGGAACTGAACAAGACCCTCGCCATCCGGTCCTCTTTGCTCCCTGTTGCGAGGACGTCTTCATGTCGCTCGAGGCGTTCCCATCGGTGGGTCCTCCGGAATGTATTGCGCAACTTGTGCATTCCCGGGACAGCCTCCGGGGCATCCGGGTGCGGTTCATGCAGCCAGCCGGATTGCGGGATCCGGAGTCCCCGCGGCGCCTCGTGCCGTTCGCAAACTTTCAGCAGGGGGATTTGCATGGCCAGAGGGAGCCGGGATGCCAGCTTGAGATAGTTGGGCGCTCCCCAGAAGATCAGGCTGCCCGGGAATGGAAGGAGATGGAGACGCGCCGCAAGATATGCCTTTCGGACCTGCTCGGGCAATAACCCGAAGGGTCTGAACGTCAAGAGGTATCTGACCCCCTCGATGGATTCGTCCTTCGACATCAGATATGGCAGTGTCCATGCAGGCAACGGATCCTGCTTCCATCGCGGACAAACGGATTCACCCGAGCCGGGGAGGATGCGAAACCCGGCACGTCGGAGATCCTGGAGCTGCCCGGGAATTTCGCCGTATGCAGCGTGAAGAAGGCGCCGCATGAAATCCACTCCCATTTCGGCTGGCCGCTCCCTCCCCGGTGCATCATAAAAGCTCCTCCAGAACGCGCGGTCCGGCCCCTGTTCGCTGCCGCCAAAGAACGTCCAACGGACACGTCCTTTGTCATCCTGTGTGCGGGAGATGGCCAGGGGGAGAAGAAGGATGCATCGTTCGTGAGCCAGGATTCCCGGTAACGCGGCAAGTTCAGCGGGCCAATAGGGGTTCCCCTTGAGCATTGAGGGACTGATGCCTCTATCGGACTGATTGAGGTCAAGCCGTCGCATGGCATGCAGCACCTCTCGTGCGATGAGCCGAAGGCCGGGCAGTATTTCAACCTCCCGCTCATACTCGCTGATCATCCAGGCAAAAGGGTTGGCCGGGTCCCGGGGATATGGTACCTCACCCTCAACGGACCGGCGGCCCTTCCAATAAGGGCGCCAGCCAATGCGAGGCGGCGGCATGAGCTCCGAATACGCCGCGATGGGGAAACGCCCCTTTCCACGATGCCTGGGAAGGTCCATCAACAAAGAGTCCCAGCCCTGTCTGTTCATGAGGATCACTCCCTTCTCATAGTGCTGCATTCCGTGCGAACATAACGAACCGCGCGCTAAAAGACAACACCGGGGCATTCTGCGCCTGGGGGAATTCCGACCGAGCGGGCACCGTCACTCGCTTACGCGCTGCCTCGTCTTGCCTTTTTGTGTGGGAGGCGCTACTTTGAGCAAGAGCGCAAATACGCGAAGAGGAGTACAACATGGCCGACACGCTTTCTCATGCAACACAGGGGAGTTTGCTTTTGCTCTCTCCCTTCATTGCGCGAATTCGAAAGTTCGTCTGGTTGTGGGTTCTGATCGCTGCGGGGGCATTCCTCGGCGCACTTCCGGATCTCATCGGCGCCTACGGCAACCTGATCGAGCACGATCACTGGGCGCTCTACCGGAATGCTCATCAGGGGGAAATCAAAGAAGTCCTCCAGTATGTTCCCATGTACTGGCTCCACCTCCGCGTCGACGCTCAGTTGCACGGCCAGGGACGGAGGTGGTGGGTCTGGAATGAACGGTTCTGGGCCGAGATTGCACTCTGGATATTGAATATCCTGTTGATCTTCTGGTTCACGATGATCTTCAGGAACAACCGTATGAGAGCCGCCTCGCACCAGAGTGTGCCCCCCCCGGGGCGAGGGACAGCCGCGTCATCCTCCCAACCCGGTCCCTAGTCGACCTGCAGCGTTACCTCTCCCTGAGCCCCGGCGCCGACCGCTGCCATTGCGATGACACAGGCAATGCCGGCGGACGGTGCTATCCCGAGCGCCACCGCAGGCCAGTTGAACAGAGACATCACCCCTTCTTGAGGATACGTATGTGCAAACTCAGTACCACCTGCCCCTCTTGCCTCGACCCCGCCGCCTGACTTGATAACAATCCCTTAACATTCCGGTATCGCTTGCATCCTTCATTGTCCGTATATTGACTTCGTCACACTGAACCCGTCCCCCCCCCCC
>Ga0182021_10006706_pt1 | contig 13664 bp, 12 predicted proteins | sample 612E3MmetaG_FD_120493 | JGI IMG/M metagenome (GOLD analysis project Ga0182021, IMG submission 120493) | Permafrost microbial communities from Stordalen Mire, Sweden - 612E3M metaG (Illumina Assembly) | ecosystem: Environmental > Terrestrial > Soil > Wetlands > Permafrost | place: Sweden...
CGAGGTGTCGGTTCCCAAGCGCCTGACCATCGGCTACTTCCGGCAGGACGTGGAAGAGATGCATGGCCGTTCCACGCTGGACGAGGCCATCGCCGGCAGCGGGCGCGTCGGCGATCTGCACCAGGAGTTGGAGAGCCTGCACCAGGGGCTGGAGGATCCGAAACGGCTGGACCAGGCAGACCAAATCCTGGAGCGTTTCGGCCACGTGCAGGAAGAGTACGAACACCTGGGCGGCTACGCGCTGGAAGCGCAGACCCGCGAAGTGCTCCACGGTCTGGGCTTCGAGGACGACCAGATCGATGGCGACGTAGGGGCGTTGTCGGGCGGATGGAAGATACGCGTAGCGCTGGCGCGCGTCCTGCTCGGCCAGCCGGACGTGCTGCTGATGGACGAGCCGACCAACCACCTGGACATCGAATCGATCATTTGGCTGGAGGAGTTTCTCAAAGCGTATCCCGGCGCTCTGCTGATGACATCGCACGACCGCGAGTTCATGAACCGCGTCGTGTCGAAGGTCGCCGAGATCGATTCCGGCGAGATCGTTGTGTACTCCGGCAATTACGATTTCTACCAGCGCGAACGGGCCATCCGGGAGTCAAACCAGCAGGCGGCGTTTGCTCGGCAGCAGGCCATGTTCGCCAAGGAACAGCGCTTCATTGAACGGTTCAAGACCCACGCGGCCAAGGCGGCTCAGGTGCAGAGCCGCATCAAGGCGCTGGACAAGATCGAAAAGATCGAACTGCCGAAGAAGTGGAAGGTAGTGAAGTTCGAACTTCGAGCGCCGCCGCGGTCGGGCGACCAGGTCGTGGTGATTGAAGATCTGTACAAGGCCTACGGGCCGCGTGTACTTTACGCGGGATTCAACTTGACGGTGCGGCGGGGCGAGCGCTGGGCGGTGATGGGGCGCAACGGCGCGGGCAAGACCACGCTGCTTAAGATGATCGCCGGCGCTGCCTTGCCCGACGACGGAAGCGTACGGCTGGGGGCCAGCCTGAGTCTGGGATACTTCGCGCAGCAGTCGCTTGACGTGCTCGATCCGGACCTGAGCATTATCGAGCAACTCCAGAAGGATTTTCCGCAGGATGGTATGGGGTCGCTGCGCACACTGGCTGGGGCGTTCCAGTTCTCGGGTGACGACGTGGACAAGAAGATTCGGGCGCTTTCGGGCGGCGAGAAATCGCGCCTGGCGATAGCGCGGATGCTCTACAACCCGCCCAACTTCCTGGTACTCGACGAACCGACCAACCACCTGGACCTGGCGACCAAAGAGATGTTGACGGAGGTGTTGAGCCAATTCGAAGGCACCATGATCTTCGTGTCGCACGACCGCGCGTTCTTGCGTGGCCTCGGATCGCGCGTGCTCGAGTTGGGAGGCGAAAGCGGTACGGACCGCAGGCCGCTAGTGTATCCCGGTTCGTACGTGGAGTACGTCCAGAAGATGGGCCACGAAGCACCTGGCATTCACGCCTGAGGGTCAGGCTGATTCGCGGACGAACTTGCTTTCGACACAACGCAGGTCCGTGGGGTATCCAGAATCGAGCCGGGCGCCCACCGTCGGACAGCTAGCCTTCCGCCAACCAGCAATTCCTAGCGGGCGGCCCAAAGCGCAGGTCGTGGTCGTGAGACATTACTCGGAAGTTAGGCCCCGCACTCGATCAGCGCCAGGGACGTGCCCTGGCCGTCTGAGTGGCAGTCTGTTGCTGCAATTCCGATTTCGCCGCCGGACCGTGAACGTGGCGAAGCTACCGATATCACCAGATAACGCGGCCCTTTGCCGATTGGGTTTCCGCAGCATCGCGTACTCTCCGTCTCGGTAGAATGTGATTCGGAGGAGTTATGTCGAACTCGCGACGTCAATTTCTGGGCCGCTCCTCGGCCGCGCTTATGGCCGCCGCGGCCGCGTGCCGCAAGCCCACGCCGAACTCCGCGGCTCCCCCGCCAGGCGCCCCGCCGGCCTTTGGGGTGGCGCCGGACGTGGGACCTGCCGTCTCGAGTTCCACCTTCGCCGAAGCCGAAAAGCTCATGCAGTTCGAACTCAGCGCGGCGGAGCGCCAGATGGCCGCCGGCAATTGGCGCAAGACCATGGCACCTCTTTGCGAACGCCGCACCGGGCCGCGCCGATTCTCCCCGCCGCCATCTGTCGCCCCCGCCTCGGGCTGGGATCCCGTATTGCCGGGCCAGCAGGCCGGCCCCAGCCGTGATCGCTTCATTCGCGGCGTGGGCATGCCCGGCCTCCTTCCCGCCAGCGACCAGGACATCGCCTTCGCTCCGCTCGCGCAGCTCTCCCGCTGGATCGAAGCGCGAGAACTTACCTCCGAGCGGCTCACCCGCCTCTATCTAGACCGCCTGGAACGCTTCGATCCCAGGTTGCGCTGCGTCATCACGCTCACGCGGGACCTGGCGCTGGCGCAGGCGCAGCAGGCCGACCGTGAAATCGCCTCCGGACACTACCGCGGCCCGCTCCACGGCGTCCCGTGGGGCGCGAAGGACCTACTCGACACTGCCGGAATCCCTACCACGTACGGCGCCGAGCCATACCGTAACCGCGTGCCCGTGCAGGATGCCGTTGTGGTGGAGCGTCTCCACGCCGCCGGGGCCGTACTCGTCGCGAAGCTGAGCCTCGGCGCTCTCGCTCTCAACGACATCTGGTTTGGGGGCCAGACCATGAATCCATGGCTTCTGGAGGAAGGAGCGTCCGGGTCGAGCGCCGGCCCGGGCGCTGCGACCGCGGCCGGATTGGTCGGTTTCTCTATCGGCAGCGAGACCGAAGGCAGCATTGTGAGTCCGTCGATGCGATGCGGCATCACCGGATTGCGACCCACCTACGGCCGCGTCCCGCGCACCGGCGCCATGACTCTTTGCTGGTCGCTCGACAAGCTCGGACCCATGACCCGCAGTGTTGAGGACGCCCTCCTGGTACTGCGGGCGATCTCCGGCCCCGACCCCGGCGATGTTTCCAGCGCGCCCAGCCACCTTGACTTCGATGCCAGCGCTACCCCCGCCGGCCTTCGAGTCGGCTTCTTCCCCGGCTGGATGAAGGAAAGCCCCGCTACCGATGTCGATCGCGCCGCTTTGGAAACTACTCGCAAGCTCGGCATGGTTCCGATCGAAGTATCCCTGCCTGACTGGCCATATGACTCGCTCGGTCTGATTCTCTTCGCCGAAGGTGCCGCCGCATTCGAGGACCTCACGCTCAGCGGCGGTCTCAGGGAACTCAAGGCGCAGGTCCCCGATGCGTGGCCGAACCTCTTCCGTCAGGCCCACTTCCTCTCCGCCGTAGACCTCGTCCAGGCCGACCGCTTTCGTCGCGGCGTGGCCCAGGAAATGGCGCGCATCTTCTTAAAAGTTGATCTGCTGCTGGTCCCCTCATTGCGCGATGAAATACTCACCATCACCAACTTCACCGGTCATCCGTCGCTCACTCTCCGCGCCGGCTTCGTCGAAGTGTCCGAGGCGCGCAGCGATTGGGCTCCGGACCCCGCGCACCCGCTTCCCAGATTCACGCCTCCCCGCCGCGTACCACACGGCATCACCCTGATCGGACGGCTCTTCGACGAGGGGACCCTCGGGCGTGCCGGGCTTGCCCTTGAACGAACCCTAAATGTAGCCACCGAGCGCCCTCCCGGTTTCTGACCGCGCCCCTCCGAAACGTTGAAATTAGGGTGCCTGCGCGTTGCGAGCGCGTGGTCGTGCAGCGCCAAGACTCCAAAACCACCTCTCCAACAACCGCGATAGCTTCCGATAATGCCGCATATCGAAGTGGTCTCGCTATTCCCCATGAGATAGAGGCGACGACCGCTCCACGGAACCATCGCTTCACCAATCCTCCTCAGCGGCACCCTTGAGTTTTTTCAGGTAGGGAGGAACGTTCTGCGGAACGATGCGCATCAACTTACTCGTTGCGGAATATTCATACGCCTCGCGCGCGGCCATGCGCAAATCCTTCGAGAGCACTTTGAAAGCATGCTCCTCCAGCAGCTTTCGCCAGCGCTTTCCTTTCTCCATCGAAAAGAGCGCCGGGAACCCACGATGTGCGAACTGGGCCCCCCAGCCCTTTCTAACGACATAGCTTTGATGCAGGTGGGTTTCGGTTACCTCTAGTTCCGAATCGATATCAAGTGTCATGAAGAACGGCCAGAGCCCGCCTTTGAGAGTGGTAAAACGCTGCCCGGCCGGGCCGAGAAAATATGCATCTTCCACCACGCAGTGAACAGGATTCACGCCTTTGGGAGACATCTTGCGGAAATGCAGATGCAGCCCGAAACCGGGCGTGAACTCGATCATGAAATCCCCGGCGAGCAGGCTCAGGACGCTATTTCCCATCGCCGCGGAGAATGTGAGGTTGTAATTTTTCCGTGCTTTGGCGAACATTGAAATATCGACCAGAGACCACAAGCGCAAGCGCGTTTGCTTCCACGCCAGAAGAACGGGCAGGCCGAGCATCTCACCATATCGTACGAGCCCCTCATAATAGTCTGGACGCCACGACATGCCTATTTTCGCCGTGGACTTCACTTCAATCAGGACGGGGATAGACCCCACGGGCGACTCAAAAATGGCGAACAGATCCGGAACCCGGTACTTCGCGATGGAGCTCGGCGGATATTGCTGCTGGCTCAATCCGTGAACCAACCGGCACTTACCAAGCCACGACAGGAGTAGGGTGAATTCGTCTTGCGCCGGCAGACCAAGCGCGAGCTTCTTCAGGGCCGCAGCCAGGTCGGCGGGCTCGCCGCTCCATCCGGTTTGTTCACATGCCTCGAAGATCCGGTAGAACTCTGGATCGATACTCATTGTTTACTTTGGACTGCCTGCAGGGGATGCCCGGAGGCTAATCCTAGCCTATCGCGCGGCCGACCAGTTGCACATCGATATTCTGCCGCGCCATCTGGGCCCGAGGCAACGCTGGGAACTTGATGTCCTCCGCAAGCCAGAGGTAAGGTCCAGATGGCTACCGATATTGCCCATTATGAGGACGTAGATGAATGATTTGATTGTAGTTCCGCAAACGAACCAATGGCAGAAGCTCAAGGCTCTGGTCCTGGACAGCGTCTCCTCCCCGATCACCAAGCGAGTCTACAATCTGGGGCTGGACGAGTTCATCGCCTGGTACGGCCAGGAGCCGCGGGCCGGCTTCACGAAGGCTACCGTAAGCGCGTGGCGGGTCGCCCTTGAGGCCCGCAGCCTTGGGTCCGTCTCTATCAACGTCCGGATCACCGCGGTGCGGAAGCTGGCAGCCGAGGCGGCCGACAACGGGCTCCTGGCGCCGGAACTGGCCGCTGGCATCGCCCGCGTGAAGAGCGCGAAGTCGATGGGCGTGCGCATGGGAAACTGGCTGTCGCTGAAGCAGGCGCAGGCGCTCCTGAACGCGCCGGACATCACGAGCGTCAAGGGTCTGCGGGACCGCGCCATCATTGCCGTACTCCTCGGCTGTGGCCTGCGGCGGTCCGAGGTCGCGGCTCTCACCATGGGGCACATCCAACAGCGCGATGGCCGGTGGTGCATCGTGGACCTGTTCGGAAAGCACGGGCGCGTGCGAACTGTGCCGATGCCGGTCTGGGTGAAAGTGGCGATTGATGCCTGGACTGTTCGGGCCGGCGTGACGGACGGATACGTTTTCCGACCTGTCAATCGAGCCGACCAGGTGCAGGGCGAGGTCCTGTCGGAAAAGGCGGTCTGGCAGATGCTCCGGCCATATGCCGAGGCTGCCGGAGTCCCCGGCATCGCGCCTCATGATTGTCGCCGCACGGCGGCGAAGCTCTGTCGGGCCGCAGGGGGCGAGTTGGAACAAATTCAATTGCTCCTCGGCCACGCGTCGGTTCAGACAACCGAACGGTACCTCGGCACCAAGCAGGATCTGGTTCACGCGCCGAACGATGGGATCAAGCTGAGGGTGGCGGTGTAGCCCTCGGGCGGGATCGGATCGCCCTTACTGCCCGCCAGAGTGCGCTCGACGCTGGCCGCCACCGTGCCGCACGCAGGTGAAGGATTGGTCCTGGCTCATGCCGGAATCGGCCACCCTTTCGCGCCCGGGTGCCCCGTGTCGCGCCGGAGGGGACTGGGTAGACGTGCGGCGGGACCACCGGCGGCACCAGGCCAGGGGCGCGCCCCGGTGCATGGCGTTCACGTCCGCGCCGGTCTGTCCCGATTGTCCCGATAAATCGCGTCCTTACGCGTGCGAGGGCGTGTTGTCTGCCGGTCAGACGACAGACCACGAAAACAACCAGGACATCGGGTACATCGGGACATATAGCTGAGTTCACGTGATTTATATTGTTCCGATTATGAGAATGAAGACACGAAGGGATCAGTGTTGGACCTGAAACACACGGATCTGGCACTAAAGTTTGTGCTGAGGCCAGGATTGTCTCTGAACAAACTTTAGTACTGAATTGGATCTATTTGGGGCCTGATGGGGGCCTGGTTGGGGTTGGAATTCCAGGTGCTTTTACGCGCGCACGCACGGTCGCATGGCATTTTGCGATTTCGATGACCGACAGACAACATGGCCTTCCCTATACATGCAGATGGGGACATCGGGACGTGGGCTCATCGGCGATTTTTCCCACCGATCCTCACGACGCCACCCGGCTGGCCCGCCCCAGGCGGCGCTGGAAGAAGCGGCCGTGAAGATCCGGCACGTGCCGGCGCGCCCCCTCCGGATCGAAACGGAACTGCCGGAAGGTCGGCGTGAGCATCACGCGCGCCGCGGACCAGTGTGCCACGGGAGCCATCCGGTGACTGCTAGAAGGAATTGGTACAGGCGGCCGCGCGCTAATCAGCGGGAGACACAACGAACCACTCAGACGCCTCTTTTTTGAGGACAAAGATCTCGCTCTGGGCGAAGAATTCGTACGTGCCTTCTGGAATGGGTCGTCCGTCGATGGGACGAATCTCCCCGGAGACTCTCTTCCTGAGTCCCTTGAAACCTGGACTCAGAACGAAATCGCCGCAGATCCTAAACGAGTATTCAATCTCAAACTCGTCAGGCTGACGTTCGCGGGAAATCAGCTTGCCCTGACCGTGCAACCCCTCAGTAGCTCGGCCCTTGGTGATTCTGTCGAATGACTGGATCAGGCGACCCGACTTGTTCTCCTCGCCGAGAAGGTGCTTGATCGCCTCAACAACTAGGATGTGCTCGATACGGTGGGCCCGTTCGCCTTCCTCTTTAGTCCGTTTGTCAGCGGTGCTCGGCTGCGCTATACCGCACCACTGTCTGCTCGTGTAGCTATGCGCGAAAACTCTTGCTGTTCGGCAATCGGGGGAGCCAGTGCTGGGAGGGGAGGGGCCGCTTGTGCTTCCGAATGTAGAGCAGCCGTTCGAGGTCCTGCCTCGTGGGGAACCCATGGACCCTTTGTGGAGGGGCTTCGCCAAGGTTCCAAAAGAAGATTTCGTGGCCGTTCGTATAGAAGCAGAAGGGCAGTTCGCCGTTATGCTGCGCCTGGATGTTGTGGCAATATTGCTTGGCCTGCTCGCGTCCGAGTTCAGCGTCCTTGGAAGCTTGCTTGGCTTCGACGACCGCCAGCGGCTTGCCGTTCTTGCCCAGGAGAACGTAGTCGCTAAGTCCTCGGGTGCCAGACGTGTTTGGCGTCTCGCGCGCGAAAGGACTTGCCACACTCCCCCCCTCATTGCAGGGCGGCACGAAGAACTCTTCGATCACCTGCGTCCGATCAGCCACGTTCCACCCCGCCTCTTTGAGACGGAGGTCGATGATCTCCTTTCGTGTCGCGGACTCAGACGGCATTTTCCTCGATTTCGAACAACGTCAAGAGCGCTCTGACTTAACGTGGAATGAATAGTTTAACGCTTGAAGCGGTACTTGTGCGGCGAACGCTGCGAGACCGCCGGCAGTCCACAACATTCCACATTCGCGCCGTGGCACTGGCACGGCTAGACGCCACGTTCTACATTTCGCGGCCCTTGGCGCAAGGGGGCGCGCCTGTTCGCGTGGGGAGGATTTTGCGCCCCACTGGGGGGAAACTGGGGGGACTCCGGCGTCCAAGGATGGGTAAATTCGGGTAAGGATGGGTAAATTTGCAAAACAGCCCTGCCGCGGGCGCGGCGCGGCAACTAGCGTGTTTTCTAGGGGGTGCGTTGAAACTAAAGGACTTAATCTGGCTCCCCGAGAGGAACACAGATTCCGAACACACGTTTGGAGAATTTCTGCTGAGTGAATTTCTCCGTGGTGTTAACCAACGTGGAAATTCGAATAGGGCAACTTAAGGTGGTAAGCTCCCCAAGTGAAACAAAGGGTATTTCACGGTGCGAAGACACTGGCAAAGTCATTGATTCTACGTCGGATGCTCAAAACTCTGAAATCTCGTCGCTGGACAGTGCTCCGTGGTTCCCCAGTCTTAGTGGTTGTCGAACCTCCTCCAGGCGGGCGTCAGCCATGTCCTTCGGCTTTCCGACGATCAATCACTTGCGTCTTCAGAGCATGCTGCTTCATACCAAACAGCCGAACAGCGTCGTCGTCGGAGAGATGTCTATGCCCTCCTCCGAACTTCCGAATAGCCGCCTCAGCCAGTTGTAAGGTCTTAGGATGTCCCATGCCATCGGCCCATGCGGAGATCGGTTGAACAGGACACTCACCGCTCTCTATGCCGGCTAAGATATTCTCGACCGGCCATTCGTAGAAACTTCCGGTCGTTGAACCAATGCCGATGCTAGCGCCGCGCCCTCCGCTTGCCAGTTTTCTGATCTGTGGATTATCCGGAAGAATAAACGGCATGTTTCTAGCGTCGAAAGCCGCGCCTTCGATCACATTCTTCAGTTCACCGACGTTTTCTGGCCAGTCGTGGCGCGAAAGCGCATCGATGGTCTCGCCGGTGACTACTTTGGGCGACGTTTGGTTTTCCGAAGCATACCGATCAAGGAAATATTGGCAAAGCAGGGGAAGGTCGTCCATACGCTCCCGCAAGGCAGGGATGCGAATCACGTAACCGAGCCTGCGCAACAACTCCGGCCGAAGCCTCCCTTCGGGTGGTCTCAGCGGTTGGTTTGTGGCGCTGATGATTCGGACGTTGAGCTGCACAGGGCGAGTAGCGCTTAGCGGCCGGACTTGTTCCCTGTCCAGGATGAGGAACAATTTGACTTGCTGGCTCTGAGGCATGTCTCCGACTTCATCAAGAAAAATCACTCCCCCCTGTGCCTGCTCGAATATGCCAGGTCGACCTCCACTATCAGAACCGGCGATGCCCGAGCGGCGCGCGTGCCCGTACACCTCCGATTCAAACAGCGAATCTGGAATGCCAGAGAAATTGAAATCGACATAAGGTTGTTGACTACGTGGACTCGCTTGATGCAACGCCCTCGCTACAAGCATCTTTCCGGTTCCGGTCTCGCCTGTGATTAACACGCTGGTCTTGGTCTGAGCGAGTCGCTCGATCAAACCGTAAAGTTCCAACATCGCCGGATGACGTCCCACTAGATCGTGGTACCGCCCGTCTCGCACAACTGTTTCCGGCAGTTCAATGGCCTCTGCCATCTTCAAGATTGCCAGACCTTCATCAGCAATCCGTCTCAACTGGTAGTCGCAATCGCCGGGCTTACATGCCAGAATTTGGCTCTTGTCAACGTATCTCGGCCGCCGGCTATCCAGAGGGTAGAATACCGACGGCTTCCAACCAGTTGCCTCAGAGATACTTGCGGCATCAAAGAGTTTGGACGAGACCTCAGGCTTATACTTGGTCATCATCCAGCAGTTCCCAGAGAATCTTGCCATCTGCTCTGCTGCATCGAGTAGCATAACGCCAGCCAATTCAAGTACTGAGTTGGGGTACTTGGATTTAGTCTCTTCATCCCTCCCGATCCACGAGTCGCACAGAATGACGGACACATCCCGAGCGATCAGGTAATCCAAAATCTGCCCCCTGTGCGCATCGTTAACTGGGCATAACTTTCCGAGCACCTCGATCTTGGGCCACCGGCAGCACTTCGCCATTTGCTCCAGGCGGCGCACTCCCTTCTCGGCTACAAACTGCTCAATCCGCTGTGGTGTTTCTGTTGCCGGATCTGCTAAGAGAAGCGGAACCAATTCCAAGGCGTACTCGGCAGGGCTCAGAGTTACTAAGTTTCGCAAAACGCCAACGAGATCGTCGATTTCATCGTCTATGATTCCGATCCTCAGCATGTACTTAGCTCCACTCGTTAATCGCGGTACGGAATAGCGAGCACGAGGTGCGTGCCCTTTCTAGCTGGCTTCTGCCACCGAAGATCCCAGCGAAGTATTCGGGCGGTCCTCTTGTTCAGTTCTAACCCTAGCGCCGTCCTTTTCTCACCGGGTTTCATGGCAAAGGTACCCAAGACGTCCTTGAACTCGCTCTCCTTGAGCTCCAGGCCATTATTGACGAAATGAATCTGGAGGTACGAACGCGTTGAATCTATCTCGCATTCAACTTTGACCTCTGGCGCGTCAGGATCTGAGAACTTGACAGCGTTTACAAGCAACTCTGTCACAACAAGATTCAGAAAGGCCGTCTTCACATTAGTGGTAATTGATCGCTCAACAGGTTCCTTCGGCGTGAAGTCAAGAATAATATGGAGCCTAGGAATGTGGGCGAGTTCCCCCAAATCGAGAATCTTCGAACCGAGATCGGTCGCGATAGAGCGGGTATCTGCGTCCCATGAGCCGCTGCCCACGAGGTTCTTCAATTTGTACCCGTTTCTGGGATCACTCGTCCGGCCGTTCAGGATGCTCTCAACGGCTCTGGACACCACGTCGGTGATGTCGAGAGGCTCGACGTACTGGAAACTTAGTTCTCCACGCTCTGAGGCTGCAAAATGGGATCGTACGGACCCAGGAGCGCTAGCTACAAAGAGAAACAGGTTCGAGAGATTGCGGAGATCCTCGACGTTGGTTTCCAGCTCGTAGCGGACCCCCCGATAGTAGTCGGTAAGAGCGGCATCTTCCAACTCATGTATCTTCGACTCACTGTTGGAGAGAGGCGTGTTGAATGCGTGGGAAAGGAACTGTGTGACCTGGGCCTCCTTTTCTACCCGAATGCGTTCTTCGGCAGAGACCCAGATCTGATGCCTGTTCGTGGCGTCGTGGAGGGCTGGTTGGGCACCCATGAACTGCAAGCCGATCAGTTCACCGTCTCGCCAGATGGGGGCCAACTGATATGCCGTGACCATGTCGACGTACTCTACGACCGTGCCTCCGATCTCTACTCTCTGCTTCATAGGTAGGCCCTGCGCCGGCGATATCTTAACGCCGAGCACAAGCTCTGCCTTGCGGTATTCAGGGTTTGACGGTCGGTACGCGAAGCCAGAGACGCCAGGAACGCCTGTAATCGATGCAAGATCGCTGGCCAGCTTGTCAACTCCACCGTCGCCTTCCTCTTGATTGAATCGGTCCAGAATCTTGCGATGCTCAGCAAGAATGCGTAGTGCATCGCCGATCAAATGGAGTGTCTCGGCGGAACAGTCGAGAATGCACCTCCACAGGCTCTCATAGCCCTTTTCGACAGGAGGGTCGAGCGCGATAGAAAGATAGCGGTCCGGAAGAAGATATTCCTTCTTAAAGAACAGCAGCAGATCTGCAGCAAAGTCATTCCAGTCTTGAACGATTAGGCCTTCGTCAGTGGCGTACCATGCGGGCAACATCGCCAACGGCGCGAAGGTGCTTCGGACCGGATTGCTCTTCTGTGTTCCCACCTCAAGGGCCCTCATCCAAGCGAGACGAAAGATTTCGCGCCGCGAAGCTCCGGGTACACGATTTCGACCCTATCCAAGCCAGGCACCCGATTCTTGAGGATGCTCTCGATTGACTTTGCCGTCAGCGGTCTGCTTGGGCAGAATAGGCACACGCCTATCAGCTTCAGAGTGACGGTGCCTGGAGCGAAGCTTACAATCTCTGCACCGCCGCCATCAGCACGCATCCTCGGCAGGAGGCTCTGGAGAACTGCGCGAACGTTCTCTTCGAAAGTCGATTGATGTTGTGGAGGGTCAACCTTGTTGGCCGTCACGACTCCTCCCCCGGACTCCCGGATCGTGCGCACCTGAACCCCATATTCGGCCAGTAGAGATTAGGGGTCATTGCTCCGCGGTTGGCACACCTTAGACGGAAGACCTCGCCGACGTTCCAACTGCCACCTCTGCGCACCCGATAAAGACCCGCCTCTGGCCCTTGAGGATTCTGGTTCGGCGACACCGAGTAGAAGTCATCGGCATACCAGTCGACACACCACTGCCAAACGTTACCTGCCATATCGAATAGTCCATAGCCATTTGGCGGGTACGCCTTTACCGATGAGGTTGGGGGCACCGTGATATCGGGGCGCGCACGATTCCAGTTCGCATGGGATTCCTCAGCCGGTTCATCTCCCCACGGAAAACGCTTGCCGTCCGCTCCGCCGAGTGCGGCCTTTTCCCATTCGGCCTCGGTTGGCAGCCGTTTGCCCGCCCACTCAGCATAAGCGCCTGCATCAAACCAACTGACGAGAACCACGGGGTGGTCCTGGCGGCCTTCGGTGTTGAAATCCTTCCAGGTAAGCCCAGGAGGGAACGGAGTACCCTCGACGAACCGCTGCTCGCCCGAGTCTTCTTCGGCGGTAGTACGGTATCCCGTGGCATTGACGAACGCCGCGAACTGGGCGTTCGTGACAAGGTGTGCGTCTATATAGAAGGCATCGAGATGCACCTTGTGCACCGGCTGCTCTGCCGGGCTTCCATCCTCAGCACCCATAAGAAACTCACCCGCAGGGATCAGGACCACCGCCGAGTGATCAGCGATCCCTGGCGTAGCCGCCTGTGGGCTGGCCGTTGTTGGTTCACAAATCTTAATCATATTTTCCTAAGCTGTTCTAAAACTCTTTTCTTAAGCTCGATGAATCTCGACGAGAACTTCAGGTCTTCTGTTCGAGGCCTTGCAAGATCAACCTGGAACTCTTGGTCGATGCGACCGTCAGAAAGCACCAACACCCGATCGGACAGAAACACTGCCTCTTCGATGTCGTGCGTGATGAAGAGTACCGTCTTCTGATCTTCCGTCCAGATCTCTAGAAGCCATTCCTGCATCTTCTCGCGCGTGTACCGATCAAGGGCGCCATACGGCTCGTCCATGAAGATGACATCAGGGTTTGGAGCCAGTGCTCGAGCTATACTGACGCGTTGGACCTGGCCTCCCGAGAGCTCAGCCGGAAACTTGTCGGCTTGTGCCTCCATTTGTATCAGCTTCAGGTGCCGTCGAACGATCTCGTCTTCGTCCGGGCGCCGAAAGTCTTTCAGACCAAAGGCAATATTCTCGTACACCGTCAGCCAGGGGAATACGGAATAGTCTTGGAAGACCACGCCGATTCTCCCTGGAACTTGTATTTCACCCGATGACGGCAAAAAGCCTGCGAGCGCATTTAGCAGTGTTGTCTTACCCGAGCCAGAGAGTCCGACTATGCTGACAAACTCTCCCTGGCGGACGTCCAAGTCCACGTTGACAATGACAGACTCGCTTCCGTGGGAAACGGAGAGATTTCGCGTATGTACCTGGCTCTCTCTCACTTGGCTTGGATAAACCTCAACCATGGGCATACCCTCACAATTCCCGGCTCGTGTCCAAAAAGTGTAATGGCAGGCGAGGTCCTTTGAATGCTTCGGGTTGCGGGTTGACAGGGGCTTGAAGAGCACCCCACATCGGTTTACTTTCGTAGTTTCCGACCAAGGAACAC
>Ga0182021_10006707_pt1 | contig 13663 bp, 11 predicted proteins | sample 612E3MmetaG_FD_120493 | JGI IMG/M metagenome (GOLD analysis project Ga0182021, IMG submission 120493) | Permafrost microbial communities from Stordalen Mire, Sweden - 612E3M metaG (Illumina Assembly) | ecosystem: Environmental > Terrestrial > Soil > Wetlands > Permafrost | place: Sweden...
GCATCCGCACTGCCGTTCTGGCCGCGGCTGTAATTGAGCAAGTCCCGGGCATTCTGGGCATCGGCGGCAGCCTGTTCAGCCTGGGCCAGGGCCAGCTGGGCCTGGGCCGTAGCCTGGGGGGCGGCGCTGAGCAAATCATCCAGGGTTTTCTGGGCCTGGGTGACCTGCAGCTGGGCGCTGGTAACGGCGGCCTGAAAATCGGCCGGGCTGCTCATGCGGGCCAGCATCTGGCCCTTTTTCACCACGTCCCCGGGCCGCACCGTCACTTCTCCCAGCTGCCCGCTGACCCCCATGGAGAGCTGCACCTGGTGGGTGGCCACCGCCGACCCCGGGGCCGTGACCGAAAGCACCACGTCGCCGCGGGAGACGGGCACCGTAGGCGGCGCCACGACGACTTTGTCGGTGCTGGCGCTGCTGCTAAGATACCCCAGGTAGCCGGCGCCTGCCACAATCGCCACCACCACCAGGCCCACCGGCACAAAGATCCAACGTTTCATAAACTGGCCTCCGCAGATTATTTTGGTGGAGCTGTCTGAAAAGGTTTCTTTTCAGACAGCCCCACAGTACAGGAAGGGGAGTTGAGTTTTCGACTGCCATCGGAGATGGCAGTCGAAAACACCACATACCGCCTTTTATTGAGAAGATACTTTTTCTTAATAATTATATAGGGGCCAGGTTTCAGTGAGGTTGTGGGAATATTACAATATAGTAATCTGACCTCACCCCCGACCTCTCCCTCAGGGAGGGGTTGGAAGTGGGGATTTCCGGCCTTGCGCAAAAAGGCCAAACTCCAGGAGCGGGGGTCAGGTCTTACTCGCAAGGGTGCAACTCGGGTTATTTACATAACTATTTGGCTTGAGCCAGACGTTCTAACAAGGCGCGATAACGACTTTCAGAGCGCAGCAGGGCGATGAGCAGGACCAGCGCCAGGATCAGTACCAGCCAGGTGGAGGATTGGTTGCCGATCTCGTTGTAGTTAAAACTTTGCAGCTGGCTGGCGTACTGCAACATACTTTGAAAAGAATTCTGTTTGGCATTCATGATGATTCCCCGATGGCACTTAAAATTTTTACTTTACAGATTTTCCGGCGGTTTCGCCGCCGTAAAACCCCAAAAAACTTACAGCAGACAGTCAGCTGACCAGGCGGTAACCAAGACCGGGAACAGTCAGAATCAGGGCCGGGCGGGAGGGGTCGAGCTCAATTTTTTCACGCAGGCGGCGGATGTGCACGTTTATGGTGCGCTCGCTTTCCAGGTCGGAGGCGTAGCCCCACAGGGATTCAATGATCTGGGCGCGGGTCACCACCTGGCCGGCGTGGCGCACCAGGTAAACCAGCAGGCGAAACTCGGTGGGGGTCAGGTTAATGGCCTGCCCACCGCGCAGTACCATGGCCCGGCTCTGGTCAATGACCAGGTCGGCGGCGTAAAGCAGGTCTGAATCGGCACTGGAAAATTCGCCGTAAGCCCGGCGCAGCAGGGCTCGCAGGCGCGAGACCAGCTCGCGCAGGCTGAAGGGCTTGGTGACGTAATCGTCGGCGCCGATCTCCAGCCCGAGGACCCGGTCAACCTCGTCGCTCTGGACGGTCAGGATGAGGATGGGCAGGTGCAGCCCCAGCTGGCGCATCCGGCGGCAGAAATCAAAGCCCGAGCCGTCCGGCAGGCGCACGTCCAGCACCACCAGGTGGGGCTTGTGCTGGATGGCGAAGGCCAGACCTTCCTCGCCGCTGGCCTTCCAGGTGACATGAAACCCGGCCCGCTCCAGCCCGTCTTTCAGGCTGCTGGCAACGGCGGTGTCATCTTCGATGACCAGGATATGATTAAATGAGGCTTCCACGCTGCTAATTCTAGCATAAAAGGGCTCCACCCCTGATCCCCGCATTGCAAGGTTAGATTTTTTCCTTTCAGGAAATGCGGATAGAACCGTGCTGGCGCTGCTATTTCCCTCACCCCGGCCCTCTCCCAGCCGCAGATTTTCGTTTCGACCTACGCTGCAAGGCTGGGAGAGGGAGGAATTTCAAGGAGTTCGAGAAGCTTCGCTTCTCGAACTCCTTGAAGAATTCTCCCATCGCAGCCTTAAACACCATATTGGTTGTGGCGGCTGGCTGTGGTACTGTATCTTTCATTCATGAAGTAAGGGGGAGAGAAGCCCGCAAGGAGTGGTTCTGAAAAACAGCGGCTTCCAAGCCCAGTTGAGAGTGGAACAGAACGGCCAGACGGAAACGTCTACGGAAATTGCGGTTTTCGCGTTCAAGATGGCTGGTAGTACGCAAGCAAGTGGGTGGCCAAACTTCACCACGTTCCAAAGCCTGAGCCATGACATCGAAAAAAGTCAGGGTGCGTTCGAAATCACGCTGCAGGGTGCGGACAGCTTTGGGTTGGGACTCCAGCCACTTGTTACAGAAGGCATGATAGCGCTGCCAGGCTTGGAGTTCTCCATCGGCTTGCCAGATCAGGCGGACCTCCTCCAGGATGGCACCCCGGTAGGCTCTGGCACTCAGGCGATCCATCTCGGCTGGGGCAACCAGATCGCGGAGGATATTGCGCAGTTTATGAAAAATGCAGCGTTGCAAAGGGACGTCCGGGCAATAGATTTGGCGGGCAGCTTCCAGACCCCCTGCGCCATCCCCAATCAGTAAATCCCAGCGGCCCGGTGTGCGCAGCTTCATCTGTTGGACTGCAAACAGTAAGTCGCCCCAGCTTTCTTCACTTTCTTTTTCAGCCACCAACCAGGTCAGCAGGCTGCGTTTCCCACTGTTCGGCCAGCAGCCCCGCGCAAACAACACCACATAGCGCTGGCCTACTTTCACCGCCCGCAATCGTCCACTACGATCCTTGCGTTTCTCGTGGGTATCTTTCATCACCGTAATCCATACTCCATCGACTTCCACTACCGGTGGAAAGTCGTGGATGGGGCGTTGTAACCACTCTTCTCGTCCTGCCCCGACTTGCTGCACCCATTCATTGATCGTTCGTAAGCCAAGTGAACCCCCCAACTTGCTATCCTCTTTAGCTTTGATCCAGCGCAAGCTCAAACCCCAGCCATATTCTGCTTGCATCTCCCACCCCAGATCATCCCAAATCCGCTGCCCTTTTCGCACTGTCCGCCACGGAACTTCCACCCCGCCCCCACACCGACAGCGCACTTGCGGCATCCCGATCCCAAGGTGTCCCCAACTCGTATCCAGTCCGCGCATGTAGTGCCCATTGCGCCAAAAATGGCTGACTTGATGACTGCCACACTTCCGGCATGCTCCTTCTCCTTTCATCTGGCTGCTTATTCGCTTGCTTCGACCATGTGGCTTCCGCTTCAACGCTTGGGTCACTTCCTGTTCTAGCTCCACCTCGATACACCGCTTCACCACTTCTTTCACTGCCTCTTTCAGCCCCCCAATCATCCCCCGCAAATATTCCTCTCGATTTTCCTGCTCAGTTACTTGCAAAACCACCTTTCCAATGGGTACAATAGTCATGGCCTGATCTCCTGTTTATCTGGTGTGGTAACCTTGATTCTACAGTGGATCAGGCTTCCTTTTTCCTCTCTACTTCATGAACGAAAGATACAGTACCCAGGTTGCAAGTTAACGCCTTTTTTATGGTTTTTTTTTGTAATTTTCACTATAATCAATCAAAAGGCGTTTCTTCTCAATAAAGTGGGGCGAAGGAGTTTTTTTGTGCGGCTTCGCCGCACAAAAAAACACTACATACTCCCTTTTATTGAGCAGATACCAAAAAGAATTCTTTTCCCGAATAAGGGGCGGGTGAAAGTTAAAAAATGAGCCGGAACTTGCGGATTTTATTCGTCGAAGACTCAGAACAAGATGTGATCTTATTGATTCGCGAGCTGCGCCAGGGCGGATATGAGATCATTTTTAACCGGGTCGATACAGCCGAAGACTTGCGCACTGCCCTGGAGCGGCAGCCCTGGGATATTATCCTTTCGGATTTTAAAATGCCAGGCTTCGATGGATTGGATGCCCTGCACGTTCTTCAGGATTCCGGCCTGGATATTCCGTTTATTCTGGTCAGTGGGGCAATTGGCGAGGAACGTGCCGCCGAGCTGATGCGCTCCGGCGCCCGTGATTTTGTGTTCAAGGGCAACTGGCCAAGGTTGATCCCGGTAATTGAACGCGAGCTGGCCGAAGCTGAGGGGCGCGCCCGCCGCCGAAAAGCTGCTGAAGAAGCTGCATACCTGAACAGGCAGCTTTCAGAAGTCCAGTCGGTTGCTCACTTTGGCTATTTTGAATATAACCTTTCAACCGATGAAGTGCTTCTGTCGGACGAAATTTACCATATTTTGGGCATCGCCCGGCGCGGCTCAATCTTGAGCTACGACCAGCTCATTTCCTACCTGCCCCTGGATAAACTGGAGATCCACCAGTCGGATATCCAGACCCTGATTGGGCAGCCAAGATTTGAATTTGAACACCGCTTCCTCTACAAAGATGGGGACTATCGTTGGGTTTGGATATGTGGGCAGCGCGAAAATGATCCGGATGGTAATCCCCAGCGCCTGTGGGGCATTCTGCAGGATATTACCGAGCGCAAACAAGTGCAAGAAGAATTGAGCCAATCCCGCCAGCAGCTGCGGGCCCTCAGCCAATACCTGCAAACTGCTCTTGAGGAAGAGCGTTCGCACATTGCCCGCGAAATCCATGACGAGTTTGGCCAGTCCCTGACGGCCTTAAAAATGGACCTGGCAGTCCTTTCCAGGCATCTCCTGCCCGATCAGGCCAAGGAAGCAGAGCGCATCCGGGCCATGACTGACCTGGTTGATGGCACAATCCGCACTGTCCGCCGGGTAGCCACGGAGCTGCGCCCGGGCATGCTGGATGATTTGGGCCTGCCGGCTGCCCTGGAATGGCAGGCCCAGGAGTTCTCGCGCCATACCGGCATCCACGCCCACCTTGAAATTGGTGAGGGAGCTTTTGACCTGACCCGGGATGTAGCCACGGCCCTGTTTCGCATATTCCAGGAATCACTTACCAATATTGCTCGCCACGCCCGGGCAAGCCAGGTGCTGGTGACGCTGAAAAAATCAATTGGAGGGGTGATTCTTACCATTCAGGATAATGGCCGGGGGATTATTCCGGAAGATGTTGCCAATCCGCGCTCATTTGGGATTATAGGCATGCGGGAGCGCGCCCTGGCGGTCAACGGCGAGCTAACCGTTAAAAAGGCCCCCCATAATGGTACACTCGTCAGCGTCAGTGTGCAAACAGAAAAAGTTATGCCTACCGCAAGGGAATTAATAGGCATACGATGATCCGGGTGTTTATTGCTGATGACCATGCAGTCGTCCGGCGCGGGGTCGAGAATATTCTGACCGAAGATGCGGATATTCTGCTGGTTGGTGAAGCCGGCTCAGGCCGCGAGACTTTGCAGCTGCTGCGCGAAAAGTCCTGTGATGTCCTTTTACTGGATATTGCCATGCCGGATGGCAACGGGTTTGATGTGTTGGAGCAGCTGAAGAGCATGCAATCGCCCCGCCCAAAGGTGCTGGTTTTAAGCATGTATCCGGAGAAGCAGTATGCCCGGCGGGCATTAATTGCCGGAGCCCAGGGCTATTTGACCAAGGACAGTCTGCCGGCCGAACTGCTGGTTGCTATCCGTAAGGTTGCCGGGGGTGGAAAGTATATTGGCCAGTCCCTGGCTGAGGATCTGGCCGAAGACCTGGCAAGTAATTCCGATTCGCTGCCTCACCAGAAGCTATCAGAGCGCGAGGCTCAGGTGATGAACATGCTGGCAACCGGAAAGTCGATGCCTGAAATCGCCGGCGCTCTGCTGCTCAGCGAGAGCACAGCCCGCACTTATCGCAGCCGGATTTTGAAGAAGCTGGGGGTCAGAAATACGGCCGAAATCATCCGCTACGTGATCCAGCACGACCTCGTAAATTAACCCAGGCGTTCCCTTTTCAGAAAGCCCCTCCAAACCAATTCCCCCCTTTTATTGAGAAGGTACATTTTTCGGATAAATACTAATTTCACCTGTCATTGAAATGATGACATTGGATTTCCGCTCCTGCTACACGGATAAAGGCAATTGACTGATTGCCTGCCAGCTCATTTCGATATAATCTTAGTGTGCAGTAATTACTGTTAGGTTCATTATCATTTCAATAAAGGTAAAGGCGAGGGTTTTATGGGGGTTGTCCAAAAAGAAGATTTTTGGACAACCCCTACGGCACCGATAGGACTTTGAGTGTTGCACAACCCCCGTCGGGGGTTGTGCAACACTTAAAAGTACTTTTCGGACAGCCCCCATAACCTGCCCGGCCTTTTTTATTGAAGAGGCAGCTGGCAATAAAAGGATTTACCTTGTTAAAGGTGTATATTGCGGACGATTCGAATGCTGTGCGTTTGCGCCTGGTTGAGCAGGTTTCATTATTAAACGGAATAAGCCTGGTTGGCCAGTCAGGGGATGGTCTGACTGCAATAGCCGATATTGAAAATATTAATCCCGATGTGGTCATCCTGGACATTCAATTGCCAGGCGGCGGAATCCGTTTGCTAAAGCAGGTGAAAGCATCGCAGCACGGGCTGCAGGTAATTGTTCTGACCGCTTTTCCATATTCACAATACCGGGATAAATGCCTGGAAGCGGGTGCAGATTTCTTTTTTGACAAGTCCTATGAATTCAATCGCATTACAGATATCCTTTTAGAATTACTGGCTGAGCAGGCCAGCGCCCTGAGTTGATCGCTTTGCAGCTGGTTTACTGCGTGGTGGGGAGGTTTTTTTAATTGCTTAAAAACTTTAGTTTCCGCTAATTCGAACAGCCGAGAAATCATACCGGCAACTCAGAACCATAAAAAATTTGCCTAAAACGTACCTCAAGGCGTTACGGCAGAGGCCAATCCATCGGTTTTCGGACGACGAGCCAGGTCTCCCTTGGGTAAATGGGCAGTTTGCGAGTTCTTTTTGCGAAGTTGCCCTGAAAGTTCGGCATCTTTCGGAAATGGTTTGCCCATCAAGGAGCGCCGAAACCGTCCCGGAGTTCTTTTCGGTTTGCGATCCCAAAAACCGGTCGCCACAGCTGGCGCAGTGGCTGCCAAGAAACTCAAGATCGAGCCTGCCAGTAAAGCCAATTCCGGCAAACGCTGGATGCTTTTCCGGTTGGAAACAAATTGACGGTGTGCGCCTACCATCTGCTTGGCTGCCAGGGGGATCTGTTCCACCGGCCAGCGGTCTTTGTAGATGGCATGCACACTTTCTGGTTTGAGTTTAAGAGGTACCGCCAACAGCCAGGGCTGTGGAAAGTCAGGATCATAAATGGCGTAGACATCGAAAGTTTTGTTTTCTTCGTCCGGAGTCATGTGCTTCAATACCAACTGACGCCAAACCTCTGCCCGCAGTTCACGCTGGTTTTCAATCCAGGTGTAGGTTTCATCGGGAACGGTAGCTGCCAGCGTTTTGTCTTTGTATTTGCGTGCTAACGGGCGCACGACCGCCCCATACTTTGGCTTGCGTCCAAGCTCATGTTTGGGCAGAAAGTTGCGCCGTGCGGTAAAGTTGACTGCCAGGCGCAGTTCATAGCGCTCGAGTCCGGCTTCTTGCAGATCGCTAATTTTCATACCGGCGTCGATGACCGCAATTTCATCCTCCTGGAGACCTTTTTTGACTTTCTTGAGCATCTCTTCCCACAAGTGGGCTTCGCTGGGGTTTTTCGGATGTACCCGCTCAAAGGCCCGCGGCAGGGCGATCCTCTTCCCGTTCAGTTCGCCCACTTCTCCGCTGATCCCAATTATGACCGCCGGTAGTGCCCGATTGGCCCCTGGATGGTAATGTTTACTTGGGCAATGTTTCAGCGCTGGCCGCCAAAAGGCCGTTACATCCACCGGAACGGGCAGATAGCCTTCGTAACGATGCGGCTTCCAGTACGGATGCCTTTGGATCTGTTCTCGCCACAAGGCCAGAATCGCTGGCATTTGCCATACCCCTTTGCGAAATGCCACCCATGCTCTGCGTGTGGCTGCATCCGATAGCCCGGTTGATTTCAGCGCCGGGAATAGCGCTCCCCGGCTGGGCAATAGCGCTCCGCTCACTAACATCCATAAAAAATGCAGCAGGGCTAAACTCGTTCCTACAGGCAGCGCCTGAGTCAATTGGCTTAAAACGTTTATGGTATGATTCATCATGGTAATGGTGTTTAGTATGGCTTCTTTTTGTTTGGCAAAACAAGGTTACCATATCTTTTACACCATTACCTCTTCTTTTTCCCTGCAGGTTAGCGAAAACTAAAGTAAAAATGGGTTGGCAAATTTACGTTTCAGCTTCACGGCCAGGCTGACCCTGGCCTTTGGCTTTTTTGCGATTGTTTTACTGGTTGTGGTCGGTGAAGTGTCTTTCAACAACGGCCGTACTTCGCTGCAAACGGCTGCTGTTGCTGATTTGTTGTCAACCGCCGTTGAAAAGCAAGATGCCATTGCCGAATGGAGCAGTGTGAATACCCGCAGCATGGTTTCGATCGCCGCAGACACCGGATTGGCAAACTACCTGGCATTCACTGCCTCGGGTGAAAATGAGGTGCAGGATCCAATTTACCGGGAAACAGTGCTAAATTACCTTAAAAATTGGGTTGGACCTGACCAGAACCGGCTTTCCCTGTTTGCTATGGATCCTGGATCGGGGAAAGTGATTCTATCCACCGATCCGTCCCTGGACGGCAATGTCTATGTGGACAGAGCGTATTTTACCCACGGCAAACTGGGCCCGTATATTGACCGTCCTTTCTTTTTCCCGGGCAGCCAGGCAATGATTTTTGTTTCGGCCCCTGTAACGCAGCCCAATGGCAGGCTGGTGGGCGTTTTGGCGGCGTATCTGAATATGGAAAACTTGAACTTTATTGTTCAACAGCGCAATATACGCAGTACCAGCGATGCGTTTTTAGTGGATACAGCCGGCTTGCCGGTGACCCGCCCGCGCTACCTCACGGCCCCGTCTGCCCTGAATGCTGGCATCCATACGGAAGCTGTCAACCTTTGCCTGGCCAAACAAAGCGGCTCGGTCCTGGCGGATGATTACCGGGGTGTTCCGTCGGTGATTGTTTATCGCTGGCTGGATGAGCGCCAGATGTGCCTGGTTGTTAAAATCGACCAGGCGGAAGCATTTGCACCGTCACGCGACTTTGGCTTATCGATTATGATATTCATTCTCCTGGCAATCTTTTTAAGCCTGGGCAGCGCATTCCTGATCTCGCACTCGATCACCCGCCCGATTAAAAAACTGCTGATAGGGGCCGAGCAAATAGGCCTGGGTAATTTGGGGTACCGGATCAATCTGAAGGGCAGGGATGATCTGGGCCGCCTGGGTGAGGCGTTTGACCACATGGCGTCTAATTTGCTGCACAGCCTGGGTGAGAACCAGCGCCTGTACCTGGAAACGCGGGCCTGGGCGGATGAGCTGGAAGAGCGGGTGGCCAGGCAAACCGCTGCCGTCAGAGAAAGTGAAGAACATTATCGGGCCCTCATTGAGCAGGCAGCCGAAGGGATTTACCTGGCCAACCCGGACGGCAAATTTCTGGTCATCAATTCCTCTTTATGTGATTTGCTCGGGTATACCCGGCAGGAGCTGCTGCAGGTCAATCTGTTTGACACCTATATTCCGGACGAATTAGCCCTGGTCCACCAGCGGTTGGCGGAATTTTCAATTGGGCAGGCAATTCGCTTCGAACGGCATATCAGGCGTAAGGACGGTTCCTTGCTCCTGGTCGAATCAAGCCTGGTCAAACTTGAAGAAGGCCGGATTCAAGCCATCCTCTGGGACATAACCGAGCGCAAACGCCTTGAGGACGACCTGTACCGGTCGCGCCAGATGGTCCAGCTGGTTTTTGACCATATCCCTCAGCGTGTTTTTTGGAAGGATAAGGACCTGAAATTTTTAGGCTGCAACCTGCCTTTTTCCCCGGGATATCGGCCTGTCTGATCCTGCTCAAATTGTGGGAAGCTCCGATTATGACCATGTTCCTGCCGAGTTTGCCGAAGGCTACCGTGGGTATGACCGGGCAGTGATTGAGACGGACACCCCCATGCCTGCCTACGAGGAGCTGCAGCCTATGGCAGACGGCCAGCAGATCTGGATCACGACCAGCCGGGTGCCTTTCCACGATCAGGATGGAGCTGTCATTGGGGTGCTTGGCACTTATGAAGATATCAGCGCACGCAAGCAAGTGGAAGAGAAACTTAAGAAAGCCATGGAAGAATTAACCCGCTCCAACACCGAGCTGGAGCGTTTTGCCTATGTGGCCTCCCACGATTTGCAGGAGCCCCTGCGCATGATCACCAGTTACCTGCAGCTGCTTGAACGGCGCTATAAAGACCGCCTGGATGGCGACGCGCTTGAGTTTATCAACTATGCTGTCGATGGTTCTGCCCGGATGAAAACCCTGATCAATGATTTGCTGACTTATTCGCGGGTGGGAACACGCGGCAAAGATTTTGTCCAGGTAAATTGTAACGAGGTGATGAGTCTGGTGCTGCAAAACTTAAAGATGGCGATTGACGAGAGCCAGACCCAGGTCACCACTGCCCCCCTGCCTGTTATCACTGCCGATGCAGTACAGGTTGAACAGCTTTTCCAGAACCTCATCGCCAATGCCATTAAATTCCGCGGCAGCCAGGACCCCAGGATTCAAATTGGTTCCAGAAAAGAAGGCCGCGAATGGGTTTTCTGGGTGCAGGACAACGGCATTGGCATTGAGCCGCGCTACTTTGAACGAATTTTCGTCATTTTTCAACGCCTGCACGGCCGCGAGCAGTACCCCGGAACCGGGATTGGCCTGGCCGTAAGCAAACGCATTGTCGAGCGGCACGGCGGCAGGATTTGGGTAGAATCAAAGCCTGGAGAGGGTTCGACCTTCTTCTTCACATTTCCAATTATCAAAGGATGATCAATGCAAAAACAGGTTAAGGGTAAAACGGTGGAAATTCTATTGGTTGAAGATAACCCCGGCGATGTGCGCCTGACCCGCGAGGCGCTTCATGAAGGCAGGGTGTTAAATGAGCTGCACGTGGCTGGAGATGGTGTTGAAGCCCTTGCATTCCTGAGGCATGAGGGTAAGTTTGCCAATTCGGTCCATCCGGATATTATTTTATTGGATCTCAATCTGCCGAAAATGGATGGACGTGAGCTGCTGGCAGAGATTAAGATGGATCCGGCCCTGCGCCGGATCCCGGTGGTTATTTTGACCACCTCGAAAGCGGAGGAGGATATCACCCCACCTATGACCTGCATGCGAACTGTTTCATTACCAAGCCCGTAGACCTGGACCAGTTTATTCAGGTGATCAAGTCGATTGAAGATTTTTGGTTCACCATTGTCAAGCTGCCGACGGAATAGGAATCAAGCTTTTTCAGCTGACCACTCAGGTTTAGATCTATGAACAAAAAAGCTATTCAAATTTTGCTGTTAGAAGATGATCCTATTGATGCCCGGTTGATTCAGGAATATATCCGTGAGCAGAGCTCGAACAGGTTTTCGCTGACCTGGATGCAGCGGTTAGATGCTGCCCTTGGCCAGCTGGCCCAAACTCGGCCGGATGTGATTCTTTCGGATCTGGGGCTGCCTGATTCTTTTGGCCTTGAAACGCTGGATGCCCTGATCAAGCAGGCTTCCTCCGTGCCGATCATTGTTTTGACTGGCCTGGATGATACTGAATTGGCAGTCAAGGCTGTCCAATTGGGGGCACAGGATTACCTGGTGAAGGGCGAATTGACCAGCGGATTGCTGACTCGTTCCATTCGTTATGCAATTGAGCGGAAAGAAGACCATGATGAACTGGCCCGCCAGGCGGCCGAATTGAGCCAGCGGAACGATGAGCTGGATCGACTGTACCGGGCATCTGGCACGCTGATTTCTGGCTCAAACCTCACCCTGGAGGAGTTGGCGAAAACCATCGTCGAAGTCGTTCAGCGGGAATTTGGAAAAGCCAACTGCAGCCTGTTTATTGTGCCCCATAATTCTCGCGACCTGGAGCGCCTGGCTACCATCGGGCCGTATACCTCAGAAGTTAAGCACCGCAAGTTAACCATTGATGGACCAGGAGTGGTGGCGCGCACCATTACAACTGGCAAAGTAAACAATGTCGGCGATGTGAGTGCCGACCCGGATTATGTAACCAGCTGGGCAGCCACCCAATCTGAGCTGGCCATCCCCTTGAAGGTAGGCCACAGCATTATTGGCGCAATTGATGTACAGAGTACAGCCCGGAATGCTTTCAGCCCGGATGATGAACGGCTGATGTCGATTTTTGCCGAGCGGGCTGCCCTGGCATTGGACCACGCCCGCTTGAATGCCCAGACCGAGGCCAGCGTCAGGCAGCTGATGGCCCTGCGCAGCATTGATATTGCCATTGCCGGTAGTTTTGATATCACCGTTTCCCTGGAGATCCTGCTAACCCAGCTCACCACCCTTTTAAATGTGCATGCGGCCGACGTGCTGATTTTCAATCCGGTTACCCTGACGTTCCATTTTGCCAACGGGCGCGGTTTCCGCTCCCAGGCGCTTAGATACACCAACCTCCACTTCGGAGAGGGCTATGCCGGGCAGGTGGCCCGTGAGCGCCAAATCACGCTCATTCAAAACCTCGATGTTAACCTGGAAGGACTGCAGCGCTCACCTGAATTGGCCAGGGAAAAATTTGTCACCTACCTGGGTGTACCCCTGATTGCCAAGGGCAAGATAAAAGGCGTGCTGGAAATTTTCCACCGTGAAGCGCTGCACCTGGACCAGGATGGGTATGCCTTCCTGGAACTGCTTGCTGGCCAGGCGGCCATTGCCATCGACAGCGCTGAACTGTTTGAAGACCTGCAAAGTTCAAATGTTGATTTAACCCTGGCCTATGATAACACCCTGGCAGGCTGGGCCAGCGCCCTGGATCTGCGGGATAAAGATACTGGAGACCACACCCGGCATGTCATGGAATTGACCATTCGCCTGGCGAAGGTGCTGGGGTTCAACGACGACCAGCTGATCCAGGTTCGCCGGGGGGCGCTGCTGCATGATATTGGCAAAATGGGCGTGCCCGATGCGGTGGTGCTTAAGCCCGGGCCGCTGACCGAAGAAGAGTGGGTTATCATGCGCAAACACCCCCAATATGCCTACGATATGCTTTCGCCTATTTCCTTCCTCCAAAAGGCACTGGATATTCCTTACTGCCACCACGAAAAGTGGGATGGCTCGGGTTACCCGCGCGGCTTGCACGGAGAGCAGATCCCATTCGCGGCTCGCATTTTTGCGATTGTGGACGTTTGGGATGCCCTGACCTCGGACCGGCCCTATCGCAAAGCCTGGCCCAAAAAAGAGGCCATGGAATATATTTTTGAGCAGGCCGGCCGCCATTTTGACCCGGGGGTGGTGGGAATGTTCCTGAAGGAGATTGTAGGGGCATAATCTTTGCAGGGGTTGTCCAAAAAGAAGCTTTTTTGACAACCCTACGCCGCCGATAGGACTTTTGGGTTGTCCGAAAAATACACCCCCACCCCAACCCGCCCCCTCCAAGGGGGGGCGGGAGTCGTTTAATTTGCGGTTTTTTGCCCGTGCGGGCAAAAAACCGCATTTAATAGATGCTCCCCCGCCCTGGGGCGGGGGCTGGCTTTCAAGGGCAGGTTTTTTTCCTGGCGGCGCTTTTACTCCTCAATTTTGACAGAAAGACTACTTTGCCCCACCCC
>Ga0182021_10006708_pt1 | contig 13662 bp, 7 predicted proteins | sample 612E3MmetaG_FD_120493 | JGI IMG/M metagenome (GOLD analysis project Ga0182021, IMG submission 120493) | Permafrost microbial communities from Stordalen Mire, Sweden - 612E3M metaG (Illumina Assembly) | ecosystem: Environmental > Terrestrial > Soil > Wetlands > Permafrost | place: Sweden...
AGCCCGTTCAACGCCTGGGACTACTCGATGGGGGTGGTGCTGGCGGGCATGCTGCTGGACGGCGAAGTGACCGGCGACGCCAAATACGCCGACTACGCCCTCAAGAATTTCGCCTTCATATTCGACCATCTGGACTACTTCAAGAAGCAGGCGGAGATGTTCGGGCCGCAGCCGCACGGGTATCCGCGGCTGCTGAGTTTCAAGGAACTGGACGATTGCGGCTCGATTGGCGCGGCGCTCATCAAGGCGTACAACCGGAAGCCGGATTCGCGCTTCCGGCCGGTGATCGACCGCGTGGCCGAGCACATCGCGCACAAGCAATTGCGGCTGGCCGACGGCACCATGGCGCGGGCGCGGCCGCAGCCGGTGTCGCTGTGGATCGACGACATTTATATGTCGGTGCCGTTTCTGGCGCAGATGGGCAAGCTGACGGGCGACCGGCGGTACTTCGACGACGCCGCGCGGCAGGTGATCGGGATGTCGGAGCACTTGCAGGACAAGACCACCGGGCTGTTCGATCACTCCTGGTTCGAGAGCAATCCCTACGACGTGAAGTTCTACTGGGGCCGCGGCTGCGGATGGGCGTTGATGGCCACGGCGGAACTGCTGAGCGAGATGCCGGAGGACCACAAGGACCGGGCGCGGGTGCTGGACATTTTCCGCCGGGCGGCGCAGGGCGTGGCGGCGGTGCAGGGCGGCACGGGGATGTGGCACCAGTTACTGAATCGCGAGGACAGCTACCTGGAGACCTCGGCCACGGCCATGTTCACTTTCGCCATTGCGCGCGGAGTGAACCGCGGCTGGCTGTCGCCGGTGTACGCGCCGGTGGCGCAAACCGGCTGGCAGGCCCTTGCGACGCGGGTGCGCGCCGACGGCAGGATCGAGGGCATTTGCGTGAGCACCACGGCGGCCTACGACGCGGTGTACTACTACAACCGCCCCACCGAACTGGGCGCGACGCAGGGGTACGGCCCGACGCTGATGGCGGGCGCCGAGGTGATGGCCATGCTGCGCGGGTTCGACATCGACCGCAACCTGAACACGTTCCACTACCGGGTGAAGAAGTAGGGGGGATCGCCCGGGGCCAAGCATGAGTCTCGAAGAAGCCATTCTAGACAAAGTCCGCCGTCTTCCTCCGGCGAAGCAGGAGGAAGTGCTGCGCTTCGCGGACGTGTTGCAGCGCGGTGCCACGGCAAGAACGGCGCCGTCCCGTGATCGAACCCTGGAAATGAAGTGGATCGGCGAGAATCGCGCCGCGTATGCGAATCAATGGGTGGCTGTGGAAGGCGACCGGTTGGTCGGCGCGGACCCGGATCCGCTGAAGGTCTTTGCCGCGGCAAAGGCCCAGCGCATCCGAAGCCCCTTCGTTGTGCATGTGCTTCCGGAGGAGCCGCTTCCGTTTGTCCCGGCTTTCTGCGCACTCCGCCCCCACGGTTCTGCGTAACGCAGCGCTCCAGGAGTGAAACGCAGGATCGCGCCGCGAGACGGGCGAGCGGCTGCCAAGCCATCTTTCCACCTTCAGGCAGGTTTGCCACAGCGCGATGCCATACTATTGATGCCATCCATTTGTGGCATGCTGGGGGCAGGAGCAGGACGTGAAAAACTTTCATCTGTCACTGCCGGAGGAGACCTACAGCCGCCTCAGAGCGGAGGCCGAACGGACACAGGTTCCGGCTACCGCCCTGGCGCGCGATGCCATCGATCTGTGGCTGCGGCAACAGTTGCGGAATGCCAGGCACCAGGCCATCGCGGCCTATGCCGAGGAAGTGGCGGGTACGGATCTCGACCTCGACCCGGTTTTAGAGTCGGCCGGAATCGAGCATCTGGGCGGGAGCGGTAAGGAACCGCAATGACGCGAGGCGACGTTTACCGGGCAAACGCGGACCCACCGCCGTCGAAATCCCGGGTAGGGTCGCCGGGCTGCCGAAGACGAGCTTTGCCCTATGCCATCAAGTCACGACGCTGGGCCGCGCAAAGCTCACCAAGCGGATGGGCTCTCTGCCTCGACTGAACGGTATCCGTCCGCGCTCCACCCCTCACTTGATGTTGACCCTGACCGTGTTCGCGGCCACGCCATCCACCGTAAGCACGACGTCTACTTCGCCGCGGCCAATCAGGCTCCGGTCGATGGGGAGGTTCACCTGGTCCATCCCCGGGTACTGTGACTGGATGCCGAATGTGGGGGGCTCCGCCGTACCGCCGATGGTGGCTGTGATTCCGGTTTTGTACCCCCGAATGCCCGTCCCAAAAAGTTCCAGGAAAACCCGGTCTCCGGGGACCCCCAAGTCGATGGGCGACGTGACGCAGCTCCCCACCGCCGTGCCGCAGGTAGCGGCGTACTGCCAGGTTGACGCTCCCGTCGCCGGGAATTTCACGGCAACCGCGGCCGCCGCGCCCGCGCCATTGGCGTTGGCGGCGAACAGTCCGGGCGCCACCGCCGCCACCGTGATGGTACCGGCGGCCACGGTCTGGCCGTTCTTGGCCACCGTCACGGTGGCCGCTCCCAGAGCCGTCGTGTCCGGTATCACGTAGTTGATCTGGGTGGGCCCGGCGTAGTACAGTGCCGCGGGGCGGGTAACCCCGCCGCTGTCCTTCACGTTTAGCGTGATGTTCGCCAAGGTGTTAGGCAGCGGGGGAGCGCTGCTGGCCTCGGAATCGGCCAGTGCCAAGCCGAAAGCGCTGGCGATGCTGCCAGGGGCCAGCGGCCCGCTCAGCGCATAGCTGGCGGTCGAGTAGTTGGCCAAAGTGGTGGCCGCATAGATCGCGAAGCCATTCGTCTGGCTGAACTCGAGGGCGAACGCGAAGCTGGCGCGGGAAAGCGCCGAGGGGCCGGGATCGTGAACCACCTGGACGGTTTTGCCGCCCACCGTGTCGCCGGTGCCGACGACGCGGGTGGCCGCGCCGTTGGCCCACAGATAGAGCGCGCCGTTGCCGGGGTAACCGGTGGTGATGTCCGCGGCGCGGAACAGCACGTTGCCCAGGCTGACGGCCGCGCCCGAATCGGCAATCGCCCGCAGCTTACCGAGACCCGGCAGCGTCGAATTGACGTCCACGATCTTGTTGATGGCGTGCGACGTCAGGTCGGTCCAGTAGAGCCCATAGAATGGCGCAGCCGCGGGGGCGGCGGAGTCGGTGGCGCGGAAGGCGACCGTGCTGCCGTCAAACCCGGCGAAAGGCGCGTCAAAACGCGTGTGGAAGCTGCCCGTGGGGTCCCCGGGCAACGCCTTGTTGGAGTTGACCAGTTCGGTTACGGTCCCAGTGCCCCCAACCCTGCCCAGATACAGGCCGTTGTACCCCGTGGCGGGGTCGGCGCCATCCGTGCCCGTCAGCACCACGTTGCTGCCCCACATCATGGGGTAGAGGAAGGTCTTGACGGCAGTCTGCGCGGAGAATGGGTGGGCGCTATCCGCGATCAGGCCGAGGGAAGAGCCATCCGGCTTGGCCGCGTAGATCCCTGTCGTCAAGGTGGTGCCCTGGCCATGGAATGCGACCGTGGTCCCATCGAAGGAGAAGCCGCCCATCTGCTTCCCGGCGGAATCGAACAGGCTGAAGGTGCCGCCGCTGGGATCCGCGCTACGATAGTCGGCTACGGGAGTGATTGCCCCCCCCGCGGCCGGGACGGAATACAAGCCTTCCAGGATTTGGCCGCTGCTGGTTCCGCGGCCGAGGAAGATGACCGTTCCGGAGCGAACCGCGGGAGCCGAGTCCGGAAGATGCAGGTCCGTGAAGGTGGCGGTTCCACCAGGCATCAGAGAGTGCAGGTCAACCAGCTTGGTAAACTTGGCGGCCTTGAGATCGAACGACCAGATGGCCTGGAGGCTGGCGTCGTCTGCGCTGCCGATATCGCGGAACACCACCCACTGGCCGTCGAATGCCGGCGTGGTGGTGGCGTTGAGCGTGAACAGTCCGGCGCCATCGGGCCGCTGCGTCGAGTTGTCCACGACCTTGGTGAATGTATAGGGTTGCTGCCCGAGAGCGGGCAGGGCCAGGGAAAAAAGAGTGGTGGAGACGGCGAGAAAGTAAGAGATCGGCTTCGAAGTCATGGGTGAACCCCCAAGTTATTACTACGCTGAAACCGCGGCGGCGGTTACGCGCCGCCGCCGGCAATTGGCCATCAGATAGCAAACGGGCGATGCAACCCACTGGAGCTACATCGCCCGCCAAAACACCGGTCAGGTTTAGGCTACGACCTACGCCTCAAGAGCCTGCGGCCGCAGAGTCCCAGCAGGGCCGCGCCGAACAGGGCAAAGGTCGCCGGCTCGGGGACGGTCGAGTCATAGCTCGCCGAGTATATGTCGAAATTAGCCACGTCCGTCGTGAAGTACAACGTCACCAAGCTGAATGGCGTGGCGGGCGGGCCGGCGAAAGAACCGATCGAAGCCGTACCCGATGGATTGGCAAACTGGATGTCCGAACTGCCAAACAACACGTCCAGGCAAACACCACCGGTGCAAGAAGCGGGGACTCCGTTGACTCCCGCAACGTCGTACGTGAACGTCAGCCCCATAGCGGGGAAATCGAAGTAGAGGTTCAGCGGCCCAAGGGTGCTCCCGTAAACACCGGTATTGTCAACCTGGGCCGTGTCGGTAAGAGTCTGAGGGTCGTACTGGAAGGTCAACCCGTTGAGGTTGTAGCTATGGGGAGTATTACCCCCGACCAAACCCTGCAGCGTTATGTCGTTCGTGCCGGAGACGCTGCTGAAGTCAAGCGTAACGATGGCTGCCGTGGCAGTCCCCACCGCCAATACCAGCGCGATGATTGCGAATCGCCAAATCTTCATGACCTAATCCTCCTTGTAGATGTTGCCGGCGCCAGGGTCTTTCCCCGCCTCGGCTATCATCTGCATCCTTATCATTAATGGCATTTTCAGATTCATTTATCCAGCCCTTACTCGTCCCAAAAGGGGCGTGGCCGGCAGGTAAAGTACTATCCCTGCCAGCCACGCCACAATCAGTTGGTGGTCACCGAGATCGGCGCCGTGAAGGCCGAAGATGCGGCCGTTCCGGTTGCCTGCACCCGGTACCAGTAGGTTGTCGCCGTGGTCAGCCCGGTATTCCGGAAGGTGGGCGTGGGGCTGGTGCCTACCTGTGCCCACGTGCCCGGAGCGCCGCCGACGTTGGGAGCGCGCTGGATGACGTATCCCGTCACCGTCCCGCCGGTAACTGGAACCGGCGCGGTCCAGCCTAGTATCACCTGGGTAGCGGTCTTGGACGAAACCGCCAGCCCGGTGGGCGGATTGAGGGTCACCGCGGGAGTGGCGCTGACCGTGTTGGACTGCGCCGACAGCGACGTTCCGTTCTGGGCGAACACCTGATAATTATAGGTGTTTCCGCCCACGACGGTGGTGTCGACGAACGTCATCGGGCCGGCCACTGGAATAGGCGCGCCGATGGCGGAGTAAGCGCCGGCGCCCACGCTCCTCATGACGATGAACTGCGTCGCCAGGGTGGTGCCTTGCGTATACTGCCACGAGAGGTTCACCTGTTGGGCGCTCCCGACCCCGCTGAGTGTGGCGGTCAGGCTGAACGGCGCGAGCGGCACGGCAACCTTGAATACCAGAGGCCGCATCATGTCGTTCTCTTCGTGGCCCAGGAGATGGCAGTGCCAGACGTACTCCCAACCGAAGTTGGTGTAGTCGTTGACGGTGGTGACCCCGTTGTTGGTATAGGGGTCGATGTTCGTGAACCCAGGCATACCCGCAGGGTTGGTAGCGTACTGCGGGCGCGTCGGATCCAGGAGCCGGACGCTCTCGGGAATGGCGAACGGGAAGGTCATCTTCACCGGCTTCATGGCGATGATGGCATCTTCCAACGGGTTCATGCGGACGGTCTCCTTCCAACCGATTTCGTTGGGGTCCGGAGGCCGGATGGCGCCGTCCCAGCCGACGCGGTTGATCAACTGGACGTTGACCAGATGGAAGTGAATGGCATGGCTGTCCACGCCGTTGTGAGTGATCTTCCACAACTGGACTTGGCCGTCATTGAGGATCTCGGTGGGCGGATCGACGTAGGCCAACGGGATGGTGGTCTGGTTGGTGAACGTAGTGAGCGGAACTTCGGTACCCAGAATGGAGTTCATGCGGCCGTAGTCGCTCTCAAACAGCTCATGGATGGCCTTCGCCCCCAGAGGCTGCGTGATAGCAGTGCCGCCAATCGGGGTGTAAGTCAAGGACATGTTCTGGATGCGCGCGTAAGTGTCCGCGGCGGGCGTTCCGCCCTGGGCGACCGCATTATACGACTTCTCCGGGATGATGGGCGTGGGCTGGGTGGCCGCGAAGACGGTCGGCAGGGCGTTCGTCAAATTCGTGATGTTGAAAGGCGTGGTGGTTCCCGCGGTAACCCTGATCTGCATCATGGTCCGGATGTTGGGACCATAACCCGGTTGCGTCGTGGGGGCGCCGCCGGTCAAGGTCTGATCGGGATCGCCCGTATAGGTGTCAAGGCGAGAGTCAAAGCCGGGGACCGGGGCGGGGGAGTCGTTATACAGAATAAGCGTGGAACCCACCGGAACCTGAGCAAGGTCGACAATGACGTCGGCGCGTTCGGCCGGTCCCAGGAACAGGGCATGTTCCTGGACGTTGGTGACCACGATGTCGCGGCGGTTGTAGTTGTATCCTACCGGCGTGGCGGGAATCACCACGGCCTGCGGCAGGACGCCGCCTTCGGTGCCGATCTGAATCCAGGGTGGGCCCGCGGTCGTGGGATCGGGGACGCCGCCGTCTCTTCCATCGGTCGGCCAACTCGAAGGCCAGCAGGGTATGATCTTTCCGGGTAGACCGGTAGCCGAGTTGTAGTCGAGGGCAAGGGGATTGGCCGTGACCAGGAAGCCCGAGCCTCTGATGACGTCGGGGTTGGCCAAAGTGGTTGCGCAGGCAGGCGTGTCATCCAGGTCTTTAGGCGTCTCGGTGCTGGCAACGACTGGCATCACCAGCGGGTGCGGGTTAGCGGCAACCATCTTCACTTCGGTGCAAAGGGACTGGGCGGGAGCAACGCTGGTTGCGCCCAGATTGTTTACCCCGACATAATTCGGATTGCACACGTCTCCGTTCGGACCGGCCGCGTAGAACAGCGACATGTTGAACATGCGGTCGTTGGCGGCGTTCAGAACCTGGAAGCGGTAGGTTCCCTGCTTCAGCGTGACGGTCGGGTAGGCCTGGCCGTTGATCACGGGAGTGTCCATGAAAGCTTCCGGCACCAGGCTGGGGTTGGGCGTCGGCGGACACATCGAGGTGGCGGGGTAACCGGGTGTCACCATAGTGTTGGCTGTCGTACCGCATTGGACCGGCAGGTGTGCCAGGTCCGAAGGCGACATGGGAGGCCAGAACCAGGAGCCTAGATCCCACCGGCCCATGGGGTTGACGCCCGAGTTGTCGGGATTGTCGGGGGCCTGGTTCGGCATGTAAACATGCGGGAACCAGAGGTTGCCTTCGCTTCCCCAATTCCAGGTAGGATCCTGGGCGGCCAGTTGAGTGGCGGGAGGCACGAAAGTCTTGTCCTGGATGATGAGGGGAATGCCATAGGTGTACAGTCCGCCCGTGAACGGCGGAGTGGTCAGCCCGCTAAGGTCCAATCCGTGGTTGTCGGGAATGGTTCCGGTGGCGATCAGGGCATCCAGTCCGCTGTCGTGCAAAAGGTAGCCTGCGGCCTCACCGGCATAGACGTTCAGGCGGGTGATGCCATACGCGTGGTCGTGATAGAACATCATGCGGCCGCTTTGCTGGTTGGTATAGAAAAGAGTCAGCGATCCCGGCCCCGGATCGTTGGTCGCTCCGGGCGTTCCGGCCGCGACGGACGCGTGGGTGATCGGGTCATACCACATGTCGGGTACGAACCGCGTGCTGACGCCTCTAAGAAAATGAGTGGTCTCGCCCGCTGGCACGGTCCACTGGTGGGGCGTTCCGTCGCTGATCCACGGAGTGGCGCCGCCATGCAGATGGACACCGGCGCGGTTGTTCGAGTACGAAGAACCGTCGGCGCCCGTTCCAGCGCCCATGATGCTGGTATCTACCGGGATGAAGAACGAGCTATTCGCAACCAGGTTGTTGGTGAACTTGACACGCACCGGCCTGTTCCTTTGGGCCAGGATCACCGGGCCCAGAAAGTGAGGGGCCGTATCCGAAGAGAAAATTCCGTTGGTGGTGGCGGCGGGGTTGAGATCCGCATAACCGCGCACGTTGGAGGTGGTGGGCAGGTCCGAACTGAACTGGTGGGTATAGTCGTAGAGCCCGATCTCGTAGTAGTCGCTGCCACCGAGAGCGGTATCGGTGGGCACTCCCGCCGGACGCGTTGCAAACGGCACCGCCACGGGGATGAAGTTCCCCAGCAGGTTGTGGTTTGCCGGTCCGAGGCCTGGCAGCCCGTCCACAAACTTGTGAATGCCGGGAGTCGTGACGGTGTACGTCACCGGCGCGACGCCGGGAGCCGAGGACACAGAAAGCACGGGCAGCTTGCTGAGGGCGTAATTCGGGAAGACGCCGAAATAGTTCACCGGTCCGCAAGGCGTTCCGTACGGCGCAGCGCAACTTTGTGTTTTGTTAAGCGGCGGATTGACGCCCTGGCCGGGCCTTCGCTCCCTATTGAGGCGCTCAGCGGCACGCTTTGCCGCAGCTATTCTCTGACCTTGCGTGGTGGACCGCATTCTGCTCACGGTGCGTCCCGCCACGGCATCGTCCTGAGCCGCTTCGGCGTCTGCTGTTGGGGTAGCCGCCAGTGCTTCCATATCGCTCGCGGTTTCCGGCGGTTCGCCGATGGCATCCGCCTCCGGCTCTTTGGCCGAGACCTGCGCCGGGGCGCTGGATGGGCCAGTTGCTGTTTCCGTTGCTTGTTGAGGCCTGTCTGCAGGCGATAGCGCAACTTTCTGGGTCTGCGCCAAAGCGAGGCCAATTCCCAGCACCAGGCAAGCTGCCAGCAGCAGCATCGCGAAGCGCCGGACGGTGAACGTTCGTCTCTCCATCGTTCCTCCTTCTCGTCTGAAGCGGGTATCCCTGCTGGGAATCCGCTATAGGTACTACACCGAAACCGACCCGTAACGTGGGTCCTATTCGGATCTCATACTCCGATAAATATGGTCTAGATTCTCTGCGATTTTGACATAGTCTTAGGTACTTGTCAATCGCCGTATGGGCGCTGAAGCGAGAACTTGGACCTCGTTGGTACTGGCCAGCCCTGATTTTGGTACTTGGAGCATGGATTTGCAGCCACTTCCCCTCGTTTTTGCGGTCCTTTTGGGGGCGTCGCCGTTCCGGGGAGCCAATGCCTGCTGCGCCAGGCGCGGCCGGAGCGAGGCATCCGGGCGCGGAGCCGGAGGTGCCCGATCGTGCATAATTGAATTAACAGCACCCATGAACAATGAAGATCCGACTGCCGAGTTGCCGGGGGCCGAGGGCTGGACGCTGGACCCTTCCGATTGGCCGGATTTCCGCGCCCTGGCACACCGGATGCTGGACGACATCCTGGACTATGTCGAAAATATCCGCAGTCGTCCGGTTTGGCAGCCGATCCCGGAGGAAGCGCGGCTGCGGTTCCACGGGGATCTTCCCGAGGCGGCGTCCGATCTGGCGGCCGTGCACGAGGAATTCATGCGCTTCATCCTGCCCTACGGCACCGGCAATGTGCACCCCGGCTTCATGGGTTGGGTTCATGGAGGCGGTACGCCGGTGGGCCTGTTGGCGGAGATGCTGGCGGCGGGGCTGAACGCCAACCTGGGAGGGCGCGACCACGTTCCGATCGAGGTGGAGCGCCAGATTGTCCGGTGGATGCGCCGGATTTTCGGGTTTCCCGAGAGCGCCAGCGGGCTGTTCGTCACCGGAACCTCGATGGCGAACCTGATCGGGATTCTGATCGCGCGCGATGCCGCGCTGGGGTTCGAGACGCGGAGCGCGGGTGTCGCGGGGAGTCCGAAGCGGCTGGCGGCCTACGCCTCGGAGGCGGCGCATAGCAGCATCGGGAAAGCCATGGACATCGCCGGCATCGGCAGCGGCGCGCTACGCCTCATCCCGGTGGACGGACGCCACCGGATGGACCTGGGCGCGCTGGAGACGGCCATCCAGGCGGATCGCAGTCGCGGCCTGACGCCGTTCCTGGCGGTGGGAACCGCCGGCACGGTCGATACCGGGGCGATTGACGACCTCGACGCGGTGGCCGATATTTGCCGCCGCGAGCGGCTCTGGTTCCACGTGGACGGGGCGTTCGGCGCGCTAGCGATTCTGGCTCCGGACCTGGCGCCGCGGCTCAAGGGCATCGAGCGGGCGGACTCGCTGGCGTTCGATTTTCATAAATGGGGTCAGACGCCCTATGACGCCGGGTTCGTTCTGGTGCGCGATGGCGCGCTGCATCGCCAGACGTTTGCCGAGTCGCCTCCGTATCTGAGAAAGGAACTGCGCGGTCTGGCGGCGGGCTCGTTCTGGCCGTGCGATTACGGGCCGGATCTTTCGCGCGGCTTCCGGGCGCTGAAGACCTGGTTCACGCTCAAGGTGTATGGCACGGCGGCGCTGGGAGCGGTCATCTCCCGCACCTGCGCGCTGGCCCGCTATCTGGAGAGCCGGATCGCCGAGACTCCGGAACTGGAGCTGCTGGCGCCGGTGGAACTCAACATCGTGTGCTTCGGGTATCGCGCTGCGGACGCCCAGCGGATGAATCCCAGGATCGTCATCGAGCTGCAGGAGTCCGGGGTGGTGGCGCCGTCCAGCACCGTCATCGGCGGGCGCGCGGCGATTCGCGCGGCCATCGTCAACCATCGGACGGGCAGGCGAGAGATCGACGCTCTGGTCGAGAAGACCGTGGCCCTGGGACGCGCCATCGAGGCCGAGGCCGCGTGCTGCGGCGGCGAGGGCGGCGGCCGGCCCGCAGATGTCTGAGAGTTTCGGCCCGTTGAAGCCACATTAGTTGCGAAGCCCCGCGAACCTGGCGGTTCGCATCTGCCCCGGGTTGACATTGACAGTGGATTTCCGAGCGAAGAGGCGCAGTGTCGCTATGAACGAGATCGCGCATGAAGGATTGGTGTCCGCCCTGTTGGTGGGCGAATACGGGAACGACGGGTCGCTGGTTCGCGACGTCTGCCTCCAGCACGGATGGCTCCTGTTCGAAGCGAGCGACGTGTGCCGGGCGATGGGGATGCTGCAGAGTGGCGCGGTGCAGGTGGTGATTGCCGAAGGCGGTTCGGCGAGCGCCGGATGGCAGAGGCTGCTGGACGCCTTGCGGGATCTGCCGGATCCGCCGCAACTGGTGGTGACCTCGCGCACGGCGGACGACTTCCTGTGGTCCGAAGTGCTGAACCGCGGCGGATACGACGTCCTGCCCCGGCCGCTCAATCGCGACGAAGTGGAGCGCGTGATTGCCGGGGCGGGGCGCCATTTCCGCGCGCTGCGAGGCGAGTTGCCACGAACGCTCGCAACACGGACAGCGGCCTAGCGCCGTGACCGCGAGATTCGGTTCCATCGCGGGACCGCTTGGGAGCCCAAGTGGGTACCCCGCGCGCGACTCCGTTCAGAGCCACGGCGGGGTGCCCTCGGGTTCTGGAGTGGTTGCCCGCCGGGGCGCTCCGCCGAATTCGACTTATGCCGAATTCAGGCGATTCCGCCGATTTCCAAGCCACCACTTGACAGGGGTACGTGTGCGTATTAGCACTCGGCATCCGTAACCTAAAGACACATCATATAGATAAAATTCTTGACGTCACACTACATATTGGGGCAAGATTACGGAGTCGCTCTTTTTGAGCGGGAACCCCGGAGGGATTTGCAATGGCACAGTATGCAGTTGGTGTGAGTGCGAAGATGGAACCAGAGGACACCGATACGGAGACGCAGAACCGGCCGGGAGTAGCCTTCCCGCGCTATTTTACCGCCCGGCTGGAAGCGGGCAAGACACCCTACGACGATGTGGAGTGGGAAACCCGCACGGCTTTGATCGGAAACGACAAGGGTTCGGTGATCTTCGAGCAGCGCGACGTGGAAGTTCCGGTGGACTGGTCGCAGACGGCCACCAACATCGTCGCCAGCAAGTACTTCCACGGCAAACTCGGGTCGCCGGAGCGGGAGTCCAGCGCCGCCCAACTGGTGGAGCGGGTGGTGGATACCATCGCCCAATGGGGCAAGAAGGACGGGTATTTCCAGTCGGAGATGGACGGGGAAGCGTTCCGCAACGACCTGGCGCACCTGATGCTGACGCAGAAGGCGTGTTTCAACTCGCCGGTGTGGTTCAACGTGGGCGTGAAGGAAGGGCGCGGCTACGGCTGGATCTACGATCGCCGCGAGGACCGCATCGCCAAGCTGGAAAAGGGCGTGACGCGGCCGCAGTGCTCGGCGTGCTTCATCGTCTCGGTGCGCGATTCGCTGGAGTCCATTCTGGATCTGGCGAAGACCGAAGGCATGTTGTTCAAGTGGGGCTCGGGGACGGGGTCGAACCTGTCGCCGCTGCGCGAGGAAGATGCCATTCTCTCGGGCGGCGGGCGGGCTTCCGGTCCGCTGTCGTTCATGAAGGGATTCGATGCGTTCGCGGGCGTGATCAAATCGGGCGGCAAGACGCGGCGCGCGGCCAAGATGGTGATCCTGAACGCGGACCATCCGGACATCCAGGCGTTCATCTGGTGCAAGGCCAAGGAAGAGAAGAAGGCCTACACGCTGGTGGAGGCGGGCTACGACGCATCGCTGGACGGGGAGGCCTACAGCTCGATTTTCTTCCAGAACGCCAACAACAGCGTGCGTGCCACGGACGATTTCATGGAAGCGGCGGCGGCGGACGGCGACTGGTGGACCAAATCGGTGGCCACGGGCCAGCCGGTGAAGCGCTACAAGGCGCGGCAACTGCTGCGGCAGATCGCCGAAGCCACGCACCAGTGCGGCGATCCGGGCATGCAGTTCGACACCACCGTGAACCGCTGGCACCCCTGCCGGAACACGGCGCGCATCAACGCCTCGAACCCCTGCTCGGAGTACATGTTCCTGGACGATTCGGCGTGCAACCTGTCGTCGTTGAACCTGATGAAGTTCGTGGGACCGGACGGGCAGTTCGACGTGGAGGCCTTCCGGCACGCCGTGGATACCTTGATCCTGGCGCAGGAAATCATCGTGGACAACGCCAGCTATCCGACCGAGAAGATCGGGGCGAACTCGCACAACTTCCGGCCGCTGGGGTTGGGATTCGCCAACCTGGGCGCGCTGCTGATGTCGATGGGCATTCCCTACGACAGCGATCAGGGGCGGGATTTCGCCGGGGCGATCACGGCCGCGATGTGCGGCCAGGCGTACCTGACCAGCTCGCGGATTGCCGCGGCGGCGGGGCCGTTTGCGGGCTACGCGGGGAACGAGCAGCCCTTCCTGGAAACCATGCACATGCACCGCGACGCGGTGAAGCGGATCAACCGGAACAACGTTCCGGCGGCGCTGTACCAGGGGGCGCAGCGCTGCTGGGACGACGTCTGCGAGAACGGCCGGCGGCACGGGTTCCGCAACGCGCAGGTGACCGTGATCGCGCCCACCGGAACCATCGGCTTCATGATGGACTGCGACACCACGGGCATCGAACCCGACCTGGCGCTCATCAAGCTCAAGAAGCTGGTGGGCGGCGGAGTGATCAAGATCGTCAACAACACGGTGCCCGCCGCGCTGATCAAGCTGGGGTACTCGCCCGACCAGGTGGAGCGCATCGTGAGCCACATCGATTC
>Ga0182021_10006709_pt1 | contig 13661 bp, 15 predicted proteins | sample 612E3MmetaG_FD_120493 | JGI IMG/M metagenome (GOLD analysis project Ga0182021, IMG submission 120493) | Permafrost microbial communities from Stordalen Mire, Sweden - 612E3M metaG (Illumina Assembly) | ecosystem: Environmental > Terrestrial > Soil > Wetlands > Permafrost | place: Sweden...
AACGGGATCTGTCGGTCGGTCCGCTGCGGGGCTCGCTGTGCACTCACCGGATGAGGAGTTGTGACCTCATAGGAGCCTGTGCCATCAGGCACCCATCACTGTCTTGTCCGCTCGCCTCGGCTGGTGCGTGCCGCCCACACGCGTCGAGTTGGAAGGACGACAATGAACACTCTTGCACGAGAGACCTCCGCTGCCCAGATCGAAGTCGCAGGAGGCGTGGACACCGGGCGGCCCAGGACGGCGGCGAGGTACTCCTCGTGAGACCAACCCTGCTCGCGGGCCTGGTCACCCAAGGCGGTGAACGTCGCGGCGATCACCGGGGCCTTGAGCTCAAGGGCCAGGAACGTCACCTCCCCGCTCACGTCTTTGCCCGCCAGCGCCGTGTTCATCGGACCACCTGCAGGTCCGGGCGAACAACCGTTGCCGCCGGCGATGGGGTGTCCAACGCGAAGAGGTCGTCGTAGTCACTCAGCGCCCGCAACCCGACCTGGGCGCCAGCCGCCGCCATCGGGCCCCGCATCGCCGCTGTCCTTGCCTTGTACGCGGTACGCAGCTGGGCGGCGACCTCAACGTGGGCGGGATCGGTAATGGTCTGACTCCTGGCCCAGCACCGCTGGTGGGCGGCAACCGCCCTTCCGGCACACGACACGGCCACCTCCTGACGGCCGGCATGGACGTCGACGAACCGGCCGATCACCGAGGGATCCACCGAGTAGTCATTGCAGGCGATCCGCACGTAGTAGTCCCGGCCCAAACGCACCCGATGGTGGGTGCCCACAGCCGTCGCCAACGGCGGCAACACCCCCATGCCAGCCCGGTCATCGATGACTCGCACATCAGGTTGCTGCCCGGTGCGCCGAAGCAGCCTCGAGTTCGCCCGAGGCAGCCACCCAGCCAGCTGGGTGTTGTAGTCACCTGGGCCGGTGAAGGAACGCCCGGGCATGAAGGACGTCTCCAAGAAGCCGTTGGCCCGCTCGGCTACACCATGGCCTCCGGATCACGGGCAGCGGTCTGATAGATCCGGGTACCCAACGTCCCGGCGAAGGACCGCGCCCCCAGGGTCAGCCGGTGATGCTGGCCGATCCCGGACTCGTTGTCCCACACCAACGTCTTGGGCACTGCGCCGAGCCCGGACAGCAGGTGCCACATCCCGGCCACCAAGTCGCCGGTAGTCCGCGAGTGCAGCAGGACCGCCATGATGAACCCCGAGTAAGCCGCGACCATCGTCAGCACCGGCGGGTCGGCCAACACCTTGTCCCCGACCGGGACGACCCTGCCCGGGACCACAGATCGCACTGCACGATCTGTCCGGCCTCATAGGTCGTGCGATCAGCAGGGTCAGCCGGGCGGTACAACGGACGCAGCTGCGCGACCCGGGCACGCAACACCGACGACGAGTGCTCCCAACCGAGCCGTTCGGCGATCACCGTCGCGGGCATGTCCGGGAACTGCGCGAGCAACGAGCGGATCCGCGGCTCGAACCCATCCGCCAACGAACCGCCCGCCGGCCGTTCGTACTTCGGCGGGGCGTCCGCCGCCAATGCCGCACGCACCGTGTTCCTCGCGAGCCCCAATCGGCGCGCGATCGTCTTGATCCCCAACTGCTCCGACATATGCAGCCGCCGGATCTCTGCCCAATCTTTGGCCGGTTGGGCCGTCCATGAGGGCAAAGAGGCCTGGCACGGAGAGGACTGCTGCTAGGCATGGGGGATGCCCGCCGAACCCTCCTTTCGTTGGCCCGGTGAGCCGTTCGTCGCCTTAGGTCACCTTCAGCGCGTTATCGGGTCAGGGCGACTCGGGTTCTGCTGAGCGCTTCCAATGCCGGGATGCCGACGGGTTCGGTGGGGAGCATGGGCACGAGAGCCAGCCGGGTGGAGTGCTCATTCTTCACGCTGTTGATCTGGGGAAGTTCTTCGCTCGCGCGGAGTCGGAGAAGGTCTGAGGTGGGTGCTGCTGCGGCGAGGGAGTTGTTGACCACCCATGCCCAGGGGTGGATCTGTGCGCGCTCGAGATCGGCCTGCAGCTCGGCCGCTTCCAGGACCGGTGTGGTCTCGGCGAGTGTGACGAGGATGACCTTGGTCTCCTGGGGGTCCTGCAAACGCATGAGGGGGGTGGTGAAGTGCATGTTCTCGCCCATGTTGCGGGCGACGTCGCGGTGGTAGGAGCCGGTGGCGTCGAGCAGCAGCAGGGTGTGGCCGGTGGGTGCGGTGTCGACCACGACGAAAGCTCGGCGGGATTCGCTGATGACCCGGGAGAACGCCTGGAACACGGCAACCTCCTCGGTGCATGGTGAGAGCAGGTCTTCGGTGAGCATGGCGCGGCCCTGCTCGTCGAGCCTGGCGCCCTTGGTGGCCATCACATGGTCGCGGTAGCTGCGTGTTGCCTGGGCCGGGTCGATGCTGGAGACCTGCAGGTTCTCCAGGATGCAGCCCAGGGTCTCGCTCAGGTGCCCGGCGGGGTCGGTCGTTGTCAGGTGCACCCGGTGACCCCGACCGACGAGAGCGACTGCGATCGCCGCAGCGATGGTGCTCTTGCCGACGCCTCCCTTGCCCATGCACATGATCAACCCGTGGTCCTGGGTCGCGAGCTCGTCGATCAGGTCGGACAGTGGGGCGTCGGTGAAGCTCTCTGGTGATACTGCCATCGGTGTGGGCGGTCTGGCCTCGTTGGTGGTGAACAGGGCCCCCAGTGCGTCGACGCCGACCATGTTGGTGGCCTTGAGCTCGACCTGATCGAGCGGAAGATTCGTCAGCTGGGCGGGTAGGGACGCGATCGCCGCCTGTTCACGAAGGTGAATCGCGGTCGCGAGCGGGTCGGTGTCATTGGGCGGGGCGGGCAGGACCGCGTTGATGATCACGTGTTGGCGGGTCAGGCCGATCGCGGCGAGCTCGCGATGGGTTCGGCTGATTTCGGCGAGGGCGGACTCCTGGGCCCGGGTTACCAGGACCAGCCGGGTGCGACTGCTGTCGGCCAAGGCCGCGACTGCGCCGGCATAGACGGCACGTTGCTTCTCCAGCCCTGCAAGGGGTCCCAGACACGAGGCATCTCCCTTGCCCTCGTTGAGGAAATCGGTCCAGGATCCAGGCAGCTGCAATAGCCGGATCGTGTGCCCAGTCGGCGCCGTGTCGAACAGGACGTGATCGAAGCGCCCCGTGGCGCCGTCAACGTCGGTGAGCAGAGCGGTGAACTCGTTGAACGACGCGATCTCGGTGGTGCACGACCCCGAGAGCTGCTCCTCGATCGAGCGCACATCCTCGACCGGTAGCAGGGCGCGGACCGGGCCCACAATGCGTTCCCGGTAGGCCTCCGCTGCCTGTTCGGGATCGATCTCCAGCGCTGAGAGTCCCTGAACGGCCGGGACCTCCGTGACGGTGTTGCCGATGTTCAGCCCGAACACCTGTCCGACGTTCGAGGCGGGGTCGGTACTGACCAGCAGGACCTTCTTTCCCGCCCTGGCCAGCGTGAGCGCAGCGGCACACGCAATAGAGGTCTTGCCCACCCCTCCTTTGCCGGTGAAGAAGAGGAACCGGGGCGCGTTGTCCAGGAACTTCATGTTCTGCGCCGTTCTCAGCAGCAACTGGCGGTCTCGGAGCTGGCGGGTTTGGAGCAGCAGCCATCCACCTCGGAGCTCGAGGAGCCGGAGCAGCAGTTCTCTGTCCCGGAGCTGGAGCAGCAGCTGTCTGTTTCGGAGCTGGTGGAGCCGGCACTCACGGTCGATGATGCCGCCTTGAGTCCAAGCATCGTCGCCCCTGCCGGTGTAGGGACCGCCCCTGCGGTGACGGCTGCGGTCACGCCTGCCCACTCGGCCAGCTGGGCTCGATCGGGGTAACCACCGGTCATGGCGGTGACGCCATCGACCAAGACCAGCGGCAGCCCCTTCGACCCGACGACCTGAAGGAACCCCTTGACTGCCTTATTCTCGGCGAAGGCAAGCGGCTCACTGGCCAGGTTGTACCGGCGTAGGTTGCCGCCCTGCCTACGAACGAAGTCCATGTCGGCGGAGAACGTGACCAGCCCCTGGTCGACGTCCTCGCCGCAGACTCCCGTCGCGCAACACAGCGCTGGCTCGAATACCTCGATGACGGTCATGGATGTTCCTTTCGCTTCGAGCGGGGACGTTTCGCCTGGTTCAGTGGTGGCGCGGATGATCGCGGCCTGAGCGTGCGGGTGTACCCGGTGCGTGGGACGGATCTCGATATTCGTGAATCCCGCGGTGCTGAGCGCTTGGGTGAACTCGGCCTGGGTGAGGGCGCCCGCGATGCACCCGGTCCACTGCCTCATGTCAGCTTTCGTGGCTTCGTCCATGTCCTCGTCCGCGATGACATCAGAGAACGCCAGCCGCCCACCGGTGCGCAACACCCTGGCAGCCTCTGCGAGCACGAGGTCCTTGTCGGCGGCGAGGTTGATGACGCAGTTGGAGATCACCACGTCGACGCTGCCGGCGGGCAGCGGGATGTCCTCCAAGTAGCCCTTGAGGAACTCCACGTTGTCCACCCCGGCCGCGGCTGCGTTGCGCCGGGCCAGCTCGAGCATCTCGTCGGTCATGTCCAGGCCGATCGCGCGCCCTCCCGGTGCGACCCGGCGAGCGGAGATGAGGACGTCGGCGCCGGCGCCGGAGCCCAGGTCGAGGACCACCTCGCCCGGGTGCAGGTCGGCGACCGCGGTCGGCACGCCGCAGCCGAGCGAGGCCGCGACGGCATCGTCGGGAGCACCCTGGGCCTCGGCGCCGTAGAGCTCGGCCCCAAACACGATCCGGCCGTGCGTGTCGGTCCGGGCCACCGGTGCCGGACCGCAGCACGAAGTCTCGGCCGCAGCGGCCGCCAGATCGGTGGCCGTGAGCGCCGGATCACAACACGAGGCCTCGACCACGATGGCTCCTTCGTGCTCTCCGGCCGCCGATCGGGTAGCGGCATCGGCATACCGCCGGCGGACGATCTCCCGGATCTCATCAGGTGCGCTCATGACTTGTCTCCTTCTCGGTACAACGAACGGTGGTTAACGGTCTGCTCCGGGGCGGTGCCCTGGTCGCGCAGATAATGCTCCGCGTCAAGGGCGGCGGCGCAACCCGTGCCCGCGGCGGTGATCGCCTGACGGTAGGTGTGGTCGACCAGGTCTCCGGCGGCGAAGACCCCTGCGATTTTGGTCGCCGTGCTGGCGGGCTGAACTGTGACGTAACCGTTCTCGTCCAGGTCGATGACGCCCTTGATCAGCTCGTTGCGGGGGTCGTGACCGATGGCCACGAAGACCCCGGTTACCGGTAGCAGGCGGGTCACGCCGGTGACGGTGTCCCGCAGGGTCACCCCGGTGACCTTGTCCTGGCCGTGGATCGCCTCCACGGCGCTGTTCCAGGCGAAGCTGATCTTGGGGTCGGCCATCGCGCGGGCGGCCATGATCTTGGAGGCGCGCAGCTCGTCACGGCGATGCACGATGGTGACCGACGCCGCGAACTTGGTCAAGAAGGTGGCCTCCTCCACGGCGGAGTCTCCGCCGCCGACGACCACGATGTCCTGGTCGCGGAAGAAGAACCCGTCGCAGGTCGCGCACCAGGACACGCCGTGGCCGGAAAGGTGCTGCTCGTCGGGGATCCCCATCTGCCGGTAGGCCGAGCCCATCGCCAGGATCACCGACCGGGCCGACCAGATAGTGCCTTCACCGTCGGTGACCGTCTTGACTGGCCCGGTCAGGGACATCGCCGTGACGTCGTCACGGACCATCTGGGCACCAAAACGTTCGGCCTGGGCGCGCATCGCGTCCATCAGGTCAGGGCCCATGATGCCGGCCGGGAAACCGGGGAAGTTCTCCACCTCTGTGGTGCTCATCAACGCACCACCTGCAGTCACCGCACCCTCGAAGACGACCGGCTTCAGGTTGGCCCGGGCGGCATAGACCGCGGCCGTGTACCCAGCCGGACCGGAGCCAACGATGATGACCTCACGAACCTGGTTCGGCCCGAGCACGTCCTTCTCGGGCGCTGTCGCGGCTGACGTCGCGCCTGGGGTGATCGGTGCGGGCTCAGTCATCGGGCACTCACAGATTCGTGACTCTGGTCAGGCAGGAGCTCTGTCAGGAGGGCCTGTATGCGGGCCTTGATCTCATCGCGGATGGGACGGACTGCCTCGACGCCCTGGCCCGCGGGATCCTCCAGATCCCAGTCGAGGTAACGCTTGCCGGGAAAGATCGGGCAGGCGTCCCCACAGCCCATGGTGATCACGACGTCGGAGGCCTGCACCGCGCCGGTGGTCAGGATCTTAGGCCTCTGGGCGGAGATGTCGATGCCCACCTCGGCCATCGCGGCCACGGCCGAGGGGTTCACCTGGTCGCCCGGGATGCTCCCGGCAGATCGCACCTCGACCCGCCCTCCCCCGAGGTGGGTCAGGAATCCGGCGGCCATCTGGGAGCGGCCGGCGTTGTGCACGCAGACGAACAGGACGCTGGGCTTGTCGGTCATGTGGGTGAGAACCTTTCGAAGATAGAGCGACTTGTGTGCCTAAGAGTGATGAAGAACCTGGCCGAGCAGAGTGGTGACGCGGGCCTGGATGTCATCGCGGATCGCCCGGACCACCTCGATGGGCTGGCCGGAGGGGTCGGCGACTTCCCAGTCTTCGTAGCGCTTGCCGGGCAAGATCGGGCAAGCGTCGCCGCAGCCCATGGTGATGATCACGTCGGCGGCATGGACCACGTCGTCCGTCAAGGGTTTGGGGAAGGCTTCGGTGAGCTCGATTCCCCGTTCGGCAAGCGCCTGGATGGCCGCGGGGTTGATCTCTTGGTCGGGCTGTGAGCCGGCGGAGCGGACGTGAACCTTTCCGACGGACAGGTGCTTGGCCAGGGCCGCGGCCATCTGGGAGCGGCCGGCGTTGTGGACGCAGACGAAGAGGATCTCCGGGACGGTAGTGGCGATCTTGCCGTCGGCCTGTGCTGCGGCCAGGAGCTGGTCGCGGGCGAAGCGCTCAGTCAGGATCGGCAGGAAGTTGGGGAACTTGGCGACCGGCACCAGCCTTTCGCGGGCCTGCTCGACTGCCCGTTGGACGGTCTCCCGGTTGAAAACGCCGTCGTAGTGGTAGGTCAGGTCATCCACGATCCGGGTGTACTCCGCAGTGAGCGCCGGCGTGGTGGGGGGTGAGGACACGATCTGCTCCTTGTCAGGGTGAGGTCAAGGCAGAGGTAGAGGTGAACCGTTTGCGTAGGGCGAGGCTGACGTAGACCAGGCCGACTAGGACGGGTACCTCGATGAGCGGGCCGACGACCCCGGCCAGGGCCTGCCCGGAGGTCACCCCGAACGTCGCAATCGCCACGGCGATGGCCAGCTCGAAGTTGTTTCCGGCGGCGGTGAACGCCAGGGTCGTCGTGCGCTGGTAGCCCAGTCCGAGCCCGGCGCCCAGGGCGTACCCACCGCCCCACATCACCGCGAAGTAGGCGAGCAGCGGCAGGGCGATCCGCGCGACATCCAGGGGGTTGCTGGTTATCGCCTTTCCCTGCAGGGCGAACAGCACGACGATGGTGAACAGCAGTCCGTAGAGGGCGAACGGCCCGACGCGCGGGAGGAAACGCTCCTCGTACCAGGTGCGGCCCTTCGCCTTCTCCCCGATGCGCCTGGACAAGAATCCCGCGAGCAGGGGTATGCCGAGGAAGATCAGCACACTGCGGGCGATATCCCACGTGGATGCGTTGATGCCGGTCTGGTCCAGGCCCAGCCACCCCGGCAGGACGCTGAGGTAGAACCAGCCGAGGCCGGCGAAGGCGATCACCTGGAATACCGAGTTGATCGCCACCAACACGGCCGCAGCTTCCCGGTCACCGCAGGCAAGGTCGTTCCAGATGATGACCATGGCGATGCAGCGGGCCAGGCCGACGATGATCAGGCCGGTGCGGTACGCCGGTAGATCGGGCAGGAAGACCCAGGCCAGGGCGAACATCAGCGCCGGGCCGACAACCCAGTTCAGCAGCAGTGAGCTGACCAGCAGCCGCCGGTCCCCGGTAACCGAGTCCAGCCGGTCGTAGCGGACCTTGGCCAGCACCGGATACATCATCACCAGCAGCCCGATCGCGATCGGCAAGCTGATCCCGTCGACCTGCACCGCCTGCAGGACCGTCTCCAGACCCGGCACCCACCGGCCCAGCAACAGCCCCGCCAGCATGGCCACCCCGATCCAAACAGGCAGGAACCGGTCCAGGGTTGACAGCTTGCCGACGACGGCGTCCGCCGGGGCTGCGGAAGTGTTCACGGGCGCACTCATGCCAGCACCGCTGGCGCGGCGGTGCCGAACTGGGCAGTGCCGAGCTGGTCGATGCTGACGTCGGTCGAACCGAGCACAGCGGACAACTGGGCGAGCGCCGACGGCACAACCCAGTAGTAGACCCACGTGCCGCGCCGTTCGCACTCAAGCAGCCCGGTCTCGCGCAGCACCTTGAGATGGTGGGAGATCGTCGGCTGGCTCAGGTCAAGGCCGACGGACAAGTCACACACACAAGCCTCCCCCCCTGCATGGCTGGCCACCCGGCTCAGCAGCTGCAGGCGAACCGGATCACCCAATGCCTTGAACATCCTGGCCAGGTCACCCGCCCAGTCCGCGGTCAGCGGCTCGCGCACCAAGGGGGTGCAACACGGCTCGTTCGACACTTCCGACTGCGACTGCTTCGACATATGTCAATATTGACACTCATCGAACCAAGTCGCAAGCTGACTGCAGATCTAGGAATCTTCAGGACACCAGTCCAACCCGATACCTAGAGAGCCAGTCGAGCATCCGACCGCAACGGGGGCTGTTGGGGGGAAGTGTGTGCGCACTTCATCGCCTGCACGGCTGTCCCGTAGACCGAACTTTCCGCTACTGGAACTGTGGGCACGACCAGACATGCTTGAGGAGAGGACGTCGGCTCCCGGAAACAGGCGTGCGAGACGGCTAAGCCTGTCCGACCCGCCCACGCAGTTCGTCGCTGACATAGCGCCGAACCAGCAGGGGAACGAACGAGCGAACCTTGGCCTTGGCGAATTTGGTCGATACCCGTTCAAGGTTTTCGTTCACCGTGGTCGGGTCCAGCAGTTTGTCAAAGTCTTCGTGGATCTCGCGAGCCACGTCCTGCAAGTCCCCGTTAATCTTGGGTGGATCTTGGCGGGGGCCAAGCGTTGTGGAACTTGCCATGCTTCGTACGTAGACCCCTCCCGACCCATCTACCCGATGAGATTGCGCTGGTAAGATCGCCGGATTTCCCAATTCTGTTGTTACCAAAGCATTTTCACTCAGCCTGCAATCGCTAGCCATCTCCAGAGGGACAAGTGAGCCCTGCGGTGGTTCTCCCAGACTGCATCTCTGAGCCCTTCGGGACTCTGCATCTACGGCGAGTCCGGGGGCGCCTTTCCAAGCTCACTCAAGGTGCGACGGGTACCTGGTCTCGGTACTGTCTGGTGGTCTCCTTAGGCCCGGTGGGCGGGGAAACAGTAAGTCACAGGGGTTCTGACGTGAGTCAGGTTGAAGGCTTTGGCGACAACGTCATGGATGTCGAGGTGACTCGCCCGTTAAGGTCCCGAGCAACTCCTCCTATGAGGGCAACAGACCCGGCAGCAACTGAAGTCACCGGCGCCCAATCTCCAGCGCTTGGCCCCAAACCGAGAGATAGTCGCTGGCCTCGATGGCCCGCCGCTTGGCCGGACGGTTCCCTCCGGTCATGATAGGCCGCCGGTTCGCAGTTTCGCGTGGGGCGTTGGGCAACGGCGTCGCCGTTAGTCCCTGCCCGAGTCCGTTTCGCCGATGACCATCACGGCCAGGCCAAGGACGGTGGCGATGCTGCGGGCGACCTTGAGCGCGGCGGGCGCCGGCCAGTCGTGGCGACCGGGCAGCAGCACGAAGATCCCGATCAGCACGAACTGGCCAGCGACCAGCAGTCGCGCGGTCCGTAGGTCAGTGGATGCCGGGGCGTTTCGTGTGCCTTTGCGTCGTCCGCGGGTTGGCTCACCTGATTGGCTCCTTGCTGCAACCACGAAGTGGACCAACGGGCAGTTGTTGTTCCACATGCTCTTCGGCTACCTGGTCGTAGTCCGACTTCTGGTACTCGTTCGGATCTTCGGCCGGCTGCCCGACGGCGTCAGCCGTGTGTTCGCGGGCCTGCTTGAGGCCTCGACCCGACCGTTCCACACCATCAACTACGTCGGATCGGTAGTTGGGCCAAGGATGCTCGGGTACGCGGGGTTGGGGCGTTGGTTCGACCGGGTGGTCGCCAAGTTGTCACTTCACCTGGACCAGGAGAGTGACTCGGAGTTGGCGCGAGGGATGCACTACCCGACGTCGTGGGATCCGTACTTCAAGGCGTACATGACGTTGGCAGACGTCTATCGCTATCCGACCCAGAACTTTGAGCATCACAGCCGCTCACCCTCGGGGCCCCGGACTGAGACCGGTTTCTGGTGTATCACCAGCATGGTGCTTCAGTCGGCCGCGCGGGTGACCCGTAGGAGACGAAAGTGTGTAGGCGCTCGTCGAATAGAGTTTTACGTAGGCAAACCCCTGGTTCCTGTGTGTGCTCGGCGGGTGCAGGATGAGGATGTGGATGTGGATGTGGAGCTCCTTGTCGTGCCGGACTGTCCGAACGAATCGGTCGCCCTGTCGCTGTTGCGCTTGGCTTTCGATCGGGTCGGCCTGGCGGCGCAGACCGTTCGTACGACCGTGATTGCCAGTCAGGATCAGGCGCAGGACCGAGGGTTTGTTGGTTCGCCAACCATCCTCATCAACGGAGTCGACCCGTTCGCCGCTGCCGGACAGAGCCCGGCGTATGCCTGTCGCGTCTATGCCACCCCGGCCGGATTATCCGGTGTACCGCCGTTGGACGACGTCATCTCCGCCCTGACCGCCGCAAGCGATCCGGAGCCGATTTAGCCCGAATGAGCTGTCCACCTGGTGTTCACGGGTAACCACGGGACGCCTACCTCAGAGATGACCTGCGGGAACTCTGGTCGAGGGGACGCATTTTTCGCCTGCGGCCTCTTCGTCCCGTGCGAAGCGCAGACCAAGCTGAAGGGAGCCCTCCGACACGCGGGTCAGATCTCGTTGTCGTTGCTGTACTTGCCGTGTTTTGCTGCTGTACTGGCAGGAGAGAGGCCCTCACCAGTTCTGGTGCGGGCCTCTGACCTGCGGGAATACAGTCGGGGTGACAGGATTTGAACCTGCGGCCTCTTCGTCCCGAACCACGGGCGGGGCGTCGCCAACGGGCGTTGAGCACGCGAGAGCATCATCGAGGCACCCTAAGCATCGCCGAAGGGCGGCCTTGCTGCTGTACTTTGCTGCTGTACCCGACTGGAGCTCTGTAGCTCGGACCGAGTCAGGAATCCGTATTGGGGATATGCGCCTTCAGCGATGCTGTCGGTGGACACGCGAAGGGCCGGCTTCCTTCGGGAGTCGGCCCTTCGCAGTCTCGATCGATCAATGGATCAGAGTCTCCAACCGATCAGAAAGCCGTCACGCCGTTCGGGGTGCCCAGGCCTGTCGGGCCGTCCCAGCCGGTCCTTGCGGTGCACCACTGGGTCGTAGGGCACGTGCCGTTGGATCCGGAGGTGACATCGAAGAGCGCTGAGGTGTGCCCGTACGGCAAGGCGTTCGCGTACCCGGTCGTGTTGCCGGACAGTGCGTACACCGAGCCGATGATCGGAGCGGATACGCTGGTGCCGCCGAAGACCATCCACCCGGACGAGCCAGCGTTCGGGGTTGAGTCGTATACGGCCACACCGGTGTTCGGGTCGGCCACAGCAGAGACGTCCGCCTCGGCGCGCTTGGCGCAACCTGTGTCGAAGGTCGCGGCGGCAGCCAGAGCCACGTTGTAGGCGGAGCACCCTGAACCGGCGCCGGACCAGACCGTTTCGCTCCAGCCGCGGGCACTGGAGTCCGCCCTGAGGCTGGTGCCGCCGACTGCGGTGACGTAGGACGACGACGCGGGGTAGGACGCGCCGTACCCGTTGTCACCGCTGGAGGCGGTCACGGCGATTCCGTAATGGTTGTAGTACGCGCCGTACGTCGTGTCAGCCGCGTCTCCGCCGCCGTAGCTGTTGGAGATGGCGGCGACCCCTGCGATCTTGGCCGCCGTGTTAACAGCGGTTCCGAGGTTTGCGAAGGATGCGCTGCTGGCTTCGACCAGAAGGATGTGGCAGTCGGGGCACGTGGCCGAGACCATGTCGAGGTCGAGCGAGATCTCTTGTGCCCAGCCTGAGTTCGTGCGCGGGTACTTCGTGCCACCCGTCTGGTCCGCCTTGCGGAAGCAGCCGTTCGCGGTCGTGCACGCAGGCAACCCGAACTGGGTGCGGTAGGTTGCCAGGTCGGCCTCGGCGGTCGGGTCGTTGTAGGCATCGACGATGGCGACGGTGCGGGCACCGGACTTCAGGCCGGTGAGTTTGTAGGCCGACTGGATAGACGCCGGGCCGTAGCCGCTCGGGGTTAACGTCGCGATGGGCTTGCCGTGTGTGTCGGTGCGCACGAGCGACATGCAGGTGGCGTTGCCCGCAGACGGTGCGGCGCAGACTTTGGCTGAGTGCAGCTGGCCGGTCTGGGAGGGGGCTGCGTTGGCGGTGGTGCTGCCGACCATGGCGGTGAGGCCTGTCAGGGTTGCGGCGGAGACCGCGAGGAGTACGCGAACACGCATGCTGGACCTGTCTTCCTGGTGGATCAACGGTTTCCCGACCTGGATCTCTTTTCCTGGACGGTATCGGCGTCGCCCCGATATGAGTTCCGGATGCGGATAAAGAACAGGTCAAGTTTTGCTGGGATGCCCACCACGCCTCGGGTGGCAGGCGTGATGGCGGCCCGGTCCGAATCTTCGGATGCGGGCAGCAGGAGACTTTCGGCATACCGACTCGGGTCACTTCGCTCGCCGCCGAGGACGGGAGCCACCCTTACAGTGCTTCTTTGGTCTTGCTGGTTGGCTACGCGGCGGTGGCGACCGGAAGGACCTGCCTTGGAGATCACGGTCCCCAGCCGACTAACGTTGCCGGGCAGTGAGTCCCGCTCGGCACCTGACGAAGGAGACAAAAGGTGGGCGTTCCGGCTCGGGCCTTAGGTCTCGTCTTCGGGTATGCCGCTGACCTCGCCTTCGCCGACCCGCGTCGCGGCCATCCTGTGGCCGGGTTCGGGAAGCTAGCGTCGGCTGTGGAAAGGACCTGCTGGGCCGATGACCGTATGCGCGGCGCGGCCTATACGGGGGTGCTGGTCGGCGGTATCACGAGTGCGGGCTGGGTGGCTCAGCGCGCCACTCGGGGGCGGCCGGTGGCGGAGGCCGCGATCGTCGCTGTTGCGACGTGGTCCGTTCTGGGTGGAAGGAGCCTGGTCGGAGAAGGGTTGATGATGCAGCGATTGCTCGAAGAGGGCGATCTCCCGCGTGCGAGGGACCGGCTCAGTCATCTGTGCGCAAGGGATGCCACCGGGTTGCCAGCTGACCAGCTGGCCCGCGCGAGCGTCGAGTCTTTGGCCGAGAACACCTCCGATGCTGTCGTGGCGCCGCTGCTGTGGGGAGCGGTCGCCGGCGTCCCGGGGTTGCTCGGCTACCGGGCTGTCAACACGCTCGATGCGATGGTGGGATACCGCTCCGAACGCTATCTGCGGTTCGGGTGGGCCTCGGCGCGTCTGGACGACCTGCTCAATCTCATCCCGGCCAGGGTCGCCGCGGCCCTGACAGTGGCCGCGGCG
>Ga0182021_10006710_pt1 | contig 13660 bp, 11 predicted proteins | sample 612E3MmetaG_FD_120493 | JGI IMG/M metagenome (GOLD analysis project Ga0182021, IMG submission 120493) | Permafrost microbial communities from Stordalen Mire, Sweden - 612E3M metaG (Illumina Assembly) | ecosystem: Environmental > Terrestrial > Soil > Wetlands > Permafrost | place: Sweden...
ACGCCGCCGCCGTACACGCCGCGCCGCACCGGCTCCAACTCTTCGATGATCTGCATGGCACGCACTTTCGGCGCTCCGCTCAAAGTGCCCGCCGGAAAGCACGCCGCGAACGCGTCCATCGCATCCAGTTCCGGCCGTAATCGTCCCTCCAGCGCCGAAACCAGGTGCATAACGTGGGAGTAGCGCTCGACAAACATCAGGTCGCGAACCTTCACCGACCCATACTCGCTGACGCGCCCCAGGTCGTTGCGGCCCAGGTCCACCAGCATCACGTGCTCGGCGCGCTCTTTCTCATCCGCCAGCATCTTTTTCTCAAGCGCCACATCCTCGGCTTCGTCGCGTCCGCGCGGATGCGTGCCTGCGATCGGCCGGTACTCAACCTTGCGCCCGCTCACCCGCACCAGCATTTCGGGAGAAGACCCAATCACGTGCATTCCCGAACCGCGACGCCCGTCCCCACCGAAGCGCAGAAAATACATATATGGCGATGGATTCACCGTCCGCAACGCACGATATAAGTCGAACGGAGCCACTCCCGGCTCAAAGTCCCAGCGCTGCGAGAGCACAACCTGAAAAATGTCGCCGGCCGCGATGTACTCCTTGGCCTGCCGCACGCTTTCGAGGAACTTCGCCTTCGGAGTGCGCGCCCGCACCGCCACTTTCGTTTTCGCCGACGGCTTTCGCCAGTACGCCGGCTTCGATCCCGCCGCCAGCTTTTTCTCGATGCGCGCAATCTCCTTCACCGCCCGCTGGTACGCGGCCTTGGGCGCTTCCCGCGTCACGTCGGCCGAGACCACGATGTGAATCTGGTGCCGCAGATGATCGAACGCCAGCACGCGGTCAAAAAACATCAGCACGCAGTCGGGCACGTCGAGGTCGTCCTTCGCGCTGGTCCCAATGTTCTCCAGTTGCCGCACGATGTCATACGAGCAATACCCGACCGCGCCCGCCGTGAACGGAGGCAGTCCTTCCATGGTCGCGGGACGGTGCTGCCGCAGCAATTCCTTCATCACCTGAAAAATATCCGCCGTGCGCCGCTCAAGCCTGCGTCCGCGCTCGATCGTGACATCCGGCCCGCGCGATTCCAGCCGCAAAAACGGCCGCACGCCAAGGAACGTATAACGCCCGACCTTCTCCCCGTTTTCGGCCGACTCCAGCAGGAAGGCGTCTGGCTCACCGTCGGCAATTGCCAGGAACGCCGAGACCGGCGTGAGCAGGTCGGCGGAGATCGACTTCGCCACCGGAACCAATGTGGCTCCGCGCGATAGCCGGGAGAATTCTTTGAAGTCAGGACGGATCATTAGGTTCCGGTTGCGAGCCTCATTCTATAGGCGGCGGTTCTCTTTTTGCGCCCCCCCGCCCTCGCTCTCCCTTGCCTCCCCTTCCAGCCATCACTATACTTTCTGAGTTTGCCTGCCGCTTCCCGGGTGGACGTGCCCTGCGCCAGGACAGCCGGAATCGCCATCATCGCGGAGACTCATATGACAACCATCGACCTCGAACAGGAAACTAATCCATGGCAGGCGCAAGCCGCCCGTTTCGACCTTGCCGCCCGCAAGTTGAACCTCGATGAAGGCCTGTGGAAAGTCCTCAGCAGTCCAAGCCGCGAAATTATTGTTCACATCCCCGTGCAAATGGACGACGGCCATCTGGAAGTCTTCACCGGATTCCGGGTGCAGCATTCCATTGCCCGCGGCCCCGCCAAGGGCGGCCTGCGCTACTCACCCGACGTTAACCTCGATGAAATCCGCGCCCTCGCCAGTTGGATGACCTGGAAGTGCGCGGTCGTGAACATCCCCTTCGGCGGCGCCAAGGGCGGCATCATCTGCGATCCGCACACGATGTCCATGGGCGAACTGGAGCGCATGACCCGCCGCTACACGGCCGAACTGTTCGATTTCATTGGCCCCGAAAAAGATGTTCCCGCTCCCGACGTCAACACCAACGAACAGGTCATGGCCTGGATCATGGACACCTACTCCATGCATGCGCGCCAGACCGTCACTGCGGTTGTGACCGGCAAGCCCATCAACATCGGCGGATCGCGCGGCCGCCGCGAGGCCACTGGACGCGGCGTCCTCATCGTCTGCGAACAGGCCATCAAGAAGCTTCGCCTGAATCGCGACACCACCCGCGTGATCGTGCAGGGCTTCGGCAACGTTGGCTCCAATGCTGCTCGCCTGATGGCCGAGGCGGGATACAAGATTATCGGCATTGTCGAAGTCGGCGGAGGCCTCCACAACAAGAACGGAATCGACGTCAAGGCGCTCTGGGAATTCCGCCAGCGCAACGGCACCATCCACGGCTTCCCGGGGGCGGAGCAATATGATCCTGCCGAGTTGCTGCTGATGGATTGCGACATCCTGATCCCGGCTGCCACGGAAAATCAGATCACCAGCCAGAATGCCGACCGCGTGAAGTGCAAGATCCTGGCCGAGGGCGCGAATGGTCCCACGACTGCCGCCGCCGACGACATCCTCTCGGAGAAGAAAATTTTCGTGATTCCAGACATCCTGGCGAACGCCGGCGGCGTTACCACCTCCTATTTCGAATGGGTGCAGGACCGCCAGGGCTACTTCTGGAAGGAGTCGGTGGTCAACGAGCATCTGGAAGACATCATGGTGACGGCGTTCGATGACGTGGTTCGATATGCCGAGACTCATGGCGTGAACAACCGGATCGCGGCCTATATGCTGGCCATCGATCGCGTGGCATACACGATCCGGCAGCGCGGAATCTACGCGTAGGATCGACTTGAATCCGGGTTACTGCGGCCACCGGTTGATGGCGCGGTTGACCTCAGGTTTCCGGCAATGGCATGATGTTGGGCGGCGCGCCGCTCCCGACTTCACTGAGAAATCCAGGTTGTTGACTCATACCAAAAATACGGGGCTTCCGCCTCTCACTCACGAGGAAACGAATGAACTACTCCCGGTACAAACTTCCGCTATGGGCATTGTCGTTCTGTCTGCTGCTCACGGTGATTATTTCGCCCGCCCTGGCAAAGGCGCAGGCGAGCTCGAGCGATACTTCGAGTTCGGATACCACCAAGAAGTCCAAGAAGAAAGCTAAAAAGGCGAAGGCTGCCGCCGACGATCAGACTGCTGCGAGCGACAGCGCGTCCAAGCCCAGCAAGAAATCCAAGAAGAGCAAGAAGTCGGCAAGTGACTCCGAAGCCGCCTCTTCCGATGCTTCGGCTGCTGCGGATTCGGGCAAGAAGTCGAAGAAGAGCAATAAAAAATCCGCCGCTGCCTCCGAAGCCGCCGCTGCCGACACTCCCGCCGCCGCGGATTCGGGCAAGAAATCAAGAAAGAGCAAGAAGAAGTCCGACAGCGCCTCTGAAGCCCCCGCCGCCGATACTTCAGCCGCCACCGAACCCAGCAGCAAGAAGAGCCGCAAGAAGAAGACTGAGGCTGCTGCCAGCGCAGATCAGCCGGCCAGCGCCGATGCTTCCGCCGCGCCCAAGAAGAGCAGGAGCAAGAAGTCCAAGGCGGCTGAAGCCAGTGCCGCCCCGGCAGCCAGCACGCCTGCAGCAGCGCCCCCGGCGGCAGCGCCCGCGGCGAGCGCCAAGCCCTCCACTGCCCCCGCATCTTCATCCAGCCCAGCCGCTCCGAAACCGGCCAAGGCGGCTGCGGCTCCGGCGGCGTCCAGTCCCGAAATCGCCGCTGCCCAGTCCAGTGGCAAGGTCTGGGTCAATCTTGACAGCGGCGTTTACCACAAGGGGGGTCGCTGGTATGGAAAGACCAAGACCGGCAAGTTTATGACCGAGTCCGAAGCCAAGGCAGCCGGCTACAAAGAATCCCAGAAGGATTGAAAAAAGGAGAAACCATGCGCAAGAGCCTGATCACCAGAATTCTCATTGCCATCTTTGCCTTGAGCCTGATGAGCGGAATGGCATTCGCTCAAGCCAAGTCCACCAAGAAAGCCGCCAAGCCCGAGGCCGCAGCGGCCGCCACCGCGGACTTGCTCGACATCAACTCGGCCACCAAGGACCAACTCGATGCGCTGCCGGGGATCGGCGAAGCCTACTCGCAGAAGATCATTGACGGCCGCCCCTACGCGAAAAAGACCGACCTGGTAAGGAAGAAAGTTGTGCCCCAGGCCACCTACAACAAGATCAAGGACAAGATCATCGCGAAACAGAAGTAAGACATTGAACCGCAGAGCACGCGGAGTTCGCGGGGGGGGGGTTCTAGTTTTCCCTCTGCGTGCTCTGCGATCTCTGCGGTAAGAGGTTTTTGACGGAATTTGAAGGAGACACATATGGGCTTGCTCGACAATCTCGAAAATCAGGCAGTCACCAGCTTACTGGGCAACAGTTCCAATCCGCTAGCAACCAGCATCCTGCAGATGATCCAGACTCAGCCGGGCGGTCTGCAAGGGCTGGTGCAGTCATTTCATGACAAGGGTTTAGGTGGGTTGATATCCGGTTGGGTCAGCACCGGGCCCAACCCTCCTGCTACCGGCGATCAGATTCAGCAGGCTCTCGGCAGCGACAAGGTGAAGCAGTTGGCTGCCGCGGCGGGCATCTCCCCGGACGTCGCAAGCTCTGCCATTGCTCAACTCCTGCCCTCGATCGTGGACAAACTCACGCCCAACGGCCAGGTTCCCGAGCACAGCGGCGTGATGGACATTGCATCCAGCCTGCTGAAGAGTCTGTCGCAGCAGCGAGCCTCGTAGGCCGGATTTCAGTCCCATCCGTGGCTCGACCCCGGGCGCTGCTCTCCAGCACCTTTGAGCAGGCCCGGTTCTTCCTCCGTTGCTTTGCCACTCTCCGGTGGGGGATAATCACTGTGGCCCGCCCTTCAGTCGCGGACTGCCCTCATCGCGTGAATCTGCCTAACTACATCACGCTTACCCGGATCGCGAGCATTCCACTGTTGATCTGGATTCTTTCCAGCGGGCGCTTTTCCAGCGAGCGTGGAGAGAAGGAACTGCTGGCGTCAGCCGTCTTTATCCTCGCCTCCATCACCGACGGAATTGATGGTTACCTGGCGCGCAAACGCGGCCAGATCACGACCATGGGCATGCTGCTCGATCCGCTGGCCGACAAACTCCTGATCGCTGCTGCCTTCATCACGCTGGTGCAATTCAACCCGGCGCTGGTGCCGGCCTGGGTCGCGGTGGTCATCATCGGACGCGAATTTCTGGTGAGTGGTTTGCGCTCTATCGCCGCCTCCGAGGGCTTCACGATTCAGGCCAGCGAATTGGGAAAATTCAAGATGCTGGTGCAGATCATCGCGGTGGTGGCCGTCATCCTCGCTCACCGCTGGCATGAATGGCCGCTCGTCGGCATCTACATTTTCCCCGTGCGCTGGATCGCCTGGCTGGCGATCTGGTTCATGGTCCTGCTTTCCCTGGTTTCCGCGATCGACTATTTCGTTGCCTTCTGGTCGCGAATCGATCGGCAATCGGAGAAGCGCCGTCGCCGGGCCTTCGTTCTCACTCGGCGGAGGAAGCGTGATGTCCAGGCTGTCTCGACACTCGGTGACCCAGCAAAGTAGTGCCCTCAAGCCCGAGTTTTCACTCGAAGAGCGCCGGCTGTTGCTGGGCGTTGCTCACCGATCCATCCTTTCGGCCTTCGACGGTCCGCCTCCGCCCGAAACGTCATTTTCCCCGCACCTTTCCGAGCCTCGCGGCGTCTTTACTACCCTCTACCTCCGTGGGAACCTTCGCGGCTGCGTCGGCTACGCCTTGCCGGTCGCGCCCTTGCACTCCGCGGTTGCTGATTCCGCCCGGGCCGCCGCCTTCGAGGACACCCGCTTCTGTCCGGTCACCCAAGCCGAGGCCCTGGAACTGCAGGTCTCGCTGAGCGTCCTCTCCCGGTTGGCTCCGGTTCAGCCGGAAGAAGTCGAAGTCGGCCGTCATGGCCTGGTGATCTCGCTCGGGTCTCGCCGTGGCCTGCTGCTGCCCCAGGTTCCCGTCGAACATCACTGGGACCGCGAGACCTTCCTCGAGCACACCTGCCACAAGGCTGGTCTGGACCCGCAGGCCTGGCGCCATGGCGCGACCCTCGAGGCCTTCACTGCCGAGGTCTTTGGCGACGAAGAGGCTGCGAAATAAAGGTCCTGGTTGCCGCCTGCCCTGTTCACCGTTCGCCGGCACCCTGGCATCTCACAAACTGGCGACCTGCCGAAACCAGCGTAACTTGTGTTTGCCGTGAAGGGATGTAATCTGACAAGACGTTTTAGTGAATGAGGGCCACAATGGAGCTTGCCGTTCTGATTGTCGTGCTGGTGGTGGCGGGGGCACTGATTCCGGGCAACCCGAGAATCACCTTCTACCGTTGATTCTCCGTTTCACTCCGTTCCTGTTGCCCGACGGCTGGTGCGCATTGCGAAGTGGGAGCCGGGCCAGCGAAAAGCTCTCGGACGCGCAACCGAAGTTGCCATAGTCGGTCCGAACTCCAAAAAAATCAGAAATGCCGGTCGCGGCCTGCGAATATAGGGAGATGGGAGGGGCACATTTCTGGGATCCGCCGGTATGGAAGTGGGGCGTGGTCCTCGCGTTGGTCTCCTGCGCTGTCTTCTTGTTCTTTTGGAGACCGTCCAGCCACCCACCAAGAGTGGAACTGCTTCCCTTCACAGATTCGCCTCCGACATGGAATGGATCCTACCCGTACCTGGTCATTTCTCAGGTCGGTCTGGAGTCGGATCGCGTCAAGTTCAAAAGTTCCACCCTCCTGATCAACCCAACCGTTCGTCACGACTCGCCGACCAACGAATTTCAAGTCGATCTGCATTCGGGAATGTTTGTGCTCCGCCAGACTGACCTCTTCCTCTCCGATCTCACCCCCTTATCGCTGACGCGGACGTATCGGCCGTGGGACTCCCACACCAGAGCATTCGGCGTGGGAACGAATCATCCCTATGACATTTGCCCGACCGGCACCAGATTTCCGTACACCTATATGGACCTGAACTTGGAGGACGGGCGGCAAATCCATTTTCGCCGGATTTCCAAGGGAACGGGTTACGCCGACGCGGTTTTTCGGCACGATGAAACGTCATCGGAGTTTTACGGGGCGCAGATCGCCTGGAATGGCGACGGCTGGAATCTGGATTTCCACGATGGCCGCCGCTTCCTGTTTCCCGAGGCGTACTACTCCAGGACGTATGCGCAAGGTGCTCCCTTCGAGATGCGGGATGCTGATGGTCATCGCATCGAGTTGAAGCGAGACAAACAGCGAAACCTGGAACAGCTGATTTCGCCCTCCGGGCACACAATCACCTTCAAGTACGATGAAGGCAACCGGATCGTCGAGGCCGTGGACGACGCAGGCAATGTGCGCAAATATTCTTACGGTTCCAGCGGGCATGTGGAAACCGTGGCGGATGCGTCGCACCTGCTATATCGCTTCGAATACGCGGCTCGTCTTCATTTGCCAGGGTACGATCCGTATGTCATGACTGCCGTGTTTGACGGAAGAGGGAAGGAACTGCTGCGTAACTGGTATGGCGATGGCGGCAGAGTTTCAGAGCAGAGGCTGGGTGACGGCTCAGTATATCGGTACGAATACATATTTCAGAAAAATGACATCATCGAAACGATCGTGAACGACCCGATCGGTGAAAGAAAGTTCTATTTTCGGCGGGGCATATTTGCGAGGGAGGAGTAGGCCCGCGAGAAGCCGGTCCGAAGGTGGCCGTTCGCACAAATGAAAGAGGGGAGATTTCTCTCCCCCCAACTTGTTTAAGTTGAATTTGGCCTGCTTTACTGCTGCTCGTCCAACTCCACCCAATCCCCGGCGTGCACATCTTCCAGGGCAAACACCACCATGCCAGTCGAAGTCGTCGGCGTCACGCTGAGCACGACCACTTCCCCCACCGCTCGCCGCGGCAGATCGCCCACGCGAATGTTCGGCCCGTTCGTCTTGGTGAAGTACTTGGCTTCAAAAGACGGCGGCCTCTTCTGCGTGTCCTCGGAGGTGGAAGCTTTGAACGAGAGCGAATCCACCGGATCCGCAAGGTCGGAGCTATAGGGCCGGACGGCCCGGAAGTAGTCGCCTGTTTTCACTCCCTGGTTCGAGCCCAGGTTCATATAGAGTTTCATGCCCGTGCCCAGCGTTCCGTCGAAATCCTTGCCCAGCACGATTCGGCCACTGAGCTTGTTGCTGGAGGGAGCAAACCGGTCGAAGTGCGCGGGCGCATGGAACGCGATCGGCTGCTTCTCCACGAAAGGTACCGCGATGTCGCCCGGATTGATTGGATCGCAACTGAATTCCACTTGGGCAACCGCGCTGTGGCTGCGCGTATCCAGCACGCGCACCCGCCCGATATCGGCATAGGGACGTCCCACCGAGGCCACCAACTTCTTCTGCCCGGGGTAAAGCTCGTTCCCGTTCACGTCCCGGAGTTCTCGCAGGATCGTGTACTGCTGTCCCGCCTGGTAGCCCGTGCCTGCCAGGTACACCATTTCTCCATTGGAGAACTTGGTGGTGCTGGGAGTCTGTAACCCGCCATCCACAAAATTCGCATTGGGCACGCTCTGGCTGGTGAGGAACCCAGCGCAATAGAGGTCCGCCGGAGTCGGCGTCTGGTAGCGCACCGTGGGCACGCTGACCGAGGTTGGCACGATTCCGGACGAATCCGGCGTGCCTGCCGCCAATGGAGCGCCCTGCTGGGCTGCCACGGCAGTCGCCAGCAACAACACTAACAATCCTGTTTTCTTCATGTTACCTCCGAATCGACCGCCGAATCGCAGGGCTCGCCCCGCCCAACTTCTTCTTAAAACAAAGGGTTACAGCCGGAAGGTAACAAGGGGGTAAGCACCGGTCAAGGTTACGAGGGTGTCAGACGCCCCGCTCCCAAAGTGTTTCTGCGGCCCAGTTTGTCACTCCCTAGTTGCATCTGCGCCTATGCCCCTGTAATATCGCGACCGTTCTTGACCGAACACCTATTGGCCTTGCGAAACACTATCGTGCCCCGTCTCCTGCCGCTGCGCTTTCCCAAGGTTTGCCTGGCGATTGCCTGCGAGGATGCCGACGAGATGGTCCAGACTGCCGAGTCCATGGCTCGGGATAACCCCTTTGTTGAGTTCCGTTTGGACTACCTCAAGCAGCCTGCTTCCGGCCTGCCCAAGATCCGCCGCTTCCTGGAAACCCATCACTACGTCATCGCGATTGCCACCTGTCGCCGGGTCGCGAACGGGGGGAAATTCAAGGGCTCCATGGCCGCGCAGCTTGAGGTTCTTGCCAAGTCGGCGGCCGCCGGTTGTCAGATCGTCGATATCGAGCTCCAGAGCGCGCTCCTCTGCAAGGCCGATGCGATCGCCCGGCTCCGGGCCCGGGCTGGGCTGATTCTCTCCTTTCACGATTTTCGCGCCACTCGCAATCTAGATCACACGCTCGAAAAAATGCTGAAAGTTCCGGCGGACTACTACAAGATTGTCACCACCGCCACCACGCTCTCCGACAACGTCACCATGATGAAGTTTCTCCAGGCCCAGAGCGACAAGCATGCGCTCATCGGCCTGTGTATGGGAGAGCAGGGCATCATCAGCCGGGTCCTCAGCGTGCGTGCGGGCAGCGTCTTCACGTTCGCCGCCGTCAGCTCCGATCAGAAAACCGCCCCCGGCCAGGTCAGCGCCCAGCAACTGCGCACCACCTACCGCATCGAGCAGGTCGACGCGGCCACCCGCATCTACGGTGTTGCGGGCGATCCCATCGAACATTCCCTTTCGCCGGTGATCATGAATACGGCCCTGCGCCGCGAGAATGTGAACGGCGTTTATCTTGCGCTCCACGTCAAGACCCTCAAGGATCTGATCCACTGCGCCCGCGAGATTCCCCTCCACGGCCTCAGCATTACCATGCCGTACAAGCAGGCGATCCTCGACTATCTGGACAACACGGATTCGCACACTTCCAAGATTGGCGCCTGCAATACCGTGGTTCGGGCTCAAGACGGCAAGCTGTACGGATTCAACACCGATGTCGCTGGAGTCTTGCGCCCGCTCGAACAGCGGATCACGATCGAGGGTGCCAAGGTCCTGGTTCTCGGCGCCGGCGGTGCCGCCCGGGCCGCTGTTTTCGGCTTGCGGGAACGCGGCGCCGAGGTGTGGATCCTGAACCGGAGCGCAGCTCCGGCACAGAAACTGGCCCGGCAGGCCAAGGCCCGCACCATCAAGCGCGCCGACCTCGGCAAAGTCTCCTTCGACGTTATCATCAACGCCACCCCCGTCGGGATGGGCAACACCCGCGACTGTCCTTTGAAAGAGAATGAAATACAGGCGCGCATTGTTTTCGATATGGTTTACGACCCCGCGGAAACCCGCCTGCTCCAGATCGCGCGCGCCAAGGGGCTGCAAGTGATTCCCGGAATCGAGATGTTCGTCCACCAGGCCGCCCGCCAGTTTGAGATCTGGAGTGGGAAGCCCGCTCCTGCCGATGAAATGTTGTGGGCCGTAACTGCTGCCCTGCAGGAACGCGCTGCCACCGCCTTGCGGGAGCGCGCCAAGTCCTGACCCGCAAACGGCTCGGCGCCAAGATCGTCCCAAGCCCTCCGGAAATCAATTCGACCAACGGTCACAAAGCCGCCACGATGCAAATTTCGCAACAAAAGTTGCATAATTACCGGTGACCGCAGTAAGATGCTTATTGGACGCTGCTTTTCGCGTTCATCTCGTCGTAACATCACCTTCTTCCAGGTAGGAAACGCAGCCCTAGCTTACGAAAAAATCTAAAGGGGAGCCCAAAGCCCCGGTGTAATTCGGAGAGAATGCATGGCGTGGTACGCGTACTGCCTCACGGAACACCAGACCCTTCCCAGTGGAGTTCGAGCCCGTCGGCCCTTTGTCCTGGATGGAATTCAGGGAGTCAGCGGTGCCCCGGTCATGAGCTATCCCAGCGGGGAGTTTGCGGTCATCGTCAGCGAATATGACCGCGCCACCGCTAAACTGGACGAAAAGTCCGTCCTCGAGCATGCCCGGGTGGTTAGCGTGAGTTTCCGCACCTGCACCGTATTGCCCTTCCGCTTCGGCACCATCTTCGACACCGAGGACGCCATTCGCCAGGCCGTGCGATCCAACCGCCGCACCTTTTGCGAGAGTGTGGCCCGGCTGCGCGGCAAGTCCGAGATGCGCATTAAGCTGGTCGTCCGCGATGGCTCCCTGCGCGCTGCACTGGAACAGATCGATTTGCCGGATACCGTGGGCCGCGAGTATCTCGCCAAGCTACGCGAGAAAGCCTCCCGCGACCGCGAGCGCCAGACCAAGGCCCGCGCGCTCTCCGTCCAGGTGCACAAGCTCTTCAACCCCCTGGAAGAGGAAGTCAGCTGCAAGAAGGTGAACACCGGCGGAATGCTGCTCGACATTGCCCATCTGATTGACACCAAGTCCATCGAGAAATACCAGAACCGCTACAACACCGCCGCCAAGCAGTTGAAGAACTGCGAACTGGCGATCAGCGGACCTTGGCCGCCCTATCACTTTCTCCCGGAGAAGCTGCGCACCGTGGCCGGCAACAGCTGACGGATTCGAAGGAATACCAAGCTCTCAAACGGCCCCCGCTCCGGCGGGGGCTTTGCTTTTCTGGGGGAAGGGGCGTGGCTGCAGCCAATGTGCAGCTTTATGCACCTGAGAGGAGTGCTTCAGGGTGAGTTCTTGGGGTAGGCCTTCTAAGGTATTCACCCTAAAAGCTTGATTATGCTGACTTTCCCAAAACGACCCCCTCCTGCGACTCCTGTTTACCATTTTGGTTCCGCAAGTGCACATTCACATTCCATACGAAGAGGCCGCAACCACTTGAACAAACTCTCCACCAGTTCTCGACATCCTTCTTGGTGGTTCTGGTCCCCGGAACGCCGTCAACCGTAAGTCTTCGCTGTTTCCCGCCAACTTTGCCTCTTTGAAAAGGGTGGCCCCAAACGGGGCCGCTTTTTTTGTTGCGCCACGTCCTGTTACACTCGCGGCTTCCATGAGAGTCGCTAGAACTGCCGTTGCCCTCCTGCTCCTGGTCCCAATTCTCGGTCAGAGACTGCTGGAGGCGAAGCAACCTCCCGCCCCCGACAGCAACGTCCTGCTTGCGACGATGGAAAAGGAACTTCGTCGCGGACAGGCGGAACTCGCCAAGCAGGATCCTGCGCCCTACTTCACCAGTTACAACGTCTCCGACGCGGACGTGCTGGTGGTGGTCGGTGCGCAGGGCGGGGTCTTGAACTCGTCGCGCATCCACCGCCGGGGCGCCGCGGTCAGCATGCGGATCGGTTCGCCTGACCTGGACAACACGCATGAGGAGCAGCGCTCTTCCGGCATCAGTTCCGGACAGTTGCCCCTGCGCGACGATCCCGATGCTCTGGCCCGAGTCCTCTGGAAGCTGACCTACGAGCAGTACCGCAAAGCGCAGCAGGCTTATACCAACGTCAAGACCAAGACGGCGGTGCGGGCCAAGGACGAAGACGAATCTCCTGACTTCACTCGAGAAAAACCTTCCACTTACCGGGAGGATCCACCAGCGGTTGTGATGCCGGAGCAGAAGGTCTGGGAGGATCTTGCCCGCCGCTACTCTGCCGCTTTCCGCCCCTTTTCCCAGGTCGAGCAATCGGCGGTCGTGCTTTTCGGAGAGAAGCAGCAGAACTACCTCGTCTCCACCGAAGGGACGAAGGTGGTCACCTCCGAAACCATTTTCCGGATCGTGATTGAGGCTGAATCCCGCGCCGATGACGGCATGGAACTGCTGCGAGTGGAAACATTCCAGTTCTCCGACCCAGCCCGCATTCCCTCCGAAGCCGAGATCGCAAAACACATCCAGAAAATGGCATCGGATCTGCAGGCCCTGCGAACCGCTCCGCTGGCGGTCCCCTACACCGGGCCGGCGCTGCTTTCAGGCCGGGCGGCGGCCGTGTTCTTCCACGAAGTTCTCGGCCATCGCGTCGAAGGACAGCGCCAGCGGGGGCGCCAGGAAGGCCAGACATTCGCCAAGAAGATCGGCGAAAAAATTCTGCCGGATTTTCTCAGTGTGACCGACGACCCCACCCTGCGCACGCTCGCGGGCACGGAACTGGCCGGCTGGTATCGCTACGACGATGAAGGAGTCCCAGCGGCGCGCGTCGAAATCGTCAAAGACGGGGTGCTGAAGAACTTTGTCATGGGACGTTTGCCGGTAAAGAACTTCGCGGCCTCGAACGGTCACGGGCGCGCGCAGGCTGGCTTGATGCCGGTCGGGCGCCAGGGCAATCTGATTGTCACCTCCAGCCAGAGCATTCCCGATGCCGAGTTGCGTGCCCGCTTCCTCGACGAAATCAAGAAGCAAGGCAAGCCCTACGGGCTCTATTTTGAGGACATTCAGGGCGGGTTTACGCTGACCACCCGTACGCTGCCGCAATCCTTCCAGGTGCTGCCCGTGATGGTCTGGCGCGTCTACGCGGATGGCCGTCCCGATGAACTGGTGCGCGGAGTCGACATTGTCGGAACGCCGTTGACCGTGCTCGGCCGCATCCAGGCCACCGGCCAGACCACCAGCATCTTCAACGGAGTTTGCGGCGCCGAGTCGGGCAGCGTCCCAGTGGCTGCTGCTGCTCCCGCCATGCTGTTCTCCGAGATGGAGGTGCAGAAGCGGGCGTATGGTGACAACCGGCCTCCGATCCTGCCGCCCCCGCCCAGCGGCGGCACAGGAGGTGCGCGATGATTCGCCGTTTCCTGCTCGCCTCAATCGCTCTGGCGG
>Ga0182021_10006711_pt1 | contig 13659 bp, 15 predicted proteins | sample 612E3MmetaG_FD_120493 | JGI IMG/M metagenome (GOLD analysis project Ga0182021, IMG submission 120493) | Permafrost microbial communities from Stordalen Mire, Sweden - 612E3M metaG (Illumina Assembly) | ecosystem: Environmental > Terrestrial > Soil > Wetlands > Permafrost | place: Sweden...
AGAAATTGTAGTTCCTGTTCCTTCTCCAGTTACAGCAGAAGTAAAGCCAACAGTGGAAGAACCGAAGCAGGAAGTAAAACCGGAACCTCAGGTTACACCGAAAGAGGAACCCAAGCCGGTGGACAATATTATATCTCCTGCAATCAATGCTGGTCCCGGAATCCTTGTTTCCGGATGCATTAAAGACGGATCAACGAAAGAACCCATTTCTGCAGCTACGGTGTTTTTTCTCGATGAGCACAAGGGTCAGGTCATCGTCCATAAAGCAAATGAAGCAGGATGTTTCAGATCACAATTAACTGCGGGAGACAGTTACAGGATTAAGGCTATGCAAACCGGTTATTCTTCCGATTGCGTTCCTTTTTCTTCCAACGCCCCTGACAACCAATCAGAAGCCATGATCTCAAATGATCTGCTTCTGGAAAAGATAGGCACCACCCATACTTATAAAGTCGATAATATTTATTATGATTTTGACCGGTATTTTATTCGTCCGGATGCAGAACCTTCCCTCAATAAGTTGGTTCAGATCATGAATGAAAATCCCGTGACGGTAGAATTAGGTGCACATGCCGATTGCAGGGGGTCCGTGGCATACAATATGATCCTTACTGAGAAACGGGCAGCATCGGCACTTCATTACATTGTTCAGAAAGGGATTAATGGATCCAGGATCACCAGCAGGTGGTACGGGAAATCACGCCTCGTTAATAATTGCAATTGTGCGGAGGGTGTTCATTGTACGGAAGCCGAACATCAATTGAACCGCCGGACCGAATTCAAGATTTCGGTACCTGCAGTGAATTTAACAGAAGCTCCCGTCGATCTTGAAAAATACAAGGAAGGTGATACCCTGGATCTACGGTTGCTGCCGGCTGATTTCTTTAATAACTGCAATCATCGGATGCTTGGCGGCCCGTTGGCCGAACTCCTGAATTCTTCCCTGCTTCTCCCGCAGGAGCAGAATTCAAATGCCCTCTATACGGTTCAGATCGGCGCCTTTTCATATCTTAAACCCCGTTTTACAAATCTGAACGATGTGATGAGTTGCAAAGGCAGCGACGGTATTCTGAGGTGTTTTGTGGGTAAGTTTTCATCGAAAGCAGAAGCAATCTGGTACAGGGATCATCTGAGATCGGGCGAATTTAAAGATGCATTTGTAACGGTGATGGATGAAAGGCATCAACCCTCAGTTTCCAACCAGATTGTTTACCTGAGTAAGAAATAAAAAAAAAGGCCTTTTGTCAAGGCCTCTTTCCATTTCGTTATTCTCTTTTATTTTACAGGTACCTGTTTCAGCGTTTCTACGAGGAAATCCCAGAACTTCTGAACGGTTGCAATATTAACTTTTTCATCCGGTGAATGGGGGTAACGGATGGTCGGGCCAAAAGAGATCATATCCCAGTTGGGATAAACCCCGCCCAGCAAACCGCATTCGAGACCGGCATGAATGGCTTTTATTTCCGGCACGTTTCCGTATTTCTTCTTGTAAATGTCCTGCATCGCTTTTAGTATCGGTGAGCCGGGGTTCGGTTTCCAGCCAGGATACTGTCCGTCAAAATTGATCTCTGCACCAGCAAGTTCGAAAATGCTCTGCATCATATGTTCAAGGTCCCGCTTGGCAGAATCGACAGAGCTGCGGAGCAAACAATGAACACGGACGGTATTACCCTCAGATTTGACGATAGCGAGGTTGGTGGAGGTTTCTACCAGCCCGGCCATTTCATTGCTCATTCGTATCACTCCGTTCGGGCAACCGTAAATTGCCCCGATAAGGTTGCGTTGTGACTTTTCATCCATCATGCTTTTTGGAACATCCACAGGAGTAACTTCCATTTTAAGGTCGGGTTCTACTGCCGATAATTCTTTCCGGATTGTTTCGGTGAATCCCGGCAGGCATTTCAGGAAATCATCCTTTTTATCCTGTGGGATCGTAATGATGGCAAAAGATTCCCTGGGGATGGCATTACGAAGGCTGCCGCCGTCGACGGACGAAAGGCGTAAACCATGTTTCCGGGCTGCATGCCACATGAAGCGGAAAAGTACCTTATTTGAGTTTCCACGCCCGAGGTGAATATCCACGCCGCTGTGTCCTCCTTTGAGACCGGTGACACTGAGCTTATAAGCTGTAACACCGGGATCGGCGGGAACTTCGGTAAATGTGAATTTTACATTGGCATTGGTTCCACCGGCACATCCGATGTACAATTCCCCTTCGTCTTCCGAATCGAGGTTCATCAGAATATCACCTTTCAGGAGTCCGGCTTTCAGTCCGAATGCGCCGGTCATGCCGGTTTCTTCGTCACAGGTAAAAAGCGCTTCCACTGGGCCGTGGGGAATGTCTTTGGATTCAAGAATCGCCATGGCAGCAGCAACACCCATTCCGTTGTCGGCTCCGAGTGTTGTTCCCTTTGCTTTCACCCATTCACCGTCAATAACAGCATCAATGGGATCTTTTTCAAAATCATGGGCCATGTCGCTGTTCTTCTGGGGAACCATATCGAGATGTCCTTGAAGAATAACGCCTTTACGGTTCTCCATGCCGGGAGTAGCCGGTTTGCGGATGATCACATTGCCGACTTCATCGGTAATGGTTTCCAGTCCAAGGCTCTTTCCGAAATTCACGGCGAATTCCTGTACCTGAACTTCTTTCTTTGATGGTCTGGGTATTTGAGTCAGGCTGTAAAAATTTTTCCATAAAGCCTTTGGCTCCAGATTAAGAATGTCTTTACTCATATTCGATGTTCCTCCATTATTTATAGATAGTTGTATGATTTAATTCCTGTCCAAATATAGGGAATTTTTTGTGTGACTTGACTTTTTTTATTCCGGATATTCCGTATAAAAAGCGTTATTAGATGAATCCTGCCTGCTGTCATGCAGAAATTCCAATGAAATCGCAGGGTTCATCCGGGATTCGCCGCTGTTCTGTTTTTTTCCAGGATGATCTCCCGGAAGGTGATATAACGTTGCTGGTAAAGCATAGAAAGGAAATCAGTTACCCGTTTCTCTGTTTCCTGGGGTGGATGAAGTTTTTCCGGGTGGGCTGTTTGTAAATGGTTGCAAAGCTCACTCACATTGAGCGTCCCATCGACCCTGAGCCAGATTGCAGAACCCATTTCATCCAGGTGGATTCGGATATATTCCTGTTTCCAGTGAGGTTGTAAGGCCCTCTTCAATACAGGATGTTTAAATCTGGGCAGCAGGATATCCACTTTGCCATCTTCCCTGATCTCAAATTCCATCTGCCTCAACGGGGTCAAGTCGAGGTAATTGGCCTTTTTCAGGATTTTCCTACGTTGAAAAAAATTCAATGCTGTCGTTTTTAAAGATAAGACCTCAAAGGTTTCTCACCACCTTTGAGGTCTTGAAATGCCTGTTAAATCTGATAGTTTCTACATACCTGCTGCAGGCGGGGCCGGTTCATCCGGTTTACCTGCATTTTTTAATGGTATCTGGGTCAGAACATAAGCAATGATTGCCAGGATGATGAAACTGATGTAGAAAGTAGGGTTCTTAAAGAAGCTGAAATAGTTGTAAAGGAAAATGTTGAATGCCGCGAATATCGCGATCACCAGTCCCATGAGCGCTTCTCCCGCGATCAGCCCTGACGCCAGTAGTACACCCGTATTTTCGATCCTGATCTTCTGTGCAGGATTATGTTTCCTGTGGTCAGAAATGAGATCAACCAATCCTTTGATGAGTCCGCCGACAAAAATTGCGAAGGTTGTTTCGATCGGCAGGTACATACCAACGCTGACCAGCATCGGGCTTTTCACCTGCATAAGAATGAAAGCGGTTCCCATGAGCATCCCTGCGATGATCAATGGCCAGGCCATCTGCCCCTGGACGATGCCGCGGGAAAGGATGGCCATCAGGCTTGCTTGCGGAGCCGGCAGGTTCTTGCTGCCGAAACCGCCCTGGTACCCGAGATTCTTACCACTGGCGATGTCGCCTTCATTAAGGTAGGCAAGAACAACAAACATGACTGCACCGGCAAGGATAACCCCGAGGATATCACCTACCTGCATTCTCCAGGGTGTACCACCGAGGATGTGACCTGCTTTCAGGTCCTGAAGCATTTCTCCTGCTACGGCAGCTGCAACGCAAACGATCGCGGCAACACCCAGCACGGTTGCAACGCCTGCTTCTTTCTGAACTCCCAAGGCAACAAGGATAAGGGCGGTCACCACCAGTGCAGTGAGGGTAAGACCACTGATCGGGTTGTTACTCGATCCCATGATCCCGACAAGGTAACCGGAAACAGAGGCGAAGAAAAACGCAAGTATGATCATGACAGTGGCTGCCACGGCAGAGATAAGGATGCCGGCATCAAAAATGAAATAAGTTATGCAGAAGGTAAGAACCGCAACAGCGGCGATCCCGATCATGATCCATCCGAAGCTGATGTCTTTTTCATTCCTGGGCACATGGTGTTCGATTCCGGTAGCCGCTTTTTTTACGTCCTTTACGGAACGGGCAATACCGGTTGAAAGACTTTTACGCATCTTAAACAAAGTGAAGGCCGCGCTTACGAGCATGCCGCCGATGGCGATCGGGCGGATGATGAATTTCCAGATCTGGAAGATCTGGTAACTCGGGTCAGAAACTTTGGCCATGGCAGCATCCATTGTCATTGTAGCATCTTTGCTCATGAGTAAAGATGCCCAGGATGTCAGGTCAACATTCGGGATCAGGAAATACATGATCATCGGCGCCATCAGTCCCCATGCAAGAAGTCCGCCGCTGAAGTTCAACGCACCGAGTTTGGGCCCGATGATATAGCCAACGCCCATGTATGCCGGGCTGACGCCGGGCGAACTCAGCAGCATGCCTCCCTTGCCCTGGAAGACAGTACCGGTGACGGTTTGCTTTCCGAAGATGATGAATTTTTCCCAGAGGTACTGGAAAAGTTTTAATTCACCCAGGATCTTGATAAGACCACCCAGTCCCATGGCCATGAAAAGGAATTTGGAACCGCCTGCCCCGGCCTGTCCTGCCTTGTGAATTTCAGAGGCAGCCACCGATTCGGGGAAGGGGAGTTCGGCATCTTCCACCATCACCCTGCGGAGCAGGGCAACGAACATGATACCAAGCACACCACCGGCAATGAGGATCAATGTGGAGGTGATATAATGACCGGGAGTAAAGAATTCACTCCATATTCCGGAGACGAAAAATGCGGGTAAGGTAAAAATGGCTCCGGCTGCAACTGATTCACCGATGGAACCAACCGTACGTGCAAAGTTTTCTTCCAGGATCGATCCTTTGACCAGTTTCAGGATCGCCATGCCCAGAACGGCAGCGGGATATGTTGCGGCAATGGTCATACCGGCCCTGAGCCCAAGATAAGCATTGGCAGCGCCGAGAATAACGGCAAAGAACAAACCAATGATAAGGGCCCTGACGGTAAATTCTTTCATGTTTGTCTCTGCCGAGACAAAGGGAACGTACTTTTTGTGTTCGGCCATAGTTTTTCCTTTTTAGGATTAATGAAGATGGAAATTTTCAGCTAATTAATGAAAAATCTGCGAGATGGACAACGAATATTTTTCCAGCCTGGTTGATTATTTGTTGTATCAATTTGAAAATCAGGATTTAAGAACGTGATAATTCGTACAGGTGCACCAGTTTCTTGGTCTGAAAAAAATCTTCTGTAAAGTAGCCGGAGATCGGATAGATTTTATACTTTCCAACCATTGCCGAAAGTTCCTCAGTGAGATCCCCGCCTTTCAGGTAAATCATCCCGTTAGGAAAAGAATGAACTGAACGGGACGATATTTTTTTGCACAAGAACCTGTAAAGTTCGGGAAGTCGTGTAACAGCCCTGCCGGTAATAAAATCATATTCGCCCTTCATCTCCTCATATCGCATCCTGACTGGTTTTACATTGGCAAGACCGAGTTCCGAACGGATCTCTTCCACAACCCGGATCTTTTTATCAATGGAATCAACAAGGGTAAATTCAACTGCCGGGAAAAAGATGGCAAGCGGCAACCCGGGAAGTCCGCCTCCCGTGCCGGCATCCATGATCCGGGTACCGGGATTAAAGTCGAAAATCCTGGCGATGGAAAGAGAATGCAGGATGTGATGGACTTCGAGGTTTTCAATGTCTTTCCGGGAGATCACATTGATCTTTTCATTCCACTCTTTGTATAATGCTGAAAGGTGGGCAAACTGCTCAAGCTGGTGATCCGTCAGGGAGGGGAAATAATGCTTCAGCATAACGCTATAAATAAAAACGTCTGGCAAGTTCCGATAGGCCAGACGTTGATCGTAGATAATAATCCTTTACAGTAAACTCAAGGTTATTCTTCCTTGGTTTTTTCTTTTTTTTCAACCGGTTCAGCAGCCTTCTTTTTGGTTTTAGCGGCTTTTGGTTTTGCTTCACCATCTTCGGCCTTCACAGGTTTTTCGGCTTTTACTGGTTTTTCAGCTTTGACAGTTTTTTCAGTTTTGACAGGCTTCTCTGCCTTCTCTGCCTTCTCTGCCTTCTCCGGTTTCTCTGCTTTTTCGGCTGTCTTTTTTGGGGCTGCTTTTTTCACCGGGACTTCAACAGGGCTGATTTCCAAAGGAATCTCCGTCTGGGCGGGGACTTCAACCACAGTTTCCTTTTTTATGGGTGATTTGACTGGTTTAACTTCCGGCGGGATTTCTGCCTTGGCAGGAATTTCAACGACAGGTTCACTCACGATAACGGGTTCCTTCACAATTTCAGGTTCCTTTACAATGATGGGTTCAATCATGACTGCGGGTTCCTCAGCCACTTTCTGTGGTTTCGGTTCCTGAGCCTTCTTGGGTTTTGCCTTTGCTGCATTGTTTGCAATACTAACGGATTTCTTAATTCTGCGTGGCCTTCTTACACCGAAAGAACCGATGACGATTTTACCTCTTCTTGTTTTTTTATCTCCTTTTCCCATATAATATTCTGTTAATTGATTTGCGTCTAAGCCTGCAAAATTAGAAAAAAAAACGACCCGACACTTTTTTCCTGTTAAATAAGCCTGATCTTTTTATTTTTTGATGAGATGATATGGTTTGATTTACAATTGGACGATTTTAGATTTTCGATTGAATTTACGATTTGTCGATTTTTGATTATAATCGTCGATCGTAAGTCTGACACTTCAACCGGAAATTGTAAATCAAAAAATCGAAAATTATTGATTGGCTTTTACTTGTTTAAAGAATTCCTTTTCCAGGAGATCCGCTTTTTTTACGACACTCTTTGCCCATGCTATCCGGACTTCAATACTTTCTGTTTCAGAAAGCTGCCATGGGATTTCCGAATTATGCAGGCGCTCTGTGATGCTTCTTACCAGTAAAGCAGCAGAAACCGAAATATTCAGGCTCTCTGTGAAACCATACATGGGGATCTTGACAAAGCCGTCGGCCATAACAATAGCTTCTGGTGTGAGTCCCTCCATCTCGGTACCAAACACAAGGGCAATCTTTTCATCCAGCGGAAGGCTTTCGGGGGTATGATCCTTTTTGTGAGGAGTGGTTGCAATGATACGGTATCCCGAATCTTTCAGGTGCTGCAAGCAATCCACGGTATTGTTTTCCGACGCATGATATTTGTACAGGCTCAGCCATTTTGAAGATCCCAGTGCAACATCCGGATTGATCTCATATTTGTTGTTGTTTTCGATGATATGGACATCCTGTATTCCGAAACAGTCGCAGGAGCGAAGCACTGCACTTGCATTGTGGGGCTGAAAGATATCTTCCAGAACAACCGTGATGTGACGGGTACGCTGAAGAATGATCTCCTCAAACTTGTTTTTCTTGTTTTCAGAAATAAATCCGGAAAGGAAGGAATATAACTGTTGTTTCTTCAAAAGACTGAGATCCGGATAGCTATTCATTTTTCAATACTTTGGAAATGAGCGACAAATGTAAAAAAATCAAAGGAATATGGCTTGGTATCAAGAAAAAATATAATTTTGCACCTCAAATCAGTAAAATACTATGGCAAAGAAAATTGATAAAACAGAGGAAAGGATCGTAGCTGTTGAGGAAGCATTCAGTAAAACTGAACAATTCATTGAAAAGAACCAGAAGATCATCCTGATCGTGGTGGGCGCCATCATCCTGGTAGTTCTCGGATACTTTGGTTTTAAACGGCTTTACATAGCTCCAAGGGAAAAGGAGGCACAGTCGCAGATGTTTATGGCCGAAAAATATTTCGAGATGGATTCCCTCACCAAAGCTTTGAAGGGGGATGGTAACTACCTTGGATTCCTTGATGTTATCGACCAGTATAAATTTACAAAATCAGCAAACCTGTCGCATTACTATGCAGGAATTTGCTTTCTGAAGAAAGGTGAGTTCCAGAATGCGATCGATCAGCTGAGCGATTTCAGCTCGGGCGATGAATTGATTGGCCCGATGGCGATTGGTGCCATGGGCGATGCCTATATGGAACTGAACAATACCGATAAAGCCATAAACTATTACCTGAAAGCCGCAGATAAGCGAAAGAACGACCTGACCTCTCCCATGTTCCTGATGAAAGCAGGGATGGCTTATGAGTCGGCAGGCAAAAATGACCTGGCATTGAAAACCTACCTGCGGATCAAGACCGAATTTTCAAGAACCAATGAAGGCCGGGATATCGACAAGTATATCGCCAGGTTGAATGGCCTTTCGAGGAAATAGAGGACCGCATGCATGAAGTAAAATTTGTTTTTATTCATGATCTGTAAAAATGAAGTAAATTGCCTGTGAAAACAGGCTTTTTTTTTATCAGGAAAAATGAAGAATCGTCCACGCATCGTTTTTTACGGAACTCCTGAAATCTCTGTAGTATCGCTGCAAAGCCTGATCGATGCCGGGTATTTCATCGCCGGAGTTGTTACAGCGCCCGACCGCCTTGCAGGAAGGGGGCTAAAGGTGCATTTTTCACCGGTGAAGGAATTTGTACTCAGGCATGATCTTCCTTTGTTTCAGCCTGCAAACCTGAAAGACCCGGCATTTCACGATCAGCTCCGGTTACTGGCACCTGACATCCAGGTGGTGGTGGCTTTCCGGATGCTGCCAAAGGAGGTCTGGTCACTTCCCCCGCTGGGTACATTCAACCTTCATGCTTCGTTGCTTCCCCAGTATCGTGGCGCGGCCCCTATCAACTGGGTACTGATCAACGGAGAGACGGAAACCGGCGTTACAACCTTCTTTATTGACGATAAGATTGATACCGGGAACATCATCTTCAGGGAAACGATCGCTGTTCAGCCGGAAGAAACCGCCGGTGAACTTCATGATAAACTCATGGTGACCGGTGCCGGACTTGTGGTGAGAACCGTCAGAGCCATTGAATCAGGGAATGTGACACCCCTTCCTCAAAATGAAGCGGATCTGGATTCGGGGCCATTAAAGACTGCGCCAAAGATTTCCAAGGAGGATTGCAGGATCAATTGGGACAATCATGCATCTACGGTTTTCAACTTCATTCGCGGGATGAGTCCTCATCCCGGCGCTTTTACTGAACTGATTGCTTTTGACGGGACATCCTTTTATCTTAAAGTCTTTCGTGCACAACAGGAAATAATGCCCCATTCATTTAAACCTGGTACAATTGCATGCGACGGAAAAACATATGTAAAGATAGCCGTCAGTGATGGCTTTATCCACCTTTGTGAAGTGCAACCTGCTGGCCGCAAAGCCATGAATTCATTGGATTTTCTGAAAGGATATGGAATGCATTTCGTCTGAAGAGCCTGTCAGGTAAGGCTTTCAGTGTTTGAGTTATTAACAAAAACTCCGATTTATTAACATTTTCAATGGTTTTGGAAAAAAAACACTTGACAAATATTTTAGATGGCTTATATTTGCAGGTGTTTTAAATTAAGTATTCACTAAAAAATTAAAAAAATGAACAAAGCTCAATTGATCGAAGCTATTGCTTCTGATGCAAAAATGACAAAAGCTGAAGCTAAGAGGGCTTTAGAAGCTTTCGTAACTTCCACCACAAAAGCAATGTCAAAGGGTGAAAGAGTAGCACTTGTTGGTTTCGGTTCTTTCTCAGTTTCCAAAAGAGCTGCACGTAAGGGAAGAAATCCTCAGAATGGAAAAGAAATCAAGATTCCTGCAAAAAAAGTTGTTAAGTTCAAGGCAGGTGCTGAATTAACCAAGAAAGTAAAGTAAACCTTAATTGGTATATTCTTTTACCAGAAGTCCTGTCCCGAACATTCGGGGCAGGACTTTTTTTTTAGATCAAAATTCTGAAACGGTAAGGGAGAAGTGCATCCTGTCCGGCATATTCCACCCCGATGCGCACCCCGGTGATGATTTCCCCGGGCAGAACTGCTCTTCCTTCATCTTCCAGCCATATTCCTTGTCCGGATGCCCCGGTAGGTTTTTTCGTTAGGTCCATCCCGGAATGACTGAAATGAATACCCAGGATTCTCGATATCTTTCCGGGCCCATTCCCGAAATTCTTATCCATTGATGGTTTTCCTGAACGCCTGAGCATGGTTTCCATTCCTGTAACCGGTTTAATGGCCCGGATCAGCACGGCATGCGGTACATCATTTTTATTGGTCACTACATTGAAAAGTGAATGAATGCCATAGCACAGATAAACATAAGCGGTACCTCCCCTGGAGTACATAACTTCCGTGCGTGCCGTTCGCCGGTTCCCGAAAGCATGGGAAGCCCTGTCGGTAACCCCGGCATATGCTTCCGTTTCCACGATGATCCCCCCAGTAAGGGCGGAGTCAAATTGTGTGAACAGCACCTTCCCGAGCAGTTCCCGGGCAACAGCGACAACATCCTCCCTTTGATAAAATGATCCGGGGATGACAGGCATAGGCTTTTCGAAAATGTAAAAGTAGGAAATACTTGACTTTTCCTCTGTTTTTTACTAATTTCGGCCGTCGATTTTATTTGTTAACCTAAAAAACACAAACATGAACAAAGCCCAGATGATCGACAGCATTGCCAAGAGCGCAAAGCTGACAAAAGTAAAATCCAAGAATGCATTGGATTCTATTATGACCGTCGCTACCAAAACATTGGGTAAGGGTCAGAAAATCTCCCTGGTTGGATTCGGAACTTTCCTGGTTTACCAGAAAGCTGCACGGAAAGGCAGGAATCCGCAAACCGGGAAGGAGATAAAAATACCTGCCCGGAAAGTTGTAAAATTCAAGGCAAGTAAAAGTCTGAAAGCGTAAGGATGTGAATGAAAAAAAACAATGGCCCTGGTGTTCCGGGGCCATTGTCTTTTATGGGGGAGTTAACCTGATTTGTGACAATCGAAACAGACATAGGGCACCGACATTGTCAATTCCCCGTTTACAGCGATGCAGTTCATTTTCTCTTCAACGGCTTGGTAAATCTCCGGATCCGCTGTGATTCCCTCCCATGGCTTACGAAAAGCAGTGCGGATAAAATAATGTTGCAGGAAAGCAGTTCCATCATTGAATTTCATTTTAAATCCATCCACATTGATCGAACGGATCGTGAATCCTGCTTCTTCAATGTTTTTTTTCCAGAAGTCAACAGGTTTGCGTTTTGTGAAAATGTGATCTTTCAATTTCCTGAATTCCTCCATCCTTCCCCGTTCCAGAAGCACCTCCTCAAACAACTCATAGAATTCCACCAGGGTATACGGCAGGTTCATGGTAACTACCATCTGCCCCTGCTCGGATAAAACACGGAAACATTCAGCCAAAACTTTCCGTTCATCCTGAACATTGTTCAGTCCGTTGTTGGCAACGATCAATGCGAAAAAGTGATCCGCGAAAGGAAGTTTTTCGGCCACACCTTTGGTAATAATGGCATTTGTGATGCCTTTCCGTTTGATCTTTTCCGAAATCATATTTATGGAATCGTCAGAAGGATCGATACCATATACAACCGTTGTTTTTCCTGCCCTTTCTGCGATCTCGAGCAACGGGAACCCGGCACCACTTCCAATGTCGAGAATGTTGATTCCTTTCTTCAGCTGTATCGTATCAAGAAGTGTCAGACCAAAAGGGGCCGACCAAAGTGGAAGTTCATCGTAAATGAGGAATTGGTTGAGCTTGCTCATCATGTTGGATGTTTTTCCGGATCAGTTTCTGTGCATAAGCGTGAGAGCTTCAAGGATAATAATCAAAAATAGCAGGGATCTTAATTTCTTATCCCTTTTCAACCTTCTTCACTGCAGCGAAGTACAATTTTCTAATGCTGTTTTTTTCTTCCCGTTGGCAAATGTTCTCAATGGCTGGTAATAATGCTTTGTTTACTTTGGTATTTAATTTCAGTACCTGCCCTAAAGCAAAAGCCGCGCTCCATCTTACTACGGTTCCCGGATGTTCAGTGTTTGAAAGAAGGTTCCTGATTGCTGTCCCAAGATTGTCTGGAAAAAGGTGGGCGATGTTCCCGATCACTTTGGCAGACTCCCATTTAATCCTGGGCGCTTTTTCTGCCAGGGAAGTGGAAACAAATGCCAGACAATCTAAGGTTGCGATTTCAGGAGTGATTTTAGTGGCAAATTCCAATGCTTCGATACAGGTTGCTTTCACCGGATCCTTCGATGAAGTTGCAAATTTGATAAGCTCTTTGACGCTGATTGATCCTGACAGGATCCAACTGCTGATAATTTCAGTTTTATCTTTGGGTTTTACCTGCTTGTCATTTAAGAGTTCTGAGATAGTCATGTCTTTTTCTTTATAGTTGACTGTTTTTCCAGCGTTCAAGTTTAGGAATTCCCATGGTAAAGAAGACGGTGAGGAAACCGGGAACCCCGGCTTCCTTCAGTTTCGCTGTTACCAGGTCCTTCATTTGGCTGACGTTTATATCCGGCCGGGTAAATTTTCCATTTTCATAACAACGAGAACAAAACATTTTGCTTTTGGTGCCCTCAGCATCGGTACCTCCGCCTTTTTCGTCTTTTTTCAGAGGCATCCCGCAACTCTGACATTGTTTATAAGTCTTTTCCATAGGAAGTCTTTTTCAAAAAAAATGAACACTATTTTATTCGTGAGACTCAAACTTTTTTTAACGAAGTGATAAAGTGATAAAAAAATTGTAAATCGACCCTGACTGACGGCAGGCATGAATCCCGATGAAATCGGAGGGTAAACCAACCGGACCATAGAAAGATCAGGGTTATAAAAATAAATAAATATTTTGGGAATGCACCCATCCGGTGAAATCATTTTGTTGTTTTTTGCAAATTCAGCCCTTGTCACGTTCCGGAGTTGCTCATCTCGCAATGGATTCTGCATTCTGAAAATGGAATTACGGTCGCCCGCAAGATGTGTAAATGCGATTGTTGAACTCAATTTTGCCTTTCCTTGTTCCAGGGGTAATTTCGGGGTGTCAATAATGGAAACCATCTGTCCTGCTACAGCCCCTTCCTTCACACCTGAATCCGATCCGGATCGTAAATAAAATAGATCCCTGCAAAGAAGTGGAAGGGTTCCATCCCGTCAATATGCTCGGTACGCTGATACCGGATATTCAAACAACAAAATACCCGATGTGCTTGCCGTCAGCCTTATTTGAACTGAAATCCATGTCATGAATAGCCTGGGAAAGGAATTTATGCCATCCGCTCGATCCTGCTCCTGAGCATTTTTACTTTTTCATGAAGGACATTAAAAAAACGGTGACGTTCTTTTGAGGAAGTTCCGCTGATCATGGTCGATTTCTGCATCAGGATCCGTAGCG
>Ga0182021_10006713_pt1 | contig 13658 bp, 11 predicted proteins | sample 612E3MmetaG_FD_120493 | JGI IMG/M metagenome (GOLD analysis project Ga0182021, IMG submission 120493) | Permafrost microbial communities from Stordalen Mire, Sweden - 612E3M metaG (Illumina Assembly) | ecosystem: Environmental > Terrestrial > Soil > Wetlands > Permafrost | place: Sweden...
ACGACTCTTCTCGAGCTATGGCTTCGAGAATGGACTCCAGGTTCCGCTGCGGCCGAATGCGGGCGAGCCCAAAACCGCACGATTGTCCTCACCGCGACCCCTTCTCTCTGTCGCGCGACGGCCCTCAGGTACCGCCGCGTCGTCATTTGGCGACACCGCCCACACGCGTGGAAAAGGCGGCTCCGAACGAAGCTATCCCTCTTCGCCCGGCGACCCGAACCGAAACCCGCGGAAGTATAGTCCGCGGGCCATCGCTCCACCAGGTTCTGCGAGGCCTGAATGTGTGGGAATCGGTGCCACGCACCGAGGGGCTGAGCCGTGAGCGGTGCACCTCGTCACCGCGGCCATCGTGTGCCGCCGTGGGCCGTTGGGCCGTCGGCAGGCCCGAGTGCGGGCCCGGCGCGAGGACCGTATCCCCCAATTGGATGCTGTCGGCCGACCATATCCCGCGCTAGGATCGGTCGGTCGGTTTCGACCGGTAACGGCCGCGTCTTTTGGAACGGGCCAGGAGGTTTCGATGAGTTCCCGGAGGTTGACGCCGGCCCAGCTGGTGGGCCTTTGCGCGGTCCTGCTCGTGGCAGCCGGTTGTGGCAACTCGTCGGCAACCTGGCCCGGCCTGATCCAGCGCACCGCGTCGCCCTCGGGGACTGCCTCAGCGACGGGAACGGCATCCGCCTCGGGGACCGACAAGGCCGTGGCCGTGGCCACCGCCGGCAGGACGGCCGCGCCGCAGGCCACGGGCGCGCGAGCCACAGCCGCTCCCGTGACCATCGGCAAGATCACCGCGGACTTCTCCTATAAGAACGCCCTCATCACTCCGATCGCCCACCTCTACGGCACGTACCTGGATGACTTTGTCATCGTCACCGTCAAGAACGACAACAGCCAGGCGGTCAAGGTCGTCGTCACGAGCGAGATCTTGAACTTCACGAACAAGGCGATCGACACCGTGACCGTCGGAGCACACAAGACCGCTGTGGTCCGACAGAACCCCCAGCTGACCACCGCCGCGATCGATGAGTTGGATTCCGAACGGCCGGCGGCGACACTCCACATGCTGGTGACCTACCTGGACAACGGAGTCCAGAAGACGCTTCTCGATCAGACCAAGCAGACGCTGATCACATCGAGGCGAGACTTCCCCTGGTCGATCAAAGACATGGACCAGCAGATGGACTTCAACCTCATCGGGGCGATGGTGACGCCGTCCGACCCGGCGGTCGAGGGACTGATTCGCGCGGCAGCCAACTACGACCCGTCGCATTCAATGGAGAGCGGCTACAAGAGCGATCTGGACAAGGACGGCTCTGTCTATCAACGCCTGGCCGACCTCTGGAAAGCGGAAGCCGACGACTACAACCTGACCTACATCAGCACCACGATCTCGTTTGCACCGGGACAGTCGCAGCGCATCCGACTGCCTGCCGAGGTCCTGGACCAGGCCAGCGGCAACTGCATCGAGCTCGTGCTGTTGTATGCCGCCGCGGTCGAAGCGCTCGCCATGCAGCCTGTGATCGTGCTGATCCCGGGCCATGCCTACCTGGGCGTCCGGACGGACGCCACGAATGATCGGTACTACTTCGTGGAGACAACCATGATCGGCCAGGCCACGTTCGACGAGGCCTCCTCGTATGCCGGCAATGAGTTCGACGACGCACAGCCGCATCTCAGCGCCGGCGACGCAGACTACGGCTGGGTCTCCATCGCGGACGATCGAGCCAACGGGATTCTGCCGATCCCCTGGCGATAGACCCGGCCGCGCGGAGCGGCGCCGGCGCGGGACGGCGCCCTGCTACTTATTGCCCCGGACCTCTGCCAGAGCCCGCTCCGCCTGCGCGCGGTGGACGCGCCCGTGCCCGGCCTGCAGTCGGAACAGAAGCTCGAAGGACTCCCGGCCGCGTTCGGCGTGGATGCCGGATCGAGAGCGGTCCGTCGAAGGGGTGCGCTGCCACAGGGCCACGTTGGCGTGGCGCAGGGCGGCGAACAGATCAAGCAGCGTGGCGGGGTCGTTGTGGTTGTGCTCGAAACGCGCGGCCCAGGCTACCTGATCCCAGCCCTGGAGCGGCGGTTCGTTCTCGGCCAGGACCCACCGATACCGGGCCGAGGTGACTAGCTCCGAGTCGGCCATGTGCCCCAGGCATTCGAGCACCGACCACTCGCCTTCTGCCGGACGCGCTCGAAGGTCCCCGTCTGCCCGGTCGATGAGCTCACGCCAGGCCGCGACTTCGGACGCCTGGACGTCCAGAGGATCGTCGCCGCCGAGCATCTCGATCACAGGACGGCGGTATGCGTCCGCCTCTGCCTCGGTCATTCGAGCCATGAAGCTCCTCCTGAGTCGCAGACGTACCGGCCACGACCGGCCGCTGCACGCTCCGCGGTCGCGGCGCTCGCAGATCTAGCCGGCGACCGCCACGACACCGGTCATCGTACCCACGAGAACCAGCCCACTCCAGAGAGTCGGCGAGGCGAAATGCGGCAGCGCGCCGACGCCGACGCTCGCGAGCACGCCGCCCGTCGCCGGGTTCAGCGCCCACAAGCTGCCGCCCGCGGCATCGAGGCTCCAGACGGCTCCGCCGCCGATCACGGCAGGCCCGCCTCCCAGGCCACTGCCCGTGATCCAGCCCACCTTGATTGTTCCGGTGGCGCTTATCTGGACTTCGCGAAGCCGACTCTGACACGGGACGTAGATCGTGCTGCCGCTCTGGGCCATACCGCCGTAGACGCCGCACGAGAGGGAAGCGCTCGATACCTGTCCGCCGATGCCGCCGAGCGCACCCTGGTGCAACACGTAGCCGACGCCCCTCTTCCCGGCGATGAATACGAAGCCCCCCGGCACAAGCGCCGGACTCGAGGATCCCAGATCCAGGTCGCGAGCGTTGTCGTTCGCCCAGATGGATGGAGCAAAGCGGCTGATCATCGTCAGCTTGGGCGAGAGCTCGACCACCGAGTCGCTGCCGTCGTACGTCGTGGTGGAGGCGCCGTTGCCGGTCGAGATGTAGAGGTTCCCGGCGGCGTCGATGACGGGGCCTGCGGTCGCCCAGATCGCGCCTTCGCGGCTGACCGGCACACGGTACGCAATCGTGCTGCCGGTTCCAGTGGTCGGTACCCCCAGCTCCTCGCCCTTGTACTGGCCGCAGTCGCCGGCGAGGCCACCGAAGCCGATGTAGACGTAGCCGTTGGCCACCGCCATGGCCGGCCGCTGCTGGTGAGTGATCGGAGAATCGCCAGCCAGATCGACGTTGCGCGACCAGCGAACGACGCCGTTCGCCGGGTTGAGAGCGAAGAGCATGTGATGCGGGCCGGTCACTTCCGCGACCAGGAACAGCGACGCGGTCGCCGCATCGTAGGCCGGGGTGCCGGTGATCCCGAGCGGGTTGATGTTGCCGCACGGCAGCGTCGACAGGGCCACCGGCGTCCCGAGATGCTGGCGCCAGATGACGGCGCCGGTCTTCGAATTCAGGGCATAGACGCTGTCGTTCTCCGTCGCGGCGATCACGTTTCCGCCCACGACCAGAGGCTCGGCATAGACCGCCCCGTCGAGCTTCGCCGTCCAGACCTTCGAGAGCGGCGATTTCGGCGCCGGAAAGCCGATCTGGAGGCCCGTGCGCTGGGCGTTCAGGTGGTAAGTCGGCCAGTTGGCCGCGACCGCCAGGGGGTCTGCGGCCGGCGCGTCGGAGGGCGAGGCCGCGTCAGAAGGAAGCGGCGTCGCCAGAGGCGTATCGCTCGCCGCGATGATGGGCGTGGCGGACGTGGCAGTTGGCACAGCCCCGACGGCGGACGGGGTCACAGAGCCGCAGCCGGTGACGATTGCCGTGAGCGCCACGAGGAGCAGCGGGGCGGAGAAGTGGGCTTTCATGTCTCTCTCCTCGTGCGCGGGCGCACCTTCTCGAGACCGTGGCCGGCGAGACATGTCGGCCGGCGACATAGGCGACATATTGGACCGCCGCGGACACGTATCTCGCCACGAGGCTACTCTCATGGGCGGGCGGCCGGCCTCGAGATCGGGAACTGCGTCGACGAGTTGCGCGTGGCGGGCCGAGGCGAACCCGGCATCCGGGTGTCGACGGGCGGCACCGGCGGCACACGGGGGCCCCGGCCGGACCGGGCGTCCAGCCTGGCGGCGCCGCGACAAGCACTCCCTCTGCGGGTAGTCTAGGGATGCTGTGTCGCGCACAAGGCCCAACGCAGGATTGGTGACATCACGATGCGGGAATACGTTGGAGCGCTGGATCAGGGGACAACGAGCACCAGGTTCATCGTCTTCGACCATGGCGGTTCCATCGTCGCGGCCGAGCAGCGCGAACACGAGCAGATCTACCCCGGACCGGGCTGGGTCGAACACGACCCGCTCGTGATCTGGGCGCGCTGCCAGGAGGTGATCCACGGCGCGCTGGCAAAGGCGGGCCTGCGGGCGACCGATCTTGCGGCCGTCGGCGTCACGAACCAGCGCGAGACGACGGTCGTGTGGGATCGCCGGACGGGTTGGCCCATCTACAACGCCATCGTGTGGCAAGACACCAGGACGGCCGGGATCGTCGAAGAGCTGGCGCGCGACGGCGGCCAGGACCGGTTCCGCTCGAAGGTCGGCCTGCCGCTGGCGACCTACTTCTCCGGTCCGAAGATCCGCTGGATCCTCGACAACGTATCTGAGGCGCGGGCCCGGGCGGAGGCCGGCGATCTCATCTTCGGCACGATCGACAGCTGGGTGATCTGGAACCTCACCGGAGGCTGGAGCAAGGGCGGCCCATCGGGCGGCGGCGTCCACGTCACCGACGTTTCGAACGCCAGCCGCACGATGCTCATGGACCTCCACACGCTCGACTGGGATTCGGAGATGCTGGCCGTGATGGGCGTCCCCCGATCGATGCTGCCGGCGATCCGGTCGTCGAGCGAGGTGTACGGCCATGCCGTCGGCGACCTTGCCGGTGTCCCGGTGGCGGGCGACCTCGGCGACCAGCAGGCAGCGCTGTTCGGCCAGACCTGCTTCGCTCCGGGCGAGGCCAAGAACACCTACGGCACGGGCTGCTTCATGCTGCTCAATACGGGGACGGCGCCCGTGGCCAGCAAGGCCGGCCTGCTCACGACCGTCGGCTATCGGATCGGGACCGAGCCTGCCGTCTACGCCCTGGAAGGTTCGATCGCCATCGCCGGCGCCCTCGTGCAGTGGCTTCGCGACAACCTCGGCCTGATCGCCACATCGGCCGACGTGGAGACGCTCGCTCGAACCGTCGACGACAACGGCGGCGTCTACTTCGTGCCCGCCTTCTCCGGCCTCTTCGCGCCGTACTGGCGCAGCGACGCGCGGGGCGTCATCGCCGGTCTGACGCAGTACGTGAACCGCGGGCACATCGCCCGAGCCGTACTGGAGGCGACGGCCTGGCAGACCCGCGAAGTGCTCGACGCCATGAACGCCGACTCGGGCGTGGCCCTTAAGGCGCTCAAGGTGGACGGCGGCATGGTCCATAACGAGCTGTTGATGCAGTTCCAGGCGGACGTGGTGGGCGTCCCCGTCATCCGGCCGAAGGTCGCCGAGACGACGGCCCTCGGGGCGGCGTACGCGGCCGGCCTTGCAGTCGGGTTCTGGAGCTCGCAGGACGAACTGCGGGCGAACTGGGTCCGCGACTGCGAGTGGCGGCCCGCTATGGATGCCTCCGAAAGGGAGCGCGAGTACCGGCTATGGAAGAAGGCCGTCACGCGGACCTTCGATTGGGTCGAATGACGGCCATGCGACAGCCCCCTGGGAGTTCGGAGATGGCTTCAGGCTCCGATGACCCCCGCCCAAAACGGCTTCTGGTCGTCGGCGCTGGGGCTGTCGGGTCGTTCCTGGGGACGCTGCTCGGCAGCGTCGGATACGACGTCACGCTAGTCCGAATCTTCGAGCCGCCCTCCGAAGCGCCGGTCACGCTGGTCCGGCCCGACGGCACGCGCTCGGTAGTCCCGGTCCGTCGGGTCACCCGGACGGCGGATGCCTCGCCTCCGGACCTGATCCTGGTTGCGGTCAAGATGCCCTTCCTGCGCGAGGCCCTGGCGCCGACCCTGGCGTGGCCGGACGCGCCCACACTCACGATAGAGAACGGCATCGGCGCGGAGGAGATGGCCGCACAGATCCGGCCCCTCGCGCCGCAGATCGCCGGCTCGCTGACCGCGCCCATTCGACTGGCATCGGAGGACGAGGTCTTCTGGCTCGGGCGGGGCGGGATCGCGCTGGCCGCGGCCAACCCCCGGGCGGAACTATTCGTTCGACCGCTTCTGGCCGACTTCGCCCGAGCCGGACTGCGCACTGCCGCGCTGCCCGACGCGAAGGCGATGAAGTGGTCGAAGCTGCTGACCAACATGATCGCCAATGCCACGGGCGCGATCCTCGACATGGATCCGGACGCGATCTACGCCGACCCGCGGCTGTTCGACGTGGAGCGGCGCCAGTTCCTCGAGGCGCTCGATGTCATGGCCGCCATGCGCCTGCGGCCGGTGAGGCTGCCGGGCGCGCCGGTGCCGTGGCTGGCTCGAGCGATCAGGCTGCCCGGCTGGCTCGGCCGCCCGATCCTGCGGCGGATCGTCGGCGGCGCGCGGGCCGGCAAGCTGCCGTCGCTCCGTCTGCATGTCCGCACGGCCGGCGAAGGTCCCTCGCCCGAGCAGACTGAAGTGGCCTGGATGAACGGCGCGGTGGCCGCCGCCGGCCGGCCGCACAACGTGGCGACGCCCGTGAATGCCCGTCTTTCCGAACTGGTGGAGGACGTCGCCGCTCATCCCGACCGCCGGGTCTGGCTGCGCCACAATCCGGAGCGATTCCTGGCCGAAATGGCGGTCCCAGCCGGCCGGTCCTGACCTCACGGCCAGCCCGAGCGGGCTTGCCTCGGGTCCGAACATCTACGCCTGCGACTACCCGTGCGGGTGGTCGATTCGCACACGGGCTAGCCCGTCACCGACTACGTCTCGATGCGCCTGTTCGCGCCGTCATGTCCGTCGCGCCGTCAGGGGAGAACCTTTCGTGACGGGGGCAGTCGCAGGCCACTACACGATCGCCAGCGGGGCGGTCACTTTGGCAATCGGTGGTACCGGCGGCACGGCCAGCGCCAATCTCGACGTGTCGACTCCTCCGGCCACTCCCACCGCGCCGCCGGCGACTCCCACCGCGCCGCCGGCAACACCCACGGCTCCGCCGTCGTAGACGGCCAGCCACACGGCTCGGCCGGTAACGGCTCCGCCGACGTCGACCGGTCGAAGTGACTCGCCCGGCCAGTCGGACCCGACGCCGCTGCTGCTCCTCTTGTTCGCGGCGGCACTCGGCTTCGTGGCCGCCTGGCAGGTAGAAACCCGGAGGTATCGGGGCCTCAAGTAGCCCACGGCCGCTCGTTGCTCCGGAGCTGAGCGCAATCGCCGGCCGTCGCGCTCCGAATTCACGGCCGTATACTTCCCCGCCATGCAGACAATCGACATCGTCCGGGTGGCCGTCGCCCTGGTCGCCGGCTACGTCCTGGGCGGCATTCCGTTCGGGATCATCGTTCCGCGTTTGATCGGCGGGCCAGATCCGCGCACCGTCGGCAGCGGCCGAACCGGCGGCGCGAACGTCTCGCGAGCGGTCGGTTTCCGTTGGGCGGCGGTCTCGGGATTGCTCGACGTGGCAAAGGGGGCGGTCGCCGTGCTGCTCATCGTTGCTATCGGCGGCGACCAGGTGGCGCAGGTCGCGGCCGCCCTGGCCGTCATCGTGGGGCACAGCCGCTCGCCGTTCATCGGCTTCCATGGCGGCCGCGGCGTGGCGCCGGCTACGGGCGGTGCCCTGATACTCGCCCCAATTCTCCTCGGAGTCATATTCCCGGTATTCGTCATCGTGATCCTCGTGACGCGCATCTCGTCCCTGGGCTCGCTGGGCGCCAGCCTCATCGGCGGCATCGCAATGGTGGTCGTGACCGCGGTCGCGCCCATCCCGCCAGTCGTCGCGGCCCTTCCGCCGATCTACTTCGTCTACGGCGTTGGCGTGCCGGGGCTCATCTGGCTCTTCCACCTCGACAACATCCAGCGGCTCCTGTCCGGCGAGGAACGACGCCTGGGCCGCTCGGGCGGGTCTAGCTCCGGCCGGGCAGCCGACGGGTCGCGCTGACTCGACCCAGCGCCTCAGCCGAGCGTGGTAGCCTGCCGGCCCGCTGCTCGGAACCGCTCTCGTCCCGCCTGGCGCGTCGCGCCGGCATCCCCTGGTTTGCTGACGCCGTACCTCCCCGTCCGGCGTATCTTCATCGGGACTGTTCGTCCGATCCCCCTCGCAGGAGACTTCCTCCAATGCCGCAGGAACCAGCAGGGGACGTCATGGGAACGGATATCGACTTCGTCGGGTTCTCCGAAGACTGTTGGATCGAAGGACGAGTAGACCTCGAGGACTCGCGCCTGGCCGACCTGCTGAATCGGCGCCAGAGCATCACGCTCCGCGACGTAACACTGGTGAGCACGCTGGACGGCCACAAGCAGGAATTCGACAAGCTCGAGATCTCGCGCGACGAGCTGGACATCGTCGTGGCCAGCGGGCCTCGCGGCGATCCGAAGCGACGCCTCGCCACCAAGCCGAACGGCGTCGCCGTGAAGCTCGGCCCCTACTGCGCCGAAGGATTCATGCACGCTCCGCCCACGGCGAACCCGGTCCGCAGCTTCGACGGCAAGCCAACCATGGTCGCGATCACCGACGCGGTGCTCGAGTACGAGTTCTGCAACGAACCCGTGTCGCAGTGGTTCCGCACTTTGCTCGTGAACCGCGAACTGGCGATCTCACTGCGCACGGTGACGAGCCCCGGCGGGATGCAGGCCGGCGTCGCGTAGCGTCATACAGCTGTCGAGGCCACGTTGCTGACTAGCGCGCAGGCGCAGTCGCCACAGTTCAGCCGCAAGTGAGAAGGCCGTAAGCCTCCTTGGCCCGAACCACTCGCAGAGCCGCCGCGTCAACTTGGGCCGCGAAACTCAGGTCCGAGCGCGCACGGGCCAGGACTGCGCCGGCCATCTGGATTGCTGGAGCGACGCCTCCGACGATCATGATGTCCCCGCCCGCGGCTACGAACGCCGTCGCCCGATCGCCCGGCGCCATCGAGGTCACCGAGGCGGCCGTCCCGAGGTCGTCCGACATGACCACACCGTCGAAGCCAAGCTGCCCGCGCAGCAGAGTCCCGATGATCGCCGACGAGAAGACGGCCTGGTGCTCCGGATCGATGGCGGAGTAGGTCGCCAGCGAGACCATCACGAACGGCGCCCCGGCCGCTATTCCAGTCCGGAAGGCCTCGAGATATGGATCGTTCGCCGTTGTGATGGAGTCGACGACTCCGGCGACCGTGTCGGTGTTGCCCGCGACTCGGCCGAGGCCCGGGAAATGCTTGAGCGTCGTCGCGATGCCGGCCTGCGCCATGCCCTCCGTGACCGCCGCGCCGTGGCTGCCGACGGTCGTAGGGTCATGGCCGTACTCCCTCGCCAGCGAGCCGATGGGCGCATTCGTGGCGTCCGCGCCGGGTGGCACCACATCCATCACGGGTGCCAGGTCCAGGTTGACGCCGGCGGCCAGGAGCTCTCGACCCCACCCGGCGGCGTCCCCCTCCAACGTCGCGGGCGAGAGCTGGCCCTGCTCCAGGGCGGATGGAATCACGGAGAAGCCTGGCCCGGTCAAGCGTTGGACCTGTCCGCCTTCCTGATCCGCCGCGACGAAGAATCGCACTCCATCAGTGTTCGCCTTCGTGGCCAGTACCTGGATGGCGGCGGCAAGGGTCCCGACGCCCGCGACTCCACTCTTCCGCGTGTGGACCAGCCAGACGGAGCCGAGGTGGTACGTCTCGATTACCTCGGTCTCCGCCGTCGACAGATGGTCGGCCTGGATACCGAGCAAGAACAGCTGGCCCACGCGTTGCTGCTCGGTCATCGCGGTCAGCGTTCGGGATACGCACGCGGCCGAGCCCTCGGGCGTGGCGACCGGGTTACCCGAACTTGTAGGACTGGCCGTCAATCCAGGATGGGTCGAGCCGGGAGTCGGCGTCCCGCAGGACACCACCGCCGCAGCCGTGACAGCGCCGACCAGCAGCACTCGAAACCTGGTGGATGGACGCGGGCGTACTGGCTGACACATGGTGAAAGCCTAGGCGATCTGCGGCAAGCGTCCCCGCAGGCTGCTAGTGCGTCGGTGTGGCCGCGGGCGGCTCGAATGCCGGCAGGCGCGGTTCGCGCATGGCGGCCTCGCGCCGGCGATGCTCAGTGAGCAGGATCAGCCGAACGATGCGGTCCTGGTCGAGCGTGGTGATGCGCGTGAACTTGACCGCGACTTCCGAGTGGTCGGGCTGGCCGTTCGCCTCAGGTTCACCAGCGTCGAGCCCGCGTCCCAATCGCTTCACCACGCCGCTCATCGAGACGCGATCCCCGCCAGAGAGGGGCAGGATCAGATCGAGATCGTCACCGACGCTGACGGTGGCGTCGCTCACGAAGAGCAGCCCGCCGGGGCTCAGGTTCTTGGTCATCGTTGTAGCCGTCTTGCCGAGCGGCTCCCATGTGGCCGGGTCGACATGGCGAACGCGAATCGGCAGATCTATCGGGTAACGGACGTAACCCCTCCGCTGCACCCGCTCCAGCAAGGCGGGCCGGTCGACCGCGAAGACGCGAGACTTGCTGCCGCCGAGAGATCTCAGGAACTCCGACCGGCCCAGCAGGGCGGCGCCGCTGCGGGCGATGGTGAGTCGAACCGCCTGATTCGGATGGATGGTCTCGAGGCGCCGATCGGGCGAGGCCAGGCCGAGCCATAGCTCGGTCTCGCAGACCCTCACCGTCACCGCTCGGAACGAAACCGGGCGCCCCTGGATCTCGGCTTCGACGAGCACCCGATCCTGGATCGCAGGCTCGTTCTCGAGGCTTTCTCCGTCGACCATCGACATGCACCCGTTGCGGGTCGTCCGAGTCGTCACGCGTGGCGCCGGAGGCGCCGGCCCGACTCGCGTGTAGAGACGACCCTTGTCTTGTAGGAGTCGGCTCGCCGGCCCCGATTCGTAGTCGCCCCGGCAGGTTCGGTGGGGGGCGACGTAACCGCCGCGCCCTCGAACTCGGCCGAACCTGGCATGATGGGATCCAACGGGGGCCAATCCGGGAGAATCTGCTCTGTCGATGGATCGCGGCTTATCTGGCGCCGACACTTCGGAGATTCCGTCGATCGTCGGTCTCGCGGCTTTGCAGGATCTGGATGTCCTGATCGGCGGGTACACAGACCTGCGAGTTCAACGCATTGTCTGCCGTCAGGTCATGGACGCGCGCCGAAAGCTTCTCGGTACCGAGCACCCAGCGACCCTGGAGGCCGAGGCGCGCGTCGCCGCCATCAGCCTGGAATTGGACGACTATTCGGTCGCCAGAGACCAGTACACCATCCTGCTGGAGCGCTGCGAGCGCGTCTTCGGACCGCGCCACCTGGACACCCTCTCCGCCGCGCACGGTATGGCCGTGGCGTTGTCCTATATGGACCGGCCCGAGGAGGCTCGCCCGATCTACGAGCGCGTCGTGGCCGGCCGCCGAAACACACTCGGTCCCGAAGACCCGGCGACGCTGAGTGCCCTGCACAACCTGGGACTGACGCAGCGAGCCGTTGCCGACGACCTCTCGGCTCGCGCCACCTTCGAAGCCCTCCTCGAAGGGCAGCGCAAGACGATGGGCCAGGACAGCCTGGCGGTCATCCGCACCCTGGCGAATCTGGGCAGCGTCCTGATCTCGATCGAGGATTACACCCGAGCAAGCCAGGTCCTGGCCGAGCGCGTGGATCGGAGCCGCCGGGTCCTGGGCGCGAACCACCCCGACACCCTCGAGGCGATGCTCGGCCTGGCACGCTCTCTGGTTGGAGTTGGCGACCTCAAGGCGGGACGAGCGATGTCGGAGAAGGCTCTCGTTGCCACGATCGCCACGCTCGGGCCCGACAATCCGGCGACTCTTGCCGCTCGCGGCCAACACGGCCGGCTGCTGCTGCGTCTGGGCGACTCGGCCGCCGCGGTGAAGACGTACGAAGACCTGTACCGGCGCCTCAAGCGCAAAGTCGGCCCTGAGGAGACTGCGACTCTCGATGCCCTGGCCGGTCTCGCCGACTCACTGGGCCGATGCGGCGACCACGTTCGCGCCCGCAAGCTCGACCAGCAGCTGTTGGAGTTGCGGCGACGCGTGCTCGGCGCCGACCATGTCGCCACGCAATGGGTGCTGGGCGACCTGGCCTGGAACCTCGAGGAGCTGGGTGACCTGGCCGGGTCGGCCGCACGCTACCGCGAGCTCGCCGAGTTTCGAACGCAGACGCTCGGCCCGGACGCGCCCGACACGATCTGGGCGTTGTCGGGCCTGGCGCGCGTGCTGGGTTTGGCTGAATCTCACGCCGCCGCCCTGGAGGCCTACCGCGTCCTGCACGAGACCCAGATCGGGCTCGTGGGTCCGGAGGGGGACGAGGCTCTGGCGACTCTGGAATCGTATGCCTGGGAACTCGGCAAGGTGGGCGAGCTCGAGAAGGCCCGGGCGCGCTGGCAGGAACTGGCCAACGACTACGAACGGAACAAGGGACCCAAGCACGAACGAACGCTCGAATGCCTGCTCTGGCTGGCCGAGACGGAAGAGAAGCTGGATGAACACAAGGCCGCTCGCGCGGTCTTCGAGCGGATCGCCGGGCCATACGGTCCGATCCATGCCGAGAGCCGCGACAAGGCCGGAGCCGACGATCCTCGAACTCTCCTCCTGGGCCGCAACCTGGCCCTGACTATGGAGAGGCTGGGCCAGTTCGATGCGGCCAGGTCGATGTACCAGACGATCCTCGACTCCTACGTCAGGAATCTGGGGGCTCGCGACCGGAAGGTGGCGGACATTCAGGCCCACATCGGGGACACGCTGCTCAAGCAAGGCGACGCGGCGGGAGCGCGGGCCCGGTATGCCGAGGCGCTGGCCCTGCTGCGCAAGTTCCCCGGCCCGGACGACCCGGACACGCTCGAGGTCCTGGGCCACGACGCCGACGCCATGGCGGCCATGGGTCGCAAAGTGGCCGCCCGGAACCAGGCCCGATATGTGGCCGTGACGCTCAGCCGGACGCTCGGCCCCGACAGCGGGCTGACGAAGCGGGCCGACGCCCATGTGGCCGCGATGACACCGCGCCGAAGAGGAACAGTCCAGGCCCGCTGAGCGCGGCGCCGCCGGGGTCGGCCGTGGCCGGGGCCGTGGTCACGTTCACCCGCCCGGTCAGAATCTGTGGCAGCTCGCCTCGGGGAACGGCCTGGCGCAAGAGACGCGTCCGGGCTTGCGCAAACCGGCGCGGTGCCCTTATGCTTCGCGGCCAATGAACGCCAACGCCTTCAACCGCCGGGAGAACTCGCGCAAGGCTTCGTGCCTGCGCAGTTCCATGATGTCCATGACATGGCGGCCCCGAAGTGCGGAGGACGGGGTCTGAGGCTCTCGCCAGCCTGAGTGCAGCGGGGCCAAGGATCGGTCCCGGGGCCGCGGTCTCCAGATAGGAGCCGCGGTTCTTGTTTCTCCGGACCACGCGACGGGCAGCCGCCTGGAACCTCCGCCCTGCCCCAGGGCTCCCGGGACCCTCATCGCTCAAGTCTTGCCGCCACGCATGCGGCGCTTCCACAGGAGGAGCCCGTGTCCGACCAGAACCAGCCCGCCCGCCATATAGACACGCTCGCGATCCACGC
>Ga0182021_10006714_pt1 | contig 13657 bp, 13 predicted proteins | sample 612E3MmetaG_FD_120493 | JGI IMG/M metagenome (GOLD analysis project Ga0182021, IMG submission 120493) | Permafrost microbial communities from Stordalen Mire, Sweden - 612E3M metaG (Illumina Assembly) | ecosystem: Environmental > Terrestrial > Soil > Wetlands > Permafrost | place: Sweden...
AGGTCTTTCATTGCTTTCTTGAAGTAGTCGGTGTTTTTCCAGAGGTTTTGGACGTGCTTTGGTTCCTTTTCCAGAATTTCGACGGCAGCAATGCAGGCAGCTGCAACGCCAGGTGGATGGGAACCACTGAGAAGCCATGTTCTTGACTTGTTGTAGGCGAAGTTGATGAGGTCTCGTGATCCTGACACATGCCCACCGACGACACCGAAAGCCTTAGAGAACGTGCCCATTTCCACATGGACCATATCGCGCCCCAGTTTGAAGTGTGAAACTATGCCCCTTCCTCCCTCGCCTAATACTCCCTCGCCATGTGCGTCGTCAACATAGACCATGGCGCCATGTTCTGCACCTAACTTCGCTACCTGATCTAACGGCGCAACATCCCCGTCCATTGAGAAAACGCCGTCAGTGATTATCAGAATCCGTCGATATGGTGGCGTGTGTTTCTCAGTTTCACCCAAGACGCGTTGAAGATCGTTTGTGTCTGAATGCTTATAGACGCCCCTTTCAGCGTGTGACAGTCTGACTCCATCGATGATGCTACCGTGGTTCAGCTCGTCACTGATGATAATGTCTTCTTTCCCAACCAGTTGCGGGATTAATCCAGCATTAGTCGCGAATCCAGTTTGATAAACCAACGACGCCTCCGAGCCCTTGAATTTCGCTAGGCGTTGTTCTAGTTCCATGTGCAGGTCCATGTTTCCAGCAATTGGGCGTACAGATCCGGAACCGGCACCGTGCGATTGAACGGCCTTAATTGCTGCTTCCTTGAGTTTTGGATGATTGCTCAAACTGAGGTAGTTGTTCGAACAGAACATCAGAACCTTCTTTCCGTCAACAGTGCACCACGGAGTGCTCGGACCCTGCAGAACACGTAATCTCCAGTCTAATTCGCTTTTTACAAGTTCGTCGTATTCTTGTTTCAGGAATGATGCTGGGTCTCGCATATCACGGGCCTCTTCTCGCCAATACAAAATGCGGTTGTTAACTCTTACTAGTTGAAGATGTCAGTCTCCGGCTTAGCTTATCATACATGTCCTTTGTCATCGCGGCCAAGTCGTAGTCGGGCTTCCAGCCCCATTCTCTGCGCGCCACGCTGTCGTCGATTGACTTGGGCCATGAATCAGCGATCTTCTGCCTGAAATCTGGTTTGTATTCGCAGAGAAATTCTGGGGAGAGTTTCTTTATTTCAGCCGCGAGTTCTCCAGCTGAGAAGCTCATAGCTGTCAAATTGTAGCTCGTTCTGCATTTGATTCTGGACGAGTCAGCTTCCATCAGGTCCATGGTTGCTTTAATGCAGTCGGGCATGTACATCATCGGTAGTATCGTGTCTTCTTTCAGAAAGCAGGTGTAACGTTTGTTCTTGATCGCTTCGTAGAAAATCTCCACGGCGTAGTCGGTCGTGCCACCGCCTGGAGGTGTCTCATTGCTTATTATCCCCGGGTACCGGAGACTCCTCACGTCGACACCGAAACGCGTGAAGTAGTAGTTGCATAAGAGCTCGCCAGCTACCTTGCTTACGCCGTAGATGGTTGTTGGTATCATGACCGTGTTCTGGGGAGTATTGTCTCGCGGTGTTTGCGGGCCAAAGACGGCGATGGAGCTAGGCCAGAAAACTCCGGCCAATTCGTGTTCCCTTGCGATTTCAAGCACGTTGTAAAGCCCCCCCATGTTCACGTCCCAGGCAAGCTGTGGATTCTTCTCACCTGCAGCAGAAAGAATCGATGCCAAGTGGTGAATCGTGTCAATATCATGCTTCTTGACAACATCTGCAAGTTGCTCTTTGTCAGACGTATCAATGGCTACGTAAAGGCCCGATCTGAGCAAGGTCTCGCTAGGGGCTCTCCTATGCCCCGCAGCAATGACGTTCTCCTTTCCGTATTTCTCTCGAAGTTCGATCGTTAACTCAGAACCGATCTGGCCAGTAGCACCCGTAACGAGAATTCTATTCGTAGTTCTCTTCGACATCTAGGAACCCCTCGCGAAGTCAACGGTGCGATTTTGTCTCTCCGCATATAAGATGTACCAATAAGCTCGCAGCAGGCAATGGAATCGAGAATTCTGGGTGAGTACGAAACGAAGAGCGCCATTTGCGCGTGTTCCCATCTGCGGTGAGGCAATGTGGAGCTCGCGAAATTGCTAAGAATCCAATGCCTTTTGTTGGTCCTTCGACGCCGGAAACGTTTATTTTGAGCACTTCTGAAGCTCACACGTTCGCACGCAAGAACAACACATGCTAACTAAAGGCGCGATAAAATGGCTACTAGACTAAGAAAGGTTAGACATCAGCGAGGCTCGAGGACCTGTGGTTGGGGTACGTCAGGTCAGCATCGAGCCAGCGGTATGCGAGGAGGCTTCGGAGATTCAGGGCGATACAGACACAAGAAGTCACGGCTCATACGGGACAAGGAATTTGTCGACATGCACTACGTGGGGAAGAAGGGTTTCACTTCGATCCCCCAGAAGAAGCGCCAGGGCAAGACACTGAATCTTAGTCAGTTATCCGCGATCGTCAGAGAACTGGTTTCTGAGAAGAAAGCTCAGATGGAGGATCAGAAAGTCACTGTCGACCTACGTCAACTCGGCTTCAAGAAACTCTTGGGTATGGGTTCAATCTCCCAGGCGGTCCGAGTCAAAGTGGATCAGTGTTCCGAGAGCGCGCTCAAGAAACTCAAGGAAGCCGGTGGCGATGCTCTCCTCAATGCAACCCCCAAGTGATTCTGAATGGTCCGATTCATTGAACTCTTCAAGCCTCTTGCAAGATTCTTCCCCGATATTAAGGCGCCCGACAGGAAGGTAGCGTTCAATGAGAAGATTTTCTGGACCGTTATCGCTCTCATAATCTACTTCGTCATGTCACAGACACCCCTCTACGGTATTGGGACGGGGGGACAATCTGACCCGCTCGGGTCCCTTCGCGTAATTTTCGCCTCGAACCGTGGCACCCTGATGGAATTGGGAATTGGACCAATTGTTACTGCAGGCTTGATCCTGCAAGTTCTCTCAGGGTCCAAGATGATAAACATCGACATGAGCAACCCAGACGACCGCTCAATGTTCACGAGCGCCAGCAAGATACTTTCGGTAGTCATGACCCTCTTCGAGGCTTCAGCATACATCCTAGGAGGGACTTATGGAACCCTACCGCTAACCACAGAGATCGTGATCTTGCTTCAGCTCGTTGGGGCAGGCTTGATCGTTCTACTCCTCGATGAGTTACTGCAGAAAGGTTGGGGCTTGGGGAGCGGAATCAGTCTATTCATCGCCTCGGGAGTCGCAGCATCCATATGGTGGGACTCAATCGGCCCAATGGGCCCGATGGCCGACGGCAAGTACCTCGGTGCCGTCATCGCCTTCGTTCAGGGCGTGCTAAGCAAGGAGAGCCTCGGAAGCATCTTCGCCCGCCAACAAGGACTACCGGACATGGTGGCGTTTCTGACAACGCTCGGTGTCTTCGCCATCGTCATTTACTTCAACGGAATGCGCGTCGAAATTCCTGTCTCATACGCAAGATACCGTGGCTTCCGCGGAAAATTCCCACTGAAACTCTTCTACGTATCAAACATCCCAGTAATCTTCGCCGCCGCTCTCTTCGGCAACATATATTTCATATCACAGATTCTCTGGCAGAGATACAACAGCAGCAACACGAACTTCTGGCTCAACATACTCGGCACCTTCACAACTCAGAACAACCAGTACCAACCCAGCGGAGGCTTGGTATACTACGTGCAACCTCCTACAAGCCTCGCGTTAACTCTGCAGGAACCGCTCAGAGCGCTGATCTACTCAATCCTGCTCATACTCGCATGCATCTTCTTCGCTGTAACTTGGGTTGAGGTAGGCGGCATGGACTCAAGAACCGTCTCGAAACAACTACTCGACTCTGGAATGCAGATAGAAGGTTTCAGGAGATCTGAAATCCCGATCAGACAAGTCCTCGACCGGTACATTCCAACGGTAACGATCCTTGGAGCCTTGCTCATCGGCGTCATAGCAGCCGGAGCGAACTTCCTGGGAGCTTTCGGATCTGGCACCGGAATACTCCTCACAGTCGGCATAATAGAACAGTATTACCAGATCTTGGTACGCGAACAGATCACAGAAATGTACCCCGCTGCCCGAGGCTTCCTAGGTGAATGAGTTCTGTCACGGACAGTGGTCGTGACCGGAATTCCAGGTGTTGGCAAGACCACAATCCTGAATGAACTTCAGGGTTTGGCGAAGCAGAACAACTTCAGCCTGACCGTAGTGAATTTTGGGACGGTCATGAACGGAATAATGCGAGAACTAGGCAAGGCCATGCATCGCGATGACATGAGACAACAGGGCATTGAGACACAGAAGAAGGCGCAAGAACTTGCCGCGAGTGAAATTGTGACCCATTCGACTGAAGGCACGACGATTGTGGACACTCACATGTTTGTGCGAACAGGGTCTGGACTGTGGGCGGGGCTACCACAAAACGTGTTGCAGAGACTCAGCCCTCGACTGTTCGTATTGGTCGAAGCGGACCCTGACCAGATCGCGGTGAGGCGTAGAACTGATACGGACCGGAGGAGGGAGCAAGCAGTGGCAGAGGACATCCGGTTTGATTTGGAGTGGTCCCGGGCCACGGCTGCCGCATCTGCGATTACGACTGGCTCACCTGTTAAGGTTATAAGAAATGACACGGGTAGGCAGAAGCAGGCGGCCCTAGAACTGTTTCAAACCATTCGCAGTGTGATGGAAGAATAAGGATGAGTTTCATTGACGATATCGTTGCAACGGTTGTGCGAGCGCTCGCTCCGTACAGTCACATTCCTCAGGCCACGGTCTTCACGGTTGGAATCGCTATCGGTCTAGGCCTCATGTCAGCAACAGCCGCGAAGCTTCTTGTTGACTACGATATGGTGAAGAATTCAATGCGAGAATTCCAGGCGTGGAACAAATCGCTGCAGGCAGCGAGGAAAGCCAACGATACTCAGACCACTTCGAAATTGATGAAGAAACAAGAGGCCATGACGAAGATGCAAGCTCGGGCTAGCATGGAGCAGTTCAAAGTCACCGCGGTGACCTTCGTTCCATTTCTTCTATTATGGTACCTTCTGAGTGCGGTATTCGGACGTGGCATCATAGCTATATCCCCCTTCCCACTCCCACTGGCCGGCACTCAACTAAGCTTTGTATCGTGGTATTTCCTATGCTCATTCGCTGTCAACTTCCCAATAATGCGCCTATTCGGTATCGGTGTGAGTGATAATTAGATGCCAACACGTCACCTGCGAAGTCGTTCAATCGCGCACGTCACCACAAATCTTCCCGGAGGTAGAACTGTCGTTCAATACCGAAGGAAACGGTACGCTTCAGGTAGCTGTGCTTCATGTGGGCTTCCACTTCGGGGAGTACCACCCAGTTCGCGCAGACGCGCCTCGAAATCCTCTAGGCGACCGTCTCGACCACTTGGAGGCGTTCTCTGCGGCAATTGCCTGAAGGAAATGACTCGCGAAAGAACAAGAGTCGGATGAATCTTGTCGGGGTCCATAATAACCGCCAGCGGGTCGGTCATAGTTCCAAAGTCTCTGAACCAGCAATCGTTTGACTAACAGCCGGTCGCGGTGTGCATTTGGTCTTTGATCTCATTGAACCTTTTCGATAATAACTCTCGTTTTTCTGGGATTGTATGTTAGTGGTGACCGCTGGCCTAGTCATCACGGAAAGCGAGAAATACTAAAGCACGAATGTTCCAAGACATGTCTACTCAGCCTACTTTGCTCGATTTGTTCCACAATAAGAAAGGGCGGCTACCGGTATTCCGCATGCAGGCAGTGGCCAACGTACGGGAACATCTTTGCGCTAATTCGATAAATTGCGCGTCAAAACAAGCGAACGGTAACGTTGCCTTCACCGAAAAATATACGGACTTGGATCTTATGGTTGCTGACACCCCACCTAGTCGGAGCGAGATCATCTCACCTCTTCGCAAAAAAGCGCTGGATACTTTGCAGCAAAATTCTATCGAGGCTCTTGCGCAAGGTCCTACGCGTCCTATGCGATCATGTGTTGGGGTTGAAGTTCAACGCGACGCGGCTATGATAGGTTTCACACTGACAGTTTCCCTATGGTTCTTCAATCCGGACAAGTAGATCTGTAACCTACCCCTAGCATGTTACGAGGACCCGTAACAGTAACTAAACCCAGTGGCCAGTTGAAGCTTCACGTAATGACTGGAAACCCTCGAACTGCCTGCAGCCAGCCAAAGGCGCCGGGAAATCGGGGCCCTCAGCCACCTCGACGGAGCGTAACAGGGTTGAATAGAAAATCCGCGCGCACCCCAATTTCTCCACCACCCATCCTTATAACGTTAACTGTATAAGCCTATATCATGTTTTGCGCATATAGAGTTCGGCCAGACCGTCTTTGGGAAGAATCTACGCAGTGCTCTCAGATGACGTTGAGCGTCGATTGCGATTGGCAAGCGTGAAGAGGCTCGGAGGCAAGAAAGGAAGCCTCAGCCGAGCGATAGAGGAAGCTATCAACAACTGGCTGAACGAGAAGGCTTGAGACCGCATCTGAAACAGCCCTACCGACAGAGACATCTCAAACAAAAGTACTCAAAGTACTAACAGTACTAGGGAATGCCAAGGCTGTGACCGGACATAAACTCTTGTTTTGCGGGTGTTTTTCGCCATGATTGCCAGGGTTGCCAGGGTTCGTGTATCTGACACAATCCACAGTATGGGAGGTTAAGATAGGAAAATGGTGGCAATGGTCGCTATGGTGGAGTGGTTCGGTCTACTCTAGGCGGCCCTATTCGGAAATTGAACTATTCCCAGACCTTCCACGCCGGGTAACTGTGGCAATCCTTGCCAAGCATGGGCTATGCACATACAAGACCTTGAACCGGCATAAGGAATCGACAGGGACAGCCGAATGAAAACCGAGCCCTTCCTGATGGAGGTGTGCGTTTGCGCCCATCACAGACTTCACCCACTGGTGGCACGGTATTTCGTGGCTTGGGTTCATTGCATTTGGGGGACTCGCTCTCCTTCAATGTACTTCTCCTGCATAATCCGAGAAGAAGTATTTACCCACCAATCCAAAAGGGCAAGAAGGCTCTGCAAAATGCGGATTCTATGCACAGCACTTACAGAACTTACAAATAACTAATGAATCCAGAGATGCATGTCATGGTGGGTTGAACGAGACTGCCAGACACCTGCAGAGCTTGCTTGGGTAAAGGAGAAATCCACGGAGAAAAATGCACGCTATGCAACGGGACTGGCACGGTCAGAAGAAGCTATTTCTGATAGCAACCAAATCACAAATATGCGAATGTTGCTACTGCGAGAGAGTAACGTGTCGTCTACGTTTGGTGGATAGCGCTGCCGTGGTTAGTCGTCAAGCCGTGACCGTCAGAGCTTATTCCTGTTCATCTGTTTTTGAGGAATAGAATACTTGACTGTCAGCGCCACAATTAGGGCAGGGAAAGCCAGGTTCAACCTTCAAGGATCCTACTCACCATCCTCTCTCTATCCTATGCCATTCACCGTGAAAACCCTACGCCGCCCCTACGTGAGCTCCGCCGTGAGCTTCGACGTCTTAAACGAGAGTGGGAAGCTTTCCGATTTTCAGTTGAAACCCATTTGTTTTGTTTAGGGTAGTAGGTCCACGTGGTTCGGCATCGTTCGCACTCATAGATCTCCCACTCTGGCCATTTTTGATCGAAATCGTCGATCAACATCTTTCCCTTCCTCACGAACCTCAATTTGCCGTGGCATTTGCCGCATTGTTTCTTTGCTATCAATCTCATTTGGCTTCCTTGACCGTGCAGAACTTTGCGTTCTCGACCTGGCGTGTATTCACGAGTTTTCCCTCCTTCTCGAGGCCGTAGACGTACTTGGAGATGGTGTTGCGGTGGATCCCTGTGATCTCAAGCGCCTTCTTTCTTTGCTTCGCTGTTGACGCCGAGAGCCTTCTTCTCTTCTTCATGGCCAAGTCAACCCTTGCCCTTCTTGGCTTTCTCCATGAGGATCTGGTGGTCGGTCAGTGAGATTAGGAGCGTGTCTCCGTCGGAGATCTCGAGGGCTTTGGCGATTTCGACCGGTATATTGACCCGGAGGCTGCCACCGGTTGCGAAGATCTTGCGTTCGAACACGATCGGCATGTGTACTCATCCAGTACACCTGTCAGTACACTTATGTGCATTGCAGGTAGTGTACTGATTGCAGTATAGTGCGAGTACACCTGTATGTCAGTGCAAATAGTGTACTGCAATGTGGAATGATGTGACAACCGTCGATTGGTGTGAAATGTTCCAAGTCCAAGAAGTCGAGAAGCCTTTCCAGTTGAACATCGAAGTCGGTGATTGCAACGTCAACTGCCTCGAAGCCCGAGAACTGAAATGCACCTGCAAATCCAGAGGCAAGAACCACGGCGCAGCACTCAGATAGAACGTCAAGTCCCTAGACTTGTTCGAGGATCCAGTGCCTTTCGACCCGGAAGCGTACCTGCAGGAAATGGCGATTCTGGCTTGAACTGCGACTATTGCGGAGTCCTATTCTTCCCAACTCGAGAAGACCTGGAGTTCCAGGTGCATGCCCATCATGGGCAGACCTTGGGTGGTAAGATGAAATGGTGGAAGTAGAACTAACCGGCGAAGGATTGGCAGAACTGCAAGCGGAGGCAAAGCGCGGAAACCTAAGCATTCAGCAACTCTTCGATCTAGTAATTCCCAGCCTAGTGGAGAAGTTCAAGAAGTAACCGCTAGAGTTCGCTGATCTCCGCACCCTTTTGCCTTTCTTCTACGATGATTAGAGGCGTGAAGATATGGAGCCAACGATGTACATTCACACGAAGATTCGAACCAGCACACGCATAACTCTTAACCTTCATGGCAGAGAACAAGCTGCAGTCTCTAGGCACAGTGGTTGACACAATGTTTAACGACTGCTTGAACGTAGCGCGAGTGAATGCTGAAAACAAGAGAGGGAAAGAGAAGTGAAAGACTTGAACTTGGTGTTTCCCACTTGGCTTGAACCATTCTTTCTGAAACATGATCGTGGAGTCCTGAAAAATGTTGATCCAGTAAAGTTCGAGGAGCTGGAAGCGTTCGGTGTAAAGATACTTAAAGTCGAGGCAAACGAGTTCTTCGGAGCCATCTACACCATTGATCGTATGGGCGCAACGGAAAGGTGGTTTCCGGGTGCAATGAAATGTCTAACCGTCTTCGCCGCCGTCTTTGATTTTAACGTCAAAAACAACGAAATCCCAATAGAAGACCTCAAACAGGAAATACATGGTTGGGGGATGCGGGTTTTTGGCACCCTTCAACTCAAGGATAAGAAGAGTGAGTTCACCGCCGAATATACCACGACACAGGGAGAGGCCAGCGACATATCCGAACAACAAACATACGATTCCCGGCGGTTCATGTAGAAACGAAACCACCCCTTTTCCTTAATTTCTCTGCTGCATGCAATACTCTCAAGAGTCAGCCAATAGCAGTAGTAAGTTAGGTTGAAAGACATGAACAAACGGACAAGGAAATGTGAGTGCGGCAAGTCCTTCAAACCCATGCCTGACGGCGTCTGGAAGAATGTTCAGCACACGCATCGTGAGGCGCCTAATCACAAGGAACGAATGGCGACCAAGAAACGTAGGTAGCAATTCGTATTATATCGACAAGTCGCCGCATCGAAGCGCCTGGGATCTCCACCTTTCTTTTTCCACTTTCTTCTGGGCCTGTTTCTTTGTAGATTCAACCTGGCTGGACAAGCGTTAAATCCAGTGTACTCTTCTCCCTATTCGATGAACCGATGAGCGACCTAGGTTCGGGAACCGCTGACGTACAACAATGTAGCGTAGTACACGCAATTTGTGAAGGCCAATGTAGTAAGAATAATGGCCACATCGGTAAGCATGAATGTAGCGAATGCAAACTGGTTTTGGGCTGAGTTCGTCGGCCTCTCCCTGTCTTATTCTTCCGAACCTCCCGGTTGATTAGTTAGAACATCCCCTTTTGCGTAGGATACTGGCGCATTTGGAGATGAGACCGCTCATTGACGCATAATCGGCCCACTGAAGGCTTAATTATAACCGTGAGCGGCCCCCACGGAACGGGAAAATCGACATACGCCAAAGCTCTAGCCGAAGCTTTTCGGTTGCGGTATGTCTCGGCAGGTGAACTCTTTAGGGATCTGGCGAGGCAGAAAGGCCTGAGCTTGGAGGCTTTCAGTCGAATAGCCGCCGAAGACTCTACGATAGACCGAGCGATCGATGAAATGACCAAAGCCGAGGCGAAGGAAGGCGCAGTCGTCATCGACGCCCAGCTCAGCGCTTGGATGGTCAAGGAACTCGCCGACGTGAAGGTGCTGATTGTTGCTGTCGACGATGTCAGGTTTGGGAGAATCGCAGAGAGGGACGGAATCACGGTCGAAGAGGCGAGGAAGCAGACGTTGGCCCGGGAGCTTATTCAAAGGCAGAGGTACGAGAGGTACTACGGAATTGACGTGAGCAACCTGACTATCTATGACTTGAAGATAGACGCAAGTCTGTACTCTCTTGAGAAAGCCAAGTCTGTTGTCATTGATAGTGTGAGAAGGTTCATGAACAGGGGCAAATTGGGCGATTCTTAGGGCTGAATTTGGTTATGCTTATCTATCGCTCGGGATTGTAGTGCGAGAAACTGATTGCGTGATAGATAATGGTCAGCATCGAAGTTGGAAGGATCTGTGTGAAACTAACCGGTCGCGAAACCGGAAAGAAATGTGTAGTGGTAGATGTTGTGGACAAGAACTTTGCATTAGTCACAGGTCCAAAATCGGTGACTGGGATGAGAAGAAGACGGACAAATGTTGACCACCTCGAGCCCACCGCCGAACTCGTCGAATTGAAGAAAGGCGCAACAGACGACGAGATCGAGAAGGCTCTAACAAAGAGCAAGAAGACGAAGTTCATGAAGGAAGATGTTGCGCCGACAGTCGGAGTGGCAGCGAGCTAAAGCGACCTTCTCGTTTACCGAGTCCTTTGCTTAAGACCGCAGCGTCACAAGTTCTTCGGCAGATCAGAGGATTCCTTTGACTTTATAGACCTAGAGCTGCAACAGGTCCCCAGAGGTGGATTAATTGGCAATCGTATTACCGGGGGCGGCTCCTAGAGCGCTTGTTACAAAGGTTGACGATGTTACGGATCCCAAATACGGCTGTAGACCTGAAGATCGTTCGCTCTCGCTTCAGATCAAATATGGGATAATCAATGTTGACAAGCCTCCGGGCCCTTCAAGCCACGAGGTAGTTGCTTGGATCAAGCGAATGATGAAACTGTCACACGCTGGTCATGGCGGAACCCTAGAGACAAACTAGTCGGGGCTATCCCAAAGTCACCGGTGTTCTACCAGTAGCATTAGAGGAGGCCACAAAGGTTGTCCAGGGCTTTCTCTATTCCGGCAAGGAATACGTCTGCGCGATGCAGGTGCACGCAGATGTGCCCGAGGCAGAGACCCGCAGGGTTTTGAACGAGTTTGTTGGAGAAATCTACCAGAAACCGCCCTTGAGGGCCTCCGTCAAGAGAGAGCCGAGGAAGCGCACCATCTACCGATTAGACGTGCATGAAATTGATGGTAGAGTCGTTCTCTTCACCTGCTCATGCCAAGCAGGAACATACATTCGAAAGCTTTGCTCAGACATAGGCGACGTGTTGGGTTGCGGGGCGCACATGCGTGAACTCAGAAGAACTCGCGCTGGACCACTCAACGAGGAGAATGGTCTAGTCACTCTCCACGAAATCAGTGCAGCACAATCAGAGCTAGAAGCCGGGAATGAAGAACCCTTGCGGGCGATAATTAAGCCGATGGAAGTCGCCCTAGGCGCGATTCCTCGCATTGAGATTAGGGACACCGCAGTTGACGCGATCTGTCACGGAGCCGACTTAGCAATTCCGGGAATCCTGAAACTTGATCCGTCAATAGAGAAGAGCAAGTCGATAGCAATGTTTACCCTGAAGGGAGAGGCCATCGCTCTGGGACGGGCGCTAATGGCGTCTAGAGAGATGCTGGATCAAGAGAAAGGTGTCGCAGCAAAGACTGAACGGGTCCTCATCGAAAGAGGCACATACCCGGCAACGTGGAAACACTGACCATGAAATAATCGGCATCGATTCCAAGCAAACTGCTAGGACAATCTCACTGATATTCAATCCGCCAATAGTTGCTGCGCCAACGTTAATTGCCCTGATACTCTTGGAAGGAGCAGTGGCTCCTCTAACCCTGATCATGATTTCAGTGGTGTTCGGGACGTTTGTTTCACTTGCCGCTGTCTATTGTCTTTCTAAGCTCCGCGTAATTCCTGATGTTTGGGCTTCACAGAGAAGACGCGAGTGATACCGTTCTCCGGCGTAATATGCAGTTATCTGCTGGGAGCTTTCGCCCTCGTCACGGTGAACTCTCCAGCCTTCACCACGTCATGAATGCTCTGTTACCTCGGCAACACGGTGCTAATGATGGTCATCAGTCTCAAGTGGAAAATCAGTATACACGCAACGGGATAGCTGTCCCGCAACCGCTTTCGTCACCCTACTTGGAATCTTTGCCTTTCCACTCTTGCTCCTAGTTGTGCCAGTTTGCTGGGCGCGACTCAGGCTGAAAGTTCCCACTCCGGCACTGGTTGAAGCTGGAGCCATATTGACTATCATTGCCACGTGTGTCCAGCTGAGAATCTACCCTGCGCTCCTCTAAGTCGAATGCTCGAAATGCGAACAGACTTAAATCACGCTTGGAAATCTGAGGCTTTCGGAGCCGGGGTTCCCTAGCCTGGTAAGGGGCAGTTCAAACTAAGCCTAGGCCTGGAATTGGGTAACCGCAAGCCTGTGGTCCTTTGGGGCCGCGAGGGTTCAAATCCCTCTCCCGGCGCCATACTCAGCTAATCGCCTTAGCCTATTCTAGGACGTGAATGTTCTTCTTGTTGCACATATCCTTGAGTATCTTCGGCCATACTGTGACACTGACTTCTCCCAAGTGTGCTTTTCTGAGCAGGAGCATTTGAGTGCGGGATTGTCCAATTCCTCCGCCTATGCTGAGTGGGAGTTCATTCTTGATGATGCCCTGATGGTATGGTAACTTGAGAAAATCGAGTTGACCAGTGAGTTCCAGCTGTTTCCTTAATGTCGCTGCATCCACACGGATGCCCATCGACGTCAGCTCGTGGCGCCGTTTTGTGATGGGATTCCAGACTAGGATGTCGCCGTTCAAACCGTGCATCGGCCTTCCATCTTCAGATTTCGTTTCGGTAACCCAATCGTCATAGTCGGCAGCTCTCAATTCATGAGGGTACCCATCTTGGAGCGTCCAACCTACGCCAATTATGAAGATGGCAGGGTGCTTCTGCAGGATCGCGGTTTCGCGAGCCTTTCGCGGCAAGTCAGGATACTGATCTAGAATATCTTCAGCGTGTAGGAACGCAAGTTCGTCGGGCAGGTTGGGATATTTGCTAGTTTTCAACTGTGGAAAGAGCTGCTGCACGTGGCTTTCGGCGCCTTTGAGGACTTTCCAAATCGTCCTCACGGTATCTTTCAAATAATCGAGGTTGCGTTGATCAGCCGTGATGGCCTTCTCCCAGTCCCATTGATCCACGTACGCGCTGTGGTCATGGTCGAGGAAGTAGTCTTTCCGGACGGCGCGCAT
>Ga0182021_10006715_pt1 | contig 13656 bp, 10 predicted proteins | sample 612E3MmetaG_FD_120493 | JGI IMG/M metagenome (GOLD analysis project Ga0182021, IMG submission 120493) | Permafrost microbial communities from Stordalen Mire, Sweden - 612E3M metaG (Illumina Assembly) | ecosystem: Environmental > Terrestrial > Soil > Wetlands > Permafrost | place: Sweden...
GATCACGGCTCCCATGATCTGCTCCCGCCTGGGTCGTTCGCGCAAGATGAGCGCCCCAAGGATGACGCCGGCCCAGACGCTGCCGGCCTGCACCGCGTTGACGCTGATGGCGAGGCCGCCATCGACTAGGGCGCGGAAGAAGAACACGTTGCCGATGACGTAGCTGACGGCCCCCCCAAACACGAGGCCGCCGATCAGACGCGGGCCCAGGTACCGCGGATCGCCCGGGCGCAACTCGTGGAAACCGCTGCGCGCAAGCATGAACCACGCCAACGCGGCGACGGGCAACAGTCGCAGAAGCGAACCCAGCCACGCGTCGATCTGCGGCGCCGCAGCCCGGATCATCACGTTGACTGCCGCGTAGGCAAGGGCACTGGTCCAGGCCCATCGCTCGCCCAGGCCGAAATGCAGCCGGCGGCGCTCTACAGGGCTGTGCATGGGACCAGTCGGAGTGGTGCTATCGAGACACCCTGAGGGATACGGCCTACCGGCATGACAGATGGGTGAAGGCGCAGTGAAGGAAGACTCATGACTCTCAGCAGGTGGCCGATCCCATGCGGACTCTCGGCATATTCGTCAACGACCCGGGCTTTGAGCCCGGGTCGTTGACGAGGCGGTGTCGCCGTCACGACGTACCTACGGGGCTGGCGTGACCGCCGGCGCCGGTGCGCATGGACCGTAAGGCTGGAAGATAGCCGACCCACAAGAGCCGGTTACGTACTGCGGGGCCGGGCCGAAGAACGGGTAGGACCCGACTAGCGCAATGATCAAGAAGGTTACGAGTAGCAGAATTGGGCTCACGCGCCGGCGCAACAAGTACCAGCACAGGAGAACCACTGCGAGTGGCAGAAGCCCAGGCATGATCTTGTCGAGGATGCCCGTCTGAAGGTTGATGGAGGTTCCGGTGACGGTGATAGTGGGCGCGAGGAACAGGGTAACGAAGGAGGCCGCCAACGCCCCGAGGACGATGTTGCCCAGTACGGTCGCACCCGTGACGATCTTGTCCATGAGGCCACTGCGGAGCACGTCCGTCACGAACGATCGGCCCCGATAGTAGCCCTGGGTAAATAGGAAGTACGACACGCCGATTATGATGATCGACTCGAGGATGATGTAGAGGATCGCGCCGAGCGGGTTGCCGGTAGCCCCCAAGACTGCCTTGCCACCGGTAACCGTGACTCCAGCGATCCCGATGCCGAGGGCAAGGAGAATTGGCGTGATGGTCCCTTGATCGAGCGTGTCGCCGATTCCGGCAAGCGGGCCCATGAGGCCGGTCTTGACCGAGTTGATGGCGTCGTCGTCGATGTCGGCGCCGTTCGCCCGCTCCTCTTCCATTGCGATCACCACGCCCGGGATCACGGCACCCCACTGCGGCTCCGTGTTGAAGAAGACGAGGTGCCGCTGAAGGGCTGCCCTGATGTCCTCCGGCGTGTGGTATAGACGACTGATAATCGGGGTCATCGCCTGCGCGAAGCCAGTCGCCTGAAGGCGCTCGTAGTTGTAGCCCGACTGGATGAAGAAGAGCCATAGCAGCCAGGATTTGATCACGTCACCCCGGGTGACGCGCAGGCCGTTTCCGGCGCCTGCTGCAGCCACGGTGGCACTCCCGGCCGTTACGGCGAAGGGCGCAGCCTCCGGTGACGGGACCCGCGCGAAACCGGTCGTGAAGGTCACATGCAGGAATGCAAGCGCCAGCCCGACGATAGCAAGGATGACGATCGAGATGCCCTGGTGGGTCGCGACCATAATGAAGTAGCCAATGAAGAAGTACGGGATGACCGCCCCTCGGAAGATGAACCGCATGTTCATCGCAATTCCGATCGCGGCGAACACGCCGCCAGCAACGGCAAGCCCGTTCAGAACCCAGCTCGGGAGGTCGTTGAGGATGTTCACGACCGCTTGCGTGCCGCTGTAGGCCGCAATCGCGCATGGGAAGAAGGTAATAATGAATAACAGGATCTGGCTTGGCCAAACGTTCATCCAGCCCACGCCAGCGATGTCGCCCTTCTCGGCGCGATCGTCCGCCCAGTGTGCGAACCCGGATGCAACCGTCATGCGGACGTTCCAGATGACGGTACCCAACAGGCCGATCGGCACCGCGAGCGCCAGCGCCTGGCCGTAACTGAGGTTCGCGGCCAGCGCGAGGGTTGTGCCCAGCCAGCCCGCCAGTGCCGGATCGCCCGGCAGCGAGCCGCCGGCGCTAATGAAGCCAAGATACGCGATGTTGATGGCTGCACCGATGAGGGTGCCCTTGGCCGGATCGCCGAGGATGACGCCGACGAAGAATCCGGCTACTAGAGGTCGATATAGAGTCCAGTACCCGACGCCGGCCAACCACGGACTATTCGCCAGGTAGTAGCCCAGGCCGATCAGAATTGATGCCAAGAGACCGACTTTGATTTCCGGCGTGGTGCTCGAGTCGGCGAGCGCCTGCCCGGGAACGAACATCAGCAGGAGTCCGACGACTCCAAGCGCTCCTCCCGCCAGAACGCCAAATTTCAACCACGATCGCATAGGTGTTCCTCCGTGCCTAACTCCGCCTAAACTCCCTGGCCTTTGCTCGTGAACGACCATCCTCACCGCTTATCGAGGACCACCATCCTCACCGCTTGTCGACGGACGCGAACGGGACGCCGTGGTCGTCGGCCACGATCCGCAGTTCAACCTTCGTGCCCATTTCCTCCAGCGTGCGCATCGCGGCCAATTCTTCGTCCGTCGCTGAGATGTTCTTGTAGAGCGGGCGGCGGCCGGGGCCGGCCCCGAGACCGCCGACATTCAACATGTCGAACTGCACCCCCAACTCGCGCAGCCGGAGCGCAGTGACGGGGGTCCGCATCAGGAGAAACGCGGACGTCGGGGAAGAGGCCAGCTCGGCGACCCTCGCTGCGCCCTCGGTAAGCCCGTACACCTCGACCGGGGTCCCCTGTGGAGCGGCGAGCACCAGGACGTCGCGCAGGAATTCGTTCTGGGCGGTCTTGTCGTCGACGATCACGATCCGATCCGCGCCTACGGCCCTCAACCACACGGCTACTACCTGACCGTGAATCAGCCGATCATCGACCCGCACCAGCTTTAGCGGCACTTACGTCTCCTTCCCGGACTCGCCGGGTTACGCGGGGGCGCTCCACACGCCGCTAGACACTGGACCTATCCACACGAGGCATGACGTCCACGATGCTGGCTCGGCCAGCGGCCTCCAGCCCGGCGATCGAATCGGCGTCGAGCGACTCCATGCTCGTCGCAGCCTCGAGGAGCATGCCCAAATTCGTGCCGCTGACGCAGACGATCGAAAGCACCGTTCCGCGGCTCTCAAGGCAGATGAGACTCGCGACGTTATGCGGCGTACCGCCCAACAAATCCGTGAGGATGAGGACTGGTCGGCCGTCGTCGCCCATCGCAGATCGCAAGGCCTGGCCGTAGGCTTCGGGCGACTGCTCGGGCTGGAGATCAACGGCCACGGCGTCAGCCACTGGCCCGCAGATCATTACAGCGCTGTCGAGCATCGCGCGAGCGAGGTCACCGTGGGATGCCACCACGATACGGAAGGCGCGCGTCGTAGCCATCGCTCCGTTCTGCTCCCGCCAGCTCTCCCACGACACTGCAATTATTTGCGCACTGCTTTTGCAAGAGCAATTGGAGTTGTATCTTATTGGGGCAGACCTTGTCAAGGATAATTGGGAACAACACAGGGGGACCTGATGGAGACGGACGCCGTGGGCAAGAAGGACAGGCCGGGTCGGAGCCGAGGTAGTTCGCCCGACCGCTCGGTCATGCGACTGGCGGCCGAGCTCTACTACATCCGCGAGTTGAGTCAGGGAGAGATCTCGCGCCTTCTCTCCATATCGATATCCACGGTCTCACGAATGCTTACTCAGGCGCGCGCCGAGGGCATAGTCCAGATCACGGTCGAATGCGACCCGAATGAACTGGTCCCGCTCGCGAGAGCACTGTCCGATGCCCTGTCGGTGAAGGTTAGCCTGACGCCAGGACGAGCCAGTTCGCCGGCCGTCGCTGGCAGAGTTTGTGCCGTTGCCGCCGCCGCAGCCGTCGTTGACGAGCTGCCAACTGCCGGGATCCTCGGTACGGCTGGGGGTTACACGATCGCGGCTTTGGCCGGAGCCCTGCCCAAGATGGACCGGCCAGGACTAACCATCGTGCCCATCGCGGGTGGCATGCATGCCGGGACCCCTCCTCTGCTCGACGTGAACGCCATTACGGACCGAATCGCCGAGCGCCTGGGCGCCTCGACGGTACGACTCCTCGCGCCGGGCCTCCTCGACTCGCTGAAGACAAAGGAGGCTTTGCTTGAAGACAGCGTCGTCAAGGTGACAACGGAGTTGTGGAGCCGACTCGACTGCGCGCTCGTCGGGGTCAGCGGTATGCCCGGCGTCAAGCTCGGCTACCCCACGGTGATGGATCAGCTCGAGGCTGATGTCCAGCGCCGGCTCATCGCCAAAGGTGTCGTCGGTGACATCGCAGGGCACCTCTTCACGATCGACGGAGATCTGGTCGAGGACGAATGGGCATCCAGACTCCTGTGCATCAGTTTCGAGATGTTGCGCAAGTGCGGGAAGGTGATCGCGGTGGTGGCTGGGTCTCATAAGGTGGAGAGCATCATCGGATGCGCCCGAACTGGAGTCATCAGCCACCTCTACACGGACGAACCGACCGCGAACGCGATTATGCAGTCGCTCGGCGCTCGCCAGCCGCACCGCCCGTCGACCGCCGGACCCTCAGCCGCCGGATCCGTAGCCGGCGGAGGACACCCGTCGCACGGTCGGTCTCGGCAGGACACTGCTGCGGGCCTCATCACGCCCGCCGGTCAAGTTCCCCGTGAGACATGACCACGCACAGCGCGGCAGCGGACTCCGCGGGTCGGCCTCGACTGGCGATCCGGCGCGAGAGAGATCGCGAGCTGAATGGCTGCGGGCCCGGCACTGCGCAAGATCTCAAGTGCCCCTTGTCCAGCTGAGCGGCGCGCTTGGCTCCGAGATTCTGGGTCGTCGCCAGGCCGCAACGTCCAGCTAATCGCTGGAATCCAGTCCGCTCGAACCTCAGAACGCGCGCGGTCTCATCAATCCCGGTGGATGCGTCCGAACTTCGTCAGTCGTCGCTCTTTCGGGCAATGGCGGGCAGCCAGATCCGCATCCCCAGCGCAGCTCGGTTGCCCCAGGCGAAATAGGGCAGCGCGCGAACCCGTATCCTTTGGCCGCCGGCAAGCGAAGCCCGCCCGGTTTGGAGATTCCGGTAGGGCCAGATCGGACCGGGCTCGTCGTTGCGCAGCGTCGCATCCAGCGAGATCCAGGTCAGCTCCCCGAGGCCGGGCTCCGACTGGAACGTGTCCCCGAGAATCGGGGCTTGGGCAACTTCCATGGACTCGACCGACTTGCCATCAGGAAGATCCGCGTCCTCGACCGCGTAGACCAGCGGACCCCGTTCGAGCGCGATCGTGCCGCGAACGGCGTCGATTCGCGGATCCGGCGCCGTGGCTCGCGGGGACATGACCATCTCCAGCGTGATTTGGTCGCCCGCCGTCCACCCCCGCGTTAGCTCGATTGTCCCCGGACCGGACTCGGCTAGCCTCTCTGTTCCAAGGCTGACGGTTGCCCTCGGGCACCATTCGGGAACACGCAGCGACAGAGTCCAGGCTTCGGCAACACTCTCATCGACGGTGACATGGACGACACCTTCCCACGGGTAGTTCGTCTCGGTCGAGATTCGGACGACGCCCCCGTTGATCGGCGCGTCCAACGAGCCCGTCACGTATTGGTGAATCTCCAATCCCCTCTCGCTCACCGTCGCTGCCAGATCCGGAAAAGACGCCAGGAAACGCATCAGGTTGGGCGGACAGCAGGCGATCGGGAACCAGTTCGCCCTGCGTGTCGTCGCCGGGCCCTCCAGAACCTCGGCGCCCGCCGAGCGACGCATGAGTGGATTCGAGTAGAAGAAATGGGTTCCGTCGAAGGCGAGTCCGGGCAGAACGGCGTTGTAGGCGGTGCGCTCAATGAGGTCCGCGAATCGCACTTCGCCGGTCGCAAGAAGCAGCCTCCATGACAGCATGACGCTGCCTATGGCGGCGCATGTCTCTGCGTAGGCGCGGTCCGGAGGAAGCTCGAACGCGTCCCCGAATGCCTCGTCCTGGTGACGCGAGCCGAGGCTGCCGGTGATGTACGTACGAGAAGAAGTCATCGATTCCCAGCGCCGGACAACTGCCTCGAGGAGCTCGTGGTCGCCGGTTTCGACGGCCACGTCTACGACACCGCATTCCAGATAGATCTGTCGCACTGCGTGACCGGCCGGCTCGAGCGCCGTGCGAACGGGCTCGTAGTCCTGCCAGTAGCGTGCACCGTAGCGACACGGTCCGAGAATCCCGTGACCTCGCCGTTCGACGAGTGTCCGGGCCAGCTCGAGGTAGCGGGCTTCGCCGGTCGACCGGTACAACTCCACCAGCGCCATCTCGAACTCGGGATGGCCGCAGATCAGTTCGCGCTTGCCTGGTCCAAGTTCGGCCTCGATCCGTCGAACGAACCGTTCGGCGATCGACATGAGACGGTCGTCACCGAGACCTCGTCGCCAGGCGACGGCGGCCTGGATCAGATGCCCGGCGACGTAGAGCTCGTGGCCCCACTCCGGATTGGTGAACTCCATGCCCGGCAAGGCCGCCTGGTAGTACGAGTCCACGTATCCGTCCGCGCGCTGAGCTTCGGCAACCAGCTCGATGATCGGCTCAGCCAGCGCGAGCAGCCTCTGATCGGGGAACTGTGCGAGCTCCCATCCGACCGCCTCGAGCCACTTGTAGACGTCGGAATCCAGGAAAGGGGCCGTGTTCCCAGTATCGTCGTTCGCCCCGCGATACGTGCCGCCGGCGCCTGCGGCCAGCTTGAGGTTGAGGAGATTCCCGGCCGCTTCGAGTTGCTCGGCGCCAAACGGAATCGTGACTTCGTGGTTGGTCCGGCGGCGATCGGCCCATAGCCCGCCCTCGATCCTGCTGCCCGATAACCCCAACGGCCGAAGACGCACGCTCGCATTCGGGGTGGGAAGCACCGGGGAGGCGGTTTCTCGGGAGACGGCTGCGGTGCCGGAAGGCCCGGTCCCGTCGTCCGGCCTCAGGGCTGAGCTCATCATCGATACCTCGGCGTAACTGTGGTTCTGGCTCGATCCTGGGTTGATTCAGCTCTCCGGAGAGCTGGGCGAACTCGCCAGTCGTGATGGTGCGCACTCGATCGCGATCGTTCTCTCCTTCTCCGACTGGGCTCCCCGTGTCGAAATCCCGTGTCGAAATCCCTGTTGACTCGCTGAGCCAGCCGGCTAGACTGTGTGCGCCGGTAATGTTACCGGCAATGATAACGCCCCGGCATCGCAGGCCGCGCGCCCCGCGGTTCCAGGGGCAAAGCAGAGCCGCTCAGCTTCAGTACTACGCCGCGAACAACGCCGTCGAGCTGGCCAGCGAGGCGTGGGCCGAGAACCTCGATCCCATCGTTGCGGATCGGCCGACCCTTGACGGCAAGCGCTACGGCGCCGGGCTCTGGGACGTTGTCTCGGTCGGGCTCGCAAAGCGGGAGAGTTCGGGGGCTGTGCCGCGATGTTGCCAGGAGGACCGCTGAAGGCATCGTCTCGGTTATCTGGAGAGCTGCGTCGGCGCCCGCGGCGGGGTCCGCGTCACGATGCGTTTCTTGCCCATCACGGCGGGCGCCTTGCGACTCGCGAGCGAACCTCCAACCGTCACGCAAAGGAGTGAATGCGATAAGACCGAAACCCGAGGTTGACGGCAATCACACTCAAGTCAGGTCCCAAATCTCACGTGGTCCCAATCGCGAGATGGAGGAGATGGAAGAATGAAACGAGCCCTGCTTCTCTTGGCGGCGGTGGTCCTGGCTGGTTGTTCCAGCACGACCACGACCCCCACGGTGGCCCCCGCCACAGCTACGCCGGTGGCGCCGGCGACCCCCGCATCAGTTTCGACCGCCGTTGCTGTGCAGTCCGCTCTTGCGGCAGCCGCCAGCGCCGGCATCGAAACAGCCAAGGTCACCGACACCACCGATCCGATCACCGTCTGGATCGACCAGCCTCGCCAGCCCGTGGTTGACGGCTTCAAGACGAAGTACCCGCAGTACGCGAACCTGGTCACCTCGACCATTGTCGACCGCGAGACGTTCCCGGCCAAGGATCTCCTCTTCAACAACACGAAGTCCGGCTGGCCGGATGTCGTGTTCGCCGAGCCGCGACTCGTCGGCCGCGTCGCTGATGCGCAGCACGCCTACCCGCTCGACCTGACCGGCCTGGTTCCGGCCGACATGCTCAGCCAGTACGCGGGCGCGGATAACTGCACTTTCGACGGCAAGGTCTATTGCCTCCGCAACGACCTGGCCCAGTTCGTGACCTACTACAACACACAGCTCTTCACGCAGTTTGGCTACACGGTTCCCAAGACGTTCGAGGACATGCAGGCCCTCAGCGACCAGGTCGCCAAGGACCACCCCGGCTACTACCTCGGCACAGTTGGTGACGGCTGGACCTGGCTCTCGTACTTCGAGGCGAGCGGCTGCCCGTACGCCAAGCAAACGAACCTCACGACCCTTGATATCAACGTCACCGATCCGACCTGCATCCGTGCCGCGCAGCTGATCGATCACATGGTCGCCAACAAGACCCTCTGGAACACCGACCTCTTCACCGCCAGCTGGGTCCAGATCGCCAACAACAACAAGCTCCTGATGCTCATTGCGCCCGTTTGGGCCGCTCTCGGCACCTTCAAGGGCACGTACTACTGCCCATGCACGGGCTCAACCACCAAGACCACCCCCACCATTACCGACAAGTTCCTCGGCGTAGCGGCCCCGCTCAAGTGGGCTGCCGATGCCACCGCGCAGACCGCGGCCATGGGCGGCGCGGCTTGGACCATCTCCCAGCACACCAAGAACCAGGGCCTGGCGCTGCTCTTTGCCGAGTATGCGACCCAGGACCCGGACCTCTGGAATGGCTCCTCCAACTTCGCGTCCTTCAAGCCGCTCCAGGGGATCTTCAATGCGATCGTCGCGAACGACCCGATCTTCGCGAGCGACCCGTCGGCCGTCTTTGATCAGGCCGCTACCGAGATCTCGCCCGTAGGCGACTCCTGGCCGCGGTTCGACCTGGTCGCCCCGCTCACCACCGTCGTCAAGGACATGTATAGCAAGAAGCAGACGATGGAGAAGACGTTGCCGGAGGTCACCTCGGCGCTCACTCCACTCGCCAAGGCTCAGGGTTACACCGTCGTAAACCAGTAGCACTGGTTCCTCAGACAACTAGGCGTCTTCTCAACCCAAGCATCTGATTTCGGGGAAGGCGGCCACAGAGGTCGCCTTCCCCGTCTCAGTCAGCAAAGGACCTTCCATTGGCCACGTCTGCTGCTCCTGCCGCGTTGCCGTTGACTCGACGCTCCCGGCTCTCGCGCCTGGGGACCGGTTGGCGGCGTCATCGGATGTCCTACCTGCTTGCAGCGCCTTACGTCATCTTCATGGCGATCTTCGGCATCGGGCCGGCTCTTTACGCCCTCCTGATGAGCTTCTCGAAGTCCAGCGCGGTTGGGCCGCAATACTGGGCCGCCGGGCTCGACAACTACAGCCTCGCTTTCGGCGATTCTCGGTTCTTCCAGGTATTCGGAAACCTCCTGGAGTTCCTGATCGTCTCGGTGCCACTCGGCATCGGGTTTGTGGTTCTGCTGGCCCTGCTGCTGGATATGCGACCCGGACGGTTCTCGTCCGCGTTGCGTCTGCTGTACTTCATTCCCGGAGCGGTAACAGGTCCGGCGCTGGTCCTTCTGGTGATCTGCATCCTTGACCCGACCATCAGCCCGTTCGGTCCGCTCTTCAATTTCGTCGGCACAATGAACTTCGACGGTCTTGTCTTCCCGGGAAGCCTGCCTTTCGTGTTCACCTTGATGGGCTTCTTCTCCGGAGCCGGAATGTGGATTGCCATCCAGCATGGCGGCCTTCAAGGAATTTCCGCCGAAGTGATCGAGGCGGCCGAACTCGACGGCTGCAATGCCTGGCAGAAGGCTCTCTACATCAAGCTGCCATACATGCGCCCTTACATCGTTTACCAGACCATCCTGATTTTCGCCCTGAATGTGCAGCTCTTCGTCGAGCCGCAGCTGTTGACTTCCACCTGGGTACAGGCCAACGTGCCGCCCCAGTGGGCCCCGAATCAGCTCGCCTACTCGTACGCGTTTGACGTCGGCAACTTTGGCGCCGCAGCGGCCCTTTCACTTCTGATGGTCGCCATCGGTCTCGTGGGCGCGGTTGTGATGATCCGATTGACCGGCTTCTTCAAGCTCGAGGCATAGCTATGACCCGCCAGACAGCGACTGACAAAAGGGCCCTGGGCCGACTCTCACTGAGACGATACGTGGGAGATCTGGGGATCATCGGGTATGTGATCCGCCTGGCGATCCTGCTGATCTTCGCGATCTACTTCGTCGTCCCGCTGGTGTGGTTGCTGTTCGCAACCACACGGGACCCAACCAGCCTGTACAGCAGTTGGTTCCCGCTCACATTCGGATCTATCGATCGGCTCGCGACGTCGTGGTCGAACATCATCGGCTACCAGAACGGCGAGATGCTCCTCTGGCTGGGTAACTCCATCAGATATGCCGGGCTATCGCTGCTCGGCAGCCTCGCGATCTGCATTCCGGCCGGCTACATCCTGGCAATCGGCCGTTTCCCGGGTCGCAGGGTGCTTCTCTGGCTCACGCTGATCACGATGCTGCTGCCGGTGTCGGCGATGGTGCTGCCAATGTTCCTCGAGCTGAACCTGGCCGGCCTCATCGATACGCAGTGGGCGGTAATTCTGCCTGCGATGTTCTTTCCGTTTGGCGTGTATCTCAGCTACGTGTACTACGGCTCCAGCCTCCCTCGGGAGCTCGTCGACGCCGCCCGCGTGGACGGCGCCTCGGAGCTGAGGGTCTTCTGGAACCTCGCGCTCCCGCTGGCCAGGCCACTCCTTGGACTTCTGGCGTTCATCAGCTTCAACGCCAACTGGAACAACTTCTTCGGTCCCTACGTGTTTCTCAACAACGACAAGCTCTACAACTTGCCAGTTGGTTTGAACTCGATCGTGGCTGCCACCTCGGCGCTCCGTCCAGGCTTCAACCCGACGCCTGGAGCGCCGGCCTTCGTACAGGCCGACGCCGCCATGGCCGCCATGTTCACGATCGTTCCGGTTGTGATCGTCTTCATCTTCTCGATGAGATACGTGACGAGTGGCGCGTTCACCGGCGGAGTCAAGGGTTGATGGTCGATCCTCGGATCCCTGCCATCGTGGGCGGGTGTCCCTCCTGCGCTGAACGGTGTGCTTGCGATGACGTCTGATCGACTGACTGCCGATCTCGCGTTCATTGGGCACATGTGCCTCGACGAGGTGATCCCCTTCGGGGGCTCACCTCGCGTGGCCCCAGGCAGCGCCGTGTTGTGCGGCGCCCTGGCGGCCGCGTGCATCGGCACGAGCGTCGCGGTCGTGACCAGGATGGCCCCCAAGGACGAGGAGATCCTCGAGCCGATGCGGCAGGCTGGAATCGCGGTTCGCGTGATCCCGGCCGACATCACGACCTATATGAGGGTCGTGCACCCCAGCGCCGATGTCGACGATCGCCAGATGTTCCAGCTGGCCAACGCCGGCCGGTTCACGGCATCGGAAATACCGGCGATGGACGTCCGGCAGGTGCACCTGGCCGGGATCACCGACCAGGAGTTCGACCTGGAGTTCGTCCGGGGGATGAAGGCCCGCGGCTATTTCTTGTCGGCTGACATGCAGAGCTTCGTGCGCCAGGTCGACCCTGTCACGCGCCGTATTTCGTTTGCAGATGTGGTCGACAAGGCCGAAATCGCGTCACTTCTGGACATGGTCAAGCTGGACGTAGTTGAAGCCAGAGTGCTTACCGGGACTGACGACCTTGAACGTGCGGCCGTCGCGTTCGAAGACTGGGGATGCCCGGAGACGGTGATAACGAGGGCCGACGGCGTGTTGGCCCGTGTGAACGGCAAGACATACTGGGAACCGTTCTCCAATCGGAGCGTGGTAGGCCGGACGGGGCGTGGAGACACGACTTTCGCTGCGTATATGGCCCGCCGCCTCGGCCATGACCCCGGCCCATCGTTGAGATTCGCGGCCGCGCTGGTGTCCCTGAAGATGGAAAAGGCAGGGCCGTTCGACGGAACCCTCGCCGACGTGCTTGAGAGGATGAACGCCCCCGCGGGCCGCTAGTCCGGTCCCTTGCTCGTCGGCGCCCCACACCCCAATTCCTGACCGTCACGAATTTGCCGGAGCCTCAACATGCACATGCCGAAGACACCTATCAACCACTTCAGCGGCGATCCTTGGACGATAGTCGAACAGGGCTTCGATCCGGCTTACCAGCGGGTCGCCGAGTCCATATTCTCGGTCGCTAACGAATTCATGGGCGTGCGTGGCTACTTTGAGGAAGGCTACAGCGGCGACCACCTGCTGGGGAGTTACTTCAATCATCTCTACGAGATGATGGATATCCACCATGACCAGGTCTTCAAGGGTTTCGTGACGCAGGGCGCGGCAATGATCAACGCCGTGGATTGGCTGTACACGCGACTCTGGGTCGACGGCGAGCAGCTGGATCTGGCGAGGTCTTCCTACTCCGACTTCACGCGCAAGCTTGACATGCATCGGGGCGTACTCGAGCGCGAGTTCGTGTGGCAGACGGCCACAGGCAAGCACCTGAAGCTGTCCTTCGTGCGCTTCACGGACATGGAGTCGACCCGTCTCGGCTGCCAGCGAATCGTTCTGGAACCTCTCGACTTCTCCGGCACGATCGAAATGCGCGTCGGCCTGGACTTCAACACCCACTACGAGATCGGCGCCGGATGGGATCAGGCCGGCAACGCCTCCCAGACCCAGAATGTCATCAACTTCTGGAAGTGCTTGCGCAGGGCCCCTGTGGCTGGCGGGTGGGCGATCCAGGCGGAAACGCTCCGGAGCGGCCATCAGCTGTTCTCGGGCTTCTACGTCCGGGCGAACCAGGCGATCCACACATCCCTCGTGGAGGACGCCAAGTTCATCGGTGTCGACTTCGCACTGAACGTCAAGCAGGGCGTGGCCGCCAAGGTGGACAGGATCGCCGTCAACGACTGGGCTAAGACCCCCGATGTTGATCTCCTATGGGGCCGTGGGGTTGATTTGATGCAACGCCACGCCGGGGCGACGTTCTCCGGCCTGATGTACGAGCACACCGCCTTCTGGGAGAAGGTCTGGAATGTGCTGGACATCGAAATCGAGGGCGACCCAGGTGTCCTCCAGGGTCTGCGCTTCTCCAGCTTTCAGACATACCAGTCGTACCACGGCGAGGACCCAGATCTCAACGCCCTCTGTAAGGGCATGACCGGCGAGGTCTACTTCGGCTGGGTGTTCTGGGACAGCGAGATATACACACATCGGATGATGATGTTCATCGATCCGGCCGCCGCCAGGAATCTGCTCTTGTACCGGTACCGCCGCCTTGAGCAGGCGAAGGTGAGGGCTAAACAGCTCGACTGCGAAGGCGCACGCTTCCCGTTCGCCTCGATCACAGGGACGGAAGACTCCGGAACCTGGCAGCACGTGGACATCGAGATCCATTCAGACGTCGCGGTGGCATACGCCATCTGGCAC
>Ga0182021_10006716_pt1 | contig 13656 bp, 11 predicted proteins | sample 612E3MmetaG_FD_120493 | JGI IMG/M metagenome (GOLD analysis project Ga0182021, IMG submission 120493) | Permafrost microbial communities from Stordalen Mire, Sweden - 612E3M metaG (Illumina Assembly) | ecosystem: Environmental > Terrestrial > Soil > Wetlands > Permafrost | place: Sweden...
GTGCTCCGAGCGCTCCCGCGCGACGCGCGTGCAGCGGCGGCTCCTGCCCGACGGCGGCAGCGCAAGCCGGCAGTAGCCCCGAGGCCGAAGACGAGACGCCCGCGGCGCGGCCGACGCAAGGGCACTGCGAAGCGCTAGGCGGACTGTCAGTTCGCTACAGGCGCAGCGGCAGACATCGGCCGAGATCTAGCCCGCGCGGCGACACGCGCACCGCGTAGGCCAGAATCTCCACTCCCTGCGCGACGACCCTGCGCAGTGTGCGGCCATACGCCGGGTCGATCGCGTCAGCGCTACCGACCCAATGGCAGTCGTTGCGCATCACGAGGTAGAGCAATACCGCGCGGTGCCCCCTCCGCGCCAAGCGCGCCAGCTCCAGCAAATGGCGCCGCCCGCGCTCGGTCACCGCATCGGGAAACAACGCTCCTGATCCGCTGCGCATCGTCACGCTCTTGACCTCGACGTAGGCTCCCGCGCCGGCCCTTTCGAGGACAAAGTCGAGACGGCTTCGTCGCGAGACGCGCACCTCCGGCCGCGCCACCCCCTGCCGAGCGAGTGAACGGATGCGGCCAGCATGGAGCGCCTCCCGCGCGACGCGATTGGCGCGCATGGTGTTGACGCAGACCCAAACGCGCCCAACGCGCACCAGCTCCCACGTGAAGCGCAGCCGCCGCTCGGACGCCGCGTCCACGGCGCTCAGGAGCGCCCGCATCCCTGGCTGCGCCAGGCCGATCATCGACCCGGGGTTCGGACAGTGCGCGGTGATGCGACGCCCGTCCGCGAGGCGCATGTCTGCGAGGAAGCGCTTGTAGCGGCGTTCCAGCGTGGCGCACACAAGCGGTTCCTCGAAACGCATGCGGTGTCAGAGCGTCAGCACTTCGGTGCGGTCTGCGTGGACGTAGATCGTGTGCTCCGCCTGCGCAATGGCTGAGGCGCTGGCATCGACCAATGGCCGGTAAGAGCGCAACTGACCGGCTGCCGTGAGCGCCGCAATTGCCGTGGCCACGCGCTCCGCTGAGAAACCCGGCAGTTGGTGCGCGGCGAATGGCAGACCGCAGAATGCTCGCAGCGCGCCGATCAGCTCGAGATCGGCCAACTCGGTCGGGGCAAGAGGATCCAGGCGATAGATGCTGGCGTCCCCGCGCTCCTCCACGTGACCGTCGCCGTCAGTGGCAAAGACCTCGAGGGCGACAACGGTTTCAGGTTCGAGGCGCGTGCGGTGGTCGCCTTCCGGGCGATTGGGCACGGCTGGGGGACAGTGCACCGTCCAGCGGCCGACGCCGTGTCCGCACAGGCTCTCCACTGGACGCAGGCCGCGCGAGCGGAGCACCGTCTCTATCGCCTGCGAAACCTCGTAGATCAACGCGCCCGGGCGGGCGGCGGTCAGCGCTGAGTATAACGCTGCCTCGGCCGCATGGATGAGAGGTTGTCGTTCCGCTCGACGACCGACGTTGACGGTGACGGCCGTGTCGACCACCCAGCCGTCGACGTGCACACCTATGTCGAGTTTGGCGAGGTCGCCCTCTTCGAAAGCCCTTGCGTCAGCAGCAGCGGGACAGAAGTGCGCGGCGATCTCGTTGACGGCGATCTGGACCGGGAACGCCAGCGATGCGCCACGCCGTTGGATCTCCGCCTCCACCGCTGACCGCACCTCGACGAGCGTGCGGCCCACATGGATCTGGGCTGCGCCGAAGACGCGCGCGGCGCTTGCGACGCGACCGGCCTGGCGCAACGCGGCGAGATTAGGGGCCTGCACGCGCCGGCTCAGCCTTCTTTCTTCATCGTCGAGATCATCTCGGCGACGAGCTCGTCGGCGCGCGCAGTCGGAACGAGGCAGGTGCCTGCGCCGCGGTGTCCGCCACCTCCGTAGCGGGACACGAGCAAGCCGACGTTCGTGCGACTCGTGCGATTGAAGATGGCGTGGCCGATGGCCACAGCAACGGTGTCCGGACGGGGTCCGGCGTGCACGCGCAGCGAGACGTTGGCGCTGGGGAAAAGCGTGTAGATCAGGAAACGGTTGCCGACAGGCGCGGGCTCGAGCCCACGAAAATCGGTGACGACCACGTTGCCGTCGAGGCGCGAGTGCGCCAGCGTGGCGTCGCGAAAGCGGGCGTCCTGAGCCCGCATGTGCTCGACCCGCTCGGCCACCTCGGCTCGGGCGAGGATGGCCTCGATGGCGCGTTTCGCGCGCAGCTCGCGCAGCAGGAGGAGGAAGTAGTCCCGATACGCGCCGAGGCCCGTGCGCGGGTCGAGGGTCAGTCCGAGCAGTATGTATCCGCGCGGGGCCAGCACGTCCTCGCGCGTCAGTTGCGCCGCATCCAACCGGTCGGTCTCGGCGACCAGGGTCGCGTAATCCTGCAGCTGCGGATGCTGCGGGAGGTAGTAATCGTATGCGTTGCGCGCCGCGCTGGCGGCGAGTCCGTAGCGCCCCTCGAAATGTTCGGGCGGGAGCTCGTTGCTCGCTGTCAGCAGGTGATGGTCGAACCACTTGCCGCAACCGGACGCATACGGGAGGTTCGCCAGGATGTCGTTCGCGGTCACCGAGAAGCGCTTGTCGGTGATGTCCTGCGGGTGGATCAGCACAGTATCGTCGACCTGCTCACAGGTCGTGACGATCACGGCACACGTCAGCCCGTCCATGTCCGCTCGCGTGACCAGCCGCATCGCTCTTGCCTCCCACGAATCTGCGCGCGGGCCGCAGAAATGGGAACGCCCGGGACCGAGGGCCCCGGGCGTTGGATTCATCGAGGGAAACTACTGAACCTTCGTGACGTTGGTCGCGCGCGGCCCCTTCGGGCTGTCGACAACCTCGAAGCGCACGCGATCGCCCTCGTTAAGCGTTCGGAATCCCTCGGACTTGATCTCGGTGTGGTGCACGAAGACGTCCGGTCCACCCTCGCGGGAGAGGAAACCAAAGCCCTTGGCTTCATTGAACCACTTGACCGTACCTTCGACCATGAACGTGCAGGCCTCCTTCGCCTCTGACTAGCGCCTCGTCACCTGCGTGCCCACGGACCCAAACCGCCCACTGCGGGAGGCTGACCCCGAACGCCAGTGCGGCCACTAGTGCGGTGGCCAAGCTAGCAAAGTGGGCGGTGGGATGTCAAGCATTTCGCGTCTCAGTGCGCGCCTCAGTGCGCGAGCTGTCTGGACAACGCTAGCAATCGTGCGTCATTGGGTGCGACCATGAGGCCGGCCCGCACCTCGACGAGCGCCGCCTTTCGATCGCCGCGGTCCAGGGCCGCCCGGGCCCCGCGCAGCTTGTCCTCGACGAGCAGTGCCGCTTCGGCGTCTTCCGCGATGGCCCGCGCCTCTTCGTTGTCCGGGTGGCGCGCCAACACGGCCTGCGCCTCGGTCAGTGCGGACTGAAAGTGCCTCGCTTCGAGCAGGGCGTTGGCGCGCGCGAGCCGAGTGCTCGCAGCGCCCGCGACGACAGGCGGCTGCGCCGGAGCGGACGGCGATATCGCGGCCTTAGGAGACGCCGACGGGTCAGCTCGTCGAGGGGTAGTGACGGGCGTTGGCGTCGGCTCGCGCCCGGGGGACGCGAAAGACGCGGGCGCGGGCGTCGACACCGCCGCGCTGGCCGGCTTCGCCGCAACCGACGGCGGCACCGTCGCGACGGATGGCTCGGGCGTGGGGACTGCTACCGTTCGGCCTGGCCGGCGCAGCGAGAAGAGCGCGACACCTGCGACCACGAGCACCACCGCGGAGATTCCGATCAGCCCTGCGACCAGCCAGAGCCACGGACCTCCCGTCCGAGCCGTCTGCTCCGGCACCGGGCGCACATCCCCCGCAGCTGGCGGTGGCTCGACGGGCCGCGTCGCCTTGGCTGCGCCCGCGGACGCGACTTTCGCAGGGACCTCCATGGGACGTCGCATTGGCCGGGGCGTGTGGCGCGCGACCAGGCCGCGATCGGACGCGCTCGCCCAATCTGGCGAGCCGCCCAGATCGCTGAGCGCCTGCGCGAGCTCGGCGGCCATTGCCGGCGCATCGGGGTAGCGTTCTTGTGGGTCCTGGGCCAGGGCCCGCGTCACCACGTGCCGCAAGGAAGCCCACTCCGTCGCATGCGGCAGCAGCGATAGATCCGGCCTCTCGTTGGCGATCTTGTAGAGCACCGCCACAACCGAACTCCCGGTGAAGGCGCGCTCGCCCGTCACCAGCTCATAGAGGATCAACGACGTGGAGAAGAGGTCGCTGCGCCCGTCGACGGTTCCGCCCTTTACCTGCTCTGGCGACATGTAGTTCGGCGTGCCGACGATCATGCCTGCGGTCGTCGGAGCGCTGGTCAGTCGCGCGACCCCGAAATCCATGATCTTCGCGGGTCGTCCCCGGGGCAGGAAGATGTTCGACGGCTTGATGTCGCGGTGGACGATGCCGTGCTCGTGCGCGTGTGCGAGGCCGGCCAGGATCTGCAGGACGATGGGCAAAGTGACGCGCGGGTCAGGGCGAATGCCCGCCGTGATCGCCCGCTGCAGATCGATTCCGTCGAGGTACTCCATCGCAATGAACGGTGGCACGTGCTGCTCGCCGAGCTCGTAGATCGTGATGATGTTCGGGTGTTGCAGACGAGCCGCTGCACGCGCCTCGCGGGCAAAGCGCGCACGCGCGTCTGCCTCGGCGCTCTGCGCCACCGACATGACCTTGACCGCCACGTCGCGATCGAGACGCTCGTCCTGACAGCGGAAGACCGTGCCCATGGCACCCTGTCCCACGCGCTCGATGACTCGGTAGCGGCCGATGGCGGAAGGTGTCACGCCGCTGATGATAGCGCCGCGTGCCATTGCGCGACAGCGCAGCGTGACACCAGCGCTCTGGAGTCGGATCAGGCGCGTCGGTTAGCGGCTGCTAGCGGGCTTGTGTTACCGTTGCCCGGATGCACAGCCCTGCGGCCCTCAGGGTCGGGGAGCGACCATGAAGCTCGTCGTTCAAATACCCTGCTACAACGAAGAAAAAACCCTGGCGGAGGCGCTGGCCAGCATCCCGCGCATGATCGAGGGCATCGACAGCGTGGAGACGCTGGTGATCGATGACGGTTCGAGCGACCACACGTCGGAGGTGGCGCGGGCGAACGGCGTGGACCACATTGTGCGCTTCACGCGCAACAAAGGACTGGCCCAGGGCTTCATGGCAGGGCTCGACGCTGCGCTGCGGGTCGGCGCGGACGTCATCGTCAACACGGATGCCGACAACCAGTACTCCGGTGCCGACATCCCGCATCTGATCGCGCCGATTCTGGCTGGCCAAGCGGACCTGGTCATCGGCGACCGCGGCGTCGGGACAGTGGCGCACTTCTCTTGGATGAAGCGCCGGCTGCAGACGCTCGGCTCATGGGTGGTGCGCAAGGTGTCGGGCACGCGTCTGCCGGACACGACCAGCGGCTTCCGCGCTCTGACGCGCGAGGCCGCGCTCCGCATCAACATCGTCAGCGAGTTCACCTACACGCTCGAGTCGATCATCCAGGCAGGCAAGAAGCGACTGGCGGTCGCGCACGTTCCGATCACGGCGCACCCCACGCGGCCATCGCGACTGTTCACCTCGCCCTGGGAATACGTCAAGCGCAGCGCGGTGACCATCCTGCGCATCTACGCGACCTACGAACCGCTGAAGGTGTTCGCGCTGCTGGGCAGTGCGCTCGTCACGGCCGGCGCCTTACTCGGGCTGCGTTACGCGTACTTCTGGTGGCACGGCGCGGTGCGTGGCCACGTGCAGTCCGCCGTCCTCTCGGTGCTGCTGTTGATCCTCGGTTTTCAGACCTTGCAGTGGGGCATCATGGCCGACCTGATTGCCAACAACCGCAAGCTGATCGAGGACTTGCTCTACCGCATCCGCTCGCGCGACGTCGGCAGTGCGCCGCCAGCGCCGCGCCAGCGCACGAGGCGTCGGCCGTGATCGACGCGACACGCGTCTCGGTCGTCATTCCCGCTATGAACGAGGAGGCGTCCATCGCGGCCGTCGTCAGCGGTGTGCGCGAGACACTGCGCCCACTCGAGGTGATCGTGGTCGACGACGGCTCAAGCGATGAGACAGGCGCGCGAGCGGCTGGCGCGGGCGCACGGGTCGTGCGACATCCGTACAACAAGGGTAACGGTGCGGCGGTCAAGACCGGCATCCGCGAGGCGCGCGGCGAGGTCGTGCTGCTGATGGACGCGGACGGACAACATGATCCCAAGGACGCGCAGCGGCTGATCGAGGCCCTCGCGGAGAACGAGATGGTGATCGGCGCGCGTTCGGCCAGCGACCAGGCGTGGCTGCGCGCTTTGGGCAACGCGTGCTTCCAGTGGCTCGCTTCCTGGCTGACCGGACGAGCCATCCCGGACCTCACCTCCGGCTTTCGCGTCGCACGGCGCGACCGTCTGCTATCCATCCTGCACCTCCTGCCAAACGGTTTCTCATATCCCACGACGTCCTGTCTGGCCTTCCTGAAGGCGGGCTACAGTGTGGCCTTCGTGCCGATCCGCGCGCACCGTCGTGTCGGCACGAGCAAGATCCGCGTCGTTCGCGACGGTGTGCTGTTTGTGCTCATCATCCTGAAGATCGTCACGCTCTACAGTCCTCTGAAGATCTTCTTTCCCATCTCGGCCGCTTCCTTCCTGCTCGGCGCCGCGTACGCCGTATGGAACGTGGTCGAGTTCGGCAAGATCCCGATGGGCGCGGCCCTGCTGATTCAGCTGGCGATCTTAGTCTTCCTCTTTGGTCTGATTTCCGAGCAGGTCGCCTCCTCGCTGGACAGGAAGTGACGGACGCAGCAGATCAGACGGGGCAGGGCGGCCGGCGCGAACGCTGGCTGGGTCTCGCGCGAATCGCTCTGCTGGGGCTGCTCCCCGTCGTGGCCTATGCGCCCGCCTGGAGCGAGGGCCGCTTGCTGGCGCCTGGCGACGGCACCTTCTTGCACTACCCGCTGCGGATGGCGGTGTGGCAGTGCTACGCACGCGGTGAGCTGCCCTCGTGGAACTCCGCCATCTTCTCCGGCACAGGCCTGCTGGCCGCGTATCGTCCGGGAGCCTTCTACTTCCCTGCGCTCCTGCTCCTGCCGCTCGCTCCGTTCGCCGCGTTCCAGTGTCTCATCCTGCTGTCGCTCTCGGCCACGGCTGTTCTCACGTACCTGCTGCTCCGCCAGCTCGGCGCAGAGAGCGTCGGTGCCTACTTCGGCGGTGTGGCCTTCGCCCTCGGACCGTATCTCGTCAATCACCTGAGCGACAGCGCAACCGTGATCGCCGTTCCGCCGCTGCTGCTCGCGGTGATGGCGGCCGAGGCTTTCGCGCGGCGCCGCAGCGGCGGGCGCGCCGTTGCGCTGGCGGCAGCCATCGGCCTGTTGCTGACCGCCGGCTCTTTCGAAGCCACGCGCGCCGGAATGGGGATCGTGTGCGCACGCCTCGTGCTGGCCCACCTGGCCCAGCGCGCCCCGGAGCGCGGCTCGCTGTGGTCGCGCCTGTGGCCGCTCGTGGCCGGCATGGCTCTGGCCGCCCCGCAGCTCTTTCCTTCGCTGCTCGCGCTGATCGCCTCCGGGCGCCAGACTGTGGCCCTGGCCGAGGCGGCTCCGCCGGGACTGGCCGGTGCAGCGGGGTTGATTCTGCGCTACGTGTCGCACACTCCCGCGGTCGCTCTGGCTGTCGCCGCTTTGCCTCTGATGCTCCGCAACACCACCGCGCGCGTGTTGGGTGTTGTGGCGGCGTCTTGTCTGGCGCTCCAGTGGGGCCGCGGACCGCTGACGGCGCCGGGGGCTCTGCCGCTCGTGTTCGACCTGGCCCTGGTCCTGATCGCCGGCCTGGCACTCTCCGCGCAGTGGCGGGCCAGACGAGAGGCTGCCGGGGCCCGCGGCCGGGGGGGTTTCTTCGTTGCCGCGCTGGCGTGTGTCGCGGTGCTGCCCATCTCGGCAGCCGCGGCCGGGCCATTGGCGCCCCACTTGGCGCCAGGCGTCGGTCTGCTCACGCTGGCGTTGATCCTCTACTTCCGCCTGGCGTCGCACACGCGAACGCTCGTGGCTGGATTGTGGCTCGTGCCGCTCACGCTGTCGTTCGCCCTCCAACCTGAAGGCCGCGCCGTGTGGGCCAAGGCGCCGTTGCGCGAGGACCTCTCCGGCAAGTCTGCCACGCAAGACGCGCTCCAAGAGCGCATGGGCACGCTGCGAGACGAGCGCGTGCTGACGCTGACACGGCGCTGGCCCCGTGAGGCCGTGGATCTGGCCTTTGGGAATTTGGCCATGACGAGCCGCCTGCGAAGCGCCAACGGTTACGACCCCATGGTGCCGCTGGGCACGCTGCGAACGCTCGGCGGCCTCACGAGCGGCGGCCTGCTTGGGCCCGGCGCCTTCCTTCGGACCGACCCGCGCCGCCTAGAGGCCTTGGGCATCCGCTGGGTGCAGGTGCCCGCGTCGGCTCTGGCTTCGAGCGTGGCGAACGCCGACGCACTGGACGTGACGTTGCGGGGTCAGGACACCCGGTTCTTCGCCTTTCCTGTGACGCCAGCGACCGCCGTACGCGTCGTCTCGTCCCTCTCCGATGCGGTCAGCGTGCCGCAAGGCACGGTTGTCGCCCGCGTTGTCGTCGGCCTGGCATCGGGCCGTCAACTGATCACATCGCTGCGCGCCGGCGAGGAAACCGCCGAGTGGGCCTACGATCGCGCCGATGTCCGTCCCGCGGTCCGTCACGCGCGCGCGCCGATCGCCGAGAGCTGGGCTGCGAGTGGATTCGAAGGACATCGCTATGTCGGCAGCCTGCGGCTGCCGGGACGCTACCTCGTCAATTCCGCCACTGTCGAGTGTATGGTCGGGGCTGGCGAGTTGCTCATCGCGCGGCTCACTCTGGTGGACGACTTCATTCCCGCATCGGCATCGGCGTCGCTTGTCTCCGCATTTGTCAGCGACACACGCTTCTTCCACCCGGCGTTGGCCACACCGACGGTGTGCCTGTTCGAGCTCCCGCACGCGCTGGCGCGCGTCCGCGTCGTCGAGCGCCTGGCGGTTCTGCCTGATGACGGATCCGTCCAGCAAGCGCTGGAGTCGCTCACCTCACGGGGTTTGGACCTCGCTCGCGTGGCGCTCACGACCGAGGACGAGGCGAACCGTCTCGGCCAGCTCCCGAACGGTCGTGTCTCCACCGCACGCGCGAGCGTTGACGACCGCGGTCGGATCGCCGTGAACGCCGCCGGCCCGGGCCTGCTCGTGGTGGCGGAGAGCTGGGATCGCGGATGGTCGGCGCGCGTCGACGGGCTGGCGCAGCCGATCGCGCGCGTGAACCAGGGACAGATGGCGGTCGCGCTGTCGGATGGACCGCACACGATCGTGCTCGGCCACCGCCCCCCTGGCCTGCTGCTCGGCGTCGGCGTCGCTGCGGCAGCCTTGCTGGCGCTGCTGCTGGTGGTCATGCGCGGCCGAGCGCCGAAGGAGACAGCGAGAAGTTGACCCTCACGGACGCCGCATGCTACGGTCCGTGCGCCTTGGGAGGCACCTCCCGCACGGGAACTCCAAGTTGAAAGCCAAGCCGCCGAGCCTGTCCGTCTTCTTCCCCGCCTACAACGACGCAGGCACGATCGCCAGCCTCGTGTTGCTGGCACACATGACCGCGCGTCAGCTGACGGACGACTACGAGGTGATCGTCGTCAACGATGGGAGCCCGGACCATACCGGTGAGCTGCTGGACGAGATGGCGCACCACTTTCCGTGGCTCCGGGTCGTCCACCATCCCGAAAACCGCGGCTATGGTGCGGCGCTGCGTCAGGGCTTTGCCAGCGCGACCAAGGATCTGGTCTTCTATACCGACGGCGACGCCCAATACGACCCGCGGGAGATGCGCCGGCTGTTCGAGGCCCTGACGCCGGAGATCGACTTTGTCAACGGATACAAGATCGGGCGCTCCGACCCACTGTACCGCGTCGTCGTCGGCCGTCTTTATCACTGGCTGGTGCGCCTAGCCTTCCGGCTGCGTCTGCGTGACGTGGACTGCGACTTCCGCCTGATGCGGCGCACGGTGTTCGATCGCGTGCGGCTCAGCCGCTCGTCGGGCGTGATCTGCGTCGAGCTGATGAAGAAGGTGCAGGATAATGGGTTCGCTATCGCGCAGGTTCCAGTGCACCATTTTCACCGCACGTATGGCAAGAGCCAGTTCTTCAACTTGAGGCGCGTGGCCCACACGCTCGTCGACCTGGCCCAACTCTGGATCGAACTCGTCGTGCGACGTGAGCACTTGCGGGGACGCTCTTCTCCTTCGACTCCACAGGGGGAGGGCCGGTGACTACTGCGGACATGGACGGCTATCGCGACTTCTATCGCGGCCGGCGCGCGCTCGTGACCGGCGGTCTGGGGTTCATCGGATCGAACCTCTGTCGCGCGCTGGCAGACCTCGGCGCGCAGGTCTTGGCCGTCGATAGCCTGCTTCCGGACTACGGCGGCAATCTCTTCAACCTGGCGGGCTACGAAGACCGCGTGCGCATCAACATCGCCGACGTGCGGGGTCACGCGATGGAGTACCTGGTGCGTGACCAGGATCTGCTCTTCAACCTGGCAGGGCAGGTCAGCCACGTGGACTCGATGTCGGATCCCTTCACCGATCTGGAGATCAATTGCAGGAGCCAGCTCTGGATCCTCGAGGCAGTGCGCAAGGCCAATCCCGGCCTCAAGATCGTCTACGCCAGCACGCGGCAGATCTACGGCCGGCCGCTGCGTCTGCCCGTGGACGAGACGCACCCCCTGCAGCCGGTCGACGTCAACGGCATCAACAAGATCTCGGGGGAGCTGTACCACCTCGTTTATCACTCGGTCTACGGCATCCGGACCACTTCGCTGCGCCTGACCAACACCTACGGGCCGCGCCAGCTCATTCGTCACGACCGACAGGGCTTCATGGGCTGGTTCATCCGCCAGGTCGTCCTGGGCGAGACCATCGAGCTGTTCGGCGACGGCCAACAGTTGCGCGACCTTGATTTCGTGGACGACGTCGTCGATGCCCTGCTGCGGGCCGGGGCCTCACCGGCAGCGGACGGACAGGTGTTCAACCTTGGCGGCGATGCCCCTGTGTCGCTGCTCGAGTTGGTGCGCCAGATGACGGCGATCGCCGGGCGCGGCTCCTACCGCCTGGTGCCGTTCCCGGAGAATCGCAAGCGCATCGACATCGGCGATTTCTACGCCGACACGCACAAGGTGCGCACCGCTCTCGGCTGGACGCCGACCGTCTCACTGGCCGACGGGCTGGCTCGTACGATCGAGTATTACACGCAGCACAAGGATCGCTACCTGTGAGCGCGACGCAGGTGCCTTTCCTGGATCTGGCGTCGCAGATCGCGCCGCTACGCGAAGAGATCGACGCCGCGCTGCGGCGCGTGCTCGACTCCGGCTGGTTCGTCTTGGGACCGGAGCTCGAGGCCTTTGAGCGCGAGCTGGCCGAGCGATTTGGTGCGCATACGGCTGTCGGCGTGGCGAACGGCACGGAAGCCCTGCAGCTCGCCCTGGAAGCACTCGGCGTGGGCCCGGGCGACGAGGTCATCACGACGCCGCTCACGGCCGCCTTTACCGCGCTGGCCATCGTGCGCGCCGGCGCGCGCCCTGTCTTCGCCGACGTCGACCCGCGCACGCTCAACCTCGATCCGACGGCCGCGGAAAGGGCGATCACGCTGCGCACACGCGCGCTGCTACCGGTGCACCTCTACGGCCACCCGGCGAATCTCGATCCGCTGCGTGAGATCGCGCGACGCCACGGCCTGGTGCTGATCGAGGACGGCTGTCAGGCGCACGGCGCAAAGTACAAAGATCGAGCCATCGGCGCGACGGGCGCGGTCGCGCTCAGTTTCTATCCCACGAAGAATCTCGGCGCCCTAGGCGACGGCGGGGCCCTGCTCTTGGACGACGATGAGGCCGCGGCGCGCGTGCGGGAACTGCGTAACGGCGGCCAGCGCGCTCGATACGAGCACCTGCGCCTGGGCATGAACAGCCGCCTGGACGAGTTGCAGGCCGCGGTCCTGCGCGTCAAGCTGCGACGGCTCGAGTCGTGGGTGGAGCGCCGGCGCGTCCTGGCCGAGATCTATCGAGAGGAGCTCGCGAGCTGTGGGCTCGATCTGCCCGAGGAGGCGTCCTACGCCCGCGCAGCGTGGCACCTTTTCGTGGTGCGGCACCCGCGACGCGATGCCCTGGCTGCCGCGCTTAAGATACGCGGCGTCGAAACGCTTGTGCACTACCCGGTGCCTGTGCACCGCCAGCCAGCCTTTGCCGTCGTCGTCCCGCCCGAGACCCGCTTCCCGGTCGCGGAGCTGGCGGCCAGCTCGGTGCTGTCGCTGCCGCTCTACCCTGAAATGAGCGACGCCCGCGTGCGCTTTGTCGCCGGCGTCGTGCGCGAGGCGGTGGCGGCGATCGGCTGAGAAACGCGCGCCACCGAGGAGAAGCTCCCCGTGCATCTCGTGCCCGTGCTGCCTGCCGCGCTCGCTGGGATCGGGCTGCTGCTGCTGCCCGGACTGGGCCTCCTGGTCTGGCTAGCGCGCGAGGAGCGGGGGGCGCTGAGCCTCGACGAGAAGCTCTTCCTCGTCCCCGCAGTGAGCGTGATGTTCTCCGCGTGGACGGGTCTGATCTTCGCGGAGGCCGGTGCGTTCTCTCTGGTTGCGGTCGGTGCCACGACCGGCGCGATCGGGCTGGTCGCTGGCGCGATCGGGCTGTGGCGGCACGGGCCACCCTGGTGGCGGCGCCCGCGATGGACCGATTGGGTACCGTTCGCGCTGCTGCTCGCGCTCGCACTAACCCTACAGACGCGTCCCAGCGAGTACATTGTCGGCGGACGCGATCCGGGCACCTATGTCGCTGCCATGGGACTGATCGGTCGCACGGGCGGCATCATCTACACGGACCCGCTGCTCGCGACATTGCCGGCCGAAGACGCTGCGCTCTTCTTTCGTCACCCAGATGCCCCGGATTTCTCGTGGATCCGCTTCATGGGCTTTCCGCTCGAGAACCCGCGTAGCGGCCGTGTCTTCCCGGAGTTCTTCCATCTCTTTCCGGTTTTTGGCGCCTTTCTCTTCCAGGCCATGGGCGTGAAGGCGGCGCTCGCCACTCCGTGCGTCTTCGGTGTGCTGGGCACTCTGGCCTGCTTCCTGGCGCTCAAGCGCATCCTCGGCGTTGCCGCGGCCACGTTGGGCGCGGGTCTCTTGGCATTGAACGTCTTGCAGGTCTGGTTCGCCCGCTACCCTGTGTCGGAGCCGATGTCGCAGTTCCTGATCTGGACGGGCATCCTGGCGCTCGCGCTTTGGGAACGGACGCACGCGCGTTGGGCTGGTCTCTTGGCAGGCAGTGTGTTCGGCCTGTCGCTGCTCGTGCGTGTCGACAGCTTCTTGATCGTCGTGCCGATCGGACTCTACGTGCTACTGCGCCGCTTGCGTGGCGACATGCGGTGGCGCGAGCTGGCCACCGTCTTGCTCCCGTTCGGCCTGTTCGCCGCCCATGCGGTGCTGCACGCCCGGATCTGGGCCTGGCAGTACACCCAGGCCATTCTCTCTCGTCGCTACTGGCAACACCCGCCATATCAGTGGCTGCTTGTTCTCGGCGTGGGGATCGCGCTTCTTCACTTGGCCCGGCCCCTGGGGCAGCGAGCGTGGCCTTTCTGGCTGCGCCATCGACAACGCCTCTTGTTGGCGCTCGCGCTGTTCATCGTAGCCGGCGCTCTGTATGCGTACTTCCTGCGGCCA
>Ga0182021_10006717_pt1 | contig 13656 bp, 10 predicted proteins | sample 612E3MmetaG_FD_120493 | JGI IMG/M metagenome (GOLD analysis project Ga0182021, IMG submission 120493) | Permafrost microbial communities from Stordalen Mire, Sweden - 612E3M metaG (Illumina Assembly) | ecosystem: Environmental > Terrestrial > Soil > Wetlands > Permafrost | place: Sweden...
CAGCCCTAGACACGCTGTTGACCTTAAAATTCCAACTGTTTGAAAAAGCGCAATTTATGCCCGTGTGAAGTATATCAAATATAACCCCATACACTCGATTTTGTGAAATCCAACCGCGCGGAACTTCGCCGATCGTTTCAGCGTCTTTTATTGTAGAATACTCACAAGGACGAACGATGTACCGTTATCCGATTCTCATCATCGCTATGCTGCTCACCCTCATCTGGCCGTCCCGCGTGGGAGCCACCCCGCCGCAGCCGCCCGATTGTCGTGACGAGACGCCGGCGTATCTCGCCACCCTCGCCGATCCCGCCAACGTGCTGGAATACTTCCACGGCTGGCAGTTGCAATCCGTGCGCGTCTGCCAATCCGGCGCGGCCTACACCGAAGTGATTCTGGAATACGTCCCGCCCGCCGCTTATTCCACCGCCGGACTAAAGTATCACGCGACCGTCAGGCTCGGTCTTCAGAACAACACCATCTCGAATTCCGAGCAACTTCAACAACTTTACGGCAGCTATCGGACGCACGTCGCCGCTTTTGAAAATGATCCGCGCGTCAAACGCTTCATTCAGATTACCGGCTTCACCGACGTGGATAATTCAGAGGCCGGCAAATTTCAAATCCCTCCCACCGGGCGAGACCAGCTCATCTTCTCCAGCGTGGACAACACGGTGACGGGGTTCATGTTTGTCGATCCGCACCTGATCGAAAACCTCGCGGTGTTTATCCCCAGCGTTTACAACCTCCCTCAGGTTACGGAATTTAGCCAGCATGACTCCATCGGCTATGCCGCACGCGACAGCACATACTTTTCCATCTACAAAGACTCCGAATGTCCGGACTGCGGCGATTTCATCATTTTCGATCTGAGTCAAGGAATCGCCCGCGTCGATTCGTATCGCCTGAGCAACAACAGCGCGTGGGAGACTTTGCCGGAAATTGCTCAAGCGCACCGCATCGTCGAGAAGAATCTGCTCACGGGTGAACTCTCAAACTGCAAGATTGGCCAGGGCGACATGCATGCTTACACCGCCGGCAACTACCACGGAGTTAATCCCCCGGATCACCGGATGACGGTGGCCTTAACGTGTGATGATGGCAGTCACTGGATCGATGTGGGATTTATCCTCCACTCCGGCGGCGCTTACGATCACCAGCGCGTCGAGTACGACAATCACGCGCCGTCGGCCCCTGGACCCACCGACTCATCAAATGCCCTCTGCACTTTGATCCCGTTTGGAGTGGCCGCCGCCGCGGCCTACATCTGGCTCAAACGAAAAAGCGCGTGAGTCGAAGTCCACACGGCTTGGCCCACTGGCACCACCGCCCGATCTCGCGCAGCGCCGAGGCCAGGCGGTTTGTTTTCGCCCGCGTTCAATCGATGCTATACTACTCGCAACAATTGGAGAAGCAATTCGGCGAGTCGGCCCATCTGGAACAAGATTCGTGAGAATCTGCGGAGATTAAGCCATGAACGTTGACGAGCTGCTGAAAGAAAAACGCGCCGATATTCTGCGGATTGCCGCGCAGCATGGCGCGCGCAATGTGCGCTTGTTCGGCTCGGTGGCGCGCGGCGAGGCTCGCCCGGACAGCGACATCGACGTGTTGGTTGAATTCGAGCCGGGCCGCACGCTGCTGGATCGCATCGGGTTGATGCAAGACCTGGAAGACCTGCTGGGCCGCAAGGTCGATGTGGTGACGGAGAAAGCCCTGCATCGAATGATCCGCCAGCAAGTGCTGGAGCAGGCGGTGCGGCTATGAGGGACGATCGCGTGTATCTGGTGCACATCCTGGAATGCATTGAGTGGATGTTACTACTCAGCCGTCATGCCCGAAGGCTTCGCGCATGCGTGCCGCCAGGCTCCGGGGGAGCCTGGGTACGGCATATCGGGCATCCAGACTTGCCGCTGGCAGAGTTTCTGGATTCCCGGCACGTTGTGCCGGCGACGCGCCAGGCGGAAGCGTGCGGGAATGACAATGCCATACCACGGTTGATCTGAAAATGTGGGGCAAGATGCCATTTTGCCTGGCAAGTCACCGACTTGCCCTACATCGCGCCACTTTCATGCTTTGTGGTGAACGCAGTTCATGGGGTCTGAGTAGTAACAGGAGCAATATCATTTCCATATGGGCGCAAGTTGTTTGACAAACAGGCTGGTGTGCTATAATATAGGCATATCCCCCCTGTCCCTTCGGGGACAGGATGCGAGGCGGTCTTTGACCGCCTCTGCTTTTTTAACTCCTCGGCGCGAAACATGAAAACGATTGTTTACATCGATGGTTTCAATCTGTACTATGGAGCGGTCAAGGGCACGCCCTATAAGTGGTTGGATGTTTTGGCGCTCTGTAAGTTTCTTCTGCCCAAAAATGACATCGTCCGAATTAAGTATTTTACGGCTTTAGTCACGGCTCGCCCCACTGACCCCGACCAACCCAATCGCCAGCAGGTGTATTTGCGCGCCTTGCGCACTCTTCCCAACCTGGAAATCATTTACGGCCATTTTCTTGAGCACGTGATCATGATGCCGCTGGCCAATCCAGCGCCCGGCGCGCCAAAACATGTGCGGGTGATCAAAACGGAAGAAAAAGGCTCAGATGTGAACATCGCCGCCCACCTGATCAATGATGGGCACAAGCAGCGCTATGCAGCCGCCATTTTGATCTCCAACGACTCCGACCTGGTGGAGCCGGTTAAGATTGTACGCTACGAATTGAAGTTTCCCGTGGGCGTGCTCAACCCGATTCCCGCTAAGCCCAGCCATGAATTGCGCAAATATGCGACCTTCGTCAAGCCCATTCGCCAGGGAGTTTTAGCCGCCAGCCAGTTCCCGCCAACGTTGACTGACGCCGTCGGAACATTCCACAAACCGCCCGCCTGGTAAGGCTGGACTTGGCAATGCTTCGAAAACAGATTGGAAGTCAAGCATGCCCAGGAAATCATCTCAACCCGAATTGATCCGCGAAGAATGCGCGGAATACCAGATCACGCCTGAAGAACAGGCGCGCAAGGCGGAGTACCGCGCCCGCCTGCGAGCATTTCTAGAGGACCCCGCCTCGCGCCAGATCGAAGGCTTTCCCATCGGCGAGAATGAAAACACAGGCGTTGGATAGCCACTCACTACAATAACTGACCCGGCGGCAGCGGCGCAACCGCAGAGTAAAGTCCATACGGCTTGGCCCACTGGCATCATCGCCCGACCTCGTGGAGCATAGAGGTCGGGCGGTTTTATTTTCGCCCGCGTTCAATCGATGCTATACTACTCGCAGCAACACCATCGCGCCACGCTGTCGCCGCAGGCGAGCAGCCGGAGCGATGGCTAACGCGGGAAGTCGCGTCAACGCCGAGACCTTCGGTATCACATTCTCAGGCTGTGCGTGATTTATCGCGTGCGGCCTGTTTTGTTTATTGCTCACGATGAGGATGTGTACATGCCTCGTATCTTTGATAACATCGAGCAACATCTACTACCCGCTCTAAGTCAGACCCTGGCCGTCTCTCATCGCGCAGACTTCTGTGTCGGATACTTTAACCTGCGCGGCTGGAAACAGATTGACCGACACATCGAGCAATGGACTGGCGATGATGATCAGCGCTGCCGTTTGTTGGTCGGTATGCAAAATACGCCGCAGGAAGAATTACGACAGGCGCTCAGCCTGGCCGACACGAATGAGCCAATCGATCAATCGAAGGCAGTGCGTCTGAAACGCAAACTGGCTGAGGAATTTCGCCAGCAGCTGATGCAGGGCGCGCCCACTGACGCGGATGAGGCTGGCTTGCGCCGACTGGCACAGCAATTGCGTGATAAGAAAGTTGTTGTCAAGCTCTATCTCCGCCACACGCTGCATGCCAAACTCTATTTGCTGTTTCGCGCTGATTACAACAACCCTGTCACTGGCTATGTCGGCAGCAGCAATCTCACCTTTGCCGGGCTATCGTATCAAGGCGAACTCAACGTCGATGTGCTCGATCAAGATGCGGCGAATAAACTCGCGGCGTGGTTCGAGGGCCGCTGGGGTGACAAGTTTTGCCTGGACATCTCAGCAGAACTGATCGCCGTTATTGAAGAGAGCTGGGCCGTTGCTCAACCCACGCCGTATGAAGTGTATTTGAAAATGGCTTACCACCTAGCGCAAGAAGCGCGCGCCGGATTGAGTGAATTTACTCTGCCCATTGAGTTTCGCCATAAGTTGTTTGACTTCCAAGCGGCGGCGGTCAAGATTGCAGCGCATCATCTCAACAAGCGCGGCGGCGTGCTGATTGGCGATGTGGTAGGCTTGGGCAAAACGCTCATGGCAACCGCGCTGGCTCGCATCTTTGAAGAGGACACGGGTGTCAGCACGCTCATCATTTGCCCCAAGAACTTGAAAGCAATGTGGCAAAGCTATGTCGATCAATATGGACTGCGGGCCAAGGTCATGTCCAGCAGCGTGGCGCGCAAAGAATTAGCCGAAGTGCCAGCGCGTTTTCGACTCGTGCTCATTGACGAAAGCCATAACTTCCGCAACCGCGAAGGCAAGATTTATCGCGCCATCAAGGAATTCATCGATCAAAGCGACAGCCGAGTGATCTTACTCACGGCCACACCCTACAACAAGTCTTATCTGGACTTGTCAGCCCAACTGCGGTTGTTCGTGCCGGAAGACATGGACTTGGGTGTCCGGCCAGAACATTTACTGCGTGACATCGGTGATGCCGAATTCGCCCGACATCAAGTGCTGCCCAATACTTTGGCCGCCTTTGAATATAGTACGTTTGCAGACGACTGGCGCGACTTGATGCGACTGTATCTCGTTCGCCGCACGCGCAGCTTCATCCAGGCGCATTACGCCGAAACAGATCCAGAGACTGGCCGCAAATTCTTGGTCTTTGAAGATGGGTCGCACTCTTTCTTCCCCGCGCGTGATCCCAAGACGCTCAAGTTTTCCCTCAACACGCGTGATAAGGCCGATCAATATGCGGCTCTATATTCTGAGACGGTTGTCGATGTTGTCAATAATCTCGCCTTACCGCGCTACGGGCTTGGCCTCTATCTGAAAGCCAATGCCGAGCAACTCGCCACGGCTGCTGAAAATAGAATGTTGGAGAATTTGTCTCGCGCGGGCGCACGTTTATTAGGCTATTGCCGCACGGGCCTCTTCAAGCGCTTAGAGAGCAGCGGGCAAGCCTTCATTCAGTCACTCGATCGGCATGTGCTGCGCAACTATGTCTTTTTGTACGCACTCGAAAATGGATTGCCGTTGCCCATCGGCACACAAGATGCCGAGATGCTCGATCCGGGCAACAATGATGCAGACGCCGATTCGCCGCAGATGGTCTTTGATATCGATGAAGACAACGATGAGAAGTCTAGCGAGACTGAGGAAGCAGCTGCGCACTTCACCGCCGAATCTTATCAGCAGCGGGCCAGGCAGATTTACCAGCTCTATCAGACGCAGTATCGACGCCGTTTCAAATGGCTGACCTCAACCCTCTTCACGAACTTGCTCACAGAAGGTCTCAAGCAGGATGCCGCGCGGTTGATCACGGTGCTGAAAGCCAATGGCCAATGGGAACCGGCGCGTGACCGCAAGTTGAAGCGGCTGCTTGAGTTGATCACAAAAGATCATCCTAATGAAAAGATATTGGTCTTTACTCAATTTGCCGACACGGTCAATTATTTGGCCGCCGAGCTGAAGCGGCGCGGCGTGAAAGCTATCGAAGGCGCAATAGGTCAATCCGAAAACCCCACTGCCTTGGCTTGGCGTTTCAGTCCGATCAGTAATGGCAAAACGTATCCACCCGATCAAGAATTGCGCGTGCTCATCGCCACTGACGTGCTGTCCGAAGGACAAAACTTGCAAGACGCTCATATCGTGGTCAATTACGATTTGCCGTGGGCGATCATTCGTTTGGTCCAGCGAGCGGGACGCGTCGATCGCATCGGGCAGCAAGCGGAAGTGATCAACTGCTATTCATTCCTGCCGGCCGACGGCGTGGAGCGCATCATTCGTTTACGCTCACGAGTGCGTCAACGCTTGCAGGAGAACGGCGAGGTCGTCGGCACCGATGAGCAGTTCTTTGAAGATGAACGCAACGCCGACCAGCTGCGCGATCTTTATACTGAGAAGTCCGGCATTCTGGATGATGATTTGGATAACGAAGTTGATCTCGCGTCCTACGCCTACCAAATCTGGCATGACGCTATCAAAGGCGATCCAACACTGGCGAAGAAGATTGCCGAAATGCCGGACGTCGTGCTGTCGACTCGTCCGCACGTGCCGAGCGTCGAGCGACCGGCGGGTGTTCTGGTTTACATGCGCACTGCCGAAGGCGCGGATGCGTTAGCTTGGGTCGATCGAAAAGGCAACAGCGTCACACAGTCACAATTGGCGGTATTGCGAGCCGCTGAATGTAAGCCCGATACGCCAACGCTGCCACGCCAACCCGAACATCACGATCTCGTGCGCCAATCGGTCGAGCTGATGATTCAAGAAACCAAAACGATTGGTGGACAGCTAGGGCGTCCATCCGGCGCGCGTTACAAGACCTACACTCGCCTCAAAGCCTACGCTGAAGAGCTGAAGGCTCGCTCCCCGCTGTTTGTCCGCGACGAATTACAGCGCGCCGTGGATGACTTGTATCGTTATCCTTTGCGCGAAGTCGCTAAGGATATTATCAACCGCCAGTTGAAGTCGGGGATCAGCGCTGAAGACCTGGCCGATTTAGTCATCAACTTGCGCGACGAGAACCGGCTGAGTGTGATTCTTGAAGAAGGTGAGACCAGCGAGGATGAACCGCGCATCATTTGTTCGTTAGGATTGTCAGCCCCATGACTATCAACTATCGCCAGTCACGCCAATATTTGGAGGACTTCGATTTCAAACGGCTGTTTGTTGAAGAGTTGGGCTGGTCGCATCGACCAGGCAAAGCCACACCCATTGAAGTCGATGGGGAAACGTATCGCGTTCAGCCCGTCGCCGAGTTGGGCGGTATGTTGGTGTATTTATGCGAGTCGCACAGCAGTGATGTGCCGCCCGCCAATCTGCGCAAGAAGATCGATAAGCGCGTCAGCGAGTTGGCCTACGAGCATATCCTCATCTTTGTCGATCAAGCGCGCACCAAAGCCGTATGGTTGTGGGTTAAGCGTGAACCCGGACAGGCGGCCAAAGCCAAAGAGCATACGTATCACACGGGCCAGCCGGGCGATTCCTTGCTGCAAAAACTCGCGGGCATCGCTTTCGAGATCGACGAACTGGATGATGAAGGCCGCGTGTCCATTGCCGAAGTCGTGGGTAAGGTCGTCAAACAATTCGATGTTGATCGTGTCACCCGACGCTTCTATGACGAGTTCAAAAGCGAGCACGATAACGTCTTAAAGTTCATCAAAGGTATCGATGCAGCAACGGACCGCGCCTGGTACGCCTCGCTGATGCTCAACCGCCTGATGTTCATCTACTTCATTCAGAAGAAAGGCTTTCTGGACGGCGATGCAAACTATTTGCCGAACCACTTGCAGGCCGCCAAAGCCGTGGGGCGTGATCGGTTCTATCGGGATTTCCTGACTCCGCTCTTCTTTGAAGGTTTCGCCCGTGATGAAGTTGATCGATCTGCCACCACTCGGAAACTTTTGGGACACATTCCATATCTAAATGGCGGCTTGTTCACGCCGCACCAGTTGGAACAGCAGTATGGCAATTCGATCCAGATTCCGGACGCGGTGTTCGAGCGCTTGTTTGCATTCTTCGAACAATATGCGTGGCATCTCGACGAGCGGCCCCTGCGCGCCGACAACGAGATCAATCCCGATGTGCTCGGTTACATCTTTGAGAAGTACATCAACCAGAAACAGATGGGCGCGTATTACACCAAGGAAGACATTACCGGCTACATCTGTCGCAATACGATCTTGCCGTTCTTGTTTGATAAACTGGCTACATTTCGCTATGACGCAGTGCATCCACTGCCGCTGAAAGACGTGGAGCCGTACCTCTATCCGGCAGTGAAGCAGACCGAATACCTGCCGACCGAAACCGATCGCGAGTATGCGGCGCGGCAGAAACGTGTAGCTCAGACCCGTGAGGTTTTGAAAACCTCACGGGTCTTGACCATCAACGACCTGATCACCTACAACCTCGACATTGAACGCTTTGCGCAGGACTGGCTGCGCGGGCTGACCGATCCCCAAACGCTGCGCGCCTTTTACTTTGAATGCTTGCGCAAATTGACGGTGCTCGATCCAACCGTCGGCAGCGGCGCATTTCTATTCGCGGCGATGAATATTCTGGAGGCGCTGTACGAAATCTGTTTGGACAAGATGGAGGAGTTGAGCAGCGCCAAGTATGCCGACTTTACGGCTGAACTGAAGCGCGTAGCCGATCATCCGAATCGACGCTACTTCATCTTCAAGAGCATCATCGTCAACAACCTGTATGGCGTGGACATCATGGACGAGGCAGTGGAGATTTGCAAACTGCGTTTGTTCTTGAAACTGGTCTCGCAGATCAACGACGCCGAGCACATCGAGCCGCTGCCCGACATCGATTTCAACATTCGTGCGGGAAATACATTGGTTGGTTACACTAGCCTTGAACAGATCCAAGGCTCATCGTTGTTTGGTTACGGTGTGTCCGACAAAATTCGTCAGGCCGACGCGGCGCTACGCGCGTTCCGTGATCTACAAACCAAACGTGGCATCAACGCCCGCGCATTAGCTAAAGCTAAGTCCGACACGCAGAAGTTGCTGACCGAGATTGAGCGCGAACTGAACGGAACGCTGCAATTGGAATATGGCGCGAGGAAACTCGATGCGTTTGTCGAGTCGCATCGCCCGTTTCACTGGTACGTAGAGTTTAACAGCATCATGCAGGATGGCGGGTTTGATGTCGAAGTGGGCAATCCGCCATATGTGGAGTACAGCATAGTCAAGAAAGAATATCAGGTGCGTGGATTTGAGACGGAAGACTGCGGAAATATCTATGCGCTCGTTATGGAGCGTTCCTTTTCGATTCTGCGTGATTACGGACGGCTTGGAATGATCGTCCAGTTGTCTTCAATTTGCACCGATAGAATGGCGGGGTTGCAAGAGTTGATCCGACAAAAGTCTTCGAATGTTTGGATTAGCAACTATGACGACCGACCGGGTAAGTTGTTCGACGGCTTGGAGCATATTAGAGCTGCGATCATAGTCGCGCAAAATGCACGGTTAAGCAAAGAGGGACTGAATATCTTTTCAACGAACCTCACGCGCTGGTATACAGAATTTAGGCCACATCTTTTGCAGTCAGTTGCATACGGCGAAGTAACGGGCTTAGAAATACCTGGGAGCATTCCTAAAATCGGCGACGCGCAGTTGAAAAGTTTGATCAACAAGGTATGTCATGAACCAGAAACTGTTGCCGCAGTGTACGATTCAACTTCTTCACATGTTGTTCATTACTATCGTTCGCCTCTATATTGGATTAGAGGCATGGATTTTCTACCGTTTTTTGAGTCGGCTTCCGCAAATAGGTCTGTACATCATTTCAAAGATTTCAACCTCAAGGATGCAAAGTATGCCAAAACCGTTGGCTGCCTAATTAACAGCAGTCTTTTCTATGTGTGGTTCATTGTGTATGGCAATGGCCGGAACGTTGCTCTGCGTGATATTCTGACATTCCCGTGTGATATTGATTCTCTTCACGCAGGATACGGTGATCAGTTGAGTCAGTTGTTCAAGGCTCTGATGAAAGATTACAAGGCACATTCAGAAATCACTGAGCGAAAAGACGGTGTGAAACTACAAGAGTTTAACCCCAGTCTGTCCAAGCCCATCATCGACGAGATCGATCGCGTGCTGGCGCGGCACTACGGCTTCACGGACGAGGAGTTGGAGTTCATCATCAATTACGACATCAAGTATCGGATGGGGAAGATCTCAACGGATGAGGAAGCGGATTAGCGGATGGCGGTAATTCGGCTAGCGGGCGAGGGGTTTGAGTGCAGCATCAAATGCGACATCGAGTACCGAATGAGGAAAGAGACCGAGGAAGAGGTATGAAGGAGCGTAATATGCATCGTCTTGGAACAGAAGATTCAGCGACGAGTAATGATATCATTCAACGCGATCCGATCCTGCGTTTTTTTATGCTGAAATTGAAGTGGAGCACTGGCCATATCATCGTGTTCATGGCGCTATTAGCAGGGGTACTGTTCTTTGGCGTAGGTGCCGTGGCTAGTTACATGTACACAGGACCGGGAAACCGACTTGGATCTTCGGGAGATTTAGGTTTCCAGTTGTATTGGGTCTTTGTCCTTTCGCCGATCTTGTGGGGTGCTTATATCTGGCAGGCAAGAAATACCCCTAACTTAGTAGAGAATCTGTTGCAGAATGGCGTGTTAGGCGACTCTACATCTGGTCAGTTCAAGAAGGCCATCAACCAATCGAAGGCAATTTTCGACCGCATGCTTTGGAGACCAAGCTACATTGTTGCCGCCTTGTTGATCGTACTGTTCTGGCTTAATAGCTGGCTGTATGGTTGGCCCCAACAGTTCGCCATCAATCGAGAATATTGGTTCGAGATTAAATGGTATCTACCGATCCATCTCCTCACGTACACAATTGGATTGTTCGTGTTGCTGATATTCATCTTTAGACAGGTCGTGTTTGTAGTTGGGCTTTATCGCCTGTTCAAACGAATCGATATCAAGGTAAAACCATTAGACCCTGACGAAAGCGGAGGTCTTGGTGTGATCGGTGATTTCGCCAAATCCTCCCTTTTGTTCGCCATTGGATTAGGCCTGATTGCTGTATCTTATGGCACGCTCATATCTGTGGGTGGTGCTGATCTTTCTCGGAGACTGGATGTCTTGGCATTTTATGGAATCTATATCATTCTTGCGCCTGTTTGCTTGTTGGCCCCAATATTTTCAGTGAGAAGTGCCATGCTGCGTGCTCGTAGTGAAGTGCTTAGGCCAATCGCACAGGAATTTCAGGAAACGCTCGCTCGCGCGACGTTGAATTTATCGACCGCAAATCCTGATCTCAAAGACCTAGATGACAAATTGATACAGCTGCAGCGTCACCGCGAACTGATTTTAGAAACATATCCAACCCTCCCAATCGCGATACGTTCGCTACGCCGTTTCAGCCTTACTGCTCTATTGCCGTTGGCCTCGGGTATTCTCTCGCTGGCTCTGCAGTTGATTAAGTGAGTGGAATTCCTTTGTCGTCGCTCAGGCCAAAGTCATGCTGTCAGATCCCTTTCGTGGGCGCGGCACTACGGCTTCACGGGTGAGGAGTTGGAGTTCAGCATCAATTACGACATCAAGTATCGGATGGGGCGAGAAGAGGTTAACGAGGAGTAACATATGTTACAGCAAAGAGCCTACCTTCAAAGTCGAATCGAGAACATGAAGGACCGCGGGCAACGGATTGATTGGTTAGCTCAACTCAACGTACAACCGAGAATTGTTGCAGACTTTGGCTGTCATATTGGGGATGAAACCTTTGGGTTAATCTGGGTAGTAGATGCGACCGAAGCAGTAGGAATTGATATGAAGAGTAGCGCTATTCAACAAGCGCGGAATTCTCTCAGGTCAATACGCGAAGATATAGAGTTGGCAGAGCGAATGCTGACGTACCACACGGATATGGTTGCGCCAGATGATCTTGAATGGTGGCGTAGTCAGGTTCCTGATTTCTTAAAGAGGCATGATTTTCCAGAATTCATGGAAGGAGACGTCACACGGCCAACTGATCTGCCTGATGACCACTTTGGATTGGCGTATTGTCGCTATGTTCTTTATCACATCTGTGGTGAACTCGATGAACTGGGAACCAAAGATGTTCAGGCGGCAATTCGGGAAATGGCGAGGGTGGTCAAGCCAGGTGGTTGGGTTGTCGCCATCGAACCAACACAACCATCTCTCACCGATAATAGACTTTTGGACTTCAAGCCGTTTTTTCAAAACGCTGGATTGGAATGCGTGGCAGCCGTGTATGACGCTGTTCTGATACCCCAACCAGAAGAGACATACATCTACAGAAAAACTTAAGAAGCAAAGCGAGACAGTTGTACGGCTTCATGGATGAGGTGGTGGAGTTCAGCATCAACTACGACATCAAGTATCGGCGGGGGAAGACCTCAGCGGATGAGGAAGCGGAATAACGGATGGCGGCATTTGTAATTGCGACATCAAGTCTCGGATGGGAAGGATGCGGGGGAACAAACCATGTAGTCGGCCTAGGAGTTGCTGGTTAAGCGATTTCCGTTCACATCGGCAAGTGCGCGGCTGGAGTTACCAAATACCTAATCACATGATGCAAAGGAATTGCAATGAGCAAAGAAGAACAACTTAAATTGGAATGCGGTGTCTTAATGGAAGAATCTAAGTCTGTCAGAGATGACATTCTCTTCCATATGGGAGCCTCTCGGCAGGTAATTAACCTGACAATAACTGCCACTGGAATTCTTATTGCAGGTACTCCCTTCATTGTAGAATCGCGGTTAATGACCCTGTTTCTGATAATCCCTCTGATTTTCTATGCGTTAGCTTGGGCACAGATCAGGTATCTTTTTGTCGCTCGTGCCTTGAACAACTATTTGAACAATGTTCTGGCACCTCGGCTTCGCCAGGCTCTTGTCAAAGTCTCGCCGAATGATGAGAAAGACTTTGAATCTATCTTAAGTTTGGATACATTTATGCGGGACTTCGACCGTCGATCTAGCCCGGCCCTTTTTCTACTTGCGGCCGGCAACTATGGCATCACTTTGTTGGTAGTCGTGTTATCTATCATGGCTTATTTCATTTTTGCATATCAGTGGAATGTGTCGACAACAATCGCCGATGTGGTATTGATTGTGCTTAATGTTGTTCTTTTTTCCTATACGGCTTTTATCGGGATTTGGGCTAGATTCGATTTCGCGAAAAAGAAATCCAAGTCTGGTTGAATGCTTATCGATTCAACGCAAGCAGGAAATCCTGAGCGGTGAGCCGCAGGCTTCACGGTCGAGGAGTTGGAGTTCATCCTCAATTACGACATCAAGTATCGGATGGGGAAGACCTCGGCGGATGAGGAAGCGGAGTAACGGATAAGAAACGGATGGTAATCGCGGCGACTTTGTAAATATGGCGTTGAAGTTGAGCACTTGTGTATAATCACTAGATTTCCCTATTGACAGCCCGCCCTCTTTCGCCTAAACTGCCGTCATCAACTAAGAACCGCTGCTGAGCCGCACAAAACCATATCTCAGCAGCATAAAACAAATACTCATCTTCTTAAAACTATCTCTTATAGGCATAAAACAAATACTCACCTGCTTAAAAACGTCTATCAGCACCTAAAAACAGTCTCTTAGCGGCGTAAAACAAATACTCACCAACCTAAAAAGGTCAGAAAGCACAATCGGGCGGGGGACACCGGTCAACTTTCGGCCATGTGTGCGCCAACCGCGCACGCCAGGCCGATTGAATCCATCTTTCATTAAAGGAGCATCATGACCGACCCTGTGGTTCCGACCCCCAAGCCCATCAAGCGCAACGCCGAGCAGGACCAGTTGATCGCAGACAAGATCACCGCCGCCGCGCAGCCGTAGGTGGACACCATCGAAGGCGATCCCGAAATCTCCGCCGCGCTGGCCACCCGTGGCTATGACGCCGCCAAACTCGCCGAAGGCCGCGGGCTGCACCAAGTC
>Ga0182021_10006718_pt1 | contig 13652 bp, 13 predicted proteins | sample 612E3MmetaG_FD_120493 | JGI IMG/M metagenome (GOLD analysis project Ga0182021, IMG submission 120493) | Permafrost microbial communities from Stordalen Mire, Sweden - 612E3M metaG (Illumina Assembly) | ecosystem: Environmental > Terrestrial > Soil > Wetlands > Permafrost | place: Sweden...
ATCGGTTCTGGCATGGCGTCCTGCCCTTCAGTTTTGGAGGCTCTCACCCGCGAGGACTTTGGAATGCTCTCACATAGTTCAATCAGTTGCCAATACCCATAAGTAGTCATCTTGCCTTTGGAGCGATGGGTGGAACGACGTTAGGTTGCTTTCATGGCCGCCACGGGTAGCAGCTCCCCAGCAGTCGAGCTGGTCGTGGCCGGCCGCAGCCTGCGCATCTCCAACCCGGACCGGGTCTACTTCCCGGCCCGCGGTGAGACCAAGCTCGACCTGGCTCAGTACTACCTCAGCGTGGGCGACGGGATCGTTCGCGCGCTGCGCGAGCGGCCCACCATGCTGCACCGGTTCCCGCAGGGAGTCGGCGGCGAGAAGGTGCACCAGAAGCGGCTTCCCCCCGGCGCCCCGGCCTGGGTGCAGACCGTGCGGGTGGGCTTCCCTCGGTACCACCGCCATGCCGACGAGCTCTGCGTCACCGAGCTGGCAGCCGTGATCTGGGCGGTGCAGATGTCCACGGTCGAGTTTCATCCGTGGAACTCCCGGCGCGCCGACGTCGAACGCCCCGACGAGTGGCGCATCGACCTGGACCCCATGCCCGAGTGTGGTTTTGAGCGGGTCCGCCGCGTTGCCCACGTCGCACGAGAGGTGCTCGACGAGCTTGGCGCGGTCGGCTGGCCGAAGACCTCGGGCGGGTCGGGCCTGCACATCTACGTGCGGATCCAGCCGGAGTGGGGGTTTGCCGACGTCCGCCGGGCGGCGTTGGCCTTCGCGCGAGAGGTGGAAAGGCGGGCGCCTGCCGAGGCGACCACCACCTGGTGGCGCAAGGACCGCGATCCGGGCGCTGTGTTCGTGGACTACAACCAGAACGCCCGTGATCACACGGTGGCCAGCGCCTACTCCGTGCGCGGCCTCCCCGAGGCGACAGTCTCAACCCCGATCGCCTGGGAGGAGGTCGACCAGATCGTGCCTGCCGACTTCACGATCGCGACCGTCCCTGCGCGGTTCGCTGCACTGGGCGACCTGCACTCAGGCATCGATAACACGCCTTACTCGCTGCAGACACTGCTTCAGTGGGCAGAGCGCGATGAACGCGACGGCGCGGGCGACCCCGGCGGGCCGCCGATGGAGCGATAAAGCGGACCGAAATCACACGCTTGTAAACCCCTGACCGGGCCATCGCGGGCGTAGTGTCAATGTTGCCGACAAGGTCCGTCGGCCGAGCAGGCCGTGACCGACAGAACGGGGGGTGACCAATGACTCCTCCCCATGATGGCGACCCAGCCACCACATCGGAAAGAACGTCGTCCGAGTCTGCAACCCACGACCCAAGCTACGGATTCGACCACCTCATGGGACTCTTCCAGGAAGTCATCAGCGCCCGGGCCGCGATGACTGTCGCCCGGCGAGCGCCCCTGGGCAGGTCGCGTCTGGTCGACGCGCCAAGAGCACGCCTGCTGCTGGCCCTGGAGGCCTACACCGCCGAGCTGAACGCCCGTCACCTTCCGGTGCCGTACGCCATCCGCGACGACCTTCGCATCCAACGCCGGATCCTTGGCAGAGTCTCAGACGCCACCAGCTAGCAGTGGCCGCCAGCTTCGCCCCTGGTATTTCGTCATCGCCTTTGGCCTTGTCAGCCTGTTCGCGGACATGGTCTACGAGGGTGCGCGCGCCGTCATCGGGCCATACCTGGCGACCTTGGGAGCATCGGCTGCACTCGTGGGCGTGGTTGCCGGTATAGGGGAGTTCATCGGTTACGGCCTGCGGCTGGGCTCCGGGTACCTGGTCCAGCGTCGCGGGCACTACTGGACCTGGACCATTGCCGGCTACGGCCTGACGGTGCTCAGCGTGCCCCTGATCGGGGCAACCCACGTGATCGCCCCGGTACTGCTGCTGTACGGGACTGAGCGGCTGGGAAAGGCGGTCCGCTCCCCGGCCAGGGACACGCTGCTGTCCTACGCCTCCACCCAGACCGGCCGGGGAATCGCGTTCGGGGTCCATCAGGGCATGGACCAGGCCGGCGCTGTAGTCGGCCCACTGATTCTGGCGGCTGTCCTGTGGCAGCAGGCGGGCAACTATCGCCTGGCGTTCGGTGTCCTGGTCGTGCCGGGGGTCATCGTGATGGTGCTGTTGTTCTGGCTGCGTCACCGCGTCCCGGACCCGCTGGTCTATGAGAGTTCGCCGGCGGCGGCCGGGGTGCAGCCATCGACCGCACCGCCGGAGTCGAGATGGCCGTCGACTGCTGCGGCTGCGGACGCCGCGCCGATCTCGGGCAGGCCTGCCCGAGGCAGCACTGGTCGCGCCTTGTCGCCGTTGGTGTGGCAGTACATCGGCACCGTTGGCCTGCTCTCACTGGGGATCGCCTCGTTCCCGCTGCTGGCCTACCATGCGCAGACCCAGGGGCTGCTGACCTCGGCGCAGGTGCCGTTGGTCTTCGCGCTGGCGATGGCGGTCGATGGCCTGAGCGGCCTGCTGATGGGCCGGTACTACGACCGTCGGGGTCCCAGGGTCCTGTTTCTGGTTCCGGTCGCGGCTGCTCTGAGCGCCGTCGCGTTCACCGGGGACCCGGCCTTGGTCTGGGTCGGTGTGGCGATCTGGGGCGTTGTCAACGGAGTCCTGGACTCGACGGTCAAGGCCGTGGTCACCGAGCTGGTCGAGCCCGCGGGACGCTCCATCGCCTTCGGCTGGCTGGCTCTTTCCCGCGGCATCGGCCTGCTGCTGGCGGGGGTGCTTCTTGGGCTGGCTTACGACCAGGCCATCACGCTGGTCGTGTGGCTGATCGTGGGGATAAACGCGGTGGCACTGCTTGCTCTGGCCTCGGTGCTGGGCCGATACCGGCCGCCCGGGCAGTGATGAGCGGGGGGAGGCTCGCGCGGGTGCGAGCACGGCCGGCGCTCGGATGGTGGTAACTGAGGTTCGGGCGCGCCCTTGGTGCAGCGTCGTGTGCTCTGCGTCACCTCAGACTTCGGCGGCGCCGACCTGCCCGGTGCCGCTCCCGACTCTCGGTGGCCCGTGTCCGTGTCCTCCAGGACCAGCGAATCGAGTCCGCCATGGCGCAGCCATCGATCAGCCCTCACGCCCTTTCCGCAGATTTCGACCACCGTGTTGTCTCTTTCCCGACCCGGCGCCCGCCCACCGTCCCGGCCCAGCTGCCAGCATCATCAGCGTGGTGCCGGCCCGCAGGGCGGCAGTCTCACGTCCCGCACAAGCTGATCCGCCAGGTTGCCGTCCTGGAGGTCGAGGGCCTGCTCGGGGACGTTGGCCCAGATCTTGACCAGGTGATCCAGCTGGCCCTGGCAGCAGGACCTCGCGGGGTGGTCTGCGACGTGACGGCCGCCCTCGCCGGCGCCGACCCGGCTGCCGTCCAGGCACTGGCCAGCGCGGGACGCCATGTCCTTGACTGGCCCGCGATTCCCGTTGCCGTGGTGTCCAGGGACCGTCAGGTTCGGCAGGCCCTTACCGCGCACCCGCTGGGGCGTCATCTGATCGTGACCGAGACCTTGTGCTGCGCGTTGTCGGCGGTGTTGTCAACCCCCACGGTGACCGTCCAGCGACTGCGCCTGGCCGCACACCCGACTGCGCCGCGCGCGTCGCGGGAGCTTGTCACCCGTGCCCTGGCGGACCTCGGGTTGAGCCGGGTCATCCCCTGCGCGGTCCTGGTGGTCAGCGAGCTGGTTGCCCGCTCGTCGGTTCATGCCGGCACCGACATCGACGTGACCCTGACCTGGGACCGTGGCGTGCTGCGCCTGACCGTGGCGACCACGGCCCTGCACTGGCTGGTCAGCCGCTGTGGGATCGTGACCTGCACGGGCGAGGGTTCACCATCGTTGATGGACTCTCCCGCGGGTTCGGGTTCCTGCCCGCTGCAGACGGTGGCACGCTCGGCTGGGCTGTCCTCGACACCCCGTTGCGGCCGTCGGCCAGCGACGCGGTGGCCGGCCGGCTCAGTGACCGCGTCCCGCGAGCCCACCTGTAAGGCGACCCGAGAAGGTGGCCGGGCGCAGGCCGGGTGACGTGCGCGGCCGGTCAGCTGCCGGATCAGACCACCCGGCGGGCGCGAGCGTTGCGGCGTCGCAGGGCGAGACGCTCATCCTCGGACATCCCGCCCCAGACCCCGGCGTCCTGGTGAGTCTCCATGGCCCATCGCAGGCAGGTAGGCGCGACCTCGCAGCGGCGGCAGACGGCCTTGGCCTTTCCCACCTGCATTGCGGCGATGGCGGTGCTACCGACCGAGAAGAAGAGCTCGGGTTCCTCGTCCAGGCAGGCTGCTTGGTTACGCCACATCAGATCGCGCTCCTTGAAACAGAGTCGGGCAGGATCAGCACCATGAGGTCAGCTCACGGGCGGCCGGTTCACCGTGTCGGGAAGGGGCCGTCGTCCCGCTCCAGCAGATGCTACTGGTTGACCGTCAGTGGCACCTTAAGACCTGCCTAGGTCCACGTTAAGAACCGCTGGTCCACACGTGCAGGACGGCTCGAGACTGGCGCCTTGGGACGTTCAGGCTTGTGCCTGTGCGCAGGGTCGTCCGGATCCTGACCACAGGGGGCTGGCGCTCGCCGTTGCGCGCGCCGCGGCCGCAAGGTCCGCTACCGTGGACAGGTGGATCGCATCGCGGGACGCGGGGATGACGCGGGCCTTGGGCACCGCCGCCACCAGGTGGTGGTGATCGGCTCGGGCTTCGGCGGGCTGTTCACCACGCGGGCTCTGAAGGGCGCCGACGTCGACATCACCCTGATCGCGGCGACATCCCATCACCTGTTCCAGCCGCTGCTGTACCAGTTCGCCACGGGGATCCTGTCCGAGGGGGAGATCGCACCCTCGACCCGTGAGATCCTCGCGCGCCAGCGCAACGCACGGGTCCTGCTCGGTGTCGTCACCGATATCAACCTGAGCGAGCACACTGTCACCTCGGTCGTGATGGACCAGTCCAGGGTCAGCGCCTACGACACGCTCGTGGTCGCTGCCGGGGCCGGCCAGTCGTACTTCGGCAACGACCACTTCGCTCGTTTCGCACCCGGGATGAAGTCCGTCGATGACGCCCTTGAGCTTCGCGGGCGGATCTTCGGCAGCTTCGAGATGGCCGAGCTGGTCGAGGACGAGCAGGTGCGCGCCCGGCTGCTGACCTTCGTGGTTGTCGGCGCAGGTCCAACCGGGGTGGAGATGGCTGGACAGATCGCCGAGCTGGCACATCGCACGCTGCGCCGCGAGTTCCGTAACATCGACCCTCGCCGGGCCCGCGTGATCCTGCTGGACGCGGCGCCCTCGGTGCTGGGCTCCTTCGGTGATCGCCTCGGCGCCAAGGCCATCGCCAAGCTCGAGCAGATCGGGGTGGAGGTGCAGCTGGGAGCCAAGGTCGTGGGAGTCGACGGGACCGGGATCGACGTGCAGGATGGCCACGGACCTCGCCGTATTGAGTCGGTATGCAAGGTCTGGGCGGCGGGCGTCTCTGCGAGCCCGCTCGGCCGCCAGCTCGCCTGCCAGTCCGGGGCCGAGCTGGATCGGGTGGGGCGCATCAAGGTCCGGCCGGACCTGACCCTGCGGGGCCATCCCGAGGTCTTCGTCGTGGGCGACATGATTGCGTTGGATGACCTGCCAGGGGTGGCCCAGGTGGCGATCCAAGGGGGTCGATACGTCGCGGGTCAGCTCAAGGCCCGCCTGGCCGGCAAACCTGGTAGTGCGCCCTTCCAGTACCACGACAAGGGCAGTATGGCGACGATCTCGCGTTTTAACGCGGTGGCCAGCATCGGTCGCCTGCGTCTGAGCGGGTTCGCGGCATGGCTGATGTGGCTGGTCGTCCACCTCTTCTACCTGATCGGGTTCAAGAACCGGCTCACCACGCTGCTGCACTGGGCCGTGAGCTTCGTGGGACGAGGGCGCTCCGAGCGGACGGTGACCGAGCAGCAGATTTTTGCCCGTCAGGCGCTCGACCAGCTCGGGGAGCAGTTCTCCCCGACGCTCTCTCCCCGACCGAAGCAGGATCGGTCGCCGTGAGCCGGCGGCCGGTATCTTTACCGAACTTCGCCGCGGGCAGGGGCCGGTCAACCTGCTGGCGGCGCCTATCGTCGCGGTGCCCATCGTCGCCTAGTCTGGGCGCATGCCGCTTGACTACAAGATCGCCGAACGAACTCTGGCCAATGGCTTGCGAGTCATCGTCAGTGAGGACCACAGCGTCCCCAATGTCACCGTGAACCTGTGGGTCAACGTGGGCTCGCGCCATGAGGTCGAGGGGCGCACCGGATTTGCCCACCTGTTCGAGCACCTGATGTTCCAGGGCTCGGCCAACGTGGCTTCCGGTGAGCACTTCTCCGCGCTGATGTCCGTGGGCGGGCGCCTGAACGCCACCACCTGGTTTGATCGTACGAACTACTTCGAGACGGTTCCGCGCGGCGCGATGGATCTGGCCCTGTGGTTGGAGGCGGACCGGCACGGCCGGCTGCTGGACGCGGTCAACCAGGAGAACCTCGACAACCAGCGTGACGTGGTCAAGGAGGAGAAACGGCAGCGCTACGACAACCTGCCCTACGGCAACGCCCTGATTGACATCTACGCTGCGATCTTCCCCAAGGGCCACCCCTACCACCACCCGACCATCGGTTCCATGGCCGACCTTGACGCTGCCAGCGTCCAGGATGTGCACGACTTCTTCCGCTCCCACTATGGTCCCAACAACACCGTGCTGGCCCTGGTGGGGGACCTCACCCCGGACGAGGGGTTCGCCGCTGCGCAGCGGTACTTCGGCTCTTTGCCCCCTACTGCCTCAGCGCGCCGCGAGCCGGTCGAGCCGCTGGCCCCGTTGTCTGAGCCGGTTCGCGACGAGCACGTCGAGGATGTTCCCTCCGACCATCTGTACATCGCGTTCCGTCTTCCCGTCGATGACACCCCGGAGTTCTTCGCCGCCTCCCTGGCGTTGGACGCCATCGGCGGTCTGGCGACCTCACGGCTGTGTCAACGGCTGGTACGCCGTGAGCAGAGCGCTACCAGCGTCTCGGCCCACGCGATGGGGTTCGTGGACGGAATCTCACTGGGCTTCATCGTCATTGACGTTGCCGAAGGTTTCAGCGCCGACGCCGTCGAGGCGGCGGCCTGCGAGGAGCTGTCCCGGTTCGTGACGGAGGGTCCAACCGATATCGAGATGGAGTCGGCGATGGCTCAGACCGAGCGCAGCTGGCTGTCGTCCCTGGCCAGCCAGGAGGAGCGGGCCGACCACATCTGCCACTTCGCGACGCTGCAGGGCGACTCTGGCTACATCAACACCTTCCTGGACCGCCTTGCGCAGGTGAGGCCCGCCCAGGTGCAGCAGGCCGCCGCCGACTGGCTCAAGCCCCAGTCTCGCGCCGTGGTGGCGTACCTCAAGCAGGACGGAGAGACCAAGTGACCTCGCCCGAGAGCCTTCTGGAGCGGCCCGAGGTGACTGCGCCCGAGCCGTGGGTGTTCCCGGCGGCGCAGCGTTCACAGCTTGGGAACGGGCTGAGCGTGGTCAGCTACGACATCCCCGGCCAGTACGTCATCTCGGTCTGTCTTGGGGTGCCGATGCCTCTTGAGGTTGAGCCAGGTGAGCGCGAAGGCGTCGCCACGATCATGGCCCGAACCCTGGACGAGGGGACGGCACGACACAGCGCTGAGGAGTTCGCTGAGCTTCTGGAGCGCAAGGGCATTGCGCTTGGCGCAGGGGTTAGCGACGCCGGCCTAATGGTGAACCTGGACGTGTCCAAGCGGCACCTCAGCGAGGCGCTCGACCTTCTTAGCCAGGCGGTGCGAGAGCCCGCGTTCCCCGACGCGGAGGTGTCCCGCCATGTCAAGTCCCGACTGGCGGAGATCGACCAGGAGCGTGCCGTACCAGCTCAGCGTGCGGCGATCGAGTTCATCGCGACCTACTTTGACCCCGCCGAGCGAGCCTCACGTCCGACTGGGGGCACCAGGGCGAGCGTCTCGGCGATCGCGCGCGAGGATCTGGTCGCCTTCCACGCGGCCAACGTCGTGCCCGCCGGTGCCACCGTTGTCGTCGCCGGCGACCTGAGCGATCTGGACGTCGTGTCCGAGGTCCAGCAGGCGCTGGGCTCGTGGAGCGGAACGGCAGCCAAGGCGGTCGAGCCGCCGCGGGCGCGCCGGGCTGCTGACGCCGCGCGGGTGGTGTTCCTCGACCGTCCCGGCTCGGTCCAGACCGAGTTCTACATCGGTTGTCCGGGACCGGACCACGCAGTCGAGGGCGGCTGGGCGCCGTTCCAGGTGCTCGGTTTCGTCGTGGGTGGTTCGCCTAACGCCAGGGTCGACTCGGTCCTGCGCGAGGAGAAGGGGTTCACCTACGGCATCCGCTCGGGCTTTCGCCCGCGCCGGCGCGGGGGCATGTTCTTGACCAGTGGTTCGGTGCGCGCGGACTCCACCGTGGAGGCGCTGGGGCTGCTGCTCGACATCCTGGACAAGGCTCGCGAGGGCTTCACCACGCAGGAGACCACGGCTGGGGTCGACTTCATCGCCCGGACCGCGCCAGGTCGTTATGCCACCGCCGACACCGTCGCAGAGGAGGCCGCAGGGCTCGCGCTTGAGGGTCTGACCACCGACTTCACGACGGCAAACCTGCTTGGTCTGGCCGAGGTCGATCCTGACATTCTTACTGCCGCCTACGACCGCTTTGTCGACGGGACGTGGACCGTGGTCATCGTGGGGGATGCCAGCCTCTATGGCGACGGCGTGCGGCAGCTGGAACGCGGCGAGGTCACTGTCATCCCCGCCTGAGCACCGTTATTGAGTACCGTTACTGAGTACGGTTACTCAGCCTGCTTTATGGACCCATGACACCCCGTGCCTCGCATGCCCGGCCCGGTCTTGGACCTGGAGGCAGACCGGGCGAGGCCGAGCTACCCGGCGGTGTGCGACACCCGGGAGGCCTGCGCTGATGACCGACTGCATGCAGATGGCCAGAGGGTGAACCAGAGCGTCGGTGGGTACGTCTTGGTAGACATGCGAGCAAAGGGGAGGTCTCGATGAGAGCAACAACTCGTGCAACGCACTACCGGGTGCCCGTCATTGTCGCTGTGGCTCTGGCCCTAGCCGGGTGCGGGTCCAGCGGGGGCGGCCAGGCTACTTCTGTGCCTTCCCCCGCGGCGGCACCGGTGGTGGGCACGGCGGTCAGGGTGATCGAGAAGGAGTTCTCGATCACCCTGCCCACGACAACGATGAGCCCCGGTACCTACACATTCCGGGTCAGCAACCAGGGAACGGTTTCTCACAATCTGACGGTCGCCGGGCCCGGAGTCGCCACCAAGGCATCCCCGACGATCGCCCCGGGCCAGTCCGGTGACGTGACCGTCACCCTGCAAAAAGGCTCGTATGAGCTCTGGTGCTCAGTTGACCACCACAAGGATCAGGGCATGGACCTGACCGTAAAGGTTGGCTAACCGTCGTTCCCGCACCCAGGACAGCGCCCTAGGCGTGGCTATGGATCACCCGGACCAGCCTCCGCCCCGGGGCGGAGGCTCCGGCCGCGGGGACACCCATCATGTCTGGCTCAGACTCGTGGTCGCCTCCAGGCTACGGTCGACGCCTTGTGCCTTGGCGCCAAGCCGTGAGCTTCTACCCATCGCGTCGCCGGGCCTGAGCACCTCAGTGAAGGCAGCCACCTATCGGGTGTCGGGGGTTGTGGCGGTCTTGCTGACCCTGCCCATCGCTTTCCCTTGGCTGTGGTCGTTGGGCTTCGGCAGCTACAGCACCCGCGTCCTGGTCACTGGCTGATGGGCCGTGCCTTCTACGGCGTGTTCCTGACCAAGATGACCGCGGTGCGCAGCAGACGGTTGCCCTGGCACTGTCGCTGCATGGCGGGGTTCTCTTCACGGTCCTGGTCACGATCTTGATGACCTCGTCGTTGTGGTTCTTCACCGGCGGCTCACCCCAGTACTGAGCTGACGCCCCTGGGTCCCCCGCGTCGCAGGCTCGCGAGCCGGACATAGCCCAGTGTCTTCGCCTTCATCTTCCGGATCCTTCGCCGGCCGGGCGAAGGTGGTGGTCTTCGCGGGGTGGGCTGTGGCCGGTCCGGGGAATGGGGCGCGCCCTGAGCTGGATACCCAGGGCGCGCCGTGTTTGATCGTGGTCGAGTCAGTGCAGGATGTTGAGGGTGTTGGTGCCGTCATCGACGAAATACACGCCCAGCCGGTCGGCAGTGACGGCTAGGCCAAAGAGTGTCCCGGCGCCGGGCGGTGTGCCGGTCGAGTCGAGGGTCATCGTCGCGACCTGGGCACCGGCCGGGGTGGTCTCGACGATCTGGCCGTCGCCAGCGTTCACCGACAGCACGTCCCCGCCGGGGGCGAGGGCAAGACCCAGTGGGCTGTTGAGGTGGCCGCCGGAGGTGACGTTGGTCCCGGTGAACGCGGTGCGGGTTCGCGTGGACGCGTTCGGGATTGCCGAGATGCGGTTCGAGGCGGTGTCGGCAACGTAGAGCTTGCCGTGGCGGCCAAGGGCGAGCCCGGTCGGGCCCACGACCAACGCGGCAGGGTCGGTGTGCTCGGCGAAGCCAGACCCGATCACGACCGGGCGGGATGCCACCGGAAGGCGGTCACGGGCAAGGCGCAACCGGATCCGCACGACGGTGCCGCGGTTGACGACGGCCCCGCCGGCAGCGACGGTGCCATTCAGGACATTGGTGACGAACAGGTCCGCGGTGTTTCCCTTCTCGGACGCAGCCATGTCCCAGGGCCCGTTGATGCCTTTGCCGGTGACGGTTTCGCGGACCCGTCCGTGACTGTCCAGCACGAGAAGGCAACCGGCCTTCGCCGTCGTTGCGGTGCCGTCAGTGGTCGGCAGGCTGCCGACGATGACCCAGCCCGAGGACAGCACAGACAGTGCCGTGGTCAGGCCTACGCCACCGGGACAGCGGCCGGGCAGATGCGCGGGGTCGATCGTGGCGAACAGTGACGCCTTCCCGGCGGGACTGACCTGCGTGATCGTCCTGCCGGTCCCTTGCAGGTTGGAGGCCGCGTTGAAGTTGCTGACCAGGACCCAGCCGCGGTGCAGATGCCCCGAGCTGCGTTGTACCACGGAGACGCCGTAGGGGTTGATGTCCCCGTTGCTGGGAACCGTCGAGGCCACGGTCCCCACCGTGGTCAACGAATTCAGGAACGGCGCCCGCGCCGCTGACGCAGGCAGCGCCGTGCCGAGCAGGCCCGCCGCTGCAGCGAGGATGGTCAATGTCCGCGGTACTCGTGTCATGCCGACCTCCCAGACGAAGCATCGGGCTCCGGACGGATACCCGCTGTCCTGAACACGGGAACCGCGTCAAAAGGGTTCACACCCGCCAGCCTTTTGCTCGAAAGGGCCGGCCGTCAGCGGCCATGGGTCATCGCGGGCGTTCAGCGGCCCGGTTGTCTGAACCACCGCGCGGCAACCTGGGAGTTTTGGCCCTGTCTGTGAAGCGCGAACCTCAACGCGCTGCCCCGGGAAGCAGTGAGAATCCTGGTCATTCATGGTCGGGAGGATGTCAGCGGCCGTCAGGTGATAGTGCCGGTGGTAACGCGATGCCGGCCCTGCTAGAGGGCATGAATGATGAGGGCATCGTTGCCATCTAGCGCAACGATGCCCTCATCCTCGATGGGGAACGTTCGGGTGTACCTACCTGTTCAGGTATTGCTGCAGAGCCACTGACGTCCGGTAGCTCAGGTGCGAGGCACCGTCAGGGCTGATATGCAGAAAGACCTGGAGGCGATGGATTACCGCCGCGTCCAGGACGCCATTCACGGCGGCGCCGATCTTCTGCTGAAGTGCTGCCGTGGTCCGGGAGCCCCAGAGTCCGTCCTGGCTGACACCCACCCACCGTTGGGTTGCTCCCGTTGTCAGCGGGCCAACGATGCCGTCCACAACCAGTTGCTGCCTCACAGACTGCAGCGAGCCCAGCTCGTTGTCGCCAACGGTTGACTGGCGGACCATGGAGCGAGACGTGACCGGCCCTGAGCGCGGCACGACAGAGGCTGGCGCAGGTGCGACATAAGCCGAACCCCCACCGCCCGAGCTCGTCATGGCGGCACTGCGTCCGCAGACCGGCCAGGCTCCCGGTCCCTGTCCGGCAAGAACCCGCTGGGCCACGGAGATCTGGGCACTGCTGGAAGCCCCGTTGGCGTTGGGGGCGTAGGCCCCGCCGCCGTAGGCGATCCAGGTTGAGTGACTGAACTGCAAGCCGCCGTAGTAGCCGTTGCCGGTGTTGGTCGACCAGTTGCCACCACTCTCACAGGCGGCGACGGCGTTCCAGTTTGAACCGGCCTGAGCCACCGAGCTCACCCCCATGATGATGCCGAGGGCGACGAACGTGGCGACCATGATGCGGGCAAGGATGAACTGCAGATAACGCATAGGTGATTCCTCCCTGACGTCAGACGCCTGCGGAGGTGGTTCCTGTCGGGTTCGGGCGAGTCAGGTGCCCGGCCGGCGTACCGGCTTCACCCCAAGGACCGGCGTACCCGGCCCGTGAGTGGGTCCTCCACCCTCGTCCAGCCCAGGAGTTTCCTGGTAGGTGCTCACTGACGAGGTTCGGCGCGTGAGCACGCGGCCTTGATGGCGATACCCAGTCTGCAGGCCGGTAGGCCTGCAGACGCGCAACCCCATGGTTGACACGCCGGAGCAGATCTGAAGCCACCGATGACAGAAGATGACGTGGGTGGGGGTGCGGATGCCTGAACGTCAGGGTCCATTACGGTCCCGCCAGAACCAGCCTCAAGGCACAAAGCCAGCCTCAAGATGTCTCGTCAGCCCGCGCCCGAGGAGGTCGCCCGAGGAGGGGCAGATTGCCTCGGGCGACCTCCAGGCCCTCAGCACGTGAGCAGCCGGGCCCAGTCGGCGAGCAGCCACCCCGGTCCGGGGCCATGGGAGTGTTCCGATTCCACTGCGGGTCGACCGGTACGCCGTCGTCAGGTATGCCCAGCGAGCAGGCATAGCGCTGTGCGTTGTGTGTGGCGGGGGCCGATGGGTGTCCGAGCCTGGTTTGGCGACAGCCATCACCTTCCACGCCAGGGATGACGTCCTTGGCGTCCGGGCGCCGCCATACCCAGCAAACAAAGGTACGGTCAGGGCATGCAATGCCGGTCCTGTCACACATCGAGGCTCCCGCCGCCGGTCGAATCGGTTCGCCGGCGCGGCGCCACTCAGATGTGTTCACCGACATCGCAGGCAGGCGGCCGCGTTCACGTCAGCGCGGCCACCAGGTACGCCGACCGGCACTCGGCTGGCGAGAGCGCCAGCGTGGTTGGTAGCTCTGCCGCGGGTCGGGTGGCGGCAGTGGGCCCTACCGTCGAGCGACCCCAGCGTGGCGCGTACTGCGCCCGGCCTGGCTCCGAGCCAGCCGCAGGGTTGGCGCTGGTGAACCTGACCCGCACCTTCGGTACCCGAACTGTCGTGAAGGGGCTGACCCTGACTGCCGGCGGCGGGCAGGTCGTCGGGCTGCTCGGCCCGAACGGTTGTGGGAAGTCGACCACGATGAAGATGCTGGGCGGTGTCCTGGCGGCCACTTCGGGAACCTTCACCCTTGACGGGGTCCCCGGCGGTGTCGGCGTTCTGGGTGTCAAAGCTCGCACCGGGTTCATCCCTGACGTTGGCGGCCTGTTCCCGCGGCTGAGCGCGTGGGAACACCTGGAGCTGTGTGCACGCCTGTTCGCCGTGCCGAACTGGAGGGTCCGCGGTGC
>Ga0182021_10006719_pt1 | contig 13652 bp, 12 predicted proteins | sample 612E3MmetaG_FD_120493 | JGI IMG/M metagenome (GOLD analysis project Ga0182021, IMG submission 120493) | Permafrost microbial communities from Stordalen Mire, Sweden - 612E3M metaG (Illumina Assembly) | ecosystem: Environmental > Terrestrial > Soil > Wetlands > Permafrost | place: Sweden...
CGAGTAGAGCGACCCGGCGATCGGCTGTCAGGACCCTAGCCGTCCCCATCGAAACACGCTCTGGAAGGTAAGCTCGGTTCTCCTATGCGTCGGATTCTTCTCGTCATTCTCATCGGCGTCGCGGTTTTCGCCGGAGCGCAGACTCGTAGCCAGAGCGCGCAACCGGCGGCCGCCGCGGCCGCTGCGAGCGTTCCGAAGCCGCACATCGTCTGGAAGCCGATTCCGTTCGGCGCAAAGAGGAAGGCCGAGATGGCCGCCTACGCCAGGCGACACTACGGGATCAACAGCTGGCGGCTGCAACAGCCGCACGTCATCGTCGAGCACTACACAGCGTCGTCGAGCTTCAGCTCCGCCTACTACACCTTCACCAACGACGCTCCCGACTCCGAGCTGCACGAGCTGCCGGGCACCTGCGCCCATTTCATCATCGACACCGACGGGACGATCTACCAGCTCGTCTCGCTCGGGACGATGTGCCGGCATACGGTCGGTCTGAACTACACGGCGATCGGGATCGAGAACGTCGGCACGAGCGACGGGCAGATTCTCGGCAATCCTCGCCAGCTCCGGGCGTCACTCGCGCTGACCCTCTGGCTCACACAGCAGTTCCAGATCAAGCTTCAGAACGTGATCGGGCACAACGAGAGCCTCTCCAGCCCCTACCACCACGAGCTCTACTCCGGCTGGCGCTGCCAGACCCACGGCGACTGGAGGCGGAGCGACATGATCGTGTACCGAAACGATCTACGCTTGCTCGCCGCCAAGTACGGGATCACAAGCCTCGGCGCCCAGCCCAAGCTGCGCTCTACCGGCTGTTAGGTTGTTACGCGGTTGCGAACGCCCACAGCAGTGCTGTGAGCGAGAAGCCGTCGTGGATCTCGCCGCGGTGGATCAGCTCTTTCACCTCGTGTTCTGCCGTCCACGCAACGCGCTCGGTCTCGTCGCGGTTGGCTGGCTCGCCGACGTGGCGGGCGCTCGTGGCTGAGAGCACGTGGAAAGCCTGGTCGCAGAGGCCGTTGCTCGGGAAGTAGCTGCCGATCAACCGGAGTGGCCCGGGCTCCCAGCCGGCCTCCTCGATCGTCTCGCGGCGCGCGGCCTGCTCGGGCGTCTCGCCCGGGTCGACCCCGCCGGCAGGCACCTCCCAGCCCCAGCTGTCGGTGATGAAGCGGTGGCGGTAGATGAGAAGGACGCCGCGCTCCGGGTCACGAACGACCGCCGCCGCGGCCGCCCGCGGCGAGCGCACGACGTGGTGCTCGAAGCGAGCGCCGGAGGGAAGCTCGACGTCCACGAGCTTCAGGTCGAGCCAGTCGCTCTGGTAGATAGCTCGCTCGCCGTGTACGTGCCAGCGGGTCACCGGATCGAATCCGCGACAGGGCTGTCGCAGCCTCGCGAGGGGCTCGAAAAGCGCATCTGTTGGAACCTACTGCATCATGCGTTGAGCTGGCGAAAACACTTGTTCGGTCGCTAACCGCTCTGCGCGTCGGTTCTGATGCATATCGTTTAGCGACTGGGTATAGAGCAACCGTGGGAGCATCGTGACGAATACAGACATCAGCCAGGAGTCGATTCTCGCCTTTCGGACGCTGGCGATGGATGCTGTGCAGAAGGCGAACTCGGGCCATCCCGGCACAGCCATGGCGCTGGCGCCGCTTGCCTACCTGCTCTACACGAAACACTTACGGCACAACCCCGCCAACCCCGACTGGCCGAACCGTGACCGCTTCGTGCTCTCGGCAGGGCATGCCTGCATGCTCCAGTACGCGGCGCTGCACCTGAGCGGCTACGACCTGAGCCTGGACGACCTGAAGCAGTTCCGCCAGTGGGGCTCGCGAACACCCGGCCATCCCGAGCACTTCGTCACCTCCGGCATCGAGACGACGACCGGTCCGCTCGGGCAGGGATTCGCCAACGCGGTCGGTTTCGGCATCGCGGAGCGCTATCTCGGCGACTTCTTCAACCGGCCCGGTGATGCCGTCGTCGATCACGACACCTACGTGATCTGCTCCGACGGCGACCTGATGGAGGGGATCACGAGCGAAGCCGCCTCAATCGCCGGTCAGCTCGGCCTCGGCAAGCTGATCGTCTTCTACGACTCGAACCGGATCACGATCGACGGCGCCACCTCGATCTCGTTCAGCGCCGACAACGTCGGCCGCCGGCTCGAGGCGCAGGACTGGCACGTGCAATGGGTCGAGGACGTAAACGAGCTTGACGAGCTCGACCAGGCGATCGAGGCCGCCAAGAGCGAGCGGCAGCGGCCTTCGCTGATCGTCGTTCGTTCGCACATCGCCTTCGGCGCCCCGCACCTCGTCGACACGGCCAAGTCCCACGGCGCGCCACTCGGAGCCGACGAGGTGAGAGCCGCCAAGATCGAGCTCGGAGCCGATCCCGACAAGGACTTCTTCGTCCCCGAAGAGGTTTATACGCACATGAGCCAACTCGAGCGAGGAGCTTCGCTCGAAGCCGCCTGGCGCGAGAGGTTCGAGAGCTGGAGCGCCGCCTTCCCGGCCGCCCGCGAGGATTGGGATCACGCCTGGCGCGGCGAGCCGAAGCCCGGCTGGCAGCAGGCGCTGCCGGAGTTCGAAAGCGGCGGCGGCAAGGAAATTGCGACACGTGACGCCGGGCGCGAGCTGATGCAGGCAATCGAGCCCTACACACCGACGATGATCGGTGGCTCCGCCGACCTGGCCGAGTCGGTGCGTACGGAGTTCGTGGGCGGCGGTCTCTTCTCGGCCACCCATTCCGGCCGCAACATCGCGTTCGGTGTTCGCGAGCTCGGTATGGGCGGAATCGTCAACGGCCTCGCGCTACACGGCGGCATGGTCAAGCCCTACGGCTCGACCTTCCTGATCTTCTCGGACTACATGCGCCCGGCGCTCAGACTCTCGGCGCTCGGCCGCGTACCGGCGCTGTGGGTCTACTCACACGACTCGATCGGCGTCGGCGAGGACGGCCCAACGCACCAGCCGATCGAGCACTACATGGCGTTGCGCGCGATTCCGGATCTCTGGTTCATCAGGCCCGCCGACGCCAACGAGACCGTCCAGGCCTGGAAGGTCGCGCTCGAGCGCGCCGACGGCCCGGTCGTGCTCGCGCTGTCGAGGCAGAAGCTTCCGGTTTTCGATCGTTCCGAGCTTGCCGCGGCGTCGGGGGTCGAGCGCGGCGCCTACGTCCTCTGGGAGGCGGAGGGCGCGAACGGACGGCCTGATCTCATCCTCATTGCCACCGGCTCGGAGGTCGCTGTGACGCTCGCCGCGGCGCGCGGGCTGTCCGAAGAGGGAATTCGTTCGCGCGTCGTCTCGATGCCCTGCTGGGAGCTGTTCGAACAGCAGAGCGAGGAGTATCGGGAGAGCGTCCTTCCCTTCGAGGCGAAGGTGCGACTTTCGGTCGAGGCCGGGATCTCGCTCGGCTGGTGCCGCTGGGTTGGAGAGCGCGGAGCGTCGGTGGCGATCGACCACTTCGGAGCGTCCGCCCCCGGCGGGGAGCTGATGAAGCAGTTCGGCTTCACGACCGAGAACATCGCGGCCCAGGCTCGGGCTTTGCTCGCGCGGGTTTCGTGAAAGACTCCAGGAGGAGAGATGATGAAAGTCGCCGTCGCTTTCGATCACCGGGGAGTCAGGCTGCGCGAGTCCGTGCTGGAAGCGGTCGCCGCGGCAGGCTGTGACGCCATCGACCTTGGAGTGGAGGACGCGAGCGTTCGCGTCGACTATCCCGACCAGGCCGCGGACATTGCCGAGGCGATTCGCTCTGGAAAAGCCGAGCGGGGGATCTTGGTCTGCGGCTCGGGAGTGGGGGCCTGCGTCGCGGTTGGCAAGATGCCGGGCATTCGGGCGGCGATTTGCCACGATGCTTACTCGGCTCACCAGGGTGTTGAGCACGACGACATGAACGTCCTCTGCCTGGGCTCGGAGATCGTCGGCGGTGCGGTCGCCTCGGAGCTGGTGCGCGTTTTCCTCGGCGCACGCTTCAACGAGGACGACCCGCGCTACGCGGCGCGCCTGCGCAAGGTCGAGCAGATGGCGCGCGACGCGGCCCGGGAACTGGCATGAGCGGAGGGTGAGGGAGGAACGATGGCGAAGAGCAGGCTGCAGCAGCTGACCGAGCTGGGCCAGAGCGTCTGGATCGACTCGCTCTCGCGCGAGATGATCGAGACGGGCGAGCTCGAGCGACTGATTCGCGACGATTCGATCAGCGGCGTGACGAGCAACCCCACCATCTTTCAGAAGGCGCTCGCCGGGGGCGACTGGTACGACGCCGAATTGCGCGAGTTGTCACCTCTCGGCGACACGAGCGAGATCTTCTTCCGCCTGGCCGAGAACGACGTTACCCGGGCTTGCGACCTACTCCGGCCCGTGCATGAGTCGAGCGGCGGTCTCGACGGTTACGTTTCGATCGAAGTCGATCCGACGCTGGCCTACGACACCGAACGCACGTACGAGCAGGCGGTTCGCTTTCACAGCGACATCGACCGTCCCAATCTCTACGTGAAGATCCCAGCTACTCGTTTGGGGCTGCCGGCGATCGAGGATGCGATCGCGGCGGGCCATGCGATCAATGTCACGCTGATCTTCTCGCTTCAGCGCTACACCGAAGTGGTAGAGGCCTACCTACGGGGGCTCGAGCGACGGGTCTCGGCGGCGGGCAGCGTCGACCGCGTCAACTCGGTGGCCAGCTTCTTCGTCTCGCGCGTTGACAGCGAAGTCGACAAACGGCTGGAGCAGGTCGGCTCGCCCGAGGCGCTGGCTTTGCGCGGCAAGCTCGCCGTGGCCAACGCCAAGCTGGCGTACCGCCACTTCCAGAAGGCCTTCTCGGGCGAGCGCTGGGAGTATCTGGCCGCCAAGGGCGCGCGTAGCCAGCGCTGCCTCTGGGCCTCGACCTCGACCAAGAACCCGGCCTATCCCGACACTCTCTACGCCGACGGGTTGATCGGCCCCGACACGGTCAACACGATGCCGATCGAGACGGTCAGAGCTTTTCAGGATCACGGCACAGTGCGCCAGACGCTCAGCGAGGGTCTGGACGAGGCCGAGCGAGTGCTCGAAGGGCTGGAGGCCGTCGGTGTCTCCTACGACGAGATTGTCGAAACGCTCGAGGCGGAAGGCGTGCAGAAGTTCGCCGATTCCTTCGCCGAGCTCAAGGCTGGGATCGAAAGCAAGCTAAAGACGCTGGAGGTGGTTCGGTGAGCGCGGTTGGAGGAAGCGACATAGTCGCCAGGATCTGGGCGGGTGACGCCTCGGTCTGGACTTCGAGCGGCGAGGAGAAGTGGCTCGGCTGGCTGCAGGCGCCCGAGCACTCGTACGCCGTGGCACGCGAGTACCTTTCCTTTGCCGAGCAAGTTCTCGCGGGCGTGACGGACGTCCTTCTGCTCGGTATGGGCGGCTCCAGTCTGGCGCCCGAGGTGATGCGGCGCGCCTTCGCCTCGACGAGCTTCCACGTGCTCGACTCCACCCACCCGAAGGCGGTCAGGCGGCTCGCCTCGGAGCTCGATCCCGCCACTACGCTCGTACTCGTCTCCTCCAAGTCGGGCTCGACGATCGAGACTCGATCTCATCTCGACTTCTTCTGGAAATGGGCGGGCGAGCAAGGCAAGCGTTTCGTCGCCGTTACCGATCCCGGCAGTGCGCTGGGGAAGGTGGCTCGAGAGCGCGACTTTGCGGGCGCCTTCGCGGGCGAGCCGACGATCGGCGGGCGCTTCTCGGCGCTCTCGCCCTTCGGCATCGTTCCGGCGGCGCTGATGGGAATCGACATCGAGCGGCTGCTCCTGCGCGCCAAGGAGATGGCCGACGCCTGCCGCGGCACCGAGGGGAATCCCGGGCTCGAGCTGGGCCTTGCACTAGGCGAGGGCTGGCTCGAAGGTCACGACAAGGTCTGCATCCCCGAGCACGAGAGCGGCTTTTCGCTCTGGGCCGAGCAGCTGATCGCAGAATCGACCGGAAAGCAGGGCAAGGGACTCGTGCCGGCGCCGGGCGAACCTCCCGGAGACATGGACAGGCAAGCCGTCGAGCTGAGGCTGGAAAGCCCCTACGAGCTTGGACAGGAGTTCTTCCGCTGGGAGTTCGCCACGGCCGTTGCGGGTGCGCTGATGGAGATCAATCCCTTCGATCAGCCGAACGTGCAAGAAGCCAAGGACAGAACCAGCGCCATCCTCGCGTCGGGCGCGGAGCCCGATCTCGAGCCCAAGGGCGACCTCGAGCAGCTGCTGGCCGACGCCGAGCCCGGTAACTACGTGGCCGTCCTGGGCTTCGTCGACCCGACGCCTGAGAACGACGCCAAGCTCGCGGCGCTCGCCGAGCGCGTGAGCACCGTGACGGGCTGTGTCGTCACACGCGGCTTCGGCCCGCGTTACCTTCATTCGACCGGGCAGCTGCACAAGGGCGGGAAGGCGATCGGTCTTTTCCTGCAGGTGGTGGACGACTTCGGCGAGGAGCTCGAGATCCCCGGGCGGGAGTTCGGGTTCAGGCGTTTGATCGGCGCCCAAGCGGCCGGCGATTTCGCCGCACTCGAGGAGCATGGACGGCCTGTCATTCGCGTCAGACTGGAGGAGCTATGAAGCTGGGCATGGTCGGGATGGGCCGTATGGGCGGCGGCATGGTCGAGCGCCTGCGTAACGCCGGACACGTGGTCGAGACTTACGCGCGCACGAATCCGGCGCGCACTGCGACCTCGCTGATCGACCTGGTCGAGAAGTTGGAGCAGCCGCGGGTCGTCTGGCTGATGATCCCGGCTGGCGAGGCCACCGAGCACGCCTTCACCGAGCTGCTCGGATTGCTCGAGGAAGGCGACATCATCGTCGACGGTGGCAACTCCCACTACACGGACTCCAAGCGGCGCGCCGCGCTTGCCGAGGAGGCGGGAATCAACTTTGTCGACGCGGGCGTCTCGGGCGGAGTCTGGGGCCTGGAGAACGGCTACTGCGTGATGGTCGGCGGCAGGCCCGAGGTCGTTGCTCGAGTCGAGCCGCTCTTCCTCGACCTGGCGCCGAAGGACGGCTACGCGCATATCGGCGCGGCGGGCGCCGGGCACTTCACGAAGATGGTCCACAACGGCATCGAGTACGGGATGATGCAGTCCTTCGCCGAGGGCTTCGAGATCATGCAGGCTTCGGAGTTCGAGATCGATCTGCACAGCGTGGCGAGCATCTGGCGCTATGGCTCGGTCGTGCGCAGCTGGTTGCTCGAGCTGCTCGAGATCGCGCTCAAGGAGGATCCCGGGCTGGCCTCGATCGCCGGCTATGTCGAGGACTCGGGCGAGGGTCGCTGGTCGCTCCTGGCCGCGCTGGACGAGAACGTGCCGGCACCGATCATCGCCAACTCCTTATTCGCACGCTTCGCCTCGCGCCAGGACGAGTCGTTCGCCGCCAAGGTGAACGCCGCGCTCAGAAACCAGTTCGGCGGTCACGCGGTCAAGCCGGCGAGTGAGAAGTAGAGCTGGAAGGACGGACGTCGCCGAGATGAGCGCGCAAGCCGAGACACAGGTCGAGATACCTCTCGAGGCGGGATCGGGCGACCAGCGCAGGCCCGACCCCTGTGTGCTCGTCATCTTCGGCGCCTCGGGCGATCTCACGCATCGCAAGCTGATTCCGGCGCTGTACGCGCTCGAATACCGCGGGCTACTTCCCGAGAGCTTCGCCGTGGTCGGGGTCGCTCGGACTCAGAGCTCAACCGAGGCTTGGCGCGAAAAGATGCGCTTGGCGGTCACCGAATTCGCGCGCGACGAGATGCGTGACGACGTCTGGAAACGGCTCGCGGCCGGAATGCACTACATCAGCACCGACTTCTCTTCGGAGGGCGGCGAGACCGAGGTGATGAAGCTGCTCAAGCAGCTCGACAAGGAGCGGGGCACTTGCGGTAACCGCGTCTTCTATCTGGCCGTGCCGCCCGATGCGATCAGCACGGTCGTGGACAAGCTCGGAGAGAGAAGACATCCCAGCGGCTGGGTGCGCCTGATCGTCGAGAAGCCGTTCGGACACGACCTCGCCAGCGCCAAGGTCTTGAACGACGACATCGTCACGCACTTCGAAGAGAAGGAGATCTTCCGCATCGACCACTATCTGGGCAAGGAAACCGTCCAGAACGTGCTCGCGTTCCGCTTCGCCAACGGCATCTTCGAGCCGATCTGGAACCGGCGCTACGTCGACAACGTCCAGATCACCGTGGCCGAGTCGATCGGGATCGAAGGCCGGGCCGGTTTCTACGAGGAGGCGGGCGCGGTCCGGGATGTTGTTCAGAACCACGCGCTTCAGCTGCTGGCTCTGATCGCCATGGAGCCCCCGGCCGACTTCGAAGCCGACGCGGTTCGCAACGAGAAGGTCAAGGTCGTGCGCGCGCTCGCTTCGCCCGACGCCGGCCACGTCGTGCGCGGCCAGTACGGCTCTGGAGAGATCGACGGCGTCAAGGTGCCCGGCTATCGCGAGGAGCCCGGCGTGGCTCCCGACTCCGACACCGAGACCTACGTGGCGCTGAAAGTCCTCGTCGACAACTGGCGTTGGGCCGGCACGCCTTTCTACGTGCGCACCGGCAAGCACCTCTCCAGCCGCGCCACCACGATCGTGATCCTGTTCCGGCCGGCGCCACATCCTCCCTTCCTCGAGATCGCCGGCGAAGGCCTGCGCCCGAATGTGCTCGTCATCCACGTCCAACCCGACGAGGGGATCTCGTTGCGGATCGGTACCAAGGTGCCGGGCCAAGGCATGACGATCCAGCCCGTAAATCTCAGCTTCCAGTACGACCGGGCTTTCCACGTGCATCTACCGGAGGCATACGAGAAGCTGATCCTGGACGCGATGCTCGGCGACGCCACTCTGTTCACGCGTATCGACGAGGTCGAGGCGCAGTGGTCGTTCGTCGATTCGATCGTGGCTCAGTGGCAGGGCTCCGCGCCGGACTTCCCGAACTACGCGGCCGGCACTCCCGGCCCCAAGGCCGCCGACGCACTGATGGCGCGCGACGACCGCCTCTGGTGTCGCTGACGCGAGAGATCCAGCCTCGTTGTGACGCCGGACGCGCCGGCGGCGTATAAACCACGTGACCGTGGCAACACTCGAGAGGAAACCGGAGTTCGCGCAGGCAGTGCGCGATCACCTCGAGGCGGTACACGCCTACGTCGCCTACCTGGTTGGGAACCGCTCGGTCGCCGAGGATCTGACTGCGACGACCTTCGAGAAGGCTCTCCGCCACTGGGCGCGCTTCGACCCGAAAAGTGCCAGCGCGAGAACGTGGTTGTGTGCGATCGCGCGTAGTGTCGCGCTCGATCATTTCCGCTCCGAGGACAGGCGCCGGCGACGCGAGGACGCCTACGCGCTCAGGCAGGAGTTCGAGCTCGCTGATCCGGGATTCGGCGAGGGGCTTTCGCCCGAGCTCGAGAGTGCGCTCGCGTCGCTGAGCGCCGGCGAGCGCGAGGTGATCGCGCTTCGCGTTCTACTCGAGATGGAGGCCGAGACCGCGGCACACCTACTCGGCATCAGCCGCAGTGCCTGCTCGATGAGATTGAGCCGGGCGCTGGAGAAGCTTTCGGAAAGGGTGGCAAGCGATGTCCAGGCCCAATGACGAGAACCCCAAAGACCGTCTCGAGAAGACGGCGCGTGAGCTGCGCAAGCACCGTCCGCGCCCGTCCGCGGCGCTGGTTGCTCGCGTCGAACGGATCGCCGAGGGCGAAACCGAACGGCGACCGAGCCCGATCCACCCGCGAGTGAGCCGGCGCAGGCTTGTCTTCGCCCTCGCGGCGACGCTCGCCGTCGCGGCTGCCGGTGCGATCGTAGCCGGGGAGCTAGGACAGTCGCCGAGAACGGCTGCGTCCGGGGCAACCGGCTCGAGCACCGTCAGGCATAACCTAAACGGCCAATTGCTTCCGAGCATGTGGAAGGGATATCCGACCACGAGTCCCGGCGCGGCGGATCAAGGCTCCATGAGCGGAGCGAACCCCTACTACGCGCCCACCGCCGGCTCGGGCACTTCCTCGAGCTTCAAGAAGGGGCTCGCCACGACAACGAGTGGCGCGGAGGCTCAGAGGCTTTCCTTAGCCGGGTCGCTGAGCGACAGTACCGCGGCTTCTTCGCCGTCCTCGCTCGCGCCGATCACAACCGGGAACCGCCTCGCGGAGCTCAAGGCCGTCTTGATGCTCAAGGTCGAGAACCGCGACCAGCTCTCGGAGAAAACCGCCGAGGCGATGAAGATCGTCCGCTCGCTGAACGGCTATGTCGTCAAGACCGAGGTGGACGCGCCCAGTCGCGGTGTCGCTACCTCCTATCTCGTGCTCAAGGTCCCTGCCAAGCGCTCGCAGGAGGCGCTGATCGCCATCTCCGAGCTGGGCAAGATCCTCAGCCAGCAGGTCTCGCTGGTCGACGTCAAGGCCACCGTCACGAGCGAAGGCAACGCGATCCAGGCGCTCAAGCGCGAGATCGCCTCGCTCGAGAAGACATTGAGCGGCCAGTCGCTGACGGCGCAGGCCCGCTCTCAGATCGAGATCCAGCTAGCCAACGATCGCGCCCGTCTCAACTCGCTTCGCGTCCAGCGTACGAGCGACATCCTGCGCGGCCGCCTGGCGACGATCACGCTCACACTCACCACCGGCGACCTGCCCAAGCCGGCAGCGACCCCGAGCCGCGTGCACAAGGCGATCGACCGGGCCTGGGACGGGCTCTCGTCCGAGATCTCCTGGGCCGCGATGGGAATCATCGTTGCTTCACCGTTCCTGGTGATCGGGATCGTGCTTCTGGCTCTGTTGCGCACCCGGCGCCGCCGCGAAGATCGCCGCCTGCTGGAGAAGTAGCCCCTCGAACAGTCGCCGCGCGCAGCGCCCGGTCGTCTGGCCGGGCGTTTGCGTGTCGGGTTCCCGCGGCGGCGCGCGGTCAACGTAGCCCGGCGCCTGGGTCAGGAGAGCGCGGATTTGCCGCTAACGCCTATTGAGCGGAACGGCATCACCGGTTCCGGGGACGTCAGCCTGATCGGCGAGTGGCCCGTTCACTTGATGCGAAAGACGGGCTTTACGACCGTGATCTTGCGGACGCTCGACCAAGCCATTCCTTGCGCGCCGGTAGGCATCCCAAGGTCGATGCCGCGCACCCGGTAGTACCAGGTGCCGGGCGGGAAACTCAACGTGGCCGATGTGGCCGGAGTGACGGTATTCCCGATCATTGTGAACGGGTAGCGAACGTTACTGAACTGGATCTCGTACTGATCTGCCCCAAGCGCCGGTGACCAAGTGACCAGCGGCCAACCGTAGACACGAGGGGAACTGGTCGCGCTCACGCTCACCACACGTCCAGTGACAGAGAGGCCGACAACGTAGGAAGCGGTGCTTCCGGCCGGTATCGGCTGACTCACCCGACCGAACGTCCCGATCCGCCCGCTGGCGCAAGCGTCCTGTGGTAGCTCGACATCTCTGTACTCGAACTTGTCGTCGAAGCCGTTGATACCGAATGCCACCGGGACGACTGTCCAGTAGTACGCGCCGCTGGGCCAGCTGCGGTCCCAAAGATCCAACCTGGCCGCGGAAGCGGTCGTTCCACCAGACGAATCGCTTGGCACCTCTTCGCTAGAGGAGATCTCCGCCCCCGTAGCGTCGAACGCCGTGGCCTGTTCGCCCTCGTCGAGTATGGTGCCGCGAGCCAAGTTCACGTCAGCTGCCGAATTCGGCAGCTTCAATGGTCCGTTCAGACGCGGTACCCAGGCGGGACTGCCGACTATCGATCCTGTTAAGACTGGCTCAGTACAGTCACTGTCCGAGAAGACGTAGACGCGGTACAGCTCGTATTTCGAGCCGTTGGAAGCTCGGTTTCCGCTCCAGCTGAAGCCAGGCATGAGCGCGTGCGCCACGGGTGCGCCAACCGTACCGATGGTGTTGGAGGCGGTCCCGTCGAGGACTATTTTGGACTCGCTAGGTGTAGTGGCGTGAGTCTGATACGTAGGCGACCAAGGGCTGTAGTAAGTCGAAGTCTGCCCATTCTGGGCTGTTCCGTAGGCCGCGTGAACGGCGCGAACACGCCAGAAGGCCGTACCGACCCAACTCGAGCCCTGATGGAAGGTGAACCAGTCGCGCATATCGGTGACGTTCGTTGCCACGGAATTCATTTTTGACCAACTACCACCGATCCCGAATGTCCAGAGCTGATATGAGGTTGCGCCATCGACGGGCGTCCAGCGGAGCAGGCCGTTCGGCGCCGGGAGCTGTGCTGGGACCTGACCCCAGCGAATGTCGAAACCGAAATTCGGGCTCCAGTTCGTCGTACCGCTCTGTGTCACCGCCCGCACCCGCGCGTAGAGCGAATATGGCTTACCGGTAGTCGAGGGGAGCGCGAGCGGTACCGAGACCGCGGGCTGCGCTGCCAACCCTGGTCCGCTCCAAAGGATGCTGTTATCGCGGAAGCTGCTCGCCGTCGCCAGCTGAAATTCGTAGCTCAGGGCTCGCTTCAACGGCTTCCAGGCGAAGGATGGAGTGCGTGGGAAGATCCGGCTCGGGCGCTCGTTGTAGCTGAGCAGAAAGGCCTTGAGCCCAGTGGGGGCAGCCGGGCGCGCCGTCTGCCTCGCGGGTGCCGACGCGGGGACAACAAGCGCAAGCGCGAGTAAGGCTAGGACTGTCCGGCGTGCGAGCATGACGAGAGAAGTTGTCGGCATATGGGAGGAGTGTGGCCTCCCTCATATGGGTGATACCAGGTCGAGTTAGAGCTACCCGTTTCGCCACGCGTACCGGTGTGTCCTCCCCGAGCACGAGCCAGCCGGCTCCGGTTCGGGCGTGCAATTGATGGAGAGGGCCGATCAGTAGACGAGCTGGGTGCTCTCCAGCGCCTCGCGTATGCGCGCCAGAAGCGTTTCCGGATCGAACGGCTTGGTGATGTAATCGTTCGCGCCCGCGGTGAGCCCGCGCAACACGTCGATGCGCTCGGGATGAGCGTCGAGCAGGATCACCGGCGTATCGCAAGTCGCATGATTGCGCCTGATCTGCCCGGCCACTCGGTAGCCGTCCAACTTTGGCATGTGTACGTCGAGCACAACGACGTCGGGGTGCTCGATCAGTGCGAGGCGGAGGGCCTGTTCGCCGTCTCGAGCCCACATCAGGTCGAACTCGTCGGTGAGCGCGAAACCGAGCGTCAAGAGCATGCTCTCGTCGGCATCGGCGATCAACACGGTGGGTACGTCGCGCGCCGGGACTAGCCAAAGCGGCTTGTTTTCGCGTGAGGATTCACGTCTGTTCGCGAGTGTCGTGGCGCGCGCGCCGCCCTCGATCAGGCGTAAGGCCGCTCGCTCAGGGCTGGATGACCGCCCGAGCCGGCCGTCTGGAGCGCGCACCGCGGGAATCTCTTTCCACATGCCCTGGCAATCGACCACGGTCGTGAGGAATCCGATCCCCATGCGGCGCGACTGCGCTACGCAGAAGCGGTAACGGCCGTGCGCCTAAAGAACTCGCTCAGGCCGCGTCGAGAAGCTCGAACTCTCGCGGCTCGCGCTCGATCGCGATCTCGAGCCAGCGCCCGCCGGGCGGGTGCAGGCGGTAGAAATCGAGCAACGTGCCCCGGGCCTCTGCGAGGTTCTCGAAACGACCTAGCACCTGACCTGAGTTTTTGTCTGTTAGCACGTACATCTCGTATCCTCCGCACTTAGTATCGAAGCTGCGCCTGAGATCGGCGTGAGTAGGGCTTAAGAGCTTCGTAAAAAAAA
>Ga0182021_10006720_pt1 | contig 13652 bp, 14 predicted proteins | sample 612E3MmetaG_FD_120493 | JGI IMG/M metagenome (GOLD analysis project Ga0182021, IMG submission 120493) | Permafrost microbial communities from Stordalen Mire, Sweden - 612E3M metaG (Illumina Assembly) | ecosystem: Environmental > Terrestrial > Soil > Wetlands > Permafrost | place: Sweden...
CTCGAAGTCATTCAGCTCTCAAACTTTCAATCTATATGCATGCTCTTATGACTGCCTTTGAAGAATTACGTGCGCTCAAACCGATTCATTTTGTGCCTAAACCACTTTATGCGTAACATCAGTTAATAAATAGTTACGAAATATTTGATCCTTTTGATTTGAAATTTCTGCGTAGTGATTTTGGTGGATTGAATTGGAATGCAGCAGTAAAGGACATCAATCTTTTTCCGTTGCATCCGGTTTTAGAATTAATGATAAGGTTTTAATTAATTCGATAAAATAATAAATCCATAATATAAAAAGGAGATCAAATGTATAAATAAGTTATAAGGAAGAATAAAACACATGGATAAATATTTTAGTCAGTCTTAGAAACCCACCGCCTGTGGCGGTGGTTATGTAAAGTTGGCTTTGCCGTTTATCTGCTTTGAAAATTGCGGTGGCGAAGCCACGAATCGAGCGTAAAGCCGCCGTCTATGACGGCGGATAGTTCGATTCGAGCAATTTTTTACTTCTTACTATCCTCGGGCTTGTCTTGAGTTTTCTAAAGGACAAAAAGTCGTCGATCATACCATGTATAATCGGCGTAGCAGCTTTCATCTTGCTTCTATTGCTCAAATCGAAGATAGATACCGATGCAAGCAACCAAAGCATTCAAGTTCAATACGCAATCGGATTTTGGTTAGTTCTCGTATTGCTCATTGGAGCGATTGTCTTGAATGGCTATTTATATTTCTATTCAAAGAAGCAAGTTTAGGAATCGTTGCCGCAAACATAAGCAATGGCGCTTAACATCCCCATGTAGTTCAGGAGTTCCGCTAGTGGCGGACAAGTCAGTGGATAAAGGGAAATCCTTGTAGGGATATATAATTATACGTCCCTACAAAAGAAAAAACGTTGTAACAATTATAGATGTCGTTGCTGGAGATAATACAATAGAAGAAATGCGGTATGGAGAAAATGATCCCAACCCGCCTTCATCTCCGTCCACAGGCGTTAGTCGATGATGGGGTGACAGATTCCGCCGTTCACCGATTGATGTTTGAAACCAGTAATGCTATTGATGATCTTATAACATTATGAGGGGCAAGATCAATATTATATCAATTCCCAACAAATACGATTCCGTAGTGCAGTATCTTTTTTCTATTAAAGACAGTATATTGAATCAAGCGCCATTAAAAAAGGTCGATGACCGAAAGCATGAAACATTCGTATTTCTGGTGGCGTCTAAATTCTGGAAAAAGCTTAAGTTTATTTAGTTCTTTTGCAACTTTACAGTAAATCAATCGTTTATTAATTGTAGTTTTAAAAAAGCATCAACCTTAGTACTATCGGAGATTTTTCAATGAAGAAAATGATTATATTTATTTTGCTTGCAATGTCGTTTTGCAGTGCACAAATACCGGTTGGAACGCCCAAAACACTTACACTGAATGATGCTGTTACTATTGCTATGCAGCGTAATTTAAATGTAGTGCAGGCGGCGAATAATATAGATGCTGCGCGAAGCACGGAGCTGGCGGGCTACGGTGCTTATCTACCGACTCTTTCGGCGAATGCCCAATGGGGGAGATCACAGTCAGAGTATGCGGTCGATTCAGTCTATAGCCAGTTACTCAATCGGAATATTGCGTCCGGTGGAAATTCACTAAACACCAACTATACTGCAGGGTTAAATCTCAATTATACTATTTTTAACGGATTATCACGTGAAATGGATCTTAGCAAATCCATTTCCGGCAAAGCGATTGCCGATCAAACTTTTTTGCGAACGAAACAAGGGATTGTGTATGGAGTGCAAGCAAGTTATCTCAACGTGTTGCGCAATGAACAACTTGTGCAGGTCAATGAAGAAAATCTGAAGCGTGAACATGGGCAATTAGAAAGAATTCAGGAATCGAATCGTGTAGGGGCGTTGGCAATTGGTGACGTCTATCGCCAGCAATCTGTTGTGGCAACAGATGAATTTAATCTTATCACTGCACAAAATACGTATGATAAATCGATTGCGGATTTACTTTCACTTATCGGTTTGGATGTGCGGGATGATTATCATATTGCAGATACGACCGTCCCAACGAAAGTGGACTCGGTGGAATTTTCGCAACTGCCTTCCCTTGTAAAATTTGAACAGCTCCGCAAGCAAGCACTCGACGCTCGCCCCGATTATCAAGTAGCATCGGAAAACTTAAAAAGTACATCTTATTCAGTTGTTTCAGCATGGGGACGCTATTTACCGGGTGTGAACGCGTATGCAGGTTACAATCTCCAAGCGCCTGAAGTATCGCAATTATCAAGCTATAAGGATTATACATGGGGTTTAAAATTGAATTGGACATTGTTTGATGGATTTCTAACGAATGAGGGTGTCCAGAACGCGAAGGTTCAGGAACGAAATGCTGAAATATCGCTCCAACAGACAGAGCTGATCGTCAGTGTCGACGTGAAAAAAGCACTTCTTGATCTCGGCGCGTCTCAAAGACAATACGAAGCAAGTGTAAAAGGTGTAACTTCTGCTTCGCAGGATCGCAGAGTTGCAGAAGAGCGCTATAATCTTGGTGCCGGTACGCTTCTCGATCTTCAAACGGCAAATGCAAGTTTTGTGAATGCGCAAGCGAACAAAGTGAATGCGACATATAACTACATCACAGCCAAGCGCAATTTGGAATACGTTCTTGGTGAGCGAACGTACTAATTGAGAGACAATAAGAATATAAGGATGCTCTACAAGGAGGAGTAAACAATGGCAAATGGTAACGGGAAAAAGAAAAAAAAGAAGATTATCATTATTTCGATTATCGCAGTTGTTGTAGTAGCTCTCATTGTACTGGTGATTGTCGGCAGCCATCGTGAGCCGGTTATTTCTGTCCAAACAGAGAAAGTTCAACGGAGGACTATCACTCAGATCGTGGCAGCGACCGGTAAAATTCAACCGGAATTACAAGTTAAAATCAACGCAGAAGTAAGCGGCGAAATAATCTCGTTGCCTGTGCGGGAAGGTCTCCATGTAACGAAAGGACAGCTTCTCGTTCGCATCAAACCGGATGCATATCAGGCACAGTACGAAAGTGCACAAGCAAACCTCGAGATGGCGAATGCCAGTCTTCGAAAAGCTGAAGCGGAATATAAACGCGCTTCCGAGTTGTTTGCAAAGAAACTTATATCAGACTCTGATATGGATATTGCAAATGCAAATTATCTCAACGCGAAAGCAGCATATGATCAAGCAAATGCGACAATCAAACAAGCACGAGATACCTATTCAAAAACCACTATCACGGCCCCTATGACCGGTGTGATCAGTCAGTTAATTTCAGAATTGGGTGAAAGAGTCAGCGGCAGCACTTTTACGCAGGGGACTGAAATTATGACTGTCGCAGATCTTTCAACTATGGAAGCGCGGGTTGATGTCGGTGAGAATGATGTAGTGATGGTGGGAAAAGGTGATACGGCGCGAATTCAAGTCGACTCGTATCCGGACCGTGTATTTATCGGAACAGTATCACAGATTGCCAATACAGCTAAATCTCGCGGACTTGGAACTCAGGATGAAGTAACAAACTTTGAAGTCCGGATTCGGATTGCAACTCCTGAAGGTGTACAATTTCGGCCTGGCATGTCAATGTCTGCTGATATAGAAACTGAGACACATACAAATGTATTAACAGTTCCTATTCAATCTGTGACTGTACGTGCACCGAAGAAAGAAATGAAAGAAGAGCCGAAGGAAGGTGAAGCACAATTTGACGCCGGTAAAAAGAAAAAGAACGAAGACAAATTGGAAGAGGTTGTGTTTGTGGCAAAGGATGGTTTGGCGAAAACCATTCCTGTAAAACGTGGTATTAGCAACGATGCGTATGTTGAAGTGAAAGCGGACGGACTTGAAGGGCAAGACGTTGTTTCAGGGCCATTCAAAGCGATCAATCGTGATCTGGAAGTTGATTCGAAAGTAAAGATTGACACCAAAAATGAACGTAAAACAGGAGCAAGTGCGGATAAAGATAAGAAGTGAAAAGAAGGAAAATAGAAGGTAGAAGGTAGAAAAAGGATTACGTGCCTGCAATTATTTCGTTGGGTGAAATCTATCAAGCAAAAGGACAAAACAAGGAAGCGAAAGAAATGTATCTGGCGGTGTTAGCAAATAACCCTCCTGACTTCTATCGCAAAGCTGCAGAAAAGAAATTGAGCAATAGGAAGGAAAAAGGAATGTCCGAAATTATTAAGTTTGCCAATATCGCGAAAATCTATCAGGTCGGTGAAGAACAAGTGCATGCACTCGATGGCATATCACTGCAAATTCAGAAGAATGAATATGTGGCCATTATGGGTCCATCGGGCTCGGGCAAATCGACGATGATGAACATCGTCGGCTGTCTTGATACACCGACTTCAGGTCTTTACGAGTTGAATGGCACCAATGTGAGTGACATGAACGACAACCAGCTTGCGAAGGTACGAAACAAAGAAATTGGATTTGTGTTTCAGACATTCAACTTGCTTGCTCGATCAGATGTTCTCCATAATGTTGAACTGCCACTTATCTACGGCGGTGTCGGTTCGGCAGAGCGAAAAAAAATGGCTCGGGCAGCAATCGAACGCGTAGGATTGACAGATCGTATTCATCACAAACCGAATGAGCTTTCCGGCGGTCAGCGTCAACGTGTGGCTGTCGCCCGCGCGTTGGTTACCCAACCAGCTATTTTGTTAGCTGATGAACCAACTGGAAATTTAGATACAAAAACAGGTGAAGAAATAATGATGTTGTTTGATACATTGCACCAAGAAGGCAATACGATTATTCTTGTCACTCACGAGGAAGACATTGCCTTGCATGCGCACAGAAGAGTTCGTTTGCGTGATGGGAAAATTGAACGAGATGAGACAGAAAAAAATCGAAAAAGTCATATACGATCAACATTAAACATAGTATAATATGATATTCGCATTCGATGAATTTAAGGAAGGTATGGGTATCGCATTTAATGCGATTCGCGCTAATAAAATGCGCTCGGTGTTGACAACTTTGGGGATTGTTATCGGTATCGTTTCCGTAACACTTATGGGGACGGCAATTGAAGGATTGAATCGTGCTTTTAATAAAAGTATCGCAGCCATGGGGGCGGATGTCTTATACATCGAAAAGTGGTCATGGGGCGATCATTCAGACGATTGGTGGAAAATTCGCAATCGCCGGGATGTTACCATTGTTCATTCAAAAGCAATCGAGCGGTATTCCGAACTAGCGGCAGCAGTGAATCCGGCCATCGGAACGATGACGAATGCGAGGTATGGTCAAAAATATGTCGAAAACATGTTTGTTATCGGAACAGGATCAGACTTGCTTGAAACGATAGGTGCCAATATTGCATTTGGACGTTTTTTTACTCGAGCAGAAGCTGAAGGCGGCCGACCGGTCTGCGCCCTTGGAACAGAAGTGGCTGCAAATCTTTTCCCCAATGAAAACCCGATTGGAAAAACAATAAAAGTCGGTGGTTATGCATATCGAATTGTTGGAGTATTTGAGAAGCAAGGCAGCTTTCTCGGTTTGTTTAGTTTAGACAACCGAGTCTATGTGCCAATCACGCGCTACTTTACAGAATTTAAATCTCATCGGGGCGGCATCCAAATTGCGGTAAAAGCAAAATCTGTGGAAGAATTGGATGACACAAAAGAAGAAATTCGCGGCATCCTTCGAAGGGTGCGAGGACTGAATCCGAAAGATGAAGATGATTTTGCTATCAATCAGCAGGAAATATTGGTTCAAACATTTAATCAAATTGGGGGAGTGATTGCAGCGGTGGGACTATTTATCACAGGAATGTCTCTCTTCGTCGGCGGTATTGGAATCATGAATATCATGTTTGTGTCGGTTACAGAACGGACGAAGGAAATTGGCATCCGTAAAGCCATTGGAGCGCCGCGTCGAACAATCCTCTTACAGTTCCTCATTGAATCTGCCGCACTATGCCTTATCGGTGGTTTTATCGGTATTGCTATAGCATTTCCATTAAGTCTTATTATCGATACCATACTGCCAACAGCGATGCCGCTTAGCGTTGTGGCAATTGCACTCTTGGTGTCGGTATTGGTCGGTGTTGTTTCCGGATTCTTGCCCGCATATCGTGCTTCTCGACTTGATCCGGTAGAAGCCTTACGTTATGAATAGAGAAATTATTTCCAGGAATCACCATGAAATTTTCTGAAATTGCTACAATGGCTTTAATAGCCATCCGCTCTAATAAACTTCGCTCAGCACTCACTCTTCTGGGTATCGTCGTTGGTGTCTTTTCCATTATCGGGGTGATGACTGCAGTTGAGGTGTTACAAAACAGCATCGAGAGCGGTATGAGTAACCTCGGTTCAAACACATTTCAAATTCAAAAAATGCCGGTGATGGCAGGTCATGATGCGTGGCATAAAGCGATGAAACGAAAAGATATCCGATATAACCAAGGACTCATTATGAAGGAGAGGATGACGTATGCCCAGTCTGTTGCCTTGGAATCTTGGAGCGGTGCTCAAACCATTCAATATGGCTCATTGAAAACAAATCCCAATGTTGATGTCGGCGGAGAAGAACCTGAAGGAATACCGACAAATAATTGGACGATTAAAGAGGGCCGAAGCCTCGCGGATGATGATCTGCGCTATAGTACCCGTGTCGCAATTTTAGGTGATGAAGTTGTAAAAAAATTATTTTCACATGGAAATGCTGTTGGTAACGAGATTCGTATCGGCGCTGAAAGCTATTTAGTTGTTGGAACATTTGATCCAAAGGGATCATCGCTGGGCGGAAATACCGATAACCGTGTTATCATACCATTAAGTACCTTTCTGAACGAGTATGGAAAACTTCGCAGCATCCATATAATGGTTAAAGCGAAAAGTACAGAAATGTATGATGATTGTCTCGAGGAAGCACGCATGCTCCTCCGGACAGTGCGGAATGTACCGCCAGGCGAGGAAGATGATTTTACTATCTTCTCAAATGATTCAATGATTGAAACATTTAACGAGTTTACACTCTATGTCAAACTGGGAGTCGGTTTCATCAGTTTTGTTTCACTCCTTGCCGCAGGTATTGGAATTATGAATATTATGCTCGTCTCTGTTACGGAGCGCACGAGAGAGATCGGAATTCGTAAAGCGATAGGTGCACGGCGCTCAAATATTCTTGCTCAGTTCATAACGGAAGCTGTCGTTTTGTGCGAGATCGGGGGAATTATCGGTATCCTGCTTGGAATTCTAGGCGGTAATATTACAGCGCTTGCCTTTTCATTTCCTCCTGTCTTTCCCTTAGAATGGGCACTTATCGGATTTGCTATTACGACATTTGTTGGTGTGGTATTTGGCGTGTACCCTGCTTGGAAAGCTGCAAACCTTGACCCGATTGATGCTCTCCGATATGAGTAGGATAGGAAAAAAACCCGATGGATGTTTTTATCGGGTTTTTTCTTATCAAGAATCTTCTCTGCTACTCTTTAATCTGTTCTCTTCAAAGAGTAATATTCAATCTTCTAAATCTTTTCGACAACGACTGCTGTTCCGTACGCGAGTACTTCAGTAACACCTGCGGCTATTTCCGTTGCGTCATAGCGAAAAGCAATTACGGCGTTCGCACCGAATTCTTCCGCGTGTTGAATCATCAATTCGTAAGCATCACGGCGTGTTTGCTCGCAAAGTTGAGAGTAGAGGCTGATGTTGCCTCCGAAAAGAATCTGAAATCCTGCCCCGATATTTCCGAGGAGAGATCGCGATCGTACAATGATTCCACGAACAACACCAAGGTTTTTTACAACACGATATCCGTCAAGTTGAATATTTGTTGTAATAAGTGTGTGATCCATTCTTGTTTTCTGATTCATGGTTATTTTCCTCTCAAAAATAATATTAGAAGATGCCCGGATGTTTTCCTCCACCCGCTACAGAGAGATACAGAATGATCATTAGGAGGAGGAACTGGACAAGGTAAAACGTCGATATACTTTTATTCATAATTTTGATAGTCGCCTCGGCATTTTCAAGTTCTTTTTTTTCTAATATCCTTTGCATCAATTTTGTACGCCGCCGGATGAGTATCGGTCCGAAGACAGCTCCATTCATGAGAAGAAAGGCAAAAAGAATGATTTTTGCGATCAACCATCCTTCAGTGTACCAGAGAGTAATATTACCGTGGTACATATTGAAGATATTCACGATACCTGTAAAAAGCATGATGATGGAGGCGATCGGAGAAAGCAAGCCGAAACGGCGGTTGATTTTTCCGACGAAGAGTTTCTGATTCCATTCCTTTTCCGCCTTCATTCTCCGCTCAAGAATCCATCCCCCTAAAAGTGCCGTGAATATAAATCCAAAACCAATGAGATGAAAAAGAAAATTGATGGAACCATTCATAAGCACCTCGCTGTCGGGATAGTATGTGGAATGTTTATCTTTGCTGTTCTAAGATAAGAAAATGATTTGATTAAAAGGAACTGCTCCATATCTGAGACGGGACTCTCATAAATAAGGAACGAGGAAAGCGCGATTCAATAAAAAAAGGGCAGTCCGAATGTAACTGCCCTTCATTGGGAAAATAATCTTATCTACTTGGTTTCTGTTGTCAACTTCTCAAGATTATCAAGATCTATTGTATCGATCAAATCATAGAGAACCTTTACATCGTTCATGTAAAGTGCCTCCAGAGTAATGACGTAGCGATTGGCAACAGCAAAACCAATCTTGCAGGAACCATTTTGTCCTTTATAGATTTCTTCCTGCCCTTTGTATTTACTTTTTACCATAACGGTCTTTTGTGATGATTCTTCGGATTCGCTTTCAGAATCTCCCATCATCTGAAACGCCATTGCAAGGTATGGTACTGCAACCATATCGCCTATTTTTATATCAATGGTTTTGATTGGAACAGGCTCCTGACCTTCGGCTAATAGTGTGTCTTTCCGAATCTCTTCATACCGGACTTTTGCTTCAGACGTTGACATTCCCATAGTAGTTTGTGATGTACCAGATGGTTTTAAGCGTTTGAAATTTTTGATTTCTTTTGAAGGAAGAAATTCCTGCAGTTTCTTGAAATGAACTGTTTTCACTTGTGCCGCTGTAACAGAACTTACCAGTACAAGTATTATTACTATCAAACTTAGTTTTTTCATACGTTCTCCTTTAAGACAATTTCGGTTAATTATTTCTCTTTATCACGCACGATGTCGCCTGTCTTGAAATCTGAACCCTGCAAAATTTTTGCTTTGGCGGCTTTGCCTTTTAGAGCGTCTTCCATGACTTGAATTTTACCTACTAACGATTCCTCTGTGCCGAGAGATAATCCTGTATCAGGATCTTTTACTTCCTCTCCCTTGCGGAACACGAAGAATTCCATGCCTGGTTTTACTTTTCCTTCAGAGCCAGGTTTCATCAATACAGTACCGTCGGTATTCGTTTTCAAAATCTTCCCCGACCAAGGTATCTTCTCCATGTTTTCCGCAATCAGTTTGACGCAGCCGTTTATAGCTTCGCGTGCTGCTTTGCCGATATCGGTATTATCCCACGAATTCTGATTGCTGAAATCGATGTCTTCATAACGAACAGAAATGCCGGTGGAGGACTCGGTGCCTTCTTCGCTTTCTGCTGCAACAATCTCTCCGGTGCTTGTGTTCACGAGACGAATATCGATAACAGCGCGCGATTTTTTTGTAGAAATTCCGCCGCCGAGAATCGACATACCACCGCTCATATTACTTTCTTTCTGCCCGAATTCGGAAACACTGCCTACGATAAACAATTCTGCACCGAGGAGCTGTCCAACCTTTGGTGCGGTTTCCGGTGTGACCATAAAGGATTCGCCGAATTGCTGCTCCTTGATGATTCGTTCGATCTCTTGCCGTTCAATAACTATAAACTTGCCGGATTTTACAAGTGCGGTCACAAGCATATCAGCGATACCTTCACCGAGTGAATGATAGCCGCTGCCAGTACGATCTTCAAAACGCGACACCGCTACGCGCTTTTTTAGCTGGGCTTGCGCAGGCAGAGCAACTAAGAAAAGACAAACGAGCAGGAGACAGAAAAAACAAGAAGCTTTCATATAAGGATCCTTTTTAATTCGTGAATAAAAAGTTATGGATTCAATGTCGGTTCTTATGTTGCTCAAAACAGGGTTTAGATTTGAAATATGTTCATGTACTGAATCTCTTCTCATGCATATCTGGATGACATCGTTGTATATTAATTCTTCACACAGCCCTGTGTGTCTCAATACTGTGCCGGACTTTCCATTCGTTGGCAGTCATTCCATAAATGACGAGATCTACATAATGATCATAGAGGAATTCAGCTTGTCGCATTATTCCTTCTTTCATAAAGCCGAGCCGCTCTATAATGGCGCAGCTCTTTTTGTTTTCGGTTGCGCAGCGGATTTGGACGCGATTAAGTTCGTACTCATTAAATGCATAATCTACCAAAGTCTGGCATGATTTTGTGATAATCCCAAATCCTTGATATTCTGCACTGATCCAATATCCTATCTCTACATTTTTATTCATCCAATCGATACGTTGGAAGCCGATTACACCGACAAGCTGATGATGAAACCAGATACCGCATGTAAAGCCAAGGTTCTGGTCATGCTGTTCACACGAAGACTTGATGAACGCCAAACTCTCTTCGACAGTCGTATTGGTATCTATCCATGGAAGCCATTGACGGAGATATGAACGATTGTTTTCGACCAGATCAAACAAGGCAGCGGCATCGTCCTTCTCCAATATTTTTAATACAATTTCTTCGTCAATTTTGAGAAGAGGCATTTTCTATTTCATTGGAGTGAGATGTTCAAAATAAATTCAAATCTTATCGTTCGATGTATTTATCTGTTTCGAGAAGAACTGAGTAATTGTTATACCGTAATTCTGAATGAACAGTAACAACACTCCCAGCATGATCATTCCAGCATTCTCTAAAATCTTAATATATCCGATTTTGCTGGCGTTTGGATCTTGAGTAAAACATCCGCACGAAATATCCAGTCCGCGCAGGAGGGCGGAAATTATAAGAATCGTAAATCCAATAAGCATAAGTGTGATTAATAGTGCACTCGTGCGCGGATACAATCCGAGAATGAGACTCAGTCCGCAAAGTAATTCCAAAGAAGGGAGAATCGTTGCAATCACCATTGCGAGCGTTGATCCCACAATTTTGTAGTTAAGAATAGATGCCGCAAATGCAGCGGGATCAGCTATTTTATCTAAGCTTGCAACGATGAATAATCCTCCGAGAAAAACCCGGACAAGAAGAATGAGAATGGTGTTTGTGAAAATCGATTTCATGTGTTTTACTGGTTGAACTGAAGCCAAGCGAGAATATAGTATCTCGTCTGCCGTAGGATTCTATTCTTTATCAATAGGCAAATTGTTTTCTTTCCATTCTTGCCACCCGCCGAAAAAAACTCTCACAGTAGTAAATTTCAATTCCATCAGTTTAAGCGCCAATTCTATACTAGAATTGCATTCGACACCGTCGCAGTAAACGATGAGTGTTTTTTCTTTTGGTATGCCTTCTAAGCGGATGCGGTGTGTATCGATCTCCTTCAATGCAATGTTGATGGCGTCATGGATGTGTCCCATTTTATATTCGAAGTCATGTCGAGCGTCGATGAAGAGAGCGCTCTTTGTTTCATATAACTCCTTCGCTTTTTCTAATGAAATCATTTCCAAGTTGGCAGCTGCTGCAGAATGGGCTGGTTTTTTTTCAGAAAAAAAACCTTGTTTCGTCACAAACGTATAACTGAATCCCAATACTATCGCTGCGGCGATCAGAAGGAGTGCCTCATGGATTGATTGACGATGTGTGTTCAATTCTCTTTGATTCCTGAATATCTAACTTGTATTTCTACAACTGGTTGATTTTTATTATTCGTAAAAATGTAAAAATGTTCGTATGCAGAACCGGATATTTGAGGTTGTACCGGAACCTGAATGGAAAGCGTCTCATCGGGATGAAGAAATCGTTTGTATATCTTCAATGCGAGTGTTGATGACGATACACTGTCTCCTTTGACGAGTATCGGTACGCCCGAAACATTTTTCAATTCAACTGTCTGTGTCGTTGGTTTTCCGACGATGGTATTATTGACCCAAAGCGTAGATGTTCTGTTAATCGTTCCATCGACCGGCTGAAGAACTTCTTTTACGTCTGCGAGTATTTTTACGTCTACATATCGAGATGTCGGATCGTTCGTACTAATACTGACATGTTTTTCTACTTTTCCGCGGTACCCAGCGGAATTAAATTCTAATTCTGCAACGTCGGATTCTCCCGGAAGGAGAAATGCTTTTGGCTGTTTTACTGTCGTGCATCCGCATCCCGGTTGGACATTAAAAATGAGCAGAGTATCGCTGCCGATGTTCTTCAGAGTGATTATTCCGCTTTTCTTTATCCCGCCATAGATAGTTCCAAGGTCAACTTCAGGTTTATCAAGGGAGAGCTTGGGCTGCGAAAAAGTGAGAACTGCAAGAAAGTTTATCAGTACTGAGAAAAGATAGATGCGTTTCATAGGTTTATCTCTTTTGTTAGATGGTTAATGTTTGTTTCCACCATACACGCGTCAAGGCCATTTGTTTCAATATGGGGGCGATACGGTAACGTTCTTCTTGTAAATCAGTGTGAAGTGCTGAGAGAACAGCATACACCTGATCCAATCCGATTTGCTCGGCCCATTTGATGGGGCCCAGCGGGAAGTGCATACCAAGTACTAATGCTTTATCGATATTATCAGGTGAAGCGATATCTTCTGTTATTGCAAATGCTGCTTCGTTGATAACTTGACATAAAATACGAGGTAGAACCATACCTACCCTATCTTGGACGATTTCAATTTCTTTGCCTATTGTAAGGAAGAACCGTGAAACGACTTCTAAAGTTGCCATCGGCGTATAGATCGTTGGTGCTACCTCGACCAGCAATTTTTCGATGAACGTTGGCAGTGCAGCGATACCAACAAGTCGGTATTTCCCAATTATCCAAGCAGATTGTTCTGTTGCTGTTATGGTTATAGATGAAGAGAGAATTGGCGCAGTCTCTGGTAATGCTTTTGCCAACTTTTCGAGATTCTTTTTCTTTGTGAGAACGTCAATATTCGTTAATTCAATTGCTACGGATGTATTTTCTGGAACAGTACTTGAAATTGTGATGCCGGCAGATAAAGTGTTTTGTTCTTTCGTACGTGGTTCATTCCACGAAGCGTACACATCGTATCCATGAGCTATGCAAATTTCTGCGTATTGTTCAACCATAGGTGCTTCACCCACCAAGTACACAATGGCTTTATCAATTTTATGACTCTCTTGAGAGCGAGGAAATTCCACTTTTTGTAAATCATACTTTTCAGTTAAAAGGCTTGGAGTTTTCAGTATCTCTTTTTTCGTACTCTCCGAAGAAGGTTTTGTAGTCTTCGCAGTAATCTTAGCATTCTTTTCTAGTTTTTTCTTATTCATCTTCAATCTTTATGTCTCACTATTTAGGTTCTTCGTAATCGAAGAATCCCTTTACCGATTTTTTCCCCAATAATCCGGATTCTACCATTTGTTTGAGAATCGGATGCGGGCGCAGACGCGGCTCACCGTGCGATTGATGATACAATGATTCTATCTCGGCAAGCA
>Ga0182021_10006721_pt1 | contig 13650 bp, 26 predicted proteins | sample 612E3MmetaG_FD_120493 | JGI IMG/M metagenome (GOLD analysis project Ga0182021, IMG submission 120493) | Permafrost microbial communities from Stordalen Mire, Sweden - 612E3M metaG (Illumina Assembly) | ecosystem: Environmental > Terrestrial > Soil > Wetlands > Permafrost | place: Sweden...
AGCCGGGACGTTTAGTGCCTCAGTTCAGAATAAGATTTCCGGGGCTATCGGGTTGATACAGTTTATGCCAAAGACAGCGATCTTTCTCGGAACGTCTACGGAACAGTTAAAAGCTATGACCAATGTTCAGCAACTTGAGTTCGTTAAAAAACATCTTGGAATATACCGGGGTAAATACAGATCATGGATTGATCTTTACTGTGGAATATTTTGGCCTGCAGCCGTTGGCAAACCTGACTCTTATTGTATAACCCCGGCTATCGTTGCAAAACAGAATCCTATTTTTGACATTGATAAGGATGGAGATATTGAGAAGACAGAGATTAAGACGGCTCTGCTGAAGCGGATTCCTGACAAGTATAAGCAGTATTTTGTGTAACCATAATATTATAGTGTATGAAAGACTTTTGGACTAAGAACAAAGTGCCGATAATCCTATTCGGAATAATCCTTTTGCTGATCGGTAGCGTTGCCCTGATGTTTAACCGGGTCAAGAAAGACGCTGTGAAAATGGCCTTGCTTGAAGACAAACTTAAAAACAGCATTGTCGATCAAGAAGTGTTTGCCCGGGAGTCGGCTCAGTTAAGGCTCAGATATGACAGCCTGAATAAGATCAAAACGGTATTGTCTGCTGACCTTGTAAAATATAAGTCTCAGCTATATTGGTTACAGGTCAAGCATCAGAAAGATATTGATTCACTAATCAAGTCAGATACCCCGGTCGATACCTTATATATTAGAACGACCCTTTTGTTCCCGAACTATAATCAGGAGAATTTGTTATTTCCTTATTCGGGTAGTCAGGTTAAACAGATATATGCCGTAGGGGTCAGATACCCCCGGCTGAAGGAGGAATACGATCAGGCTAAGACTGTCATGAACTCTTATTACGTCCTGAATGAGCAATACAAAAGATCAGAGGCGAATCTCAATGAACAGCTTTCAGTCATGAAAAGAGACATGAGTAACTCAGCCGGACAGATCGGATTACAGCAGGATCAAATAAAACTATTGAATAAGACTGTTTCCCGTAAGACCTTTTGGCAATATACTGAGGGAATACTTGGAATAGCCGGATGGGTCGTTGCAGGAGTCAAATGATGCTTTTTTTCGTAGGTTAGGTTCAGTTTAGACGAAGAGAACCCGGTTGCCGTTTTTTAAGCGGTTTGCCGGGTTTTCTGTTTTAGATATATATAGACATATCCCCCGGGGAGATAATCTCGCAAATCAAAAATCTCAGAAATTTAACTTGTTTCAAAAATAAATATAAAAAATATCAAAATAATTACATTTTGTTTCAATTTTATTTGGTAGTGTCATACCTTAGTCTTATATTTGATCTGAAGTTAAGATGATAACAAAAACAGATTAAGATGACAACAGCAACCGCAACCCCCGAAATCCTGAGAACAGCAGAACAGATATTTAGAGGTTTTCAGTTTGACACGAAGTCAGTAAATATGAATTTCAGGATCAAGGTATCAGGCCTGAATGACGGAGTTAGAATCAATAAATTAGTAGGAGTATCCGGGCTGATCAATCTCATAGGGGTTGAACTCGCAAACGCCATCATCAACCGGGCATTTAACGGAACATCAGATAAGATGGTTTGTAAACTCAGAAGAGGCTTAAAAGTAACTTTTTATAATAAATAAACTAAGACGAATCATGGAAGACTGTAAAGCAAAAATCGTAGTTATTTATAAACTTTAAGACGTATGGAAAACACAGACAATTTTAACTTAGGCGAATGGCTCTTGAATAAGACCATTGAAATGGTTGCTCAGATATCGGTTTATCAGCAGATACCGTTCGACAAAAACAAGGCGGTTGAATACCTGATGATGAACGGAACGACCCGATTGAAAGATATCGTTACTGATGTTAGGAAAGAACAGGAGGAGAGCAAAGAGAGTTTCTTGTTTAACAGTCCGGGATGGCAGAAGAAAATCTTTGACACAAACCTGACTCACGCAATTTTGATGTTCGCAAAGGACATATTGGAGTATAGTAAATCAGATTCTTCAGTAATTATAAACTAAATTGAGATGGTATTATTAGACGAAAAACACGCAAAGAGAACAGCCCTGACAGTCTTAGGCAGTCAGTATGTTGGAATGTTTGCTCAGAGCAGACTATTGACAGAGATATCCCGGAACGGGAATAAGCAATTTCAGAAGCCCCAAAAGATAACCGGGTATGAGATCGTAGAGACTTTCGGAGAACCGACCCTGATGGTAATCATTGGGGGAAACTCTGTATATGAAAAAACACTTTTTAATATTTATAACTCAAGAACTAAGTAAGATGAACACAAAAGGATTAACAGCAAATGTTATGATGGAACAATGTAAATGTCCCATCTGTACCAAAGACTTTCAGACAGGGGCACTCCTGCTCAGAAAACATCTATTGAAACCGGGTCATGAATCACATGACAGGGAAGTCCCGGTAACGGGTTGGGAGATATGCCCTGAAGACAGGCAAAAGATCGCTGACGGGTTTTTCCCGATGATCGTAATCGATCCTAACAGATCAGAGATGATGCCGAATGGGAACATCAGCCTTGAGGGGGCTTACCGGACGGGCGAAATCCTTTACCTGAAAAAAGAAGTGGCAGAGAGGATTCTCAATGTAGAGGTCGTAACCTCATTCAGTTTTATAGATGAGGCCGGGGCTGAGAAAATCAAAAACATGGCGAACTCATGAAGCTATATGAATATGAGCCTCCGTATTTGATGAGAATAAACATCAAACGGCAGGGAGACAAGACAGAGCATATTACGATCTGTGAAACTACTCAGGATGAATGTTTATCCTTCGTTAAGAGCCTGGTTGAAGAACAGGGTCTTTCTCCCTTTCAGACAGGGAAGACAACGAATATTGAGATAAGAGAAGGCCTTGGGGCAGACAACGGAAAGGCTGTTAGTCTATCATTCCGGGGATTAAGCCCAAGCGATACGTATCATATTATTTGGATGAGACTGAATGACTTAAAGAAAAGACCATGAAAGCAATACCGGACGAAGTTGTATCTTTTGATTTTGATGCCTACTATTCTGAAGAGGCTTTATTCAGTCATTTCTTCAGGTGTTCCCTATATAACGCTTGGGACTATTTTGATTTTTACAAGGCCTTTGAACATTGCCGGGGTAGGATCGGTAGCAAATTAGCCGAACATGGTCTGTTAAACTTTGAGGACTTTGAAGAGAATTTCAGTCAGATGTATGGAGACAGGCCGGGCGACCTTAGCCCCTTTGAATGGAAAAGCGATTACATAAACATTACAGAGGAAGATATCATGGAAGTCATTTTACGGCATATCTTTGATGAATCCCGTAAAGCATTTACTGGGATGTTTTCTGAACTGATTGAAATATACGACATGACTGACAACCCCGGGCGTTTCGATCTCCCGGAACAGATTGAGTTATTTGACCGGGTTATACACGCACAACACGTTACCGAGGCTATCTTTGACGAACTCAACCCGGATGACCTTAGGGCTGATATTGAATATGAGTATGAGAATCAGCCTGAGATTGAAGAAAACGAGTTAAGTGAAACCATTAATAAATTCCATGAAGCATGAGAAACCTGTATGAGTATTGGGAAGAGTATATGTCATTAAAGGGGGAGTTGTTCGGAGATTCCCCTTTTGTCATACTTGACGATGCCGATCCAAAGACAACCCGGTATAATCAGCTATTTCAATTTTTTCATCCTGAGTTCAGAACACAGGATTGGAAAAGCCCCTCTGAGGAGTATATCAATATGATTCGAATTAAGAACTTTGTTTACAGGATGAAACGATGAAGACATATTATTTTGCTATCTACCGGGAACGGTATTATCAGATTTGGGAAGGACGGCTTATAGATGACGTAAACGACCTTTTAAGCGACTTTCGCAAAGAGCCGGGGGTTATATCATTTGAGGCTGAGTTCGTAGAACAGGCCATAGATACAGCCCGTAGGCTGTCAGAGGAGAACGATTGCTCAACCCTGATAATTAAAGTAGAGACGGTCGAGAAGACGCTTATGTTAGAATAATTAAAAAATGATTCCATTATCCTATAAATAGTTGCTAATATACTTGGTAGTCTCATTGTATGGGGCTACCTTTGATCTGAAATTAAACTAAGACGAAAATGAGAATATCAGAACTAATTGAGACGCTTGAATCCATGAAATCAGAGTATGGAGATATCAACGTAATGACCTCCGGGAACTATGGAGATATCGCAAAGACTGAACAACTCTTTGAGATTTACGGAATAGACGTTTGTATTCCGGTCGAATCGGCCTACAGCCACTCAGGATTAGCTTTCCCAACCTCAGACGGATCAGAAGAGGACGGGGATGAAAAGATTGAGAATATGATGATTGCAGAAGATGTATTGGTTATCAGAGACAGATTTTAAGAAATGGAATTTATTGATTCAACTTTGGAAATGAGGCCTGTGGAGATGGAAGACACTCTGTTAAGGCTACTTGACGAACTCTCGGAATATCCTGATGAGTTCATCAGACGGGTTGATGCCCGGGTAACTGCCCTCAAGTTTAACAAGCCGAACGCTTATTCGGTTGTAGACTCTGAAATTGGAGACTTTGATATTTACGTAGTCAATCTCAAGGGTAGGATTTATATTGCCGGATCGGCTATTGACTCCCGGACTCTTATCACTTTCGGAGAATTCCAATTTCCGGCAATAGAGGTATGTCAGCTATGTCTAAACTAACAGATATTCCTCAGACCCCGGTAGCCCCGGTCTTAGCACCAAAGGTCAAGTATGACCTATTGGTTGCCTGTTATCCTTTTAAGTGCGGTATATGTGGCAGAGGCGTTTCACGTGGAACGTTCTTTGTCACTATTGATGACGCAGACGTATGTGTTTCATGTGGACTCCCGGCACAGAGATTAGTGCCACTCAAAAAATAGACGAATTATTAATTAAAAAACGAGAGCAAAATGGAAACAAGCACACACCAACAGAGCCTTAACGAAATGATGAGGCAGAAAATTCAGAACTCTATTGAGAAGACACAACCTAAGGCGAAAGACGCTTTTGCCCGGTTAGTTGATGAGGGTAAGATATCCCGGGACTTTGTAAAGCCCTTAGGTATCAGGCTGAGAAATCAGAGTCTTCCCCCGGTAGTAACCTTTGGGGCGAATGGTCATGTAGCCATGAATGTTGTTCATGAGGGTCAGGTCTTAAACTTTGGACTGCATGACAACGCAGTCGGTCAGGTAGCGGAAAAGCTTGATATCCCTTCCCGGTATCTCAAGGGTCTTGCCGGAGGCGAAGAATGGGAACGTCAGTTGGCATCCACGATCCTGAATGAGACCTCATCATGGGCTTCCCGTCAGAGGGTCTTACTGAGAACCGTAGGGGGGCAGGTCAGAGGGGTATTGTCAGACAGCTATAAGCGTTTGAACTCGATCCTGATCGTAGAGGCCTTTCTTCAGGAAGTTGATTTCAACGGGGCAGTCCTGATTGACGGGTATATGGATGAGACCCGTATGTGGTTCGAAACGATTTATCCTGAACCTTTTGATATCCCTACTGAGAAAAACGGTATTGTGACTTTCGCATTTGGAGGCAGATATTCAACGTCAGACTATGGAGACGGGGCATCAGAACTCAGGTCTTTCATGAAACAGGGGGCTTGTTTGAATGGAATGGTCAGGAACAGCGTAATGAGGTCAGTCCATTTGGGTAGCCGTCTCCCGGACAATATTGAGATAAGCAACCGGACGTATCAGTTAGACACCCGGACTCAGGCCTCAGCCGTAAAGGATATTACCCGGGGCTTGTTTGATAAGGAAACCCTTATGTTAAGAATAGCTGAGATACAGAACGCCTCACTTATTGAGGTAGATCTTCAAAAGGAACTCAAGAATCTCAGCAAGGCCGGGATGATCCTGAAGGGAGAGGGCGAAGAGATTGAAAAGATTTTCATGAAGAACAAACCTGAGGACGGGGTAGCCGGGGAATCAACCCTGCTGAAGCTGACTCAGGGAATCACAGCCCATGCAAGAACTGTCAATGAAAGACGGCAGAGGGAGTTACAGGAAATAGCCGGGTCGCTTATGGATCGGACGGCAAAGATGGTCAAGGTAGCGTAACTGACAGGGGTCAGGTAAGAGCCGGGGGTAAAGCCCCGGTTTTTTGCGTAGAGAGAATAGTGTAACTAAGATGAGAATGATGAAAACAGCGACAAAGGTAGAGGAGGCAAAGATCAAGTCTCCCGGGGTTTCAATCCGGGGGTTATCTGAGACCGTCAAAAGGATTTGCCTCAGGCAGATCAGAAATTCATTAGTAATAACTAATACAGAGAGCCATGAGTTATAGCCCGGAGTATATTGTAGGAGTGATGCAGGATTACAGGAAGAGGCCTAAGTCATATAAGCATTATGTATCTATTCCCCGGCCTCTTTATATAGAGGTCTGCAACGCAGGGATCATTGACGTAGATGATATGGTCATACAGGGGTCAGCCTTTTTTGAGTATATAGATGATTGGGTAAGGATCAGTTCACAAACCTATTGGAATATAGAAGATATCCATATCAGGATTCTTGACTATTTAGTAAAGAAAGTTTACGGGAATTGTCCGGTTGTCAGAGGGTTGAATATGTTCTAATAATAAATGCCGGGCTTGTGACCCGGCAAATATTTCGTCTTATGACAACAAAAAGGTTGAGAGCAAACCTTCAGGCACAAATGTAAACAAATGTTAAGACATAGCAATATAAAAAAAGATGTTTATTATTTCGTAATTGATAAATAGATATTAACTTTATGGAAACTAAAATTAAGACGTATGAGAGCATCACAGTAGATCATGACGAAGCCCCCCTTATAATGGAATGGCTTTACGAACACTATCAGATCACAGGATCAGAGGTAGATTTGATTGGAGACCCCATTGTGTTCCTGATAGCAGACTCCGGGCTTATAGCCCTTGAATCCTTTCTCAGTATGTATTATGATCTTCCGATTTTGGTCTCCCCGGAAACTAAATTCATTGAATCAATAATTTAAAAATGCAGTATGGAAACAATCAGATTACGGGAAGCGATTCTCGTTTACTCAGCCCGAATCGGGGTCAAAGTAAAAGATCAGGATGTGGCAAAGATGCTATGGCCTGATAGTCAGGTAGAGGCACAACGTCTCAATATGTCGAAACTTGTTAATGGAGTAACCCGGAGGGTAGACGTTCCGATGATTCTCCGTATATGTGAAAAGTTAGGGGTTGACGCAAACTTTCTTTTTGGTATGACCACCCCAATGACATTAGAAGAAACAGTCCTTGAAACCCACGAAACAAAACAATCATGAGTACAATTACCTCAGCCCTGATAGTTATCGGGCTTATTGCAGTAGTAATAATTAATCACTTACAAAATGTTAGACGAAGAGAGAAAAGGGAAAACCGTTACCGGCCTTCCGGCAATTAGGAAGATGGTAGAACAGGAGATCAAACTTCAGAGGGATGATCTTGAACAGAACAAATGGATGATCAAAATGCAAAGATTCGCAACGATCATGAACACAGACGTTGAAGAGATGAATCTTGAGCCTCATCCGGTAGTCAGAAACCGAAAGTATCTCCCAATCAGTTTTATGGAAATGGCACTTGATCAGTTGTTTTTCGGGCTATGGGAAACAGTTAATTTTAAGTGGGTTGTTATCTCTAATGAAGTAACGGCATCCATGGAACTCAGGGTATATCATCCTTATCATAAGCTATGGATTACCCGGACGGGTGCATCCGCAACGGCTATCATGGTCGATAAGATTCCTGATGACATTAAGAAAGGCATGACTCAGGTTCAGATTAATGAATGGGCATTGGATCAGAGTCATAAAAAGCCCTCAGCCTTAGAAATGGGTTTATTCGCAAGTCTCAAGGCAGAGTGTTTCAAAAATGCCTGTTTGTCATTAGGCCGTTATTTCGGAAGAGATGTAAACAGGGATCATCAGGGTATCTTTACCCCGGTCGTTACCGATATTCAGGAAATGATCAAGGCACGGAGGGATCAGCTTTCAGCCCTGATTACAGAATGTCAGGATCAGGAAATAGTTAAGTCAGCCCGGGATGAGGCATTGAAAGTAGAGGACTCAGGAGCAATCAGTCCTAAGCAGTACGAAGACATAATGACTAAATACTTTCCGACATGGGATCAGGGAAAGTGATTGAGACCCCGGGAAAACCTCTGTATTATTTCTACCGGAAAATGCCAAAGGGAAACTATAAATACACAGAGGCTTTCAACAGCACTCTTGACCCGGAATATCATTCTCTCATTAATCATTGTAGGGAGAATAATGTAGATTGGAAACTTGTATCAACTTATGACAACACAATTAAATTTCACGAAGAATATGGAAGACAATAATCAGGTAGAAGAGAGTCAGGAAGAGGTATTAGATGCCCCTCCCCCGAAGTTAGTTATTGATCAGGCCTATATTGAGAATAGACCCCTGTCTTACTCAAGCCTGAAACAGTTTCGTAAAAGCCCTAAGCACTTTATCAAGTATCTGACAGAGCCGGGCAAAGGATCAGACGCAATGTCATTGGGTAGCCTTATTGACTGCTTAGCCCTGACCCCGGCGAAGTTTGAAAAGCGATTCAAAGTTATCGGAGAGAAGCCGAACCTCAGGACGAATGCCGGAAAGGCTGAATGGGCTAAGATTCTGACTGAGGCCTCAGAGGGCAAACAGACACTTGTAACGAACGAACAGATGAAGACCGCTAAGTATTGTGTAGAGTCTTTGATGGATACCCCTGAGAGCCGGAGATTGATTGAAGGACGGTCTGCAACACAGGTCAGTCTTGAATGGAGAGATAAGACGAACAACTTACCGATGGTCGGCTATGTAGACTTTGAGAGTAAGGCCTACGAAGAGGATTGGATTGTAGACCTGAAGAGTACAAAAGACGCTGATCCTGATGAGGTTCGTAAGTCTATTTTCTCAGATGATCTTCAGTATTATCTTCAGGGGGGTTGTTACCTTGAGGGGTATCACAGGGCTAAATTTAGATTCCCGTATTTTGTTAACCTGTTTATAGAGACTGTCAGCCCTTACAACGTATCGGTAAATTACTATGACAAAAAGATGACTGAACTCGCAGTCTCAGAGTTTACCGGGACGTTACAGGCTTTCAGATATTGTATGGATAATCAGCTATTTCATCAGGGCTATGAATTCAGACTACCCGAGTCAATGAACTATTTTACAATCACGAAACCCGGTTGGTGGAAACCCCGGTATGGAGACAAAGATTTGAAATAGTTAAGAATCTTTATTATCTTTAGTGTATGAGAGTTACCAAATTATAAACCAAGCCCGGGGGTCGAATATGTCTCCCGGGCATAAATTTTAAGTCTTATGAATTCAAAACAAATGTTAATGAGCAGTAGTTATTTGATCCTTCCGATTGAGATGCTACAAAAGTTAGGGATTTACCCTACTATTATCCTTTCTGAACTCGCAACCCGGGAATTGTTTTATATACAAAACGGGACAATAGGGCAGGATGGATATTTTTACATGACAAGTAAGGACATGGAAAAAGCAACGACCCTTTCAAGATTTAAGCAGGATGAAGGGCTGAAGATTCTTTTAGATAACGGACTGATAGCTCAGGAGGTAAGAGGATTACCCGGAGTCAGATATTTTAAATTATTAGATTCTGCGATAGATTCCTACTTTGCGAATTTCCAACAAACTACTTTGCGTAAGGAAGATTTATCAGATTGTAAGAAACTAACAACAAGTAAGAGTATAGATATAGAGAGTAATATTATAGATAATGATTTATTAATAGTTGCAAATAATTCGCAAACTAAGGATTCTGTATTTGACGTTATGATAGATAAGTCAAAAGAAACGACATTTGAGAACTCACTAGCTTATGACCCGGCTGTATGGAATCATCTTCTGAGAAAAGAGATTGAGTTAGGGGTAGATGTTATGTTCTATAAACAGGCCGTAGATGATTGGAATAACACGCTAAGGGCTAATGACAAAAAGAAAAAGAGAACCGCTAAGGGATGGGTAGCCACAGCCCGGACGTTCATGAGGAAAGACAATGAAAGAGGAAAAATGAAGATGACCGGGGCTAATAATGACCGGACTGAGGAGCAGATGAAATACTTTTTAAGCCTGTAATTTATGCTACCTGAAAAGAGAAAAGAGAAATATGAGATTAAACTCTCAGAGCACAAAGAGGCCTTTCTCAATCCTAAAGTACAGGCACGATTCAATGACGTAGATAAGCTAATTTGCGAACGTGGAATCAGTCAGCCTATCAGTATGATCAATGACCGAGAGATGATTGAACCTATATCGGCTATTGCAAACCTGACAGCCCGGGATGCAGGGATTAAGGCCAAACTTGATAAGTATGATCTTGCCCGGTTTATGGAAATCATAAAGAGATATTACCGGGAACTGACGTTGGAGGAAGTCAAGTTAGCGTTTGAACTCGCAATCGTTGGCGAACTTGATTATTTTATTCCTAAGGATCGCAACGGGAATCCTGACAAAAACCATTATCAGGTCTTTTCACTTGAGTATATAACTAAAATTCTCAATGCCTATCAAAAGAAAAGGACTGAGGTATGGGGTCGGGCCATCGCAATGTTACCGGAAAAGTCTCAAGCCCTGACAGAAGAGGAGAAAAAAGAAATCGATATCTCCGTCAGGACTGAGGTTAGAAATAAGTATGTCAGATACAGGGATCAAAAGATCAGGCCATCATTTTATGTTCCGATTGTAGCGTTCTTAGTTTTGAGAGATGCAGGGGTAATCAGTAGCTTAGAGTTTGAAGTCTCAAAAGAGTCTTACGATAAGGCTATGGAACAGATCATTAAAGATAAAACAGCATCGACAGAAAAAAAGAGGGCTGCACTCAACTATGAGGCAACCGGAACAATCTCAGACATATTACACAGCCGGGCAGGGGCTATTGAGGCAGACAATCAGATTGCCTCATTCTTTGACCGGATGATCAGCGAAAACGTAGATATTAATAAACTATTAAATTTAGAACAATGAAAAAAGAGCAAATCTTAGAAGTACTTGAAAAGTGGTCTTACGAACTCAACGGTCAAAAACTGATCAGTTGGAATCCTTATGACATAGCAGACGCTATTCTCGCAATCAAAGACTCAGATCTTATTACCGAGCCTATGCAAATCAATGATGACCTATTAACCTTAGCAATTAAGACATTCGGTAACGATGCACAGACAGAGATGATCATTGAGGAATGTACGGAATTGGCCTTAGCCCTGATGAAGCTGAAGCGTCTACGGGGAGACATGGAACTCAAGTATCATAATGTCATTGACGAAATAGCCGATGTAACAATTATGATGAGACAGGCTGCAAAGTTATTTCCTCAGTCAAGGATTCAGGATCGCATCGATTTCAAGATGCGAAGACTTGAGGTCAGACTGAAACGATGATAGTCAAATGAGTTTATTTGATGAAATATTTGGAGAAGAGAAAAAATACAGAAGAAATTATGATAACAAACTTTGAGAAATACACGCATGAACTTACCCCGAAGGAGATTGACTTCATCCTTCCCCGGGTAATTAAAATACTGTCAGAGAGACAGGGTAAAGAGAAAGTGGCTACTAATCAAAAGATAGTAGATTATCTGAATGGACTACAGTCAATCATAGACGCAGACGCAATGACTTCAACCCGAAGGATTAGGAAGATCATTCATGAAATCCGGGTCAATGGAGATGTACCCTGTTTGATCGCAACGTCAGAGGGGTATTATATCGCTGACAATGATGACGAACTTGAGGCTTATATGCTCAGCCTGAGAGAGAGAGTAAACTCAATACAGGCCGTCTATACAGCCCTGAGACAGCAGAGATATGACCGTAAGGTTGCTAAAGAGTCAACAGTCACAACGTATCAAGATTTATTCGACCAACCAATAAGTTAAACGACATGGGAAAAGTATATGATATCAAACGAAGGGTCAGGCTTGACCTTTATACCCCGGCTGAGAAAGCCATTTGGGATGCAATGGTAGCGGTAGAACTAATGGAGGCTGATGTTCGGCTGACTAATGCCGGGATGTTGTTAGGTCAGGCTAAGGACTTGGTTTCTGACTACATTGATGAACAACTACAAAGGGCTGATAAAAATCATTCATAAATAGAAGAAATGAAATCAGATTTATTTACACATTATTTAGAATGCTTTCGTCAAGCAGGGAGGTATCGTAAAAAAAGATATTTTGTTGAATGTCGAATTTTAGGTGTTCTTACAAATGGGAAGGTTGTTATTGAATGTATCTCGCAAAAAGGCAATTCTATTGGAGATATGACTACTCGGTATGTAAGTTCAGATAAGTTGATAAAAATATACGAACAAACTCAGTAACTCCCTGAATAGCTATGTAAATTGAATTTTAATAAATAGTATATGAACACACAAGAGAAGATCATTGAAAAACAGAAAGAGCTGATTGCTGAACATCGCAGATTAATTTATGATTTAAATAAACAACCAACTCAATAGGCGAGGAGTGGCGTACAAGAGTAGAGGCTATTGAGTGGAAAATCACAGACATTGAATCCGAGCTTGCCTCCCTGAGTACAGATGAGAGCAAGGGAGAGCATTATGAGCAAAATCAATATCATGACATTGAAGAGTTTTATAAAGACGATGTTGAGTCATCCCCCTTACCTGTAAGTGAAGAAAAGACGGCAGATGTTTTAGACTTACAACAATACGTAACGAATCTATTATATTCTGCTTTAGAACAGGGATACAAATTACGTCACTATGCTGGTATCGGTGAAGGATTTAGAAATGCTTTTACCGAAGAATTTGACAAATGGGTTGAAAAAGAGATTAAAAATATCAGTGAGTATTATGCCGCACAATTCCGTTCAGAGACGAATGAGATTAGCGATGAGGCTAAAATCAAAGAAGCAAGAAGACTAATGTTTGAGGTTACTGAAAACCAGAGAAAGAACGGTAAACTTAAAACAGATAATCAGTTTTGTAAGTGTGGACATAAAAGAAATGAACACGCAGTTTCGCATAGTATCAATTATACTGAAGGATTTTGTTCTAAATGCGATTGCGAACATTTTTTATTAATATAAAATCTAAAACCATGCAAGAAAGACAGTTTGATGATTTATTAGCAGGGAAACCCGCAAAATGGACTGATGTTCCCTTTGGAATGCCAGCCGATAAGATAACAAAAGAATTTATAGAACAGAACGAAAAACCTATACCTCAAAAGATCGTAAGTGCGGTTGATATTTGGGTTGATAGATGTCGTAAACTTGGAATGTCTGAAAAGAACATAAGAAAATCGGTATTAAAAAGATTTAATATCAAGTTGGTTAAATAGTTCTACAAATCCGAGTTAGCCCGTAGGAGTAGCAGAAAGAATGAAGATTTCAAATAAATAATATTCGTATTTATGACAAATGAAGTAGAACGCAAATACGATACAGTCGTGGGAATCGACCCGGGAGCAGGAGGCGGTATCGCTTATTTCCGGGATGGCCGGGTAACGGCTATCAGGATGCCGATGGAGGCAAAGGATATGCAGGAGTATCTTAATTACATCAGGTCGTTTTCCCTGAGGC
>Ga0182021_10006722_pt1 | contig 13650 bp, 9 predicted proteins | sample 612E3MmetaG_FD_120493 | JGI IMG/M metagenome (GOLD analysis project Ga0182021, IMG submission 120493) | Permafrost microbial communities from Stordalen Mire, Sweden - 612E3M metaG (Illumina Assembly) | ecosystem: Environmental > Terrestrial > Soil > Wetlands > Permafrost | place: Sweden...
ACTCAAACAAAATGATTCAAAAGAGTTAGGCGATCAATACGTGTTTGTAGCTATGGATGCAGAAACGAAACTTGTTCCGGCTTTCAGAGTAGGCAAAAGAACAATGGAAACCACACACTCGTTCATTAAGGATTTACAATATAGAATCACTACACGCTTTCAACTCTCTACTGATTCATTCAAACCATACTTTAATGCAGTAGATACGGTTTTCGGAACCGATATTGACTACGGACAGATTCACAAAGAGTACAGAGAAGAAACCAAAGGCGAGAAGCGATATAGTCCGGCTCAAATAATACGAGTAATAATAAATCCATTAATTGGACAGCCAAGTATTAAACATATTTCTACAAGTTATATCGAAAGGCAAAATTTAACGATGAGAATGCAGATGCGAAGATTCACACGATTAACAAATGCTTTCAGTAAGAAATTAAGAAACCTTGAAAGTGCTGTAGCGTTACATTTCTATCATTACAACTTCATGAGAATTCATTCATCATTGAGAGTAACGCCAGCAATGCAGGCGAATGTTACGAATAGATTATGGGCATGGGAAGATTTATTGCTTGGAACACAAATGAAAAAAGCGGCTTAACAAAACTACACAGAGGTTTCTATTGCGCTCATGTGCATTCTTCGGTAAATTACAATAGGAAAGTTATTTTATTGTAAGGGTTTTATATGTCAATTCAATTAACGCTTTTTGGATTTTTCTTTATATTTATCAATAGACATCTCTCCATTTTCTTCACTTTCACGTCTAAGTTTATCGGCTTTTTCTCTCATTACTTTAATTTCTTTCGGAAGAAAATAGTAGTTTGGATTTTTCCCTACCGAAATCATAATAGATTTGGGGATAATAATATTAAGCGGCGGGCCTCCGCGATTTACCTTAAAATTCAGAGATCGAAGTATGGAAACAAGATTATCACGAGCATATTTGGACTGTTTCGATCTGCCTATTCCCGAAGAAACGTGAATTCCATCGGGAATTGGGTAGCGCTTTCCATTCGGAAGCGGACTACGAGAGTCGATAATTTCCGTTTTCCAACCCACGTTTTGCAGACAAAAATTAAGATCTTTTGCAAATTCTTTTGCATCTGGATCGTCCTCTGTCAAGATTTCTGCATGCATTCCCTTGTATTTTCTAAGTGGTATAAACGGAAGATATTGGTCTCCAATTCTACGTGGAGAAAGTGCCTCTTTGAGTTCAATACGATTATTTTTTTCTTTTTGGAGTTCAATTTGGAGGGCAAGAATTGTACTTTCTAATTTCTTTTGTTGGGCAATCGCAGTTTCTGCGCGCTCGTTTGCATTGGCTACTTGAAGCGTTAGTTGCTCTAATTCTTTTTTTTGAAGGTTGGTTAATTGTGATTTATAATACCAAACTACAACGGCTATTATGGTGGTAACAATACCGACAATGATTAACAGTTTCTCAAAATTTGAAACGGCTTTTTCTAAGTTATTTATGTCAGATGAATTTATAGCCATAGTATTGATAATTGCGCTAATAACTACAGCGACAATTGCTATTATAAAAGTGACTATTAATAGACGGCGTATCAACACAGAAATTCAGTCAATGAAATTAAATTATTTGGGCGCTACACTTCTCAAAGCTAATACAATGAAAAATCAAGCGCAAGTCGGGAAAGTTCCCTAAACGTAGAGAGAAAGACTGAATGCGAAATCGAAAAGACCCCACTACCAAAAAAAGAAGAATTGAAGAAAAGTATTATTTGCCGGCTCGTGGACCCGTTCGCTGTTCGATTTCAACCCGTTCTTTTTCTTGAGCGTATATCATCACAAATAATGTTTCTAATTTCACAAAATCGACGCCGGGTTCAATGGTGATGGATTTGAAAAGCGAGCCTGGCTGCTCATGTACATCGCTGACCAGGCCAATGCGGATATCCGGTGGAAAAGTATTGCTGTATTCGGATGTTGAAACGACATCACCCACGTTAATGTCACGCATTTTTGGAACATTCTTGAGACCGAGCGTTTTTCCATCCCACATGACAATTCCGTCTACGCGGCTGCGTTGTACTTTGCCGCTTGCCCGAAATTCTGTATTTAAAAGAATATTGATAATAGAGTAATGTTTCGTCACGGTTGTGACAATGCCTATGAGTCCACCGTCGCTCACCACAGGCATATATTGTTGAATGCTGTCTTGCGAGCCGACGTTGACTGTGATCGTGTTCCGTAAGAGCGTAAGATTTTTGTTGACGACACGGGCAGCAATCAGCTTGTACGGCAGTTGAACTTTCAAACCAAGTAATTGGCGAAGATGGAGGTTCTCGAGTTTTGCTTCACGGAGCCGCTGCGCTTCATCGGCAAGTTCAATATTGATATGATGAAGAAGTTCGTTCTCTTCTTTCAAGCCGAAGTATGCGGGAATAAAACTAAGTTCTTCCTGTACTCCGCCAAAAATAACTGTTGTAATAGCCCGTATCTGTTTGATCTGTGGATTGTCATTCATTGACATCAGAAGGAAGGAAGTAACAATGAAGACAGCGAGAACGGCGTACTCTCGGAATTCGTACAGAATATCGTATAATCGTTGGAGCATTTTTTAAGTGCGGATTTCGGTGTGACAATTACGAAACAGAATTCTTGGATATTCTTCTTCGAATACTAGTAATGGTAAAGTTCTTGGTTCTTTTTTCAATTCTCTGGAGTTCGTTGGGTTCGCTTTGAAATTATCAATACCTTTTTCCCTTCAACAGCACCTTGGAGTACTTATCCATGTTTTCCATAACCTTCCCGGTGCCCCGCACAACGGCGAGCAGCGGCTCTTCTGCAACATGAACGGGAAGATTTGTCTCAAGACGAAGCCGTTCGTCGAGGCCCTTCAGCAAAGCACCGCCACCGGTGAGCATAATGCCGCGATCAAGAATATCGGCGGAAAGTTCCGGCGGAGTTCGTTCTAATGTGACCTTGACGCCTTCGACAATTTGAGCAATCGGTTCGTTCAACGCTTCGCGAATTTCCACAGAACTGACTTCGGTCGTTTTCGGTACACCGTTCACGAGGTCACGTCCTTTGACTTGAATCGTAATTTCTTCTTTTAACGGCATCGCAGAACCGACTTCGCATTTAATTGCTTCCGCTGTCCGTTCGCCGATAAGAATATTGTGATTGCGTTTGAAGAATTGAATAATGGCGTTATTCATCTCGTCGCCAGCTACCCGCCGCGATTCTTCATTTACGATACCGGACAAAGCGATAACAGCAATTTCTGTTGTGCCGCCGCCGATATCGACAACCATATTTCCAACCGGTGCATCGACATCGAGGCCGATTCCGATTGCTGCTGCCATAGGTTCGGCAAGCAGGTGAACTTCTTTTGCGCCGGCATGTTCGGCAGAATCGCGCACAGCACGTTTTTCCACCTCCGTAATTCCCGATGGGACCGAAACTATAATTCTCCTGCTTGGTACCCAGCCCGCACTGATTTTTTTAATGAATTCGCGCAGCATTCCTTCCGCGATTTCAAAATCCGCTATCACTCCATCCTTCATCGGACGGATCGTGCGGATGTCTTTGTGCGTGCGGCCGAGCATTGCACGGGCTTCGTTGCCGATGGCGATGATGCGCTTCGTATTACGGTCGAATGCGACGATGGAGGGTTCGTTCAGGATGATACCTTTGCCTTTCATCCAGATAACAGTGTTTGCCGTGCCCAGGTCGATGGCAAGGTCGGCAGAAAACATCGAAAAAAGTCCCATAAGAAAAATCAGTATTAGTGGTGAATGAAAAATCCTTTATCACGCTGAGCGTTATCGAAGCGTGAATTACGTTTTCTTTACTATCATCCTTCGAATTCGCTCAGGATGACAACGTTGTTTTAATGTCGAAAATGTCTGATACTTGTGAACACCATTGCGACGTTATGCTCGTCTGCAGCTTTGATAACGTCCTCGTCCCGAACAGAGCCGCCGGGTTGAATTACTGCCGTTGCTCCGACCTTCACAGCTTCCAGCAATCCATCCGCAAACGGGAAGTAAGCATCTGAAGAAACTGCACAGCCGTGGAGATCCAATCCGGCTTCTGTTGCTTTCATCGCCGCAATTTTAGAAGAATCGACGCGTGACATTTGTCCGGCGCCGATGCCGAGCGTCCGATCGCCCAGCGTGTACACAATGGCATTCGATTTCACGTGCTTTGCGACACGCCATGCAAATATCATAGCTTTTATCTCTTCATCAGTCGGCTGCCGTTTTGTGACAACTCGCAGGTCATTTTGATGAATTCTGTGCTGATCAGGTTCCTGAACGAGAACACCGCCAACAACTTTTCGTATATCCAACTCCCGCAATTTTCGCAGGTCGGATAGCTGTTTCATTAAACGACGGTCCCGTTTCTTGGTCAGAAATTCAAGAACGCCGCGTTCATAGTCTGGTGCGATAATAACTTCGGTGAAAATATCGTTGATGGCTTCTGCTGTCGTTCTATCAAGCGGACGATTCACACAGACGATCCCGCCATATGCAGATTTTGTATCGGTTGCAAATGCTTTTCGGTATGCCTCAACGAGCGTTGTGTCGGTACCGACGCCGCAAGGATTATTGTGTTTGACAATAACGGCAGTCGGTTCGTTAAACTCCGCGCAGAGCAATGCCGCTGCGTTGATGTCGAGAATATTATTGAATGAAAGTTCTTTGCCGTGCAGTTTTTGAAAATAGCTGCCGAAAGTTCCATACAGGGCCGCCGCCTGGTGAGGATTTTCACCGTAACGCATCGGCAGTTCTTTCTTCAGCGAAATAGTGATGGAATCCGGCAGAGTTTTCTGCGGTGTAAGATCGGCAAGATAGGATGCTATCATTGAATCATAATGTGCGGTGTGTTGAAATGCCCTGCATGCAAGATTGAATCGCGTCTGACTTGTTATTGCGCCATTATGTTCGCGCATTTCTTCCAGCACAATGCCATAGAGATCGGAATTTACTACAACCGCCGTATGCCTGAAATTTTTTGACGATGAACGCACCATCGCCGGACCGCCGATATCGATTTGCTCGATAGCTTCATGTAATTTCACATTTTCAACTGCGATCGTTTGTTCGAAAGGATAGAGATTGACGACGACAAGATCGATCGGTTCTATGTTGTGCTTTTGTAATTGCTCGCGATGCGCTGGATTATCCAAGACAGCCAGGATGCCGGCGTGAATAGCCGGATGCAGAGTTTTGACGCGGCCGTCAAGAATTTCTGGAAATCCTGTCACATCCGAGACCGAGGTTACTTCAATGCCGGCGTTTTTCAGCGTGGTAAATGTCCCGCCGGTGGAAATAATCTCTACGCCGAATTCCTTCAGTGCCTTTGCAAATTCGATGATTCCCTTTTTATCAGACACACTGATCAACGCGCGCTTAATCGTGAGCGGTGTATCGCTTTCCGATGAAGTTGTTTTTGAGAACGGGTCTAACACTATGACATTATCCAAGCTTTTCTTCCTTCAACCTTTACCCGCCCTTCAGCGAATGCTTTCAGAGCGAGCGGGAATATTTCATGTTCAATCTTCAATACTTTTGCAGCAAGAGAATCCGGTGTATCGTTTGGAACGATGTCCACGGACTTTTGCAGGACTATGGGGCCGCGGTCATACTCTTCGTCTACCAAATGCACCGTAGCGCCGGAGACTTTTTCACCGCTTCCAATGACAGCTTCATGGACGCGCCGGCCGTACATGCCTTCGCCGCCAAACGACGGCAGAAGGGCCGGATGAATATTAACGATCCGGTTCCGATATTGTCGAATCACCTGAGCAGGAATTTTTTTTAAATATCCCGACAGTACAATAAATTCTGTGTGATACTCCTCTAACACTTCCAGCATCGCATCCGCCAACGCACCTTCCGATGAGAACATGTTCTGTGAAATATGCCGTGTCGGAATATTATGTGCGAGCGCAATCTTCATCGCGCCAGCATCAAATTTATTACTGATGAGTACGACGACCTTCGCCGGAACAATGCCGGCGTCGATTGCATGAAGAATTGCTTGGAAATTTGAACCGCGCCCAGAGGCGAAGACTGCGATATTCATTCCACCATTGCCAGAGTATACACCTCAATATGACGTGGAAATGTAGTGAGAAGTTGAAGGAGAATCAACGGAAAGCGAGTGATTTCGTATAATATTTCGTTTAAGAGAGTGACATTCGAGCTGAAAAGAATAACAGCACACCCAATAGCAGATTGTCCATCGTGAGTACTTTCTGGTCCGGTTGTAAATCAAAGAATTCTCCAATACATTAAACCAGAGGTTATGTTGAGGAAGCAACCAGAAATTTTCATTCACACCAATCGTTCTCCACTAACTAAGGAGTCATACCATGATTCGCTCCGTTGTTTGTTGGTCTATTCTCTTCGTTCTCGTTTCGGGTACGCTTTTGGCGCAATTGCCCCCCATTATCGATAGAGAGATATTTTTTGGCGACCCAGAAATTTCCGGGGCACAGCTTTCGCCTGACGGCAAGTATATTACATTCATCAAACCATTCAGGAATGTCCGTAATATTTGGATTAAGGAACGGAAGGAAGCATTCGACAAAGCCCGCCCGTTAACTGCCGATACGACACGCCCGATTCCCGGATATTTCTGGTCCCAGGATTCCAAATATGTTCTTTATGTCCAGGATAAAGGCGGAGATGAGAACTATCGAGTCTATGCGATAGATCCGGCTGCGCCCGGTGATCCGGTTCCACCGGCACGCACACTCACTCCGCAGGAGAAAATCCGTGCAATGATCATTGATGTTCCACGCTCAAAACCAAATGAAATTATTGTAGGAATCAACGACCGCGACCCGGCGCTGCATGATGTCTATCGAATGGACATTACAACCGGCGAACGAACACTCATCCGAAGGAATGAAGAGAACATTGCCGGCTGGATGACGGATCTCAATGGCGATCTGCGCCTTGGTATCCGGCAAACGAGTGATGGCGGAACGGAAATTTTAAATCTGCACGATACATCATTTACATCCATCTATTCAGTTACAGCAGATGAATCGGTTGATCCGATTCGTTTCACTCCGGGTGGTAACAGTTTCTATTTGGAAACGAACAAGGGCGATCAACTCGATAAAACACAGTTTGAATTATTTGATCTCAAGACTGGTGTAACAAAACTGGTAGAGAAAGATCCAAAGAATGAAGTTGATTTTGGCAATGCAATTTTTTCAGATGAGACAAATGAATTGCTGGCCACGGTCTATCGAGGAGATATTATTCGTGTCTATCCGAAGGAAAAGAAATTTGCACGAGATTATGCGCGGTTAAAAAAACAGTTTCCAAAAGGGAATATCAACCTGGGCAGTACAACAAAAGATGAAAGTTTGTGGCTCATTGGTGTCAGCAGCGATGTTGATCCGGGTTCAACGTACCTCTTTGAAAGGAAAACTGGGAAAGTGGAACTTCTCTATAAATCGCGCCCAAATTTGCCTTCTCATCATTTGGCGTTTATGAAACCGCTTCGTTACACTGCGCGCGATGGAATGGAGATTCCAGCTTATCTTGTTCTCCCCAAAGGAGTTCCTTCCAAGAATTTGCCAGCGATCATATTTCCACATGGCGGTCCATGGGCGCGCGATTTCTGGGGTTACAACAGTACTGCACAGTTTCTTGCCAACCGTGGTTACGCAGTTCTGCTGCCGAATTTCCGCGGCTCTACCGGATACGGAAAAAAATTCTTGAATGCAGGCAATAAACAATGGGGTACTGGTTCGATGCAGCATGATATTACCGATGGTGTGCACTATCTTGTAAAAATGGGGATTGCAGATCCGAAGCGTATTGGAATTTCGGGCGGATCCTACGGCGGTTATGCGACATTGGCTGGATTGACCTTTACTCCCGATTTATACGCTGCCGGATTTGACATTGTAGGACCATCCAATATCATCACGCTGTTGAATACTATTCCGCCGTACTGGGCGCCGATAAAAAAAATGTTTGCTATCCGGGTTGGCGATAAAGATGATCCAAAGGATAAAGAGATGCTGGAAAAGCAGTCACCATTGAATTCTGCAAAGAATATTAAAGCGCCGTTATTTGTGGTACAAGGGGCAAACGACCCGCGTGTAAAGAAAGCTGAAGCGGACCAGATTGTTGTCGCGCTGCGCGATCTTGGCAGACAGGTCGAATACATTGTAGCGCCGGATGAAGGACATGGGTTTGCCGGAAAAGAAAACCGAATAGCCATGTACGCAGCGATGGAACAGTTTTTTGCAAAACAATTAAACGGCAGATCACAAAAAGATGTTCGGGATGTGATTCGAAAAAAACTTGATGACATTACCGTCGATGTTAAAACGGTAACAATGCCAAAACCTGTGACAGATACTGCTAATGAATCGATGCCGGTGTTCGATGGTTCGCTTATGAAAGCAGATATTCTTCAATATACAATGAATATGGAAATCCGCGTCCAGCAATTGACGATACATACAACACGAACAATTGTTAAAGCGATCTACGCGGGTAAAGATATATGGCGCGTCATAGAAGAAACCTCCGGCGCATTGGGTTCAGGTATCGATACGATTGACATGGATGCCGTGACTTTATTGCCGGTGCGGCGATCTGCAATCCTTGGATCGGGGAAAATTGTTCTCGGTTATGCTGCTCATACTGTTGAGGGAACGCTCATCATGGGGCAGCAAGAAATACCAATCAAAGTGCAGACAACGAACACCGTGCTTCCCGATGGCGCCGGATTGGAACTGCCGATAAGCACACTGCCGCTTACTGAAGGTTACAAAGCCACAATATATCAATTTGAAATAATGACACAAAAACAAAAAGCAATTGGTCTGACGGTTGTCGCGTCGGAAAAAGTAGCAGAAACAGGTAAAGAATTCGAAGCATGGAAGATTGAGCTTACTCCAAAGGATGGAGAATCCGGTGGAACAAAGATATGGATAGCGAAAGACAATAGGAGAATTATGAGAACCGAATCCAAACTGCCTCCGCAAGCCGGAGGTGGAATAGCGGTTATGGAGTTAACAAAGTAAGCAGAAAAGTCATCGATGTGTTAAGTCTGGAAGGATTATCTGATGAACGTGCGGCTCCGGAAACGGGGCCGTTTTTAATATTAAAAGAAAATTCAAGGAACAAGTATTCGCTGTTCGCCGACTTTGAGAATCACCACGCGATCACCCATTTGTCTTTCAACAACGAACCTTTTTAATTGATCTTGTGCGTACGTAAGCGAAGAATCTAATCCTTGTACAAATGTGCGGTGATGGATCGGAATCATTGTTTTTGCGTGTACATCATCAAAAATTTGAAGGGCTTCTTCCGGGTCGGCATGGACCCGCTTCATGAAATTGTGCGGTTCTATCGGTGCAATTGGAATCAACGCAATGTCGATGTGAAATTTTCTACCAATCTCTTTGAACTTTTCCGGATCATAGCCTGTGTCGCCGGCAAAGAAAACTGTTTCGCCTTGATACTCAATCACATAGCCGGTATAAGAGGTATTATTCAACCAGATGCCGTCGAATCCATACCGCCCGCTGAAATGGCTTACAGGCACGGCAGTGATACGCACACCATCTGCTTCAAACGTTGTCCATGGATTCATTTCATGATAATCCGAAAAACCGAATTCAGGCGTATACCCTGCACCACCCATAGGCAGAATCATCACCGCGGATTTTTGCAGCATGGATAAGCTTCCAAAACTCAAATGATCAAAATGAATGTGCGAGATAAGAATATAATCCAGCTTATCAATGGATGATGGCAGAATTCCCGGCTCAATTCTACGCTTGGATATCATCCCTGCTGTCTTTGTAAAAATCGGATCAGTAAGAAATATCTTGTCACCGATTTGGATGAGACACGTTGCATGACCGACCCACAAAACCGACAATCCCGTATTCTTGAAAATTGGATGCGCAATTTTTTCGGCAACAGTGTCTGGCGAGCTCGGAAGATCTTCAAATGATTTTACAATGAAGCGCGTGAAGAATGAATTACAACCGGCCATGATGAACGAGCAGAGAAAAGTAATAAATGAAAATATGATACAATGCAGCAGATAGTTTTTCTTATTCATAACGGCAGATTAGAAGAAACGGAGTTCTATGGAGTGCATCCATATTTTGTCGGCGGGGCTGTATTTTATATTATAATGGAGAAATCCGAAGAGGGTTGAGAATCCCCCAACAATATAATTTGACGATATACCGGCGATGTTATAACGCGCAGCACCAAGATTCATTCCGGCATATTCGCCATGTTCAATTAATGGCAGATGCACCAGCAGCTGTCCGGAAAACCCCCAATGACTTGCCCCGATTTTACTCGTGTAAAGCTGTGTCGTGATGTTGAATTCGACCGAGCCTGTAAAACGTTCGGGTTGGGTTACGAAGAAGCAATGGAATGGAGGATCAAGCTTTGTCATTCCCCAAGAATACAGTAGAGGTGTTGCTTCCCATTCAAAAGAAAAGTGTGTTTGCATCGGAAGGCTTGTCCATGAAATGCTGGGTATAGCCTGCATAATCAGCCATGTATTCGAAATCCCGCCGGGCTGTTCATGTTCCTGGGCTGCAGAAATCTGCCCGTTGGTAAGAATCATAACTCCAACAAGAACGATGAAGTCTATGCGCTGTGTTGTCCGTAGTCGTACCATGGTTGTTGAATGTAGGGATTATTTCCAGTTGAAGAAAGCCTGTTCCGGTCTTTCCAAGGAATTTATTGCTTAGTGAGTTTGTTCTTCATACATTTTCATTAAGAAAAGTATATGAACTCAACGAGGTTTCTATGAAACGGTTTATCTGGAATTATAGTTTCGTATTTTTTATAACAATAGTATTCTTGATGGGTTGTTCGACTCGGCAGGCTGTCAGAAGCTCCATGCCGCGTTATGTCAATCTTGAAAAAATTCAAGCGGGACAGTTTGATACTGGAAAAATGTGGACATTTGATTTCCCGCCCATGGATTATTTTGCCAGAACGTATAACTTTACTCCATCAAAAGAATGGTTTGAAAAGGCTCGATTATCTACGTTGCGTTTGCCAAATTGCACAGCATCATTCGTTTCGGAAGATGGCCTTGTCATGACGAATCATCATTGCGCCCGCTCTGCCTTGGATAGTGTGAATAGAGAAGGCGAACGGTTGGCAGAAGTCGGATTCTATGCAGCTACATTGAATGATGAACGTAAAGCATCCGGCATCTTTATTGATCAATTGATTGTGATGGTAGATGTCACGAAGGAAGTACAGCAGGCATTTGAAACCGGAGCGACAGACAATTCTAAAGTAGCAAAACGCATGGCAAAGATGCTGGAAATTCAAATGCGCTATGCAACAAACTATAAAACCAGTGCACCGCAGGACTCGATGGTGTTTAGTGTTGTTTCCTTTTACAATGGCGGCCGCTATTCACTGTATGGATACAAACGTTATACAGACGTGCGGCTTGTTTACGCACCGGAAGATGCGATAGCATTCTTTGGCGGTGACCCTGATAATTTCACATATCCCCGGTATGATTTTGACTGTGCGTTCTTCCGTGTGTATGATCATGGGAAGCCGCTGAAAACTGTTAATTTTTTTAAATTCAGTCAGGATGGTGCCCGAGAAGGAGAAGCCGTATTCGTTATCGGAAATCCGGGCAGAACAAACCGTTTGAAAACGGTGGCACAGATAGAATATCTGCGTGATGTTACATATCCGGCGAATATCGAGGCGAATGAGAAGACGGGAACAATTTATTCATCCTATATTGCGGCACATCCCGAAGCAAAGTTGAAATATCTCAACCTACTCTACGGGCTGGAAAACTCGCGGAAAGCGTTTACTGGATATCTGAGCGGCCTGGAGGATCCTGTGCTCATGGCGAAGAAAAAAGATTTCGAAAATAAATTTCAGTTAGCCATACTTGAAAAACCGGCATTGAAAAATAAATACGGCGATCCATGGAGCGATATCGCGGAATACCAAGTCAAACTAACGACGCTCTATCCGAAATTCGATGCATTGAGATTTCGCGGACGTAACTTCCCCAAGTATTTATCATTGACAGCCGATCTTGTGAAGATAGCAAATCAATCTCAGTATTCGATTGCGGATTCGATAAGAATAAATTTCTATCCTTCTACTCTCACGCCTGAAATAGAGAAGCAACTGCTTGCATATCGATTGAGTATCATGGAGCGTACGTTAGCAGGAAACGATGATGCGTTTGATACACTGATGGCCGGACGAACCCCCGCGCAAGCGGCAGAAGAATTAAGCACACATTCAATCATAGCATCGAAAGAGAAAACACAATCGCTGCTGGCCGGAAAACCTGAAGCCATTCTCACGTCAAACGATCCTTTCATTGCGTTTGTCGTCGCCGAACAAATGCACGTAAAAGACCTTCAGAAGGGATATAACACTATCAATGAAAAAATTCAAGCATGTGAACAAATGCTTGGCAATGCAATGTACGAAATCTTTGGGACGCAAATTCCACCCGATGCTACGTTCACGCTTCGTATTGCCGATGGTATAGTAAAAGGATACGATTACAACGGCACGATCGCTCCGCCTATTACGACGTTCTATGGATTGTACGATCGGTACTATTCGTTTGGAAAGAGAGATCCTTGGAACCTGTCGGAGCGCTGGATGAATCCACCCGCAGCTTTTAAGATGACCACACCGATGAACTTCGTCTCAACGAACGACATTACCGGCGGTAACTCCGGCAGCCCGTTGATCAACAAGAATTTGGAGGTGGTTGGCTTGGCGTTCGATGGAAATATCGAAAGTTTGCCGGGTGATATCATTTTCGATGATACAAAAAATCGGACAGTCTCCGTTCACTCTGCCGGATTGCTCGAAGGGTTGGAAAAAATTTATAATGTTGAGAGGATTGTTAAGGAATTACGCGCAGGAAAGATCGTACAGTAAGAAGGATAGAAGATTTTAGCGAAGGTTGAGGAGCAATTTATTTTTAATTGTCGAAGTTACAAAGGAGAGTCTCCTTCTATCAAGTGGACTCTTTTTCCCCTCCTAGTCGCCAACGTCTATATTCTACGAGACTCTGATTTATTGCATGTGGTAACATCCGGTGATACACATTCAGATCGTCAAACGGGGATCTCGGAAAATTCATTGCGCGGTTTGACTATGCAGAGGCAGATGTAAAATTTATTCTCCAGACGTTCTAGTGTTAAAAATCCCGGCTGCAAGTACGAAAACCATACAACGTTATCACATGATTCACTGCAAGTTTTATTTGCTGCGTTTCGATCGATCACGTTGAGCATCAAGCATTTTTGCAATAAAAGCCGGATCAAAGAAATAATATCGAATTTGCAGGCTCACACGCATAAAACTGTCCTTGGTAGTATTATTGTCAACACGGCCTGCATAATATTGGGAATTTGTAAGTACATATTCGCCCATCAAACTTGCTGACCATAATTCATTAAAAAACCAGTCAAGGCTTATTCCGGGAATAATGTGATAATCAAAACTCGGTTGCGGTATTCCATCTTTAAAAATCTGCCTTCCCCTGCTATCTCTTGGATCAAAGACAGCTATCCCTCCTCCGATGAAAGGAAAAATGTTGAAAGTACTATTCGGCATTAAATCTGAACCGGCATAAAGATTAAGGGACATA
>Ga0182021_10006723_pt1 | contig 13648 bp, 10 predicted proteins | sample 612E3MmetaG_FD_120493 | JGI IMG/M metagenome (GOLD analysis project Ga0182021, IMG submission 120493) | Permafrost microbial communities from Stordalen Mire, Sweden - 612E3M metaG (Illumina Assembly) | ecosystem: Environmental > Terrestrial > Soil > Wetlands > Permafrost | place: Sweden...
AGTCCCAGGTTACGACTCGTTCGAGCTGATCGGGCGGGGGGGATTCAGCACAGTCTGGCGCGCGCGCCAGATCGCCTACGACAGGATGGTCGCGGTCAAGATCCTCCTGGCGGGGATCGAGGACGAGGCGGGACGTCGTCGGTTCGAGCGGGAGTGCACGCTCATGGGTCGCCTGACAGGCCACCCCAACATCGTGACGGTCTTCGACTCGGGGTTCCTCGACGACGGCCATCCGTTCCTCGCGATGACGTACTGCGAGCACGGCTCGCTGGCGGACCGGGTGCGCTCGACCGGTCCGATCCCGGCTGCCGAGGTGACCCGCATCGGCATCAAGATCGCCGGCGCTCTCGATGCGGCCCACCAGCTCGGTGTGCTCCACCGGGACGTGAAGCCGGAGAACATCCTGATCACGGCGTTCGGCGAGCCCGCGCTGGCCGACTTCGGCATCTCCACGGCACGCGGCGCGGCAACGGTGACGACCGCGTACACCCCGACGCACGCGGCCCCCGAGGTGCTGCTCGGCAAGCCTGCCGACATGAGGACCGACGCGTACAACCTGGGCTCCACCCTGTACGAACTGCTGCGCGGCGAATCCGCGTTCTCCGACCCCGAGCAGACCGGGATCGCGGGCTTCGTCGACCGCGTCCTGCACGAGCAGCCACCGGCGCTCGATCCCGCGATCGCCCCACCAGCGCTGAGCGAGGCGATCCAGGCGGCGATGGCCAAGGACCCGGCTGACCGGCCTCAGACTCTCGCGGACTTCGGTCGACGCCTTCAGGACGTGCAGCGCGCTGCCGGCGAGCCCGTCACCGACATGGTGCTCATGGGCCCGGTCTCGGAGAGGATCGTCACCGGATCCACCGCGCCGGCGACCGTCATCGCGTCATCCCTCGCGACCATCCCGAACGTGGTCGGGGCTTCTCCCGCGGCTGCGTCGGGGCTCGCAGCAGGCGCAACGATCCTGCCGCCCGTCTTCCATGCCGTCGGTGCCAGCCCGGCCGGCGGGGACGCCACGATGCTCGCGGCGCGGTCTCGTCAGGTCGAGACGCCCTCGGAACCACCCCCCGCCGCGAAACCGCGCAAACGGCACGTACGGGCGTTGGTCGCCGTCGGTGCTGTGGTGGTGCTGGCCGCGCTCCTGGTCGTCGTCCCGTGGCGGCAGGTCATGGCGATGGTCGGCGGTGGGGCAAGCGTCGTGGCCACTCCGTCCACGTCCTCCACCCCGACACCGTCGGCGACATCGACCTCGGCGACGCCTACGCCCACTCCCACACCCACTCCGACCGCGACGCCGACCCCCACGTCGACACCCACTCCGACCGCGGCGCCCTCGTCCGCCCAGGCGTCGGTGTCGAAGCCGCTCATCTCGATCTACACGAGAATCACGAAGATCATCGTGATCGCGCCGTCACCGCCGCCCGACCTGGTCGCGACGCGTTCGGGAGCGAAAGTCCAGCTGGTGTGGAACAAGTCGCCGACAGCGACCGTGGCGTCGTACAAGGCGATCCGCGCTGCCAACGGTGGCGCGTACGGATCGTTCCCCTACAACGAGCTCCCCGTTACAAACGTCACGAACTGTCCGGGGGGGTACCCGTACTGCCTCGTCGACAACAGTCCCCCAGCTGGGGTGGCGCTCTGCTACGAGATCATCGCCGTGGGCGAGAACGGGATGTCGAGCGCGCCGAGTCCCAAGTCCTGCGTCGCCGCCTGAGCGCCTTCCGACGATGTCCGACTTCACCCTCACCGACGAAGCACGGCTGGTGGAACGCGCGGCCGGCGGCGACAAGGAGTCGTTCCGCCAGCTCTACGGTCTGTACGCACCGGGCGTCGCGGCCTTCCTGGCCCGCCGCTCGCCTCATGACGACGTCGACGACCTCGTGGCCGAGACGTTCATCCGGGCGTGGCTCGCGCTCCCACGCTTCGAATGGCGTGGGACGTCGATCAGGGCGTGGCTGTTCCGCATCGCGTCCAGACAGCTGGCGGAACGGGCCAGGCACCCTTCTCGACGAGAGCTCGCAACGGCCACCGTCGAGGTGCCGGCAATCCCATGCTTCGACGACGGGGTCGTCGACCGCCTGACCGCCGAGCGGCGGATCAGCCAACCCCTCGCGTCGCTCACCCCCAGCCAGCGGGTCGTGGTCATCCTGCGGTACGCGGACGGCCTCGACGTGACCGAGACGGCACACGTCCTCGGGATCTCCGCCGACTCCGTACGTTCTCGAGCCCACCGAGGCCTTCAGTCTCTCCGCGCCGCGCTCGCGACGAGCGGCACCCAACCCTCGAGGAGGTCGTGACATGGAGCTTCTCCTCGTCGTGTCCCGTACCGGCCGGCCCCCCGTGGACCTGCGGGTCGACATCGACGCGGCCGCACCGGCCGCCGAGCTGATCGACGCGCTCAAGGACACCGTCGGCGCCACCGGGCCCGTCGACGCCTACGTGGCGCGTACGGCGTCGCGCCTCGACCCGGCTCGTACCGTCTCCGACGCCCGGCTGGTCCACGGCGACCGTCTCGAGCTGGTCCCTGCTGGACGGCCGCCGCAGGAGTCCGTGCGTGACGCCACCGCCGCCCTGCCGGCCTTCGAGCTCACGGTGGTCGGTGGCCCGAGCGCCGGAGCCCGGTACCCGCTGCGCGCTGGGTCGGCCTACATCGTCGGTCGCGACGACACCGCCGACATCGTGGTGGGCGACCCGCAGACGTCGCGCCGCCACGTCCACCTCGGCGTCGGCTCGCACGCGGTCGTCGCCACCGACGCGGGGTCGGCGAACGGCACCTTCCTCGACGGCCGTCGGCTCAGTGCGCCGACAGAGGTGCAGCCCGGACAGGTGTTGGAGCTGGGCACGACCCAGCTGTCGATCGTGGCCGTCGCGGGCGCCGCACACGGCCACGCCAACGTGACCTGGGTCGACGGCCGTGAGTCGTACTCGCGGTCGCCCCGCGTGGCCCGTACCACGACCTCGCCCGTCGTCACCGTGCCGACCGCCCCGGTCCAGCCGCCGCGGCGGAAGATCCCCATGGCCACCGCGCTCGTCCCGGTCGTCATGGGCGCTGTGATGGCTTACTTCATGGGCCCCATGATGCTGCTGTTCGCCCTGATGGGGCCGGTCGTGATGGCTGCGTCGAGCTGGGAGGACCGCCGCAGCGGGCGCAAGGAGTACGCCGCCCGGCGCGCTGCCTACGTCGCCGAGATGGACCAGCTCGAGCGGACCGTCGACGCCACCCATCGCGCCCTGCTGGCCGAGCGCCGTTCAGCCGCACCGAGCGTGGCGGAGCTCGTGGAGTGGGTGCGCTCGCGAGATCCGCGGCTCTGGGAACGTCGCTACGACGAAGCGGACTTCCTCACGGTACGGATCGCGGCCGCGGACCTGCCGAGCAGACTCTCCGTCACCACGAACGTCTCGGACACGACGAAGGGCCTCACCGCCCCGGAGACCGCCGACCAGGAGCGCGCCAAGGCGCTCGCCGCGTCGCATGCCCTCGATCCGGCCGTACCGGTCGACGTCGGCCTCACCACCACCGGCGTCCTGGGCATTGCGGGATCCGCGCGCGTGCGTACCGCGCTCGTGAGCTGGCTCGTCGTCCAGGCAGCGATCCTGCACAGTCCCCGCGACCTGGCCATCGTCGGGCTGCTGCCGGCGACCGAGTCCTCGCCCCAGAGCGAGTGGGCGTGGCTGCGCTGGCTGCCTCACACGGAGACCCTGCTCGTCGGGGTCCCCGGAGCACGTACGGTCGCCTCCGAGGCCGAGGACGTACGGGCCCTGTTCCAGGTCGTCGACGACCTTGTCACCACCCGGCGCCTGCGCGCCGAGCGCGGGGTGGGCGACGAGCGTCCGTACCCGTGGGTCCTCGTCGTCGTGCCGGGGCCCACCGCGGTCCCCCAGCCGGCACTGTCGCGGCTCCTGGCCGACGGCCCGCGGTTCGGCGTCTCGTGCATCGTGGCGGACACCGTCGCCGAGCGGCTGCCGGGAGAGTGCCGCGCGATCGTGAGGGTCGACGACCGCGGGGATGCCGGGTCGGTCACCCTCACCGCGAGCGGTGACCAGATCTCGAACCTCGTCATCGACGGGCTCTCTCCCGACCTGGCCCGCGAGGTTGCCCGCCGGTTGGCCCCGCTCAGCGATGCCACCGCGGCCACCGCGACCGGCGAGGTACCGCGACGCGTCCTGCTCCTCGACCTGCTCGAGATGCCCGAACCGGAGGCTCGCCAGATCCAGCGGCGCTGGGCGACGTACGCCGGTACCGGCACGCTGGGGGCCCCGATCGGTACAGGGTCCGCCGGACCCGTCAGCATCGACCTCCGGCGCGACGGCCCGCACGGTCTCGCAGCGGGCACCACCGGGTCGGGGAAGAGCGAGCTGCTGCAGAGCCTGATCGGCTCGCTCGCCGCCACGTACCCGGCATCGACGCTCACGTTCGTCCTCGTCGACTACAAGGGCGGCGCTGCATTCGCCGACTGCGTCCAGCTCCCCCACACGGTCGGCTTCTTCACCGACCTCGACGCCCACCTCGCCAAACGCGCCCTCATCTCGCTGAACGCGGAGCTGAGGCGCCGCGAGCGGATCCTGCGGGAGAACGGCTGCAAGGACCTTCCTGAGCTCGAGCAACGGCGTCCGGATGTCGGCCTCGCGAACCTGTTCATCGTGTTCGACGAGTTTGCCTTCCTCAAGAAGGAGGTGCCCGAGTTCGTCGCGGGCGTCGTCGACATCGCACAGCGCGGCCGGTCGCTCGGCGTCCACCTGATGCTCGCCACCCAGCGACCCTCCGGTGTCGTCGACGAGAACATCCGGGCCAACACCAACCTCCGCATCGCCCTCCGGATGGCCGACGAGCAGGACAGCAACGACGTCCTCGACCGGCCCGATGCCGCCCGGCTGCCCAAGAGCCTGCCGGGCCGCGCGTTCGTACGTGTCGGGCACAGCGACGTCACGCTGGTCCAGTCCGCGTACGCCAACGCCCGCTCGCAACAGGGAGGCAGCACCCGGCAGCCCACGACGGTCGAGCCGTTCCTCGTCGGGTCCGGGCTTCGGGACGCCACGCGAGGGGGCGGCCACCGCGATGTCCAGGACGACCGACCGACCGACCTCCAGCGCCTCGTCGCCGCCATCCGCGAGGCCCACACCGTGAGCGGGGTCGCGGACCAGCCCAAGCCGTGGCTCGACCCGCTGCCGCCGCTGATCGACCTGACCGCGCTGCTGGCGCTCCCGGCGCCTTCGGATGCCTCAACGACAGCGATCCCCATCGGCCATGTCGACCTCCCGGAACGCCAGGCGCAGGACGTCTGCTGGTACGACCCGGGGGTCACAGGGCACCTGCTCGTGTACGGGACCAGCGGCACTGGCAAGACGCAGCTCCTGCGGAGCATCGCCGCCGCACTGTCGGCCCGGTGCGGCCCGGACGACGTCCACCTGTACGGGCTCGACGCCACCGGGCACGGGCTCGGCCCGCTCACCGCCCTGCCGATCGTCGGAGGCGTGGTCAGCATCGACGAACCCGAACGCATCGACAGGCTGTTCGGGCTGCTGGAACAGATCGTGGCCGAGCGCGCAGCCCTGCTAGCCACGGCCAACGCCGGCTCGCTGGCCGAGTACCGCGCCGGCGGCGGCGCGCTCCCGTACGTCGTCGTACTGCTGGACGGGCTGGGAGCGTTCCGCCAGACGTACATGAACATCGACCGCGGCGAGCTGCTGGAGCGTTTCGAGCGGCTCGTCGGCCAGGGACGCGCTACCGGCCTGGCGTTCGTGATCACCGCGGACCGGCGCAGCGCCGTCCCCACCACGCTGTCCAGCGGCATCAGCGAGCGGATCGTGCTGCGGATGGCAGACGGCGACGAGTACGCCTCCCTCGGGCTGCCGACCGCGTTGGCCTCCTCCACGCTCCCTCCGGGGCGGGGTTTCCTCAACGGCGTCGAGGTGCACGTGGCCGTGCTGGGCGAGGACGCATCGGGCGCGGGACAGGCGAAGCGCCTTGCCGAGCTCGGTACGGCCTCAGCCGCGCGCCTCCAGGGGGCGACGCCCTGTCGGCCGCAGGGTGTCTACCCCCTGCCCGACCGGATCGACCGCACCACAGTGGCGTTCGGGGCGGTACAGCGCGCGTCGGTACCGCTGGGCGTGTCCGGCGACACGTACAGCCCGGTCGCGCTCGACCTCGACGAGTCGCCCGTGTTCGGGGTCTTCGGCACCGACCGGTGCGGCCGGAGCATGACGCTGCTGACCCTTGCCCGCGGCCTCGTCGAGTCGACGCCGGGTCTCGAGGCGTACCTCGTCGCACCGCGCCGTACTCCGCTTCTCGCCGCGCCCTGGTGGCGCGAAGTGGGCTCGGGCGCCGACGCCGCCGACGACCTGGCCCGACGCCTCGAGGACCGGCTCCGCGACCACGAGTCGAACCCGTGCCCATGGCTGGTGGTGGTCGACGACGGCGAGGAGCTCGCCGACACCCCCGGCGGCAACGCGTTGGCGACGCTGCTGCGGCGCGCACGGGACGTCGACCTGACCGTCCTGGCCGCCGTCCAGACGCATACGGCTCACCGCGCGTTCGGCGGCTGGATCACCGGGCTGCGCAAGGTGCGCAACGGCATCATCCTCAACCCGAACGTCGACACCGACGGCGACCTGTACGGAGTGCGGCTGCCCAAGAAGGCGTCCCGGAGGTTCCCGCCCGGCCGCGGCTACCTCGTCAGCCGAGGTCCCGTCGACTACGTACAGGTCGTCTGGCCCGACTGATCACTCGTCGACGACGAGGCTCAGGAACGCGTCGCGGAAGATCGGCGCGTAGTGCGCGGACGCAGCCGCCGCGCACGACCCGATGAGGGTCACGACGTCGGCGACGCGCTCGCGGCGCTGTACGAGCAACGTCGCCTGTGCCTGGAAGAAGGCAACGGGCCGGTCGGCAGTCGACGCGTACGAGGTCGCCGACCACACGGCGTCGTGGCCCCCGATCGGCTCGCGGTCCTGCCGCTCCACCTGGGCACCGCCTCCAGCGGCCTGCTGCTGGCGCCGGACGACCGCGTCGAGGTCGTCGTCGCCCACGATCCGGCCGACGGTGACGATGAGGTTCGAGGCGAATCCCGGGGGCGAGGTTGGGTCGGCGGCCGCCATCAGAGCCTCGGCCGTGTCCACCCGCACCCAGCCGTCCGGGACGCTGAGCCTGATCGCCGGGGGCGGCGGGAAGTCGGTGCTCGGGTAGATGAGGTCCATGGCGCGTCCTTCGGGCTACTTGTCGGGGGTCGGGAGATCAGGGTGGTACATCGGGGCGTCGCCTCCGGTGGCCGGGGGACCCGCCAGCCCTCCGTCGGGTGTCGCAGGCGCCGCCATGGCCCCTGCCGAGCCTGTACCGAGGTCGGTCCCGACGGGCGTCCCAGGCTGGAACTGTCCGGGATCCATCCCGGTGCTCACGTTCGGCTGACCCATCGCATTCCGCAGGTGGCCGGCACCGACCGCTGGGCCCGGCGCTGCGGCGTTCGCGAGGCTGTCCGCGACCGAATGCGCGATGCTCCCCAGGTTCGTCGCCCCGGGCTGGGGGACGCCGAAGAGCGCGTTGACCGCGTCAGCGACGACCCCGGCCACCGGGGCCGCTGTGTACTGCGCGACCGCGGCAACGGCATCGGCGGCCGCTGACCCCACGGCTTCCACGGCCTGCACCGCCCCGCTGGCGACGGTGGCGGCCGTCTCCATGACGTCCTTGACCGTGTTCAGCGCGTCCCCCACCGAGTCGATGGCGTTCTCGACGGCCTTGAGCGGGTTCAGGTCGCTCCAGCTGAGGTCGACATCGAGGTCGAGCCCGAGGCCCAGCCCGAGCGACGCGCCGATGTCGACCTTGAAGCCCACGCCGTCGGTACCCAGATGGGCGTCGCCCGAGACGCCGACGCTCACCCCCGCGCGGACCCCGACACCGCCCGATACCGAGGAGTCCCCGGTCCCGGCAGTGCCTGACACTCCCGCTGAGGCTCCGGCTCCCGCGCCCACCGAGTACCCGGCATCGACGCCGTCGGGCCCGGCATGGGCCGCCGCCTGCGCGTGCGCTTCGGCACCGGCCTGCGCATGTCCCTCGCCAGTGACGGACGCATCGCCGACGCCCACCGTGCCGCTCGAGCTCGCGGAACCGCCCACGTGGGCCTCCGCTCCCGCCGCCACCGACACCCCGCCGGTACCGACCGAGCCCGAGACCCCCGCCGACGCGCCGGCTCCGACCTGGGCATCGGTCTGACCCGAGGCGCTGAGCTGACCGATGTGAACCTCGCCCTCCGCGTGGGCGCTGGCCCCGACATCGACACCTGCCGACGCGTTGAAGGCCCCGTCACCGGCCCCTGCCTCGGCATGGGCATGGCCCGACACCCCGCCCGAGACTCCACCGGACGCCCCGAGGTTGTCGTCGCCGGTCTCGTCCCGGTCGTCCCACTTGGCGCCGAAGCTCGCGGACGCGGAGCTTCCTGCCGCCGAACCGGAGCCTCCCGTGGTCTGTCCCGCAGGCACCGAGCCGTCCGGGTTGACCCACGACTGGTCCCACGGCTCGGGCGTCTGCTGAGGATGGTGGCCGAACATGAGCGGTGGCGCGAGGTTGAGGATGATGATCCCCGTACTCGTGGTCGTCGGGATGACCGCGGCCGTCGCGGGCGGCGGGCCTTCCGACGCCTCCAGGGCGAGGATCTCCTGGACCAGGATGTCGTGGTCCTGTGTCACCGTCGCCCCGACCTGCTCGATCTCGGCGAGGATCTGCTGGCGACGCGTCGCGTGATCGGGCGTCTCATCGACGACGGCGCCGACCTGTACGAGTGCCATCCGGATGTCGCCCAGCTGGTCGAGGGCGCCCTCGAGGTACTGGGCCGCTGTACGCATCGAGTCCGTGTCGATGCGGATCTTCGTCGGCATGTCACGCCCCCGGTACGGGCACGGGCGCCTGAGCGGCTTGGGCACGAACCTTGAGCGCGACACCGAGGTCGCGGAGCTCCGCGGCGATCCGGTAGCACTCCGCCTCACGGGCGAGCATCGCCTCGCGATAGCGCTGGCCCTTCGCGCAGTCCCACGTCATGCGCAGGCTGCGGTCGACGAGCTGGCCGCCCACGTAGTACAGGTCGTCGGCGCGCGTCAGCAGCGCGGTCGCGGCCGCTTCGAGGCTTGCGGCGTCAGCCATGGCGGAGCTCCTGTTCCCGTACGGCTACGAGCCGGCCCTGATCAGCCCCTCGCGCCTGCTGGAGACCTCCTTGCCGGCATCGGCGAGCTGGTTCTGCAGCCGCTGCAGCATGGGTTCGAAGTCGCTCTGCCAGGCCTCGCGGAAGCGCCCGGCGGCCGGTCCCTCCCAGTAGGTGTTGCCGAGCTGGTTGCGGATCGTGGTGAGGACGTCCGCCACGAGGTTGCCCTCGCGGTCGAAGGTCGCCTTGAGCGCGGACAGCTGGTCGAGTTCTCCACCGATGAGCGGCATCGTGGGTGCCCTTTCGTTTGTGGCCTGTACGGAGGTGTCACCCTCTATAACGGGCGCATGGCCCCCAGCGTGACGCTCCTCAGCCGATGTCGCGGTCGATGCGCCGCCAGATGTCGTCGTAGTCGAGCGGGAGAGGGCTAGGAGCGGCCCGGAGCTCGTGGAGCAGGGCACCCAGGTCACGGAGCAGCTGCGCCTCGTCGCGCGACGCGAGCCCGTCCCGCTCGGACAGCGCGGACGAGTCGTCACCTGGCTCGACGGGCGGGATCACGACGCTGCATCTCCGACTGTCGCCAACGCCCGGAGCAGCGTGTCGCCGCAGACCGGGTCGAGGGTCACCAGGGAGTCGCCACGAGGAGCCGACCCGGCCTCGCCCGCCAACGGGGTTGCGGCCACGGGTAGCTCCCAGGCTCCGCCCGGACCGGCGACCCAGGCCAGCTGCAGGCCGAAGGATCGCCCGCCGCGCGGCGTGCTCTGGAACCCGATGGCGGCGCGGTGGGCGCAGATCGCCGCCGCCAGCGCGTCGAGAGTCGCGGGTGGGGTCTCGCCTGCCGCATCGCGCAGCTCCTGACGCACGACGGCCTCGCCTGTGGCTCTGAGCGCCCGCGCCAGCGCCCGTACCCCCACCTGCACCGGTGCGTCTCCCTCAGGAACCTGCGACGTGGCGCAGGTCAACGCGGCGACACGCCGCAGCACCTCGGAGGTGGCGAAGGGCGTCAGCCGATGCAGCCCGCCCTCGACGACGCGGAGCACGGACGCCTCCGGTACGACGGCCACCTCCATGGCGTGTCTGTTCCAGCCGCCGCCCGGCACCCCCCGATGGATGGTCACGGTCATCACGGGCCGGCTGAGGATCTCGACGAGCCGTGCGACCGGTACCGCCACCTCTGTCGCGCCGGTCGGGGTGGTCACGACGATGCCTCGGGACCGCAACGACGCCTCCGCCGCACTGAGGCGTTCTGCGCGGCGTGCGGTGCTCAGCCCGTCAAGCGTGGACGGGCCGATCCGCGGAACGGACTCGGAGAGTATGCCTGCGAGCGAAGCCAGCTCCTCGTCGCTGAACGTGATCGACAGCTCCATGATGCCGCCCTCCGTTGGACGAGTGAACCGACGTCGATGCGCCTCAGCGTACGCTCGCGCGACCTCGCCGGAGGGCGATGCCGGAGGCTGCCGATGGCGTCCCTGGTGGGTCGGTGCTCGGGTGCCCTGACGCTCCTCAGGAGCGGCGCGCGCGGAGCGTCACGTACGCGAGGGCGACCACACTCACGCCCAGCGCCCACGCCATCGGGAGGCCGATGCTGATGGCCAGAGCCACGCTGGCGACGACCGCGACCACGGCACCTCGCCGTGCCCAGCCCGGAGGCAACAGCCGTACGGCGGCTGCCGTGCCGAGCACGTACACGACACCGAACGCGCTCGTCGCCAAGAGGAGCCAGAAGTCCAGCTCCAGGCCGAGGACGGCCGTGATCCCGAGCGTGACGCAGGAAAGGCCCGTGACGACCGCGAGGCTGCGGCGCGGCACCTGCCCGACCCCGCTCCCCGCGGCGAACCACGCGGGCAGCGCCCCGTCCCTGCCGAGCGCCGACCCGAGCTTCGCCGAGCCCGCGAAGTAGGCGTTCATGGCGCCGATCGACAGCAGTACAGCCACCCCCGCGGTGGCGACCCGGGCACCGTCACCGATCGCCAGCGCCATCAGGTCGGAGAGCGGGGCGGTCGAGGTCGCGGCTGCCGGGCCGAGCACCAGGACGGTCGTGGCGGCCAGCCCGAGGTACAGCACACCCACCACAGCAACGGCGATTCCCGTAGCCAGCGGTACATCGCGGCGCGGCGACCTGTACTCGGCGGCCACGGGCGCCACGGCCTCCCAGCCGGCGAACGCCCACACCAGCAAACCGGCCGCGGCGACCACGCCAGCGACACCGTGCGGCGCGAACGGACCGATCGCCGACGGCCGCGCGTGCGGCGCCGCGACGGCGACTGTCACGAGGATCAGGAGCGCCAGCACGGCGGAGAACGCCAGCTGCACCTTGCCCGACAGCCGCACACCGCGCGCGTTCATGGCGCCCACACCGAGGATGAGCGCCAGGGAGACTCCGAGGACCGTCACGCGACCGCCGCCGAACGCAACCGCCACGTAGTGGCCCGCCATCATGGACGCCGCCGGCGCCCCGATCGGGACCGCCGAGTAGAAGCACCAGCCGACCATCGCCCCGGCCTTCGACCCGAATGCCTGCCGTACGTACGTAGCCACCCCACCCGCGTCCGGGAACCGCGCCCCGAGCGCACCGAACGTCGCCGCCAGCGGTACGGAGATGAGCACGAGCGCCAGCCACGCCACCAGGCTGGCTGGCCCCGCGGCCCGCGCGGCCAGGGCGGGGAGCGTGATGACGCCCGTCCCCAGCACCCCGCCCACCGTCAGCGCGGCGCCCTGCAGCATCGACAGCCCCTGCCGATCCTCAGGGGCCGCCAACCCGGCCACGTCCTGTTCCACCGTCGTCATACGTGCAGTGTGCTGACAGAGTGGCCTCCTCCCCAGGGCCACTTGGCAGTCATCCATCTGGTCCACTTCCGCAGGAGTCCGTACGCTCCGTCCATGGACCTTCACCTCGCCGTATCCACGTCCGGCGACATCGCCGCCTCCCTGTACCGGCAGCTGCTCGCGGCGGTCCGTGACGGCCGCCTGATGTCGGGGGAACGGCTCCCGTCCACGCGCGAGCTGGCACAGAGCCTCAACCTGTCCCGCGGCACGGTCGCGAGCGCGTACGAGCGGCTGGCCGCCGAAGGGATCCTGGAGACGCGCCACGGCTCCGGCACGTACATCCCGGCTCACGTCACGCCCAGCCGAGCCCGGTGTGCACCCAGTGGGGAGCGGGTCGCGCCACGCAGCGTCTGGTCGGAGCTGCCGCCGTACGTGCCCGACCCCGTCGACATCGATGTCGACCTCGCCGGCGGCGAGCCGGACCCCAGCCTGTTCCCCCTCGCGACGTGGCGCCGGCTGGTGTCGGAGACGCTGCGCCCGTCGCTCATGGCCACGAGCCCGTACGCGGGCACCAGCCACCCCGCTCTCCAGGACGCGATCGCGGCCTATCTCGGACGCTCGCGATCCGTCGTCGCGCAGGGCGACGACATCATCCTCACCAACGGGTCCCAGCAAGCGTTCGACCTTGTCGCGCGCGTACTCGTCTCGCCAGGAGACAGGGTCGCCGTGGAGAGCCCTGGCTACACCAGCCTCGTGCGGCTCTGGGTCTCCCACGGGGCCCGCGTCACGGGCGTACCCGTCGACGACGACGGGCTCGTGGTCGACGCGCTGCCCGACGACGCACGTGTCGTGTACGTGACGCCGTCGCACCAGTTCCCGACCGGTGTCGTGATGTCGCTCCCCCGCCGGATCGCGCTCCTCGAATGGGCGGCCTCGCACGGCGCGGTCGTCGTGGAGGACGACTACGACAGCGAGTTCCGCTACCAGGACCGACCCCTCGAGCCATTGCAGAGCCTCGACTGGGACGGGTACGTCGTGTACACCGGCTCGTTCTCGAAGATCCTCTCGCCCGTCCTGAGGGTCGGCTACCTCGTCGCGCCCGCCTCACTCCAGCCGGCACTGCGCCGAGCGAAGCAGCTCACGGACTGGCAGGGCGACCTCGCGACGCAGGGAGCGCTCGCACGCTTCATCGCCGACGGGGACCTGGCCGCGCAGCTGCGCCGTACGACCCGGACGTACGCGGAACGCCGAGCGACGCTTCTCACCGCGCTGGCCGATGTCGACGAGCTCGAGGTCGTACCGTCCGTCGCGGGCCTGCGCCTGGCCACCCGCTTCCGCGACTCCTCCGTCGACGACCTGGCCGTGTGCGCGGCGGCAGCCGGACGTGGCGTGGGCGTCGAGCCGCTCTCCACCCGCTACGTCGGAGGCGATGCCCGACCGGGCCTGGTGCTGGGCTTCGGTCGGATCGACGCTGACCTGATCCCCGTGGCGGTGTCCCGGCTGACGTCCGCGATCCGCGAGGGCTGAACGGCAATGTGCCTGCTCACATCCGCAGTCGGCGAGGGCTGAACGGCAATGTGCCGGCTCACATCCGCAGTCGGCGAGGGCTGAGTCAGCCGACGAGGCCCTGCAACCAGGTCGAGGCTTTCTCGTAGTCGGACTCGCGGAAGCCCTTCTCGACGGTGGGTTCGACCTTGTCGGCCCGCGGGTACGAGCCGAGGAAGTCGACGCGCTTGCAGATCCGGTGGAGACCCATGAGG
>Ga0182021_10006724_pt1 | contig 13647 bp, 6 predicted proteins | sample 612E3MmetaG_FD_120493 | JGI IMG/M metagenome (GOLD analysis project Ga0182021, IMG submission 120493) | Permafrost microbial communities from Stordalen Mire, Sweden - 612E3M metaG (Illumina Assembly) | ecosystem: Environmental > Terrestrial > Soil > Wetlands > Permafrost | place: Sweden...
GCGGCTGTCCTCGGCCGCGCTGTCGGGCAGGGACGTTCCCGTGATCGCCGCGCAGGTGGCGAAGAGATCGATGAGGGAGATCGTCTCGGAAGCCACGCTCCCCGGGCGTATTTTTCCCGGCCATCGGGCGATAAAGGGAACGCGATGGCCGCCTTCCCAGGCCTGGGCTTTGTATCCCCGGAAGCCGGCTTCCGAAGCGTGTCCGTTTTCGCCGCGCACGGCGCCGTTGTCGCTGGTGACGATGAGGAGGGTCTCGTCCGCGAGGCCCCGCGACGCAAGATGGTCCGCCACGCTCCCGACGGCCCAGTCGACCACGGTCACGAGGTCCCCGCGCGCGCCCGCCCCGCTCCTGCCTTTCATCGCCGCGGGAGGGAGGAAGGGATTATGGGGCGAAGACAGGGCCAGGACCAGGAAGAAAGGATCCTTTGCCGCCGTCCGGAGATGGGCGTCGATGAAGGCCAGGGCCTTTCCGGTCAGGATGAAATCGCAATCCTCTTCCGACCAGTCGTCGGCCATCGGGCCGGGGACGAAGCCCGGGAGGCCGCGCCACTCCTCGCGGCTCATCCGCGTCGGGACGACGACGGTCCGGTCGTTTTCGATGAAGCAATAGGGAGGATCCGACGTGCAGCAGGCCGCCGTCCCGTAGAAATAATCGAATCCGAGCGTCCGCGGGCCGCCTCCGACGGGCTTGCCGAAGTCGATGTTCTCCTGGAGCCGCACGTCCGACTTGAGGGGCGAAGCGTGATCGATGACCTCCTCGGCCGGGCGGCCGTCCTTGGTCGACCATTGCAGGCCGACGTGCCACTTGCCGATCATGGCGGTCGCGTAGCCAGAGGCCTTGAGCACGGAGGCGATCGTCGCCCGGCCCGGCTCGATCAGCGGCGGATCGTAGCCCATCAGGACGCCCTTCTGCAGCCGGGTCCGCCAGCCGTACCGCCCCGTCAGCAGGCCGTAGCGGGACGGCGAGCAGAGGGCGGACGGCGAATGGGCATCGCTGAACCGTATGCCTTCGGAGGCGAGGCGATCCATGTGCGGCGTCGGGATCTTCGAATCCCTGTTGTAGCAGCCGGGATCGCCGAAGCCCATATCGTCGGCCAGGATAATCACGATGGACGGCGGCTTCTCACGCGCCGCGGCCGGGGCCGCCGACGCCGCTCCCAGGCCGGAAACCAGCACCGGAGCGCCCAGCCCGAGGGATTTCAGAAATTCGCGTCGATCCACGAAACGTTCCTCCCCGCCCTTTCGGGTGCGGCTGCCGGCCAGCTCCACGCCTTCGGCTTGCCGAGCTCCGGGCGCAGGGAACGGGCCGCGGCCTCAGCTCGAGGGATGCGAGAAGCGGTCGTCGTGATTCAAGTTCACGACTTCGCTCAGGATGAGCGAGACCGCCCCCATGACCGCGGCTTTGATCCCGAAGGACGCCGGCTTGATCAGGACCCCGGAGGCGATCTTGTCCAGGGCCCGGCTGTTCACGGTCTTCCGGACCTTGTCGAAAAGGATGTTCCCCGCCTGGGCCACGCCGCCGCCGATCACCACAGCCTCGGGACCGAACAGGTTGATCAAGTCGGCGATCCCGATGCCCAGGTACTCGACGGCCGTGTCGAAGACTTCGAACGCCAGCGGGTCGCCCCGCTGGGCGAGGGCGGCCACCATCTCGGCCGTGACACCGTCGAGGTTCCCCCCGCAGGCCTCGCGGAGGACGCTCGGCCGGCCCTCCCTCAGGCGGGCCTGCGCGGTCTTGGCGATGGCGTTCCCGGAGGACAGCGCTTCGAGGCAGCCGTAGTTCCCGCAGTCGCAGAGCACCCGGCTGTCCTTGTCCATCGTGATGTGGCCGAACTCGCCGGCCAGGCCCAAAGGACCGAAGAGGGGCTTCCCGTCGATGATGATGCCCGCCCCGATCCCGTAGCCGACGTTGACGCAGATCAGGTTCTTGAACTGCTTCCCCAGCCCGTACCACATCTCGCCGAGGGCCATGACCCGCGTCACGTTGTCGAAGATGATCGGGATCTTGTGGTATTGGCTCAGGGCTTCCACGACGTCCACCTTGTGCCAATGGAAGTCGGGAGAGAACTCGACGATGTTCCGGGTCCGGTTGATCAGCCCCGCGACCGCCATCCCGATGCCGTAGATGCGCTTCTTCTTGCCGAGCGGGTACTCGACGAGCTCCCCGATGACCTCGGCCGTGCTCTTCATCACGCTGGCGAAACCCTCTTCGATCCGGGTCGGCCTCCGGATCTCAGCGATGATCTTGGCGTCGAAATCCGACAGGACCCCGTAGATCTGGGTCGTGCCGAGATCGATGCCGATGATGAAATTACTTTGATCGGAGAACTTCAGGAGCGTCGGCCGGCGCCCGCCCTGCGACACGCCCGCGCCCATCTCCCGGACGAGGCCCTCCTCAAGGAGGTCCTCGACGATCCGCGAGACCGTCGGGGCGCTCAGTCCGCTCAGCTTGGCGATGTCCGCCCGGGACACGTTTTCGGTCTTTCGGATGAGACTGAGAACTTTGACCTTGTTGAGCTTGTTGATGAAGCGGGCGCTTCCCGTGGAATCCAGCGGCTTATTTTGTGATTTCATGCCCCCTCAACTTTCTTTCCAATCGCAACTAAAATATATTCTGGCGGTATATAAATCAAGGACCAATAAAAAAAACCGGTCGCGACGCTCTCTCACAGCGCCCTCCCCCACGCGACCGTCCCGTTCTCGAGAAACGACATGAACCCCAGCAGCGCGCCCCAGTGATAGAAATCGTCGAACGTGCCCGCCCCCGTCGTGGAGTTGTAATTCTCGTGGACTCCCCGGTGCGCGTCCCATGATTTCAAGAGGAGCCGGCGGGACTTCAGCACGAGGTCTTTTCGGGCCAGAGGCAGATCGTAGTTCCGCAGGCCCAGATAGACGAGGAAGTTCATGGGGCCCCAGACTTCGCCTTTCCAATAATCGTTGGTGAACTGGGGATCGTTCCTGGCGATCGAGGGCAGCACCCATTCGCCTCCGAACTCGGCGTCGTTGGCGATATGCTCCCGGACCATTCTCTCCGCCTGCTGCGGCGTCGGGACGCCGGCCAGCAACGGGTAGAAGAGGGTCGGCGCGAGGTGACGATCGGGCTCCCCCGTCGCGAGGTTCCGGTCGAGATACGATCCGGCCTTTTCATCCCAAAGCGTCCCCAGGGAGGCGGCGTAGCGATCGGCCCGCGCGCGGAGCTCGGCCTCCACGTCCCCCTTCTTCAGCGCCCCGGCAAGGTCCGCCAGGGCCCGGCAGTCCGCGATGTACAGGCTCATGAGGCCGACATCCGCCAATCGCATGAGATGGCTCGCCGGATCGAAGGCGGCGCCGTCGTACAGGGGCGAGTTGTCGAGTCCCGATTCGAACTTGGCCCCGAGGAGCTTGCCCATGGCCCGCTCTTCGAGCTTCGAAACCTGCTGGTCGACCGGATAGGGCGTGCTCCCCCAGCACAGGAAGCCCCGGTCGTCGCGGGCCGAGGGCCACCAGCGGTTCCAGGCGAGGAGGCCGTCGAACACCGCGTCGAGGAGCCACCGGTCGCGGTAGCGGCGGAAGATCTCGCGCGCGATCAGCGAGCCGACGGGCGGCTGGGAGCGGTCGCGGCTGTCGTATTTCCCCGATGCCACGTTGGGCACGAAGCCGGCGGGCGTGAGGCCCCCGGTGACGGCGATCAGGTTGGCGTAGGCCAGATCCCGGTTGTCCATCGCCAGCATGGCGCAGGCGAAATAAGTGTCCCATTCGAAGAGGACGTAGCCGCCGTTGCCGGTGCACCAGTCCCGGGCCACGGGCGTGATCGGCCGGTCGTTCTTGGGATCGTAGATCGTGTTCCAGGCCAGGACGCTTTGCTGAGCGTCATAAAGAGGACCGAGCTCCCCGTAGGCGTCCCGGCGACGTTCGTGGGCCGCTCGGGCGGCGTCGACGATCGCCCGGATCTCGCCCACGCTCCGCTTCCGGCCGGTGGAGATCCCGAGGCCGTCCGCGAGGGTAAGGGAGAAATGGGGACGGGCGTCCGAAGCATCATACGCGGGCGTCGCCCCGGCGGCGAAGAGCGAGAGGGCCGTGGTCCCGATCTCCGCCGCGAACGCGTTGCCGTCCCGCCGGATGCTCCCTTTCCGGCCCCACAGCAAGCGGGGCATGACGTTCAGGACGGTTCCGGCCACGGGCCGATCGCAGGAGACGAGGAGGACGAGGTCGCCTCCGGACGCCGCCGATCGGACCCGGATGTCCATCCCCTTCCAGGACACGGACAAGTCGGTATAGGAGCCGTCATAAGCATGCCCGTTCGGGGTCACGACGATCGTCCCCTTGTCCGCCTTTCCGATGAGGGCGCCGGCGACCTTCTCCTTGCCCTTCTGGATTTCCAGCGTGACGGCGAAGCCTTCCGGCATCAGCACCTGGGAGAGGACGTCCCCCACGTCCCAGGTGTTCCAGCCCTTGAGAAGGCTCCGCTTCAGCGCCTGATATTCCGGCGCGGCGGCGACGGCGCCCGTGCGCGGCGACGGCGCCAGCGACAAGGCGAGAACGCCGATCCCGAGCGCCCTCATCACGTCCATCATGAGCCTCCGCTCGTCCTTCTCACAGCGACCAGCCCGCCCGGTAGTTGCGGCGCAGGTACTGGTCGGCCTCGGGCACGTTCGGGAAGCGCATGTTCTGGGAATCCCAATACAGCTTCTCTCCGCTCCGGACGGCGGCGCAGCCCAGCAGAACGATCTCGGTAAGAGGGGCCGCATACTCGAAGTTCGAAGCTGCGGCCGGCCCGCCCTTGCAGGCCTGGATCCATTCTGCATAATGGCCAATCGACCGGGGGAGGGTCTTCGGCGGGCGTTGATAGGCTTTCATCTTTTCCTCGGGCAGGATGCGGAGCCCGTTGGCGCCATGCGACCCCGTCAGGATCTTGCCCTTGTCGCCGATGTAGAGCGCCCCGCCGTATGTGTCGCCCATCTTGACGCCGGGCGCAAGCTCCTCGGGCCGGGGAGGCATCAGTCCCCCGTCATACCAGGTCAGCGTGAGTGGCGGGAATCCCTCGCGCGCCGGGAACTTGTAGGTGACGATCGACGCTTGGGGATACGTCTCCGTATTTTTCGGCTTGTCCCAGTCCATCGTTCCGGGGACATAGGTCGAGAAGCTCGCCTCGACGCTCGTCGGCGCGCCGAGCCTCATCGACCAGAAGATATGGTCGAAGATGTGACAGCCCATGTCGCCCAGACCGCCGGTCCCGAAGTCGAGCCACCCGCGCCAGCGCGAGGGCAGATAGGCGGGATGGTAGGGCCGGGAAGGCGCCGGCCCGAGCCAGACGTCCCAATCCAAGGTCTCGGGCACCGCCGGCGTCTGCGCGGGCCGGCCCATGCCCTGCGGCCAGACGGGATGGGGCGTCCAGGCCTGGACCTCGGTGATCGTCCCGATGGCGCCGTCCCAGATCCATTCGCACAGCAGCCGGATGCTCTCCATGGCATGACCCTGGTTGCCCATCTGGGTGGCCACCTTGGCCTCGCGGGCGGCCTTCCTCAGCATACGGGCCTCGTAGATGTCGTGGGTAAGCGGCTTCTCGACGAACACGTGCTTCCCCAGCTGGATGGCGGCCATGGCCGCCACGGCGTGGAAGTGATCCGGGGTGCCCACGGTCACGGCGTCGATCTCCTTGTGGCGCTTCTCGAGCATGATCCGGAAATCCTTGTAGCGCGCGGCGTTCGGATATTTGGCGAACGTCTTGGCCGCACGGTCCCAATCCGCGTCGCAGAGGGCGACGATGTTCTCCTTGTCCATCCGCGACAGGTCGCCTCCGCCCTGCCCGCCGCATCCGATCCCCGCGATGTTGAGCGTGTCGCTCGGCGCGACGTACCCCGGGCCGCCCAGCACGCGGCGCGGGACGATCATCGCCCCGGTCGCGAGCGCGGCCGATCCTAGAAACTCCCTCCGGCTCATCTTCGTCATGCGATCCTCCTTGCTCAGCGATAGACGTCCATTTCGTAGATCGACCAATGGTAGGTCGGATCCGTTCCGGTCTGGGTGATCCTGATGTATCGCGCGTTCCGCGGCGGAAACACGATCGTGGTGATGCCCAAGGACCCGACGCCCTCGGCCACGGGGGCGCTCCAGGTTTCTCCGTCGTCCGAGACGGCGACCGCATACGCGTTAGGCGAATCCCAGAGGGCCCAGGTGTTGTCGAGGACGATTTTGCGGAAGGTCAGGGGCCGCTTCAGGTCGACCTGGAACCACTGCCCGGGATGTTGCGTAGCCGTCATGTCGCGCCAGCCCGTCCAGTGATCTCCGTCAAGGGCGTTGGCCGCCGCAACGTCGATCGGGATCCTGGCCCCGCTGAACGCGAACGTCCCGTCGGGCACCGAAGCCGAGGCGGTCCACGCCTTCTTGTCGAGGGCCGCCTCTGTCGGCGGAGGCGGCGGGAGGGGCTTGGGCGACCCGATCGGCAGAGTCCCCCGGCCGACGAACATCCGGGTCCCGGGCGCGGCGCTGAATTTCAGATAGTCCGCGTCCTCCCCGCTCCAGGAGACGCCCTGGACCCCGCCGCGATACGCGCCGTCCCAGATCGTCCGGCCGTCGACCTCGACCGCCCTGAGCGCGGAGAACGAGCCCTTCGGGATGCCGACGACGGCCGTGGTGCCGGGGGGCGAAGTCAGGCCGAGCGAATACGCCGTCGCGGTCTTCGCGATGTCGACGGCGACGCGGCCCCGGATGGAGGGAACGACGACCTTGATCGAGGTCAGGAATGCTTCCTTGGGGAGGACATGAAACGCCGTCCAGCCGGGCGCCTCCGGCGCCACGCCGGCGATAGTCTGGCACAGGTTGAGGACGGGGGAATTCCAGCCGTGGTTGAGCGACGAGGCGTCGTCGAAGGCATTCTTCCGGGACGCCCACCAGCGGTCGTAATGCTCCCAGAGCGTAGTGAAGCTGCATGGGATCATGGTCCGGTAGCGGTCGGCCATCCTCAGGAGGGCGTATTCCTGTTTCCCCATGGCACACAGGGCCTCGAAGACCCAGCGGTCGAAGAAGCAACTCGCGTTGGCGGTCTTCGTCAGGACGTCGGTGAAAATGGCCTCCCATTTGGACCGGTCGGCCAGGCCGGCGTTGACCGCCATCGCGTTCGCCCGGTCGTCCGGCGCGGCGACATCGTCCGACATGTAACCGCGTCCCGTCCAGTACTTGGCGTCGAACGTGCTCCTGACGGCCTTGAGCTTCGCGTCAATAATCGGCACGTCGGCCTCGTGTCCGGTCGCCAGGGCGATGTTCCGCAGGGTCTTCATGTCTATATAGTAGAAGCACGTCTCGATGACGGCGGTGTCCTTGCTCTCCTTTCCCCAGTCGAACCATTGGTGGCGGTTGCCGAAGGCGTAGGTTTCCAGAAGGAAGGTCTTCGTCGCGTCATAGACGGCCCGCAGGGCATCGAGGTCGCCGGTGTGGAGATAGTAGAACCACAGGCCGTACTCCCCCAGGAATTCCAGGTGTTGGCCCGGGTAGAAATCGGGCTGGAGCTTCCGCCGCACGAGATCCCGGCAGATCCGGTGGGACCGGGCATCGAAAAGGTAGAAGCACTGGTCCAACTCAGGCGTCCCGTCGCCCCAGAATCCGACCCGCTCCCGGTCGGGACAATCATAGAAATGGTCCCGCATGCAGAGGTAAACGGTCCGGGCCCCTTTCCTCCAGAGCGTGTTGTAATCGTCGTCGTTGCAGGCGAACGATCCGACGAGATCGGCGTCGTAGCCCGTCTCCCGGTATTTGACGGCCTTGACCGTCACGCCCGCGGGGATGGCGTATATCGCGCCCTCGCCGCTCACCCAGCTCTTCGCCTCCAACGCCTGGTCGCCCCCGACCGTCTCGGCCGTCTCCGGCTTCGTGAGATAAAGGACCAGCGGATTGCTGGAGTTGAAGCTGATCGTGCGGCCCGCCGGACTCTCCACGCGGATCCAGGGTTGGAATTGGCAGTTGTACGGGATTCCGCAAACGAGCTTCCAGGCCTTGCCCTCGGAATGGGGGAGGTCTTTGGAGGTGCGGACATAATCCTTCAACCCGTAATCTCTAAGTGCCGGAGCTGGGTTTTCGGGGCTGGCACCGACCTGGGGCGCGGCGCGGTCCGCGCCTGCCGACCGGGCAGGACCCGGGGTCACGCCCGATGCGATCGCCGCGAGAATCATGATCGTTGCGAACCGCTTTTTTGTGGTGAGATAAGCCCTGCCGAGTTCAATATATTGAATCAAATTCGATTTGTTCAACAATTATCACAACTCCCAAAATGATAGGTGTTGGAAATAATGGATTAAAACAAATATTTTTACTCGTCATAATCCTTACTTAATTTAAGTAATTATTAACATTACACAATAATATATGCAAATAGTTTTTTATCAAACAGGGGTCCGGTCCCCTGACTTTGGCGGGGCCCTGTTTTGCGATGGAAAAGGCGCGCCCCGCGGGGCCTATCGCCAACCGGGCGCCATCCCCGGTAGAGCTTTTTACCGAGCGCCCGGCGGCATGTGGGAATTCAGGTACGACGTCAGCAGCGTGTAGAGGTGCATCGTCGTCCCCCGCCCCTCCGAGATGCCGTGGGTCCGGTTCGGATACGACATCATGGTGAACGCCTTCCCGTTGGCGATGAGCTCGTTGACGAGCATCTCGAAGCTCTGGTAGTGGACGTTGTCGTCGCCCGTCCCGTGGACGATGAGGAGGTTGCCCTTCAGGTTCTTGGCGAACGTGATGGGGGAGCCGTTCTTGTAGCCCTCTGGATTGTCCTGGGGCAGGCCCATGAACCGCTCCTGGTAGATCGAATCATAGAGCCGCTGGTCGGAGACGAAAGCCACAGCCATGCCGGTCTTGTAGAGATCGGGATAACGGAAGATGGCGTTGAGGGTCATCTGCCCGCCGCCGCTCCAGCCCCAGCTCCCGACCCGGTCGGCGTCGACGAACGGCCAGGCGGCGAGAGCCGCCCGGACCGAGGCCGCTTGGTCGGCCGAGGCCAGGATGCCGATCTGGCGGTAAACGCTCTTGCGCCAGGCCCGGCCGCGCGGGGCGGGCGTGCCCCGGTTGTCGAAGCTGGCCACCACATAACCCTGCTGAGCGAGCATCAGGTGCCAGAGATATGTGTTGCCGCCCCAGGAGTTCTGGACGGTCTGGCCCGCGGGCTCGCCGTAGACGTAGACGAAAAGCGGATATTTCTTCTTCGGGTCGAAGCCGGGGGGCAGGATGCGCCAGGAATCGACCTGGATGCCGCCCCCGATGTCGAGCTTGGTGTATTCGACCCGGTTCCTGGTCAGGGCCTCGACTTTCGCCCGGAGGGAGGCGTTGGCCGCCAGGGGACGGACCGCTTCGCCGCCCGGCAAGCGGACGAGCTCGGTCTGGGGAGGCGTGTCGAGGGTCGAGAAACTATGGAACGCCCAGCGGGCCGTGGGCGAGACGTCGTAGTGGTGGACGCCCGTCTGGGCCGCGGGCCCGACGCGCTCCGGCTTTCCGGTGCCGTCCATGCGGACGCGGTATTCGAACCGCGTGGTCGCGTCGGAGGGCGAGGCGGTGACGTAGAGCAGGCCGCCCTTCTCGTCGATGGCGTCGACGCTCATGACGTCGTAATCGCCGGGCGTCATCAGCCGGATTTCCTTGCCGTCCCGGGAGACGTAGTACGCGTGGCGCCAGCCGTCGCGCTCGCTCAGCCAGAAGAGGCCCTTGCCGCCGGCCAGCCAGGCGAACCTCGCCATGTGGTCGACCCAGGCGTCGTCCTTGTCGACGTACATCGTCCGGATGTCGCCCGTGACCGCGTCGCCGAGCTGGACGTTGTTCGTGTTTTGGAGCCGGTTGAGCTGCTGGAAGACCACTTCTTTGGCATTGCCGGCCCAATCCATGAGGGGGATGTACATGTCATGCGGGTCCCCGGGTGCTTTCATCCAGACGACGGGGCCGCCCGCCGCGGGGACGACGCCCACGCGGACAGCCGAGTTCGGCTGCCCGGCCTTGGGGTGCTTGAAAGAGGTCGTCCGGGGGTAGAGGGCGTCCGTGTTGTTGATCAGGGTGAAGACGGGGACCCCATGGGTGTCGAACTGCCAGAAGGCGATGAGCCGGCTGTCGGGGCTCCAGCGGAACCCGTCGCGGATGCCGAACTCCTCCTCGTTGACCCAGTCCGACGTCCCGTTGATGATGTCCTCCGAGCCGTCGGAGGTCAGCTGGCGGATCGCCCCGCCGGCCAGATCCTCCACGTAGATGTTGCTCTTCACCACGTAGGCGGCCATCTTCCCGTCGGGCGAGAGCTTGGCGAACATGAGGGTCGAGGGCTCGAAGCCCGGGCCGAGCTTCCGAAGCCTGCCCGACGCCAGGTCGTAGGTCCAGAAATCGCCCCGGGTGTTCTGCCGCCAGACGCGCCGGGAATTGGTCATGACGATCAGGACCTTGCCGTCGGGCGACCAGGCGTAATCCTCGATGGCGATCGGCGAGGAGGACCCGGGCGGCACGAGCTTGGCCGCCGCGACGAGGATCTCGCGCTTGCCCGTCTCGGCCCGATAAAGGACGAGGTCGCGGCCGTTTCCGCCGCCGGCCGCCGGCTCCAGGGTCGTGTACGAGTCGCCGTCCGTCATCCAGCGGGCCGGGCCGAAGCGCTCGGCGGCGAAATCGCGCGAGCCGAAGATCCGGTCGAGGGTCAGAAGCCCCGGGTCGGCGGGCTTCGCCTGGGCGCCGGCGAATCCGGCGATCAGCAGGAGGGCCGCGGCGAGCAGGCCCCATCTCCGTTTTCCGTTCAGACGCATGTTGTCATCCTCCTTGTCGAGTGAGGTTGTTGTGGCGTTTCGGAAGGCCCCTTAGTCCTTGAAGACGGCGAACTCGGCCAGGCCGGCGTTCCGCGTCTCGGGCGAGACCGCGTCCACGGCGAACACCACCCAGGAGATCGTCTTCGCCGGGAAAGCGATTTCCCGGGCCGCGCGGCCGTCATTCGGAAGCGCGCCGACCGTGATCGCGCTCCCGTCGCTGAAGAGGAGCGCCCCGGACGTGATGTGGTCCTTCGGGCTCGGGAGATCGAACAGCCACACGCGCCGGACGGTCTGGGGCGCGTCCCAGCTGAGCCGGATCATGGCCGTCTGCTTCTCGCCCAGGCTCACCCACACGCGAGAGCTGATCTCGTCCTTGCCGTCCGCGATGCCGTCCACGGCGCCCTCCCCGAAGTACTCGATCAGCTCGGTGAACGGCTTGGCCTTCTTGTGGACCGAGGAGACGTTGACCCGGGCCCGGAGGGCGACGTTGGCCTCGCTCTTGAGCGGATCGGCCGGGGCCGGGGCCGCAGCCAGGGCGGCCGCCGCGGCCGGGTCGAGGAGCTTGACCTCCTGGAGCGTCCAGGCGTAGCGGCTGCCTATAGGGTCGGCCACGGTCCGGTTGCCGAAATAGCTCTTGTGGAAGTTCGCCGAATAGCTGAGCCAGGCGGTCCGACCGTCGGCCCCGATGAACTTGGAGGGGAACGTCAGGAAATAGCCCTGCTTCCCGAATTTAGGCATAAAGGTGATCAGCCTGTAGGGCCCGGTGAGCTCGTCCGCCTCGAGGAGGTAGGAGTTCATGTTCTCGACCCCCGGCCAGCCGTCCGTGACGCACATCAGATATTTGCGAAGCGGCGCGTCGTACGAGATCGTGGTGCAGCCCATTCGGTGGCTCCAGGCGACGAGCGGCTTGATGTCGGCGAAATGCCGCGACCAGACGGGCTTCCCGTCCGTGCCGCGTCCGGCGTAATACTCGTACTTCGCGATGTCGTTGATGTTTTCGGGACTGGGCGTCACCCGGGCCATGTAAGCGGCGTCGCCGGCGATCCAGCTGTTGCCCGCGATCCGGGGCGCGGGATCGCCTTCGAGATAGCCGTGGCCGACGAGATAAGCCTTCCCGTCGGGCGAGTGCTCCATGTTCTTCCCGAAATCGACGAAGTGGGGCGTGCCGAGCTTAACCTGCTTCCCCGCCTTGCCCGATTCGGGGAAGAGCGGCTTCTCGGGCGTGAGCGGGCTCGGGATCCAGGTCTTTCCGTAGTCCTTGGAGATGCGGAACCCGGGTACGGGGCCGCAGATCGCCCAGCTGTACTGATCCCGGTATTCCGGCTTGGACAGGTCGAAGTCGACGGCGTACGTCCCGTAGTACCAAATGCCGTTATAGACGAGATTGGCGCACGGGTAGCGGCCGCCGTAAGGCTCGGGCGAGGCGGCCTCCGATCCCAGGGAGGTGATCGTCAGGCGCAGCGGGTCGTCGCCGACGATCTTCGCGTTCCCCGTGCGCGCCCTCTTCCCGCTGGAATGGACGCTCTCTTCCCCGATCTCGCCGTCCGTCCAGCCGCTGTACAGGACCCCGTCCGGGGCCCAGGACGGATACCAGGTATCCGCGTCGGTGTAGACGGCGTAGTTCCGGGTGAAGGCCACGGCGGCGATGTCCTTGGAGGGCTCGAAGGGACAGCCCGCGGGCACCTCGGATTTCCAGATGCGCGCCGGCCAGGGCTGGGACGCATAGGGGACGTCGCGCTGCGCGATCCTGGTCCCGCATCCGGCGAGGGAGGCTAGGACGGGGATCAGGGCGAAAAGGGACATTCGATGTCTAATGAGGGCTCCTTGGTCGAGGCGTCGATGGGGCGAAAATCGGGGAAGTGCCGGAAGACGAGGGCTTTCTCTTCGGCGGCGAGGGATTCGAAGGGGACGGGCGTGTCCTGGGGGCGGGTCCCTTTCTGGTTGATGCGGCCCATCAGGCTCCAGCTCCGCGTCATGTCCAGGGGCTCGCGAGCGGGAAGGTCGTAGCGGGTGAAGTCGATGACGCGCTCCGTCCCCGGCTTCTTCCAGGACCGCAGCAGCGCCATGCGGAACTCCCGGCACATGAACCAGCGCATCTCGAGAGGGACTTCGGACCCGCCGATCCCCGTCCCCCTCTGGACGAATCTGTACCGAAGGGTTTGGTTATCCGGGTATTGGGCCCGGAAGGCGCTCCCGAAATCGCCCAGGGTCAGGCACTCGGCCGAGGGCCAGCGCTCGCGGATACGCTTCGTCCATCGCGTCAGGACCTCCAGGTGCCCGATATACGGGACGAGCGAGATCTCCCAGCAGTTCGTGACCCAGGCCCAGCCATTGAGGGCGAAGCCCGCATCGAAGTGGGCGGCCGTCGTTTCGACGATCTGGGCCAGGCCGACCTCGGGCCCGAACCACTGGATCGTCTCGATGGGCCCGACGCCCATGCGGCTGCGTTGGGAGGTGGCCCAATCCTGGCCCTGGCGCCGGGCGGCGAGGAAATCGCACGTCCAGCCGTCCAGGTTGACGCAGTCGATGAAATCCCCCGCGTTCTGGGCCGGCTTGCAGAAGTGCTCGGTCGACGGATAATAAGGATAGCAGATCGAGCCCTCGCCGTCCTGGTTGTCGATGGCATACTGGCTCCAGATGTTCCCCTGGCAAACGCGGATCCCCTCCTTTTCGGCCAGATACTTCTGGTTGGCCGCGGCCAGGAAGCCGGCGATCACGCTCTTGGGCCGGAAGCCGGCGCCCACGATCTCGGAGACGCGGGCCAGGCCCTCGTGGAGGTCCCGGTTGACCTGCTCGCGCGTGTTGTAAGCGTTGGCGAAATACGCCCCGGGGATGAACGTCACGTCGTCGCCGTAAGTCTCGTGGAATTCGGGGACGAGCGCCCGGATCCGGCGATAGTTGTCGCGCTCGTCGA